>Ga0116226_10006984_pt1 | contig 10171 bp, 8 predicted proteins | sample S1TSphfallax_FD_89692 | JGI IMG/M metagenome (GOLD analysis project Ga0116226, IMG submission 89692) | Host-associated microbial communities from peat moss isolated from Minnesota, USA - S1T2_Fa - Sphagnum fallax MG | ecosystem: Host-associated > Plants > Peat moss > Unclassified | place: USA...
AGCATGAAACTCAATTTTGGTGGTAATCTAAGTTCGCCTCACACTATGTATGTGTACTGTAGCTATACATGTTCTCGAGCCTCATGGATTTTAATCCTGAGTCTCAGCAAGCATTTCATACCCTTATTGAGGAGGTTTCCAGACACATTTTGGTGCTGCCCATTAGAGTCTTTTGGGTCCTCTTATGCACATTTTGGGTTTTAGTGTCTTTTATAGGCCTCAAAATGTGCATATCAGGACCAAAAGTCTCTAATGGGCAGCACCAAATTGTGTCTGGCAAAAATATGAATCGGGGGCCAAGTTCAGACAATGAAAAAAGAAGCAAGATGATACTGCCTGCAATATGGAGCCTTTTTCTGTATTTGACGTCTTTCACCAACCATCAATAATAACAAGAGATATACTCTCACATTTTCCATTTGCCAATTATGCCCCTTAAATGCAAAAATAAAATTGACATTGCTTCCTGATGCTTGTATAATGTTCATTTATCACAATTTTGCAATTGATCTTTGCAACCTTCAAAAAATAAATTCATCATGCTCAAAATGTATCATGGTCAGTGATTTTTTTTCAACAAGTTTTTTTTTGTTTTTTTACCAAAAATTTGTGAATGTTTTTGGATAAATGTGTTTTTTTAGTGTGAAATTGACTAATTTTTCTAATTTTTAGGAAATTTTTGATAATCATTTAATATTCAAATTTTGATGGAAAAAAAACCCTGATCATGTCACATGCAATTGCAACCCAAAGCATGTTATATTGATATCCACCATGAGCCTCACAAAAATAATTGACTATATCATTCAAAACCAATTGTAGTCCATATTTTGAAACATTGGAATTCAGGGATACATCCATCCATGGGGAAAATCTAGGGTGAGTAATCAACACTTTGTATATTATGAACAATGTTTTTTTTTTTCAATTTTGTTATGTAACCAAGGTGGCAATCTTCCATAAGTTGGTTTGGCCAATTTTGGTTATTCAAAATATTAAAGGAAAATTCTTAACCTTCTTGTTTATTTTTGGCTACTTACTTGAATTGTGTTTAGAAATCTCACAATCTTTTTCAGACTTTTTTTCTATTTTTGGATTTTTTTTCTCAAAAAATCATAGAATTTGTGACAATTTTTTTCTTTTATTAGCAATAATGTGAAATTTTGCACCAAAAAAGAAGTTGATCATGAATGAACTTCCCAACTATGAAACCAAACCTATAACCAAATTTGGAACCAAAGGTAAAATTTCAAACCAAACTTTTGTGTTAATTTAAGGTAAGGTAAACCAAAAATCATTACTACAATTGTGCGTCTAAATTACTTTAATTTGTTCATTCTAAAAAAATTTACAACCCAAAGAAAAAAAAAACCCTAATCTTTAAATTTTATGCAAAATTAAACTAACCTAAGATCATAGATGGTGTTATATTGGTTCGAGTTTAATTTGACAACAAAATTTAATTTAACCATTGTTTTTAAAAGCTTTAAATTGGTCATGCACCAAATTTTGATCCCCCTTTTCCAAAAAAAATAGTTTAACATTACTTCATTGCCAAACTTCAATGAATTGACTACAAATATTTCAAACATAGCCCATAATCATGTTTAACCAAAACAATGAATATTTATCCTTACATCATATTGACTTATTTATGTAGGAGAGACTAGTTATTATATCTGTTGTTGTCTCACATCCCCAATTGTCTACTTGTGGTGCAACCAAGTATGTGTTATTTAAGGTGGTGGTAAAAATACAAAGCAATCCAAATAGGGACTTGTATGGCCTTGAGATGAGACATCCTTCCTCTTTAGTTAAATGCATTTTAGTTTCAATATTATTTTCTTCTTTTAGACCAAAGTGGCCTTCACTCCTTCCATATTTTAATAACTTAATATAATTTGTGGTTGTGAACATTATCTAGAAGGTATTGTTATTGCTTGTACACAATAATAATAAACAAAAACAACATCATCTTGAATATTTAACAACTAGTTAGCTCCTATTGATTAACATTGTGTATCTTAATCAATTGGGATCAGCCATATCTTTTTGTTTGAAATTTGTCACCCACATACATGACATGGAGAAGATTTCCTAATCATAATATTCCTTTTCATTTTAAAACAATCCATATTTATAACTAACATAAAAGATTTTTGCAAATATTTACAACAATTTTAATAGGTGGTCAAAAATTAGAAGGATTATTAAATGTTGTTAAATTCTTTTTTTTCTAAACCAATTTTGGCTACAATAGGCTATGTGTGATTGCAATTTGTACTAATATCAATATTTTATTTTATTAAAACATTCAAAACCTGTTGGTATCAAGTTTTTCAATTTTTTCAAATCGGTGTTTTTTCAAGAAAAAGAAAAAACAGTTGAATTTACACTAAAAAATCAAAACTTTCCAAAACAAATTTTTTTTAAAATGAAAAATAATTCTAGAAACTAAAAAATAATAATAACTAGTTGAAATGTTGAATCAAATTGTTACACACATCATCATTCTGATTATTATGGTAAAATCCTCCATGGTATTGATTTTTCCCTTATAGATTAAAAAGGTCATTGTGGAAAGATTAGTTGATTGAATGCCCATAGGAAACCTAAATATATGCCTACTATTCATTTTCCAAGATATAGTAATGTGGCATGTGCCATTAACCCAAGTATGAATAGGACCTTGACAATAAAATTCAATTGTGACAAAATATTTTAATATTTAATCAATATATAATGATAGAAATTACTTAAATTTCTCTTTTTTTTTAAGGAGGGAATGTAACACCTTACATTCAAAATTTACAAAATCACTTCCAAGAAATCTCCTTTGATTTTTAAGAATACCAGAAGCTTGCCCCAATTTTTTTTAAAGTATTTAGTTTTGATTTGTTGATTTTTTGGACAAAATTGTTCAATATTCAATAAATATTGCACCATAGATCTAAACATTACTAAATCACCTTGGTGCACCCTTCCTCATTAAGGGCTTTTCAATAATGCCAAGAACACAATAATGAGATGTGGTGGCTTGGGAAATGCCATACGCTATCATATTTAAATGTTTAAATTGTCTACCAAAACATATCAACATAAATTCCTATTACACAAGTGCACACACATAATCAAATCATATTCACCTTGAAGGAACCGAAGCTTTTAATTTATGCAAAGAAACTTGCTTGAACAACTTCACAACACAAAACACATCATAATCTTCAATTACACAAAAACAAACATATAAAAATATTATTCACAAAACTTTGAAGTTTCAAAATTATGAATGAAATTTGAAAGCACAAAGACAAGGTATTATCTTAAATTACTTAAAAGAACATTTTTCACACTAAGATTAGTTTACTTGTTTAGAATATCCAATTAAGTTATGTTAAGGGGTGAAATTATAGCCCCCAATCACTATCATGTTCCAAAAGGTAAAACCAAGGGAACAAAGTCGACATCTTATTACTCAATTAAAAAAAAACTACCTTCACTAATTTATTTTACTCAAATAGTAAATAAGAAATCATACAAAAAGCAAATGAAAAAGGTATGGTTTGTTGTCCAATAATAAACCTACCATCATATTGTAGGCTAATATAACGGGGTAGGGGGAAAAAATAGAAAATGGCAATATGGGAAATGATCATAACCCAATAGTATTTACTCTCCAAGGTTCTACAGTGTCTTCAATGCCCTTAGGTGTTGCCCTAGTGGGGTCTATAAACCTCTTACAACTATTGTTGCATCTTAGCCATGCCTACAAGCCCTTTAATGACTTTGCCTACTGCTTGCACCATTTGGAAATGCCTCCCCACCATTTTTTATCATTTGTAGCACATTGCACCCATTCATAACGATTACCTCCCACCTATAGCATTACATTCTCAATTACATGCAGCTACATGCTAGTATTATCCCCCTTTTTTCTACCACCAAGTATTAGCTCTTACCTTCTTGTGGCAGCTAATAACTTATTACTCCAAAAACTACCAAGTGATATGCATTTTTATTTTATGTTTTAAAAGAAATGCAAAAATACCATGTGAAGGAGTTGCCTATTTGGTATAATATCAAATTACTATACCTTCCACACATCCTAACATATTACATACCCACCAAAACACATCAAATTCCTCAACCATTTTCCATTAAAATCACACACAAATACAAATACATTTTTTCATTACTTTATTTTCCCTAGTAGTACAATATACACTTTTCAAGAGAGTCCATTCCAACCTCCAACTAGAAAGGTATTGAATGTTTTAATAGTTTCTCAACACCTCCCTTAATCCGCCTTCTTTACAAATGACACAAGGCCCACATTGACCCCAAGAAAATAAGGCCCTTATTTTAATCCTTTCCTAGAAATCTCTTAGATGATTGGGATTGGGTAGATTAGCCCCAACCACTCACTAACATGAACTACTTAATCCCACTAGCTTCACCCTTTGGATAAAGGTGGGTAATTCTACCACTAGTAACTCTTAATTATTTGGAGGCCTATGGTACTAACTAGTCTAAAAATTTCAACCCGTTAACAAGTGACATTCATACTAATCATGACAACTATCGTTTGTTATCATAATTAAACACCTAATTATCTACCACAACATATCAACATAAACTCCTACTAAATAAACATTCACACACACATAATCAGCCCCTTATATGGGGATAAGGTATTTATGAGTTAGATAGTAGAACTTATGTAAGTTATGGGATGACCAAAAATGGACACCTTGGTTTCAAATGGTGAATTCAATGGGTTGGGTGTTAATTTGTGGAACATTGATCACGTACTAGGATGAAACCTTGGTAAGGTATGCCAACGAGGGTTACTTGATTTTTTTATGGAAAATATCCATAAATTAAGCCATAATATTTTGAATTCATGAATATTTTTTATTTTAATGATCAATAAGAAGAAGTTCTTTGACTTCATTGAATAATATTAAAAGATTGTGTGCTTTAATATGCATTTAAATACATTTTAAAGAAATACAAGTACATGAAAGTATGTGTCCCACTTTTGAACAAGCATGTGAAAGTATGATGAAAGTACAATTATAATTGGATTTTTTTTTACTTTGAAATGGATGAAACACTAATATGTACGAATGTGTTTTTAGTTTTTTCATATTATAATCATAATCTATTAAAGTTTTCATATAAAATTATGTTTGAAAATTTGAAAACCTAATCAATTTAGAACATATTTTTCATCCATTTTTCTTATACAAAAGTTTTTCAAACTTTATGTGTATCTAACCATAAACTCAATCCAAAGTGCACCATTATTTTATTATGAAAATTAAAGAAGTTTTGAATAGGTTTTTTCATGTTTATGCCATAAATGTTATTGTGGTTACTTGTATGGGATTTTGTTCTGGCATATTTTACCATGTTTTTCACTTGCCAACATGATGATAGCATCACATGTAGACATACACAACATACATCGTAAACTTGCATGCACCATTACAAGTTTTGAGTTCACTATCCCATCAATGTTTGGAAGATGACATGTAGGTGAACAATTGCACACATGATCCTTCCACACCACATTGTCTCATCCCATTAAAATCAAGACTCATGAAAGCAATGCCTTTTAGACTTTCAAGATGAGACGTCCTATCGTAACATCCAACGTTGTAAACATTGTTTGTTGCAAATACACATAATTTCTTGGGGTATATCTCTAAATTTGTGGCAAGTATCCTCCTCCATGTATAATGGTATACTACAATGTGTTTCAATGTTGAAAAATAAAAAGGTTTTCAAACACCATTGGCATGACATTTTTTGAAAAGTTATGTCATATGATCACATCCATGTGCATATGGATCATCCCAAGTCCAAAATTGTCATCATTTTTCTACAAATGGATGTAGGCAAGTTTGGATCCCAATCAAATAAAATGAAATATGGTGGGAAAAAAAATGATGTTTGCTTACTAAACCAATAGCCCATAGTCAACCATAACAACCAAAGGTCCCAATCCCCCTGTCCCTTTCTACAAGCAATATTTTTGGAAACCTCTTTTGATTGAACTTCCACAATCCTATTTACTAAATCATCTATTTATAGGTGATCCTATGATGTGTTGTGATGGTCTATCAAGGCTTGTTCACGTAATGCTTGAAACTCCTTCAAAAACTCCTTACCTTGATCCATGAACATTTAAATGAATACCCCAAACTGCTGCAACATTTGATCCAAGAAAACATAAACAAATTTTCCATTATTTTGTCCAACAATGGCATTAGTTCAATCCAAGTTGGAAAAATGTTCCACCATCATTACCACATACCAATTGTGCTACAAGGTCAATCACAATGGTCTTTCAAAATCTAGACTCCATAGGTAACTCAAGCCCATGATGGGAAGAGGATGTAATCGTGAAGTAACACATTAAAAGAAACACAAACCCTATCACACACAATGCACCTTAGCACAAATTGTTGGACCTTTATGTGCATCCTTCACCACGAATATTAACCTATAGTAAAATGATGGTACATTGTACACCAAAATGACCTTGCTCCTCATGGACATGTTGCATTAATCATGCTTGTTGAATTGGATGATGAACAATTCTCATTTGACCATACTCCCACATTCAGAATAAATGGTTAGTTTCCATTTGAACCTTTTGGTTCTTTCTAGGATCTAGTTTTTCTCCTTAGTTGTCACTCCAACAAACTTATCCCCACTCTGAAGATGATTTAATAATGGGTGAAAGCACACTACAATGTAAACAATTTTAGGGAAAATTCGGACTACATATAGCATAAAAAGTAGTAACATGTAAGATCTCACTCACTTTGAATTTTTTTAGAAATCACATGTAGTTATTTTGAGCTTCGAACATAAACCCATCAATATGCAATTGATTGGTAGTTGTATCATCGTGTACAAATACACCAATGATTTTATAAACATTGATTTAATTACCTATTTTACAACAAATTACCATTTTTTATTAATTTTGAAAATCCATTCTTTTTATGTCAAATGGTAAAAACAAAAATTAGCCTATTTACATCTTCAATGGAAGAACATTTTACAACTTAAAAATATCACAATTTAAATCATTATTATAACAAAATGTACTAACAAATGTTTTTAAAACATCTGATATGAACTTCACAACTTGAAAATAAATTGAGAATTTTAGTGAAGAAGATTTTTTTTCATGGTAATTGTATTTTTACATGTGCAAAATTTCGTGGATAAACCATTATTAAATCTAGTCCTTCATAGTCCTTTTTTGCAATTGCAACATTGTGATAAGCTATTGCAAAGTGAAAATGTATTTTAATTAATAATTAATTTGTTATATTTGCTACAATTTCATGATACACTAATATATTGGGATGTAAACCACCAATAATTGAAAATTTTAGCTACAAAATGTTTTCCAAACATCCACCATGATATATCAAAGTTCCATAGGTATCAAAAATTATCAAATTGTGAATTTTTTTTATCTACATCGTATTGTGCTTTCACCTTAATGTAGGATCCTCATGAACATCCTTAGGTCCATTGGGGTCATTAATAGCCTCAAGATCCCAAGCATATTTCCTTTTTGTTGGAATAATCATAGGCATTTTTATTGCCATGATGCATAAGAAAGCCAAGGCATACCATCCTAACACCATTTTTTCATTGGTCTCCCCATGCCACCTAATTTTAATACCATCTTGTTAACTTGTGCTTGGGTTCCATTTAACCCATCTTCATTTTGATTAATAATCTTTGTATAATAACATGAATGCCCATCATGCAAGCTTGTTAATTAGTTTGTAAATTCCATTTAATTTTTTTTTACACACTATTACAAAATCTATTTTATCATTAGTACAAAAGTACGGTGTAGTACACTAACAATCACTATGGGACCTTAAAAATGAATAAAAGTGCACTTTACTTTAGTGATTTCACCCTGGGTAATGTTATTTCATTATAATATCACTATGTAAAGATCGTGTTTCATTAGTAGTTAACATAATTCACTATTATAATTTACTGTGGTAAATAATTTTATTTTTATGTTGATGTTTTAAATACCTTATGTTACTTTATGATATACCATGTATTATTTAAAGTTACATTAATTATTCTAACTTATACCTTAAGTTATTGTAAGTTATTGTAAATTATTATAAATTATTATACCTTAAACTATTATATGTTATTCTACCTTAAGGTATCATAATTAACTTATTATAGGTTTTGTTACTTTAAATTATTTTAAATTAAATTATTCAACTAACTTTAAGTTATACCTTAGGTTACTTTATTGTAAATTAACATATTTTATTTCAAGTTATTCAAGGTCATTCTACTTTATGTTATTATAAGTTATTTTATCTTAAGTGTAGCAATTAAACATAATCTAAAATATAATATAATGACCTAAGGTAAAATAACTTAGAATAATCATTAATATCCACCAATATAATAGCCATCAATAGCCATTAATAACCACCAATAAAATAACCACCAATGGCCTACAATATAATAATCAACAATAACCAGTAATAAAATAGCCACCAATAGCTTATGTTGATTTAGCCACCAATAACCATTAATATAATAACCATTAACAAAAACCAATAACTTATGATAAATTAATTTAAAATAACCACCAATAGAATATCCACCAATAGTCATTAATAAAATAGGTCCACCAATAGCCATTTATAAAATAGGTCCACCAATAGCCATTTATAAAATAGGTCCACCAATAGCCATTAATAAAATAGGTCCACCAATAGCCATTAATAAAATAGGTCCACTAATAGCCATTAATAAAATAGGTCCACCAATAACCATTAATAAAATAACCACCAATAACCATTAATAAAATAATCACAAATAGCCTACAGTAATATAATTTATAATAGCCAATAATAACATAAGGTGAAATAATTTACAATAGCAAAAAAAATATACAATAACTTCACATAACTGAAAATAGCCTAAAATAAAATAGGAAAAAATAACTATAATAATTGTAAATAACCTAAAGTGAAATAACCTATAATAGCCAAAAATAACTTATAATAATCAAAAAATCCTAAGGTGAAATAACTAAAAATAACTAAAAATAGCCATAAATGACCATAAATAATGTAGGGTGAAATAACTTAGAACAATGAAATGTAACCCTAGAATAATTGAAAGTACCCAAACATAACTAATATTATTATATTATCAAAACTTTTATTCATTTATTAATTTTTTTTCTTTTCAAAAAAATGGTCATTGAAATATTATTGAATAATGATATTCAAAAAAAATTGTTCAAATGATTTTACATTTTCATAAGAAAATAAATGTAATTATGTACATTATTGAAAAAAACTTTTAAATTAACTTTTAATCATTTCATTTGGACAAAATCATAATAAGATACAAATTTTTCAAAGTTTACATTTTTGTAATGTTTAAAATGAAGTATTTGATAAATAAAATGTAATGTAACACATTATTACAACAAATGTGGCGATTTGATGATAGGGGTGTTTACTTCCATCCTAAAGGTCAAGGGATCAAACCTCACAAATGGTGTGTTTGTGGTGAACATTGGTAAGTTGATTGAATATTTTCCTACATAGGTCTTTAAATTAAGTGCCTACTTAGGTTAATTACATGGCTTATGTACATAAGTAATGACACATGTTAATAATTCATAGGTTAAAAATCATGAATTTTTTAATAATATTATATATTATATAATTTTTAATTTAATTAATTTCCATGATGCCTAATTAATTAACTAGTAATTGGAATGACTTGGTAAATTTGTATTTCATTAGGTATTAGTGGACCAATTCACTATTCGTAGCGACTGGTCCCCGTTCACCAAGGGGTTGACTAATTTCACCATGGTAAAAATGTCCAAATTCATTCAAAATTTAATGAAACCCACAATGAATTTGGACACATTTTGGTGTAGTGTATCCACCAAAACATTCCACTTAAATTCCAAGGGGGATGGTTTACTTACAATGGAGTGGATTATAAGCATTTTTAAAATGAGAATTCCAGTGATCTAAAATGCATGGGGAACACTTTAGTGTGATTCCACCATGCACTAACCTATTACATTGAACTCCACTCCTATCCACCTAGGACACCAAATATTCAT
>Ga0116226_10006986_pt1 | contig 10171 bp, 14 predicted proteins | sample S1TSphfallax_FD_89692 | JGI IMG/M metagenome (GOLD analysis project Ga0116226, IMG submission 89692) | Host-associated microbial communities from peat moss isolated from Minnesota, USA - S1T2_Fa - Sphagnum fallax MG | ecosystem: Host-associated > Plants > Peat moss > Unclassified | place: USA...
ATATACTACATACTTGGATGGAAATTGTAATGAAAGCTATCCAAATGAAAGGATGAAATAATCCATTAGTCGTAAGTTAGTCGTAGAGTAGTTGCAAGCGGCTTCAAATGCAAATAGTAGTTGAAGATTTAACCAACAGTAGTTGTAAATGTCAAATAGTCGCAACTAGTCGCAAATTCGTTGGTTGCAAAATCACAGATTTCTACTAGTGTAACATGGCTCCTTTTATATTAGCTTTTCAAGAATCCAATGCATGTTAGATTGTGAGGTTGTATGTAGATGTTATGACAAATGGAACAGAAGGGTTCTAACCATCAAGCGTGACATTGAAATGAACATCAACATACGACTCCTTCATATTCCATCATGGTGAGTTACAATTCTCTCACAATGTCTTGCATCTTCAAATTGGACACAATGCATTAGATTCCTAGTGAATTTCGTTACTTACCTTGAACCACCTTACTTGTTATACTACAACTACATAGTAGTTCCACTTCCAACCGGTTTGTGTGAGTGCATATCTTATTGTGGAAGATATGCAATAATTCCTCACAGTACTTGTCATGAGCCTTCCGCCATCCTTTGATAACTTAGTCACAAGCTTGGAGTCCATGTCCACAAAAGATGTAGACCTTCAATTCATTGTAACAAGGTTGCTTCACGAAATGTCCAAAAGAAAAGAATGTGAGAGTTCCGAAACTACTGCATTAGTAAACAAAACTCACAAGTCAAACGAGAAGCTTTGTTTCTATTGTAAGAAACATGGACATTTCGTGAAAAATTGTTTAAAAAAAAAAAATGATGAAAAAGAAAAAGTCAATCAAGCTCGTGAAAACCACAAGCAAATGTTTGTTGTCGCATTGAGTGCCAATGATCATACCACGTATGACTGGATTGTCAATTCTAGTGCAATGTAACACATGACATTCCAACAATAATGGTATACCACGTACGAGCGCATTTCCCCAAGGAGGGTGTTCATGGGCGATGACACCATTTTGAAGGCCGTTGGCAAGGGGAACATCAAAGCCATAATGCAAGTGGGAGGCAAATTGTCACACACAACCATCACCTAAGTTTTTCATGTTCCAAAAATGAAGAATAATCTCATTTCCGTGAGTAAACTCATTTCTGAAGGTTTCAAAGTGGAGTTTGACAAGGATGGTTGTAAGTTTAATGATGCTCAAAGAGTTGTTGTGGTGGAAGCACAAAGGGACAAGAACTTGTACCTTCTTAATGTGAAGGTGCAGAAGGACACGGCGCACATTACAAATTCTTTATATGAAGGTGCAATGCTTTGGCATGAAATACTTGGCCATCTCAACATGGCAAGGCTTAAAGAGTTGGATGCCATGGTGGATGGCATGAATTTGAAAGAAGTGCCATTGCACCATTTGTGTGAAGCTTGCATTGAAGGCAAACATCAAAGGACATCTTTTCCTAAAGATGAAGTGACAAGGGCTTGCAAGCTTTTGGAACTTATGCATAGCGATGTGTGCGGACCAATGAAGACCACATCTCATGGTGGAGCACGATACTTTGTCACCTTCATCGACGACTTTTCAAGAAAAACTCATGTTTACATTTTAAAAGCGAAAGGAGAGGTGTTTGACAAATTCAAGGAATACAAGGCCTTGGTGGAGAATTAGACCGACATAAAGATCAAAACCTTGCGATCAGAGAATTTGTGTCCAAAAAGTTTGACAACTTTTTGCATGAATGTGGAACCCAACGACAAACAAGTGCACCTTACACACCACAACAAAATGGAGTTGTGAAATGAGCTAATAGGACCATCATGGAATGCGTTAAAAGCATGATTTGTGCACAAGGTCTTGACTTGGAGTTTTGGGTTGAAGTGGTGAACACGGCGATTAACATCAAGAATCAATGCCCAATTAAAGGTCTTGAATCAAAGACCCTGCAAGAAGCATGGACCGGTAGAAAGCCCAATGTATCTCATTTAAGAGTCTTCGGTTGCAAAACATTTGCTCACATTTTTTATGAAAAGATAAACAAATTAGAATCCAAATCCATGCTTTGTGTGTTTTTAGGGTATTGTGAAAGGACCAAAGCATATCACTTGATGTGTGTAGAAACCAAAAGGATCATTAAAAGTTTCTAGAAGGGACATAAAAAATAGGTGTTCATCATAATAGACCCCCTTCAAAATAAGTAGAATATGTTGTTGTGGATGAAGTCATGAATGATGATGAACTTGTCAAGGATGCCAATCCTATATCTTTGACGAAGAGACCAACGGAAGATGTGGAGGGTGATGAATCTACATCAAACTCTCTTTCGGAGGAAGAATTTGCTACACCACAAGAGGAAGGTTTGAATGAACCATAACAAGATGGACAAAGAGAAAGGCCCCAAAGACAACGTAAAAAGTGGCCTCGTGTGGGTGGCCACCAAAGAGGTGGAATGGGCCACCATAGCCCTTTCGGAAGAACCTCAAACATGGAAGAGGCGTTGAATAGCAAAGATGTGAAGTGGGAGATGGCCATGCAAGAGGAATACGACTCTTTTGTTGTCAACAACACTTGGTCCTTAGTGCCATTCCCAAAGGGTAGGAAGCCCATTTCTTGCAAATGGGTGTTCAAAATCAAACATGGGGTCCATGGTGAAGTGGAATGTTACAAGGCCAGAATTGTGGCAAGAGGTTTCACTCAAACATTTGGAGTTGATTATAATGAAACTTTTGCACATGTTGCAAAGTTTGTGTCAATTTGTTGTATCCTTGCATTAACGGCCATTGAAGACATGGAGATTCATCAAATGGACGTCAAAATTGCATTTCTCAATGGTGACCTTGAAAAGAAGATATACATGGAACAACCCGAAAGATTCTATCCTTCTTTTTATAATCTACTTGTTCTTGATCTCCAGATTAGAAAGTCTAAACAAAATATATGTCATCTATACATTGTATTTTGTTGTTATTTAAACATAGTAGTTTTGAAACCAACATATCTTCATTATTCTGTGGCGATGAAATAAATTGTTGAACTTCTAATGGACCTTGATCAAAATCTTGTATTTGCTCCTTTGTTGACTGTCGAGCTTAAGACTTTGGCTCCTTTTTGGGCAATCTCTAATATTCCTACCCATCAGACCTTTGTTTTTGCTTGGGAGGAATTGGTATTCTTGGATTAGAATTAGGAGATATGGATTTCTCTTCCTATCTTTGATGTTGTTGTTGCCTCCTTAGTAATTATGCCTTTCATTGCAATATCCTCTTGTCTTCTTTGCCTCTTATGTAGAATTTCTCTCTCCTCATCATCATAACATTAAGACATCAAAATTGTTCTTTTAATTGTCCTAGTCTCCAATTGTTTCTCCTTTTTAGGAAAGATGTGCATAGGGTTTAAAGGCCTTTTGTTCTTAATGAACCTCTACCTCAAATTGTCTCATCTTCTTTTGTCCTCTTGAGGTTGTTTTACCTATTTTTCGTCTCTTGTGATTTTGCCCCTTTTAATGGAAACCACTTCTAAAACAAAACTTCAAGGACTATGGCATAATGGCATATATCCTTTTTTGGGTTATTTTTTGGATGTTCCCTTAATTATATTTTTCTAACACTTCTCCCATCTTATCAGTTATTTGACCAATTGAAAATACATATTGGTAACCCAATTAATAAACTTTCCATGATCTACCCTTGAGATCATCATAGTAGACTTATTGCTAAAATACTACACCTTATCCTTTTGGTAAATAATTGGTAGATTAAAAAAAATTCTATTAGCATACTCTGACTTCATTTTTTTCACAACCCACCTTTCATTGGTGTTGTAAGTATCATGAACTCTATCTACTAATTTTGCCAATGTTATTCTAGCATCAAACATTTTTGCTTGGTCTGCCTCTGTTTCTCCTATATGGCAAATCCTAAAAAAATTTACCAACACGTGTTTGTATATTATTATCTGCTCCTCCCCCAACATAACCTTCATTATATTATGTTCAAGATCCAACTTCCAATTGATAATAAATTCAACCAACATGTTGTGGTGAGGTATTTTCCATTCAATCTCAAACATGCCTACCAATCCAACTTTATTTGCCCATGCTTTTTCTTCCTCTCTAAAGCTAGTCCAAAGCAAAATGTTCTTCAAATTACCATTATAACTTTGCTTTGTTGGAGTAAATACATACGTAATTTTTTCGTCTCGATGTAATTTCTCCCATGTAGATTTGCAGCCATTGCTTGTCAACTTGTTTTCTTTGTACACTTCTTATTGGGAATATTAACTCTCTTTCAAATTTGTTCATGAGTATGTTCCTTTTGATGTAATGGTGATTATTGTTGTTTTTACAAATCGTCTTCCTCAAAATTTGAAATAGAAATGGGATTAATTTGTTCACTAAGACCTATTTGTCTAGTTCTAGGCTTTCTAAAGTTATGTCTCCTCAATGTTTCCTTATAATCTTTCTCATTTAAAAAAAATCTCTTCAAAATCTCTCCCCAATTTGGATATCATAGAAGATTTATGAGAAGAAGAATAATAAATTAGAGAAAAAAAGGTGAACATTTTTTGGAGACTTCGACTGTAAAGGCAAATGTTTGCAAAAGTCTATTGCTCTCTCAATCTTTCTTACTCTTCTTTCAAATTTTGCAACTTCTATTTAGATTGTAGCTGTAATTTCTCCCCAAGACTTTTTTCAACACTCATTCTAGAGATAAAAAACAACTAGAAACTGCTTGTAAAAAATGAAAACAAAGAGTCATTGTAGTGTTTATCGCCTTCTGAAGCATTATCACCTCATTTCATGAAGTGGCGTTTCACTTTTCATTTTAGGGCAACATTTTAATGATTTGTAATTTTTTTACATTATTTGACACTTGTCGTTTCCCACTTAAATTCATACTGACATCAACATGGGTTATAGTAAATACTTGCTAACTAAGGAATTTTGTGGACATGGCACTAAATAATTTTGATGACATTTATAAATTTGATGACCTAGTGTTGTTTACACTATAGATCCCTTCTAAACTATGTTGAGGCATCATATTAGTAAATTTTTGTTCTTAGGTCACTAACTTATCTACCACACAATCCAGTAATAGTGAATCCCGTAATCATGGTCTAAGTATTTGTTCATAACCTGTTGACTTATTAAATTTACTGGGGTTTCTTCCAATATTATTATTTGATCAGTCCCAATGGTATCTATTTTTCCCTATATTTTTTACTCTTCATTAAATCTTTCTTCCATGTGTTATTTATCTATAAACTATAAAAACTTATGATCCTCTGAACTCTAAATCCCCTTCAATGTCTAATCCACATATGTATATGATTTTGACTTATTGACATTGACCAATACTAGGTTTGGTTCAAAATTATTGACAAAAACAAAAAGAACAATAATATTAGGTAAGCAATATTGTACCTAGAATGGACCAAACCATCTTTTCTTGAACTTGCCTAAATGTGTTTTTTCTCCCTTGGGAAACCATAAAACATAATCTCCAATTTGGGACTTCTTCTCAATATTTTATGTTGACTCCACAAAATTTTGCTATATTATTAAGCTTCTAATTTGTTTTCTTGTAACTTTTATAGTCAGTTTTGCATCTTTGTGGTCCTCATAAATAGCCAATAGAACATATTATGTTGGCAGTAAAGGATGCAAACCATAGACTAATTGATAAGGCGTAGAATTTGTTGCCACCTTGTAAGCAGTCCTATGTGAAAACAAAACTATAGACAAATGTTCATCCCAATCTATTATTTTTTCATTAATTAACTTAATCAATAATCTACCAGTGATTTTGTTAATAGACTTTGCTTGTCCATTTCCTTGTGGATAATATGTAATAGAATTAATGTGCTTTAACATAAATTGTTTTGTCAAATGTTTTATTGTGTCGTTAATGAAATGTACCCCTTAATATATAACTATGGTCAATGGACATCCAAATTTAGTCATAATATACTCATATAATAATCTGGATGTAACTACTATAGTATTGGTTTTGGATGCCTTTGCCTCTACCCACTTGGTTGTATAATATGTAGTTACTAAAATATATTTGTTTCTTGTTAGTCTTCGTGTTGGTTTTATTGGACTTATAAAATTTTAACCCCATTTCATAAAAGGTTATTTTGGAAATGTTGTTATTAACTTGGCTAGAATTTTTGTTTTTAGTCCTCTAATTTTCTAATAGTTGTCACCACTTCTACAAAAATCATGAATATCTTTGAATAAATTCGGCCACCAATATCCTACATCCATAGTTTTCTTTGTAGACTATCTGGATCAAAATGTCTTCCAACTAATTTTTTCATGTGGCTCCTTTAGAACAATCTATGCTTTTAAGGTGATCAAACATTTATGCATTCTATTATCTTGTCCTACTACGTACATAATTCCCTCTTTAAGAGTAAAAGGTTCTACCTTTCTGGCCAACTTTTGTTTTTGAGCTAGGTTTAAAATTTTTGGCATTTGACCTATCTTTAAATAGATTTTCACTTCCTGCATCCATGTAGGTTCTACAAAAAATAATGATGCATCCACAGTCTAATATGGGACACCCAATAGTTCCAAACTATTTAAAAATTTGGATAAAACATTAGCAATTACATGTGTTGTACCAAGTTTGTAGACTATTGTGAACTCGTATTCAAAAAATAACAAACATCTTATTATCCTTTTCGACACCCATGGTTTGTTGACCAAGTGCACCAAAGCCATATGGTCTACGTAAAACACAAATTTATTTCCCAACAGAAAATGTTTAAACTTTATGCAAAGCATAAACCATTGTCAAGGTTTTTCTTTTTGTGGAATATAGTTTTATTTTGCTTTATTGAGTAGTTTAAAGGCATATACTATAGGCTGATCATACTCACTAGTTGGTTTCTGTGCCAAAATTGCACCTGTTGCTAACAATGATGCATCCGTGTGCACAGGAAACTCCATTTCCCAACTTGGAATGATCAAAATTGGGGCTTCCACATACTTTTTCTTAATTTGATCCCAAAGTTTTTTGACACTCTATGGTCCAAATAAAGGGTTCCGTTTTCTTCATCAACTTGGTAATTGGTGCCATGATAAAGGCAAAGTTTTTGATGAAACATCTATAAAACTAAGCCATATCATCAAAGAACTAAATTTGTAATGGGTTTGTAAGCACTAGCATATTCATTATCGCTTGAACCCTCTTATGGTTTGGTTATTTTCCTTCCTTATAAACTATGAACCCTACAATCAATCTTGAAAATACCATAAAGGCACATTTATCTGGATTGAAACTGATTTTATATTATTTGCATTTCTAAAAGCAAAGTCTAAGCTTCATTAAATGACTATCCAAATCATTATAATTGTTAAGTCATCCAAAAATATCTTCATGAAGTGGTCTAAGTACTCCCTAGAAGCCATGTTAACTATTCTTTGGAAGCCTTACTAATTGCTCTTTGGAAGCCATGGTAACTGTTTTTTTAGAAAGTTGGTGGCCCATTCTTAACACTAAATGGCATCACTATCTAAACAAAAGTTCCCCAATCTATTATAAAAGATGTTTTGTACCTATCCTTAAAGGCTATAAAAATATGATGTTATCTTGAATATCCATCTAAAAATGAATAAGCTTCATACCCTATTATAATGTTCAATACCTCATCAAAAAATGGCAAAGGATAAGGATCTTTTTTGGTTGCTTTATTCAACTTTTTGAAATCCACATAAATGATCAGTTTTCCATTATTTTTAGGCACTACCACTATGGGTGATAACCATGCTGCCTCCTCTATTAATTGAATAAATCCAACTGTTAATAGTTTGTTGATGTCCTATTTGATAGTTGTAGCATAATTAGGGTTCAATTTGTACCTTGCTTGATATGTTGGTGGAATTGAGGTATCTAATTCAATTATGTGTTGATCTAATTTTGGAGGCATGCCTTTCAGATCTTTGTAAGTCTAAGCAAACACATCTTTAAACTCCTTAAGTAGCATTTGGAGCTCCTCAATATTCTCCTTTGTTAATTGTGAATTAACCTTGATGTATTGTGGATTTGCCTTTGTGCTGAGATTCAACTTAACAAGTTGTTTTTCAATCAAAGTCCAACTTGTTATCTGAAGATTTTGTGCTTGTATTTTTGTTGGTGTTTCATTCACCTAAATATCATCCTAGTTGTGATGGTAATAAGTTTTTGGATAAACCTTGTCTTCCAATGAAACCTCTAATTTGACACAAAAGTCATTTAACTTCATTATTGAAGGCACCACTTCTATAATTGTTTGATTTGATATCCTTTGCTCTAGATTCGATTCCTCAATGCTTTTGATTTTTGACACTCCAACACTCAGTAATGAAATTGTTTCTTTTGAAAATGCAATTGTACCAATACAAAACAGTTTTGGTTCTATCTCAAAGATTAAATCTTCTTCATCATCTATTAACCCTTCCATCAAGTCATAATAAATAAGTACTTAGGGCCTTCTGGTTTTTGCTCCTAATTTCCTATTAACTAATATTGTTCTGATGATTCCATTATGTTGAATAGTTATGACATTATTACCCCAAACATGTGTAACCTTTGCATTTCTTAGCCAAGGTCTTCCTAGCAACATAAAATAGTTAGAATCTACCATATTGTTTTTTAAAATGGTAAATGTGGATATATATGGAATACCATATATGTGAATCTTCAAATTTTTAATGATTTTTAGAGCTTTGGTCATATTCTAATATGCCATTTTGAGGTGGTATGGAGTTGGTATTAGTTGAGGTAAACCTAATTTTGTTATGAAATTTTATGTTATAATGTTTACACTTGCTTTTCCATCTATCAAAACACCTTCTACAATGTTCTTCCCCACTTGTACTTGGATAACTACCATCTAATTATCTAATTCTATAACTATCATGTCTAGTTCAAGATGTGTTTCAACCACAATGGCTATAATAGGTTTTGATATGTGGTTAATAACTATATTTTGGTTTTTTGGCTTCAATTTTTGCCACATATTTTTTTAATAAAAATGGTTTTATCTTCAATAATTGACCCAACCTCAAAGTATAGGTCACCTCTAGCATCTATTTACTAATATCTTGGAGTATTTGTTCCACATACAATTTTATTAATAGGACTAGTAGACAAACTTTGTGGCACAATGGGTTTTGTGGAATCTCATATTCTTGCAATCCCACCCAACTTGTACTCCACTATGTTTTCTCCTTTGGAATCAAATTTTGTAGTGGGTCCTATGCTCGCATATCCTAAATAGTCTCGATAAAAGATTATTATAATTTTTGTTCCTTTTCCTAATCAGCAAAAGATTTATTCTTGATTGGTTTTTTGTCCTTAAACACTTATTCTTCGATAACCTTGCTCTTGGTGATGGCCATATTCACATCGACCATATGGACTAAAGGATATGAAACCTTGGGTTCTACCACAACTTGTTTTTTTGTAGGCTTCACTCCTTTATTCTTAAACATATTTTGCATATCATTGTACTTAGGACAATCTATGATCTTATGTCTAATATCACCACAAATATGATAGGAATATCTCACATGTCTTTGTATTTTTATCTATTGAGTTGCAACCTAAGAAATTGCAAGAACATGATCTTCCTCCCTTTTGACTCTATAGGTTTCAAAATTATGATTTATCCTATGACAATTTATACAATACATTCTTGTTTTCTCTAGAATTGTATGAGGTCTATGAGATAAACTTGTCTTATTACTATGTGGTACTAACAAACTACTTATGGCCTCTACTTAAAAAGATTCTTTCACAAACCAAAGTTGCTTCCTTATGTTGTTGAAGAGTTATTCTAATGCACTCCCATTGTTGCAACCCTTGTTTTGGGTTCGCAACCAAGGCAAGGGCTTGCAAGAGTGCGGGAGAAGAAGGAAGCCCATGAGGCACATCTTATACTCCCAATAGTATAGGAGAGTGTGAGAGAATGAACCTTCACACTCCCAAGTGAACTCCCACTTTGGGAGTTAGAGTCTCGATGGACTCTTGAATCTTCAAGGAGCCATTGTAGGGGTCAAAACCCATGGGATTGAAAAGTTTTTTTATATCATTGAAAAGTTATTGAAACTTAGATGTCTTAAATGGGCTCACATGACCCATTTGGACATCTGAAACACAAGTTATGGTCAGAAGAAAGGTCAGGAGTCAAATTGCCAA
>Ga0116226_10006988_pt1 | contig 10170 bp, 9 predicted proteins | sample S1TSphfallax_FD_89692 | JGI IMG/M metagenome (GOLD analysis project Ga0116226, IMG submission 89692) | Host-associated microbial communities from peat moss isolated from Minnesota, USA - S1T2_Fa - Sphagnum fallax MG | ecosystem: Host-associated > Plants > Peat moss > Unclassified | place: USA...
AAACATATAATTAAATGTTGCCATAAACGTCATCCAACCAAATATTTCTATTTTTTTGGTGGGGGGGGGGGGGGGGTCGGTAGTAGGTATTAACATGTTTATTAAGGCTTCAACCTTTTAAGCTCCATGATTTTGCCTTTTTTAGACACTATGAAACCTAAAATAGTTTTTGAAAACACCATGAATGCACACTTGTTTGACTTCAGACTAACACCAAATTCTTGACATTTAAGAAAATATTTCTTAAGTGATATGTGAGTTGATTGGTCATTAGAAACTATAATATTATCAAGAAAACTCTTCATGAATACATCCATGTATTCATGAAATGTTTTGGTTATTGTCTTTCAATAAGTGGGCAGTCCATTTTTGACACTAAATGGCATCATAACCCACACAAAAACCCTTTAGTATGTCATAGAGGTGGCTTTGTGCTATTCTTCTAGTGTAATCAATATTTGATGATATCCTGAAAAACTATCAAAAAAGGTATACACTTCATGCCCAACAATTGGGTCCAAATGGGATACAATGAAAAAACGGGATTACTAGAAAAAAAGATTACATGTCCTTTTTGCCAAAAAACACTTTTTCATATGAATGAATTTTGGAACAATTTTTTTTGCAACTTGTTATAATAAATGCCTATAGTTGTCCAAGTAAATGAATTTTTTTTTCTTCATCATTTTTGAATAAATATAATTTTTGGAAGGTGTCCTGATTCCTTATAAATTTAGTTTTTCGTCTTTAAAAATGATAATAATTTCAAATCATAGTCAATTTTAAATTTTTCACATTTTAATTTTTTTCTTGTATGATAAATTACAATTTTTTTTTATACATCATGTGCATTTTACCCCTTTTATGTGTGGTAAAGGACTTTTGAAGTTTTAAAATTCTAGATCAATTTTGGAAAGTTCTTTGAATTTTTAAAGTTTTACAATTCCACGTATCTTAAGGTATGAATGTTTTTATAATGTGGTTAATATGTCTTTATCTTCTTAATTCTTTCCCCATCAAATGTGATTTATTATATGAGTCCTTTTGATAGTCCTTTGCAAAATTGATTCCTATCCGACATATTCCTATACACTTTTCGAAGTCCTAAATCAAAATTTAAAACTCAAACTTTCATCAAATGAATTTTTGGTCTAAAAGGACTTCATTTTGAATTGCAAATAAAGGTTCAAAATTTTGAAGAGTCTAGGTTATATCATTACAAACCTTAATCATAGTGAGTCCATTTCCAACTTCTATGAAGATTGTGATAATGTAATTGGTTTTCAATTAAAAGTCCCCCATTTGATGTAAAAATGTTGGTAAACCCACTTTTATATCATAATAAATTATATAATAATCATATGATTAAGTGTTTTTTTTTAGAATAATTATTTTTTTGACATGAGACACATTGTAATCCATAAGGGTACAAAAAAAATGACATTGTGACATCCAAAAATGGACACTCTAGCTTGCAAACACCCTTTTGTTCAACTATGTGGACACTAAATGTTAAGGGTAATTTCTATTCCCTCAAAGATATAAAAAGAAAACTAACTTTTACTTTGTAAATTTTAACTTGTTTACAAACGTTAACTAGTTCATTCTGCTTCAAATTTGAAATCTAAGAATAGAAACATGTAGATCATGAACATCCTCATATTTATTTACAAGGTCAAAAATCCAAAAGTCCTGGATCCCAAAATCAAATTTAGATTTAATTTTCAAAACATAAAAAAATGCTAAAATGCCCCATGGCACCACATGATTGGCATTCAAAATGGACAAATGTTATAAAATAAACTCTATTTACCTACCTACTTAGATGCCACATGTCAATATCTTTAAAAACCTAAATTGGATTATCTAGATTTAATTAATTAATTAATTAATTAATGATATCAAATAAAAAAATGTGTTTAAATGAAACATGTCACTAAATTATTGGCATTCAAAATGGACACATGTCATAAAATTAAATATTGTGATCTAGTTGCACACATAGTTGCATATGTAATTTTGTTCTAAGAATACATTCTTTTGTTTTCTCTTAGCCATGGTGCCATAAGAATTTGAGGCAATTTTGTTTTCGGCATCTAAGAGTTGTGTTGGGGAACACTCCAACACTTGTGTTTTTCCCATCAAGTGATCATGAACATGTACATAGAAAGGATCATCATGATCATTTTTTTGTTCTTGCATTGGAACTACATCTTTGGGATGCATTTCTTGATACCAATAGGTTGTATTTACCTCCTAATTTTCCAAGAGTTTTTCACTTGGTCATTAAAAGTAAAAGTGTCCATGACTACCATCTTGGTTAACAACTCTTTTGTTGTCCTTTCCAAGCAACCTACACTCAACATTCCGAACTTTTCTAAAAAAAATTCCAATTGATTTTAATACCTTTTACACTAATAAAAAAAATGTCATTTGAGACAAAATTTTAGTTGCAAGTGACACTTGCAATTAAAAATCAGCCTAGCAATAAATGACAAGTTGCCAACAATGCTAGTTGCAAGTGACAAATGATTTTTTTTTGTAGAATATGAGTTGTATGGCAATTTTATACATGTATGTAGGGATGAGTTCTTGTGACTACATTTACAATTACACAAATATGTTCACATGTGGTAGCCTAAGAATGTGACAAGTGGCATCATTTGAATATTTCAAAATGTTTTGTCAAAGAGATATATATATATATATATATATATATATTTTCAACCATTTGATTAAAACACTTAAATTATGCCACATGGTGGTGTAAGATTGTGCCACGTGGCAACTTAAAATTGCCTTATAATCACTTCGAATTAGTTTAGGGTTGGACCATTTATGATAGGCCACATGGCACCTAGGCTAGGCCTAGGTAAGCCACCTAGCCTAGCTAGGTGCTTAAGGTACATGTAACCTAGTTTTGAGTTAGGACATTTACAATAGGCCACATGTGGCACCTTTGCTAAGCCTAGGCCATATAGCCATAGGTCTAGCTTAAATAGGTAAGTACTTAGGTCTAGGTCTAAAAATTTTACAACAAAATCCTATTTTATTTTAGGTTTAACCTTTTGGGTGGAGCCTATGTGATTAGCTCCTCCCATATGGCAATTGAAAAATTGAATGTGTTCATTACACTAAACCAACCTACTTATGTAGTTTCTAAACTTGAAAAGGAAGACAAACAATATGGGATAAAATGTTAGTTGTAGCCTAGATAGATAATTGTAGCCTAGTTGTCACTATTCCCTAACACATATCATTACATAGCCTACCTACTAAGTAGCATAAGTTTTTACTAAGTACCTACTTAAATAATAATTATTTTAAGTACATATTTAAATAGCCTAGATAGATAATTATTTATTTTAAATACCTATTTAAATACCTTCTAAATAGGTATTCACAATTAACTAATTTATTATGTAGCTAGTGGGTAGGTAAGTACCTAGTAATTAAATAGGTAGGTATGTACATAGTAGGTAGGTAGGTAAGTTAGTAGGAATCTAATAATTAAATAGGTAGGTAGATGGTACGTATGTGGGTACCTAGTAATTCAGTAGGGGGTGTTTCCATGGTATGGTGTAGATAAAAAGTAGACACAGTTTGACATTGTTCATTGCAACACATTTTTTATGTGTCTTTATAAATATTTGGAGAATGATTTTTGATGGAACTGTGCAATTAGAGGTGGATAGCATCCTAAATTGTCATAATATTGTGAAATTGGTGCACATAGCAACAATTCAATTGTCAATTGGACTACATTTTTTATTTGCAACAATGTATCACAAACATTACAATGTAAGAAAAGTACTAAAGAAATTAGTTTTAATGGGAATTTGTCCATGAAACTTTGCACATACAAAGAGACCACCAAAATGAATAATCTTCCACATCAAAAATTTCAATTTGTCATGACGTCAAAAAGTTTATATTAAATGGTACAAAAATATTTGGTAGTACATTATGTTATTGTAATGTTGATGAATGCGATGTTTTCAAATTGTAAAATGTTATTCTATTGAAAATGTAGTTGGGTTGGGTGTTGTTTTTATCATTTTATAAAAATAAAGATGAAATTTAAAATTAATGCAAATGGCATTCTATTATTAAATGTGGTGTTTTATATAACATTTATAAAATTACTAATGAACATTTACATAAAAACACAATTATGAATCAATTTCATATTCATGGTTTATATAATTTGTCTTATTTTAAAGCCCAAATCTATTGAATGCGATGTTTAGAAGAATTCAGAGTGAGTTATTACTTTTCATAATATATGTACTTCTAGTTTTGACACAAAGTGTGTACATTGTACTATGGAAACACCTTAGGTAGGTAAGTAGGTAGGATGTAGGTACTTAGTAAGTAAGAAGGTAAGTATTTAGTAGGTAGATATATATGTATAAATATGTAGGTATTATTAAATAATCTATATGTGTAACTACTAGGTAGCATACGTACCTGATGCAACCCTAAACCTAAACCCTTCATATATTAGATAAATAAAATAACCTCCAAATGCCTAATAGTCCTATTCAAAATGTTTCACACCAATGTAACTATAGTTGAAATTGTAAATATCTATTTATAAACACATAAAGCCATTAATACATTGCACGATATTTTGCACAATGAGTTACATCACATGTACATGTAAAGGTATATGTTGAAGGTACCATGGATGTTGTCAAGGTGTGAACATCCCAAAGTGAAAAATACAAGGTTTCCATTAGATTTCTATATTGCTTTCTGTTTCTATAGTATTAATGCATTGTGATACACTTAATATTCAATAACTTTTGCATTGTGGGTCCAAATATTACAAAACAACCTTCGATGTACCCATAGTCATCAACGGCTTTCCGACAATACAAAGTGTGTGGGCTGGGCTGGGGTTGGGGTTTGGGAGATGTCAACATGAGAAACAAAACAAACAAACAACCTTCCTTAATAAATAGATTTTCACATATGCGTTTAATGAAGGGTGTTGTCCATTGGAGCCAGGTTGTTTTTTTTGGTAGTGAAATGTTATCACTTGGTGACATAAAAAACACAGTTGAGACTTGTTCAAAGGATTTTTTTGGGAAAAAATCCCCCAAATTGCCGTAATCCAAGGAAAAACAGTTGATATCACCATGTTTAGACTATACGTACAGCATGTTGCCAATATATAACAGGGTTTGAAAATTTTACTTTTCTCTTTGACCTGTAGCCAAATTTGGCTAAGTCCTCTTCTGGATGATTGCATATCCACTTAGCTCACGAAATTGACCAAAAGAAAGCACTAATTAGACACCCAGAAAGGTTTTTTTGGAAAGTTCTATCCCCCAAAGTGTGGAAGATGATCGCACTTGGGCCAATGCACAAAGTCTGGGGCACACTAGCTGAAAAATGAGACCATGAATGGAGAGAATTGCAAGATATAAAGATCAAAATCATGGCCTAAACCTTTTCCTTCTTTTCTCCTTGCATCTATCAGCCTTGGAAGTCGGCAGCGTCTGCAGCAACCTTTTCACTCTTTTAATTCCATTTAGTCTTGCAAGTTGGGGGCATGTTCTGGTGATGCTGTTTCCCCTACAGATTTTTAATTTCCCCCAAGGTCACCAAATATGGAATCCTTTTCAACAGCCCCAAATATGAGTACAAAAGAATTCCAGTGAACAAACAACATTGGGTGTCCAAATATAAGAATTCCATAAACCAAAGAAATAAATGTTAGCAAACATGAGTTCTTCATATGACCCAAAAAAAAACAAGGCCCGCCCACACACACACACACACAAACACACATTTTCATTCTCCTCCATCCCCGTCCACTCAAAACGTTAATCTGATCGCCCCCCCGCTATAGGGTTTAGGATAAGCTTAGGGTTTGACGACTAGACCCTGTGCGTATTCGTACGCGCTCTCAAGGTGGGCTTCTTTAACGTATTCGGTCAAATTTTCTTCGAATTTCTCCAGTGCGGCCTCTTTCTGCCTTACCAGAGGCGACTATACGCTCTTTCCGTTCCTCAACCAACCAGCTTGCAAATCTGTCCGCCAGCATCCACACAAGGTTGATATTTACTCAACATCAAGAGAGAAAGAAAAAACTGACCTCATGTCTGCTAGCAAGTGGAACAGTGGGGTGTTTTTCCACATAAAGCAAACTGGCTCCTGAAGGTTGACATGGACAGGTTCCAACAAAACTAGAAGGAGGGGGCAAGGCAATAGGCTGTTGCTTACTTAAAAATCCAAAGATTTTTATTGTAGATCCCATGGCACACTTATTTCTGAATTGTGCATGTTGCCTGAGACACACCAGTTAATTCTCATAGACCAGTACCGGCTTAACCTATTGGCTGACGTGGTTCTCAAAATACTTGGGGGGAGCTCAGAAATGTTCCAAAAAAAGTCAGACGTGTTAATGTTCATGCTACCTGCGAAGTGCTTGTTCGTTGGTTCCACCATCGGGGACAGCATGAAGCTTTCCAGTAGCAAAGTTGCGTCTGGAGACCTTATTCCCGAGGACGTCAACTGCTTTTTTCTCGAGCTTGTCCAAGTTTTCTTCTGTCGCGTCATCTATTCCCCAGAATTCAGGTATCGACAAGCCATCGGTCTGTGCAACACAGCTCAACGCAGTCTTAGCAAAAACTAATCCCAAGGCTGAGTGGGCACAATGTAAAGGGATCCACAAACGTATATTGATTAGTGAGGCAATATACGGAGTGCGTGCACAGAAATCAAAAGGAGCGGTACCTGGATTCGAAGGTAATGGTGATCAGATCGATGAGCACCGAATATCATGGAGGTGTAGTACTCTACCATTTCTTCACTCGCAGAAAGAAAGCTGTTAAGCAAGGGTGATCCCGAACGATTTAGCAGCCAGTGTACAGAACTCCAGTGTGGCATTGCTAAGAAGCGCATTGGATGCTGCCCTGTTCCCAGAGACAGCACCAAAATATTGCTGAAGTCCTGAGGAAAACAAAGACACAAGACCAGGATATCAAATCTGGGTTAGCACAAAATGGATTTAATGAAGATGTGCAATTGTCATAGCCCCCATTTGAAGACAATCAAGTCCCAAAAAGCCAAGAAGAAGTCTTTGCTCAACGAAGGTTGAAATACAAACCAGAGAATCCATTTCAAAACCTTCCAGTGGTCGCTCGTTCGCGATTGCTTGTGCGACTGCCACTAAGGTCTGGCAACACATTATCCGAGAATACCGATGAGATAGAGAAAATAATTCTAAAGCTTCAAGCTTACCAGGTTCTTGTTGCCGAAGATGATAATGATGGTATAGAGAAACCAGATAAGCAAATTGCAACGCTGAACAGAAATCCTGAACATGGGGTCCAGATCCATGAGGGCACCAGAGAAAAATTTATTGATACACAAAGCCCAGGGCCAAGCTGAATATCTCAGATTCTTAAAATCGATGCATTTATATATCAGAGGAGAAGCTTTTGAGAATGACGAATATTCATAGGTAGTAAAAATTGAAGAAAATGGCATGAAGAGAAACCAACCGGATCGTTGACAGCTATTCCTCCGTCGATCACATTGAACTCTTTAGTTGCCCTGTCAGGTTGGATTTGGTCACGTGAAACTCCTTTGAAGTTTGCAGCAGGAAAGAATATGGGAACTGCTGTTGTAGCCCGACACGCATCCTTCACATGTACATCATAAAGTGGTTTTGCATTATCGGTTTTGCCCTGCAGCACGATCAGAACCCAAGATCCACCATCATAAGATCACACCAACATCTGAAAACTCTCTCTGGTACTCTGAACAAATTTCTAAACATTCAGGATTCGTCACTTTGCACACATAGGTTAGATGTTATAGGAGAAGGTTCTGTGACTGAAGGGACCCAGTATGTATCATCTTCATCACTACAGGATTACATCTTACAGCCCCAAGATCCTCTTGACAGCAACTTGAAGTATCTGGGACTTTGACCAGGGTCTTACTAGGAGCAGGCTACCTGCTTAGCGTGAGAAGGAGAGATGGTACCTTTAGGTTAGAGAAGAAAACTGGAACCTCAAGGTCGGTCTCAAAAGCTGGGATGATGACAGAGGTGAGAGCACTAGACAGAAACGCTTCACCGAACTTCGCACGCAGCAGTTCTTCCAGTGGTTCAGCCTTGTATATAGGACCGAAAACTGATGCAAATCCCTCCGAAAGCCGGCCAAGACGGCCCTCATTCCTGCGATGACATACCCTCAATTCGCACAGTTGAGAATTTCGCGGTGTACATTAGTGAGAAATTGAGTGAAGGATCAACTGTACTTGTTGCCAGGCAAATTGCACAGCTCAAAGTTTCTGACCTTCACCGCCTGCTAGCTGGGCAGTGCATGGACATGGACAAGATCTTCTAGTAGACATGTAATCAGAGCTGCAATTTGGTGTTCAATTTCTTGCAAGGACTGGAAAACCCCTTATAAGTTACGCATGCTAGACAACCAGGGAACCTAGTTGTCCACTTTTCAATGCACACAATTTGTCAAGACGCTCTTAGAAAGCAGTAAAATCGTGAGCGAGAAGGTCAAGCTTGATGCTTGCTGACGATAAATGATCAGAGGCGGGTCTGTGAGATGCTTTACGTATATTTTGTTGGGAAGATGTCGCCAGCATCTTTCTCAAAGAACGCTACAACTTCCTCGGCATTGCAAGTAGGAAATGGCGGATCTTCTACAGTATCTCTTTTGGGGGTGGTGATCATGGCTGTGATGAGACCTCCAGAGCTGGTCCCGGCAATCATATCAAAGTACTCCCATAGATCATGTCTTGTTTCGTTTGACCCTTCCTTCCTTTCCAGGTCCTATTCCCGACCATGCCAACAACCCGATGTAGCAGACCCCTGTCAGTTTCCTCAAGAATTTAAGCTTCGCACTAAGTTATGAAACAAAACTAGAATGCAATTGAACACCAGCTGCCAACAAGCATCATCACTTCATTCGAGTGTTTCATCCCACTATTGCAGGCCTCATAAATTTTAGTTCTGGCTTGAGGTACCTAGTGGCTGAAGTGCATAATACCAAGCAATAACTGACCATGCAATGTTTATCCCCTGGTGGAGACAACATTGACCTCCACTATGCACAACAAAGTCGACTAGTACATTCGCTTCACCATGCAGTATAGCTAAATTGCATGCAAACCATGGAATTGGAACCAAAAACTGTTTGTCTTCTAGCTCTATCACCTGGAACCATTATTCTGCTAGAAACATGCATGCTACTGCCTGGCACAGCTGACGTGAAAATACTCTGATGAATGCTAGAATTTAACTATTTTCAAGGACTTGGCAATACTTGTGCAGCTAAATGGAGCTCTGTGAAGTAGGATCGATGTCACAGGGATGAGAATCCTCAGGTCAGAGCAGACGCAACATACTGGAGTTGCCAGTTTTTTGGATGTGTGAAAAATCTACATTTTCTGAGCTGGATGGGCGCCAAACATTTTTACCTTTATTTCATCTTCAAGCACTTTGAGAATTTTGGCAGGGATAATACCGCGAACCCCGCCTCCATCAATGCTGAGGATTGTCAGACACTTTCCTTTCTTCCCAGTGGGCTTCAAGTCCTTGTTAAACGCCATTGCCAGACGAGTTTGCACCTTGGTTTGAACGTGAGAGATCGGGGAGAGATCTAGAAATGAAGGACAAGGTTAAGAAGTGTCGGGCAAGTTTGTACGACGGCCGAAAGAGCATGTAAGGTACGAAACTCAACCAAAAAAAAAAACAATTTGCTTCTTCTGTACTGGAGCAAAAAGGGAGAAATGTAAAGAATCCCAGCTGCTTACGCAGGAGGAACGCCCCCAAAGCAGTGATGTTGATTAACGAAACCCAGCTTGTCCTGCAAAGCGGCTGATGAACAAAAAGAATAACGGACTGGAGCTGGTCATCGAAGAAGGCAAAGATCATCAAAACCCTGCAAAGCTTTATTGGCCCTGCCTTGTAAGGCAGGGATAGTGTGTTGAGAATCATTAAAGAGTATAGCAGCTTCAAGGGATTTTGCCCCCTAGAAACTAGGTCAGATGATTCATCCTAATCTGATTGTAAAAATATTCACATTCATCTTTTGATAGTTTGTTCTCTGTGCCACCTCCTCAAATGTGCACCCAACCCCAAGTGACTTTGTCACCAATCCAGAACTCACAAAACTAAATATGAAACTA
>Ga0116226_10006989_pt1 | contig 10170 bp, 6 predicted proteins | sample S1TSphfallax_FD_89692 | JGI IMG/M metagenome (GOLD analysis project Ga0116226, IMG submission 89692) | Host-associated microbial communities from peat moss isolated from Minnesota, USA - S1T2_Fa - Sphagnum fallax MG | ecosystem: Host-associated > Plants > Peat moss > Unclassified | place: USA...
AGCTGGGCAGACCACGTTGGTGGTGTTCGGCTTTGTGCTGGTGATGGCGATCTACCTGTGGGGTAGCGACAAAACCATCGAGTATGTGATTTTCTCGCTAATTCTGGGGTGGAGATAAGATGAACGATACCGCAGCCCCGACCGGCAAACGCTGGTACGTCGTGCACGCCTACTCCGGCATGGAGAAGAGCGTGCAGCGTGCGCTTCAAGAGCGCATCGACCGTGCCGGCATGCAGGACCGTTTCGGCAAGATCCTGGTTCCGACCGAAGAAGTCGTTGAAATCAAATCGGGTCAAAAATCGGTCACTGAACGTCGCTTCTTTCCGGGCTATGTGCTCGTGGAAATGGAAATGACCGACGAAACCTGGCACTTGGTCAAGAACACGGCCAAGGTCACGGGTTTTGTGGGCGGTGCTCGTAATCGTCCGAGCCCTATTTCGCAGAAAGAAGTCGACAAGATCATGTCGCAAATGCAGGAAGGCGTCGAGAAGCCCCGGCCGAAGACGCTATTTGAAGTGGGTGAATTGGTGCGCGTCAAAGATGGCCCTTTCACCGATTTCAATGGCAGTGTCGAAGAGGTCAATTACGAAAAATCGCGCGTGCGGGTTTCCGTCACCATCTTCGGTCGTGCCACCCCGGTCGAGCTTGAATTCGGCCAGGTCGAAAAGGTTTAAAGCGCGGGTTTAAAGCGCGAATTAATGCGCATTAGGTGGGAGGCCCCGGACTGGTTCCGGGCCTTCTGCCGTTTGTGCTTGAAGTTGCAGTATGCAGTCCGCGCTTGCAGTCCGCTTAAAGGCTGCTGAGGAGCGTCAGTACGGTGGTTGGATTGCCCGAGCGCGCGCTATCACTCACCGAACGCCCAGCGTTCAATCGAGGTTTTTAACATGGCCAAGAAGATTATCGGCTTTATCAAGCTGCAGATTCCTGCAGGTAAAGCCAACCCGTCGCCGCCCGTTGGTCCCGCACTGGGCCAGCGTGGTCTGAACATCATGGAGTTCTGCAAGGCGTTTAACGCACAGACGCAAGCGATGGAACCGGGTCTGCCGATTCCCGTTGTGATCACCGCGTTCGCTGACAAGAGCTTCACCTTCGTCCTGAAGACGCCGCCGGCAACCGTTCTGATCAAGAAGGCTGCTCAGCTGCAAAAGGGCTCGGCCAAGCCGCATACCGACAAGGTCGGCAAGATTACCCGTGCGCAAGCCGAGGAAATCGCCAAGACCAAGATGCCTGACCTTACCGCCGCTGATCTGGACGCCGCAGTGCGCACGATCGCAGGCAGCGCCCGTTCGATGGGTATCACCGTGGAGGGTGTGTAAATGGCTAAGCTTTCCAAACGCCTGAAGGCACTCGCCGGCAAGATCGATAGCCAAAAGCTGTACGCCATCGACGAAGCCCTGACCTTGGTCAAGTCGTGCGCGACCGCCAAGTTCGATGAATCGATCGACGTCGCTGTGCAGCTCGGCATCGATGCCAAGAAGTCGGATCAAGTGGTGCGCGGCTCTGTCGTGCTGCCCGCTGGTACCGGTAAGTCGGTCCGCGTGGCGGTGTTCGCCCAAGGCGAAAAGGCCGAGCAAGCCCGTGCAGCCGGCGCTGATATCGTCGGTATGGATGACCTGGCTGAGCAAGTGAAGGCCGGTAACCTGAATTTCGACGTCGTGATCGCTTCGCCCGACACGATGCGTATCGTCGGTACGCTGGGCCAGATCCTGGGCCCGCGCGGTTTGATGCCGAACCCCAAGGTCGGTACCGTGACGCCGGACGTCGCGACTGCCGTGAAGAACGCCAAGGCTGGTCAAGTCCAGTTCCGCGTTGACAAGGGCGGCATCATCCACGCGACCATCGGTCGCGCGTCGTTCGAACAAACGGCATTGCGCAGCAATCTCTCGGCTCTGGTCGATGCGCTGCAAAAAGCTAAGCCGGCGACCAGCAAGGGCGTGTACCTGCGCAAGATCGCTGTGTCGAGCACGATGGGCGTGGGTGTTCGCGTCGATCAAAGCTCGCTCTCGGCTTAATCTCGGCGTAAGTCGGGCTTAAATCAGTTTAAGGCTGCGGGTCTTGTATCCGCGGCAACATGGACTTTGGGGCGGTTGCAGCGAAGATGTCGTTCACTGCAACCGGTTGTCAAAGACCGTTGGCGGGAACGCAGCAGTTGGGTGTTTCCTTAATGTCAGTGCCAACGCAGATGGCGAACCCGAAAGCGTTTTGCAGGATCGTATATCGGTGCGCTCTAGTGATAGAGTCTGCTGTTAAAGATACTCCTAACACCTCGGACGCCGTTGTTGGAACGTGATGGGCCGCGCATTCCGCGCAACTCATCCAATCTGGAGGTTTAACCGTGCCACTCAATCGAGAAGATAAGCAGGCCGTTGTGGCTGAGATTTCCGCACAAGTTGCGAAAGCTCAGACCATGATCCTGGCCGAATATCGTGGAATCGCGGTTGGCGATCTGACCAAGCTGCGTGCGAAAGCACGTGAGCAAAAGGTTTACCTGCGCGTGTTGAAAAATACGTTGGCGCGTCGCGCCGTCGAAGGTACGACCTTTGCTGGCTTGGCCGAGCAGATGACTGGTCCTCTGATCTATGGCATCTCTGAAGATGCAGTTGCGGCAGCGAAAGTCGTCAATGACTTCGCTAAAACCAACGACAAATTGGTCATTCGATCGGGCGCGTTCGATGGCAAGGTGCTGGACAAGGCAGAAGTACAAGCCCTGGCCAACATCCCGAGCCGCGACGAACTGCTCGCCAAGTTGCTGGGCGTCATGCAAGCGCCTGTTTCCGGTTTTGCTCGCGCGCTGGCCGCGTTGGCAGAGAAGAAGCAGAGCGAAGCAGCCGCCTGATGCTGCTGCGATTCGCCTCGCGCGGATCGCTTGCAGCTATGGTTGGACGCTGACCTGTAATTGATCAAACATTAGGAGTATTTCAAATGGCAATCGCAAAAGAAGACATCCTGGAAGCCGTAGGCTCGATGTCGGTTCTGGAACTGAACGAACTGGTCAAGGCTTTTGAAGAAAAGTTTGGCGTGTCGGCAGCCGCTCTGTCGGTCGCTGGCCCGGCAGCTGGTGGCGGCGCTGCTGCTGCTGCTGAAGAGCAGACCGAATTCACCGTGACGCTGGCAGAAGTGGGCGCCAACAAGGTGGCAGTCATTAAGGCAGTTCGCGAACTGACGGGCCTGGGCCTGAAGGAAGCGAAGGACCTGGTTGACGGTGCACCGAAGCCCGTGAAGGAAGCGGTGCCGAAGGCTGCAGCTGAAGAAGCCAAGAAGAAGCTGGAAGAAGCAGGCGCGAAGGCTGAAATCAAGTAATTCGCCTTGTTTTGGGAAAAGGCTGGCGGCGATTGTCCGTCAGCCTTTTTGTGCTTTCTAGGTTTCGTGTTTGAAGTGCGTCGTAGCACGGCAATACAGCCGAATACGACGGATTGGAATCATGTTTCGCCAAGTCAATCGCGCGTCTTTGACGCCGAGAGGCCAAAGAGAAACGCCGCTCCCGCGGCGCTTGTCTTTGTCTTCTGAAGCGACTGCAGAGGGCAAGTTTGGTCGGGCAGCGGGTAACATTGGCATCCGCCGCCGTCAGCCATGGTTGGTAGCGGCCAACCACCAAGCTTTTTCGTTCATGTTGGTGCCTGGGTTTTACCGCCTTGTGCACGGACGTGAACATTGGGTCTCAGTCGGTGAACACCAGGGCCAAGCTCGTCGAAAGACAGTGCCTGCCGTGATCCGGAGTTCGTATGCAATATTCCTTCACCGAGAAAAAGCGCATTCGCAAGAGTTTCGCGAAACGCCATATCGTTCACCAAGTACCTTTTCTGCTGGCCACCCAGCTCGAATCGTTCAGCACGTTCCTGCAAGCAGACACGTTGCCGACCGAGCGCAAGCCCGAAGGCCTGCAAGCCGCGTTCAGTTCGGTTTTCCCGATTGTTTCGCACAACGGTTTCGCACGTCTCGAGTTCGTCAGCTATATGCTGTCGCCGCCCGCGTTTGACGTCAAGGAATGTCAACAGCGTGGCCTGACCTTCTGCTCCGCACTGCGCGCCAAGGTGCGCCTGGTGCTGCTCGACAAGGAATCGCCGAGCAAGCCGGTGGTCAAGGAAATCAAGGAACAAGAAGTCTACATGGGCGAAATTCCGCTCATGACGACGACGGGTTCTTTCATCATCAACGGCACCGAGCGTGTCATCGTCTCGCAGCTGCATCGTTCGCCTGGCGTGTTCTTCGAACACGACAAGGGCAAGACGCACAGCTCGGGCAAGTTGCTGTTCTCGGCCCGTATCATCCCCTACCGCGGCTCGTGGCTGGACTTCGAATTCGATCCGAAGGACATCCTGTACTTCCGCGTCGACCGCCGCCGCAAGATGCCGGTGACGATCCTGCTGAAGGCCATCGGCCTGACGCCGGAACAGATCCTCGCCAACTTCTTCGTGTTCGACAACTTCACGTTGATGGGCGAAGGCGCGCAGATGGAGTTCGTACCCGAACGCCTGCGCGGCGAAGTGGCGCGCTTCGACATCACCGACCGCGAAGGTAAGGTGATCGTCCAGAAGGACAAGCGCGTCAACGCCAAGCATATCCGCGATCTGGAAAACGCCAAGACCAAGTACATCTCGGTCCCGGAAGACTACCTGCTCGGCCGTGTGCTGGCGAAGAACGTGATCGACGCCGAAACCGGCGAAGTAATCGCGACCGCCAACGAGGAAATCACCGAGTCGGTGCTCGACAAGCTGCGCGAAGCCAAGGTCAAGGATATTCAGACGCTCTACACGAACGATCTGGACCAAGGCCCCTACATCTCGCAAACGCTGCGTATCGACGAAACCGTCGACCAGACCGCTGCGCGTATCGCGATCTATCGCATGATGCGCCCGGGCGAACCGCCGACCGAAGAAGCGGTCGAGGCGCTGTTCAATCGTCTGTTCTATAGCGAAGACGCTTACGACCTGTCCAAGGTGGGTCGTATGAAGTTCAATCGCCGCGTGGGCCGCGATGAAATCGTCGGCCCCATGACACTGCAAGACGACGATATTCTCGCGACCATCAAGATCCTGGTCGAGCTGCGCAACGGCAAGGGCGAAGTGGACGATATCGACCACTTGGGCAATCGTCGCGTGCGTTGCGTCGGTGAACTGGCGGAAAACCAGTTCCGCGCAGGGCTGGTGCGGGTTGAACGCGCTGTCAAGGAACGCCTCGGCCAAGCCGAAAGCGAAAACCTGATGCCGCACGATCTGATCAACAGCAAGCCGATCTCGTCGGCGATACGCGAGTTCTTCGGTTCGTCCCAGCTGTCGCAGTTTATGGACCAGACCAACCCGCTGTCGGAAATCACCCACAAGCGCCGTGTTTCGGCACTGGGTCCGGGTGGTCTGACGCGCGAACGTGCCGGCTTCGAAGTGCGCGACGTGCACCCGACGCACTATGGCCGCGTGTGCCCGATCGAAACGCCGGAAGGTCCGAACATCGGGCTGATCAACTCGCTCGCGCTGTACGCGCACCTGAACGAGTACGGCTTCCTCGAAACGCCGTACCGCAAGGTGGAAGACGGCAAGGTCACCGACAAGATCGATTATCTGTCGGCGATCGAAGAAGGCCGCTATGTGATCGCTCAGGCTAACGCCGCAGTGGACGAAAGCAACGGCCGTCTGACCGACGAACTCGTGTCGTCGCGTGAAGCGGGTGAAACCTTGATGGTCACGCCGGAACGCATCCAGTACATGGACGTGGCACCGTCGCAGATCGTCTCGGTAGCCGCTTCGCTGATTCCGTTCCTGGAACACGATGACGCGAACCGTGCATTGATGGGTTCGAACATGCAACGTCAGGCCGTACCTTGCCTGCGCCCCGAAAAGGCGCTGGTCGGTACCGGTATCGAACGTACCGTGGCAGTCGACTCGGGCACCACGGTGCAGGCGTTGCGCGGCGGTGTGGTCGATTACGTCGACGCCGGTCGTATCGTGATTCGCGTCAACGACGACGAAGCGGTTGCCGGTGAAGTCGGTGTCGACATCTACAACCTGATCAAGTACACCCGTTCCAACCAGAACACCAACATCAACCAGCGTCCTATCGTGAAGGTCGGCGATAAGGTGGCGCGCGGTGACGTGGTGGCAGACGGTGCATCGACCGACCTTGGCGAGCTGGCACTGGGCCAGAACATGCTGGTCGCGTTTATGCCGTGGAATGGCTACAACTTCGAAGACTCGATCCTGATCTCGGAAAAAGTCGTGGCGGACGACCGTTACACCTCGATTCACATCGAGGAACTGAACGTCGTGGCGCGCGATACCAAGCTCGGACCGGAAGAAATCACGCGCGACATTTCGAACCTGGCTGAAGTGCAGCTGGGCCGTTTGGACGATGCAGGTATCGTCTATATCGGCGCGGAAGTCGAAGCGGGCGACGTGCTCGTCGGTAAGGTCACGCCCAAGGGCGAAACCCAGCTGACACCGGAAGAAAAGCTGCTGCGCGCGATTTTCGGTGAAAAGGCTTCGGACGTAAAAGACACCTCGCTGCGCGTGCCCTCGGGCATGACCGGTACGGTGATCGACGTGCAAGTGTTCACCCGCGAAGGGATTCAGCGTGACAAGCGCGCGCAACAGATCATCGACGATGAACTGAAGCGCTATCGCCTGGACCTGAACGACCAGCTGCGCATTGTGGAGGGCGATGCGTTCCAACGTCTGGCACGTATGCTGGTTGGCAAGGTCGCCAACGGTGGCCCGAAGAAGCTGGCCAAGGGTACCAAGCTGACGCAGGAATACCTGCAAGAGCTCGAACACTATCACTGGTTCGACATTCGTTTGGCTGATGAAGAAGCGGCCGCTCAGCTCGAAGCGATCAAGGAATCGATCGAGCAGAAGCGCCACCAATTTGACCTCGCCTTCGAAGAGAAGCGCAAGAAGTTGACGCAAGGCGACGAACTGCCGCCGGGCGTGCTGAAGATGGTCAAGGTCTACCTCGCGGTCAAGCGTCGCCTGCAGCCTGGCGACAAGATGGCAGGTCGTCACGGTAACAAGGGTGTGGTGTCCAAGATCACCCCGATCGAAGACATGCCGTACATGGCTGATGGTACGCCCGCCGATATCGTGCTGAACCCGCTGGGTGTGCCGTCACGGATGAACGTGGGTCAGGTGCTGGAAGTGCATTTGGGCTGGGCCGCCAAGGGCTTGGGCCGTCGTATTGGCGATATGCTGCGCGCGCAGCAGAAGGCCGCGGAAATGCGCGTGTTCCTGTCCAAGATCTACAGCGAAACCGGCCGTCCCGAAGCGATTGCAGAACTGACCGACGAAGAAGTGCTGGAATTGGCTCAGAACCTGCGTGAAGGTGTGCCTTTCGCAACGCCGGTGTTCGACGGCGCGACCGAAGAGGAAATCACCCACGCGCTCGATCTGGCTTACCCGGACGATATCGCCAAGCAGTTGGGCATGACCAAGTCGAAGAACCAGGTCACGCTGTATGACGGCCGCACCGGTGAAGCCTTCGAGCGCACGGTCACGGTTGGCTACATGCACATGCTGAAGCTGCACCACTTGGTTGACGACAAGATGCACGCGCGTTCGACCGGTCCGTACTCGCTGGTGACGCAGCAGCCGTTGGGCGGTAAGGCTCAGTTCGGTGGCCAGCGCTTCGGTGAAATGGAAGTGTGGGCACTGGAAGCCTATGGCGCTTCGTACGTGCTGCAGGAAATGTTGACGGTGAAGTCCGACGACGTGAACGGCCGGACCAAGGTGTACGAAAACCTGGTCAAGGGCGACCACGTCATCGATGCCGGTATGCCGGAGTCGTTCAACGTGCTGGTGAAAGAAATTCGTTCGCTCGGTATCGATATCGATCTGGATCGGAATTAATCGGACTACCTGGAGAAAGCAATGAAAGCTCTGCTCGATCTGTTCAAGCAAGTCCAACAGGAAGAGGTTTTTGACGCCATCAAGATCGGCCTGGCGTCACCGGACAAAATCCGGTCCTGGTCGTTCGGTGAAGTCAAAAAGCCGGAAACCATCAACTACCGTACCTTCAAGCCGGAACGGGATGGTTTGTTTTGCGCCAAGATCTTTGGTCCGATCAAGGACTATGAGTGCCTGTGCGGCAAGTACAAGCGTCTCAAGCATCGTGGCGTGATCTGCGAAAAATGCGGCGTCGAAGTGACCTTGGCCAAGGTGCGTCGTGAACGCATGGGCCACATCGAACTGGCCTCGCCGGTCGCGCATATTTGGTTCCTGAAGAGTCTGCCCAGCCGTTTGGGCATGGTGCTCGACATGACCCTGCGCGATATCGAACGCGTGCTGTACTTCGAAGCGTATGTCGTGATCGAACCAGGCATGACGCCGTTGAAGAAGTCGCAGATCATGACCGAGGAAGATTATTACGCCAAGGTCGAAGAGTATGGTGACGAATTCCGTGCCGAAATGGGCGCGGAAGGCGTGCGCGAACTGCTGCGCGCCATCGACATCGATGCGCAGGTCGAAATGCTGCGCACCGAACTGAAGAACACCGGTTCGGAAGCGAAGATCAAGAAGTATGCGAAGCGCCTGAAGGTGCTCGAGGCATTCCAACGTTCGGGCATCAAGCCCGACTGGATGGTGCTCGAAGTGCTGCCGGTGCTGCCGCCCGAACTGCGCCCGCTGGTGCCGCTGGACGGTGGCCGTTTCGCCACTTCCGATCTGAACGACCTCTATCGTCGCGTGATCAACCGTAACAACCGTCTGAAGCGCCTGCTGGAACTGAAGGCGCCCGAGATCATCGTGCGCAACGAAAAGCGCATGCTGCAAGAAGCGGTGGACTCGTTGCTGGACAACGGCCGTCGCGGTAAGGCGATGACGGGCGCCAACAAGCGTCCGTTGAAGTCCCTGGCAGACATGATCAAGGGTAAGGGTGGCCGCTTCCGTCAGAACTTGCTCGGTAAGCGCGTCGACTACTCGGGTCGTTCGGTGATCGTGGTGGGTCCGACCTTGAAGCTGCATCAGTGCGGTCTGCCCAAGCTGATGGCGCTGGAGCTGTTCAAGCCTTTCATCTTCCATAAACTGGAAGTGATGGGCGTTGCCACCACCATCAAGGCGGCCAAGAAGGAAGTCGAGAATCAAACCGCGATCGTGTGGGACATTCTCGAAGAAGTGATCCGCGAACATCCGGTCATGCTGAACCGTGCGCCGACGCTGCACCGTCTCGGTATCCAGGCGTTCGAACCGGTCCTGATCGAAGGTAAGGCTATCCAGCTGCACCCGCTCGTTTGCGCGGCATTCAACGCCGACTTCGACGGTGACCAGATGGCTGTCCACGTGCCGCTGTCGCTGGAAGCGCAGATGGAAGCGCGTACGCTGATGCTGGCCTCGAACAACGTTCTGTTCCCGGCCAACGGCGACCCGTCGATCGTGCCGTCGCAGGATATTGTGCTCGGCCTGTACTACGCGACCCGTGAAAAGGTCAACGGCCGCGGCGAAGGTTTGACCTTCACCGGTGTCAGCGAAGTGATCCGCGCCTACGAAAACAAGCAGGTCGAACTGGCCTCGCGTGTGAACGTGCGTATCACCGAAATGGTGGCGAATGAGGACAAGTCGGAAGGCGCACCGAAGTTCGTGCCCAAGATTTCCCTGTTTGCGACCACGGTTGGCCGCGCTATCCTGTCGGAAATTCTGCCGCCGGGCCTGCCCTTCACGGTGCTGAACAAGCCCCTGAAGAAGAAGGAAATTTCGCGCCTGATCAATACGGCATTCCGCCGTTGCGGCCTGCGTGAAACGGTGATTTTTGCCGACCAGTTGATGCAGTCGGGTTTCCGCCTGGCAACGCGTGCCGGTATTTCGATTTGCGTCGACGACATGCTCGTGCCGCCGCAAAAAGAAACCATCGTCAACGACGCAGCCAACAAGGTGAAGGAATACGACCGTCAGTACATGTCGGGTCTGGTGACCTCGCAAGAGCGTTACAACAACGTGGTCGACATCTGGTCGGCAACGTCGGAAGCCGTCGGCAAGTCGATGATGGAACAGCTGTCGAGCGAGCAGACGATCGATCGTGACGGTAAGACCGTCTCGCAGGAATCGTTCAACTCGATCTACATGATGGCCGACTCCGGCGCACGGGGGTCGGCAGTGCAGATTCGCCAGCTGGCAGGTATGCGTGGACTGATGGCCAAGCCGGACGGCTCGATCATCGAAACGCCGATTACCGCGAACTTCCGCGAAGGTCTGA
>Ga0116226_10006990_pt1 | contig 10170 bp, 7 predicted proteins | sample S1TSphfallax_FD_89692 | JGI IMG/M metagenome (GOLD analysis project Ga0116226, IMG submission 89692) | Host-associated microbial communities from peat moss isolated from Minnesota, USA - S1T2_Fa - Sphagnum fallax MG | ecosystem: Host-associated > Plants > Peat moss > Unclassified | place: USA...
CATACTTGGAGCTACTCACATTGCAAGAAAAAGCAGGGATACGAAACCGATGCTGACACAGAACAACATTACGTACATTAAGAAAAAGAGACAGAAAGGAAAAAAGAAACCGAGCTCCAAGATACGAGTCCTACATGGACATACTGAGGAATGCAAACTAGCTATAATACAAAAAGACTTGAGATACCTCACATACAAGGGAGTTGAGGTCACCATCGCTGTAGTACCCTCACTGCGATTACTAGTTCAGCACCGATTGCCGCATTGCAATTCCTCTTCTCGGGGACGCGGAAGCTCTCCTCCTCGAGGACACGAAAAAACTCGTCTCCCCGGAAAACCCAAAGTCGGGAACAGCGGCGAAGAAGAGGAAGAAGATAGCGAATGAATGTGACCGACGAATGAACGAGTTATCATCCATTCCGGTCTGCGCTTCCGAAAGAGATTCCTGAGGCTTTTACCAAATGGCCAGAATTAAGGGCCGCTGTAGATGAGGGTCTAAGGTCCAAGGCCCAATGAAGTGGAGAAATCCTATTGGATGAGGGCCATAAATTGGACCCATGGGCACCATTTTGAAAGGAAACTCAATTGGTTCAGATTTTTCAAATAGAGTTCAAAGGAGAGAGCTCATGATTTGGAGAACCCAGATGCAAGCTAAGGTTCAAGGTAAGGTCCAACTCAAGGATTCAATTTGCTTGGAATGAGTCCAAATTCGTAGGACCCATCTAAAGTGGGCCTAAGTGTAGGGTAGGGTAATGCTCAAGGAGTGAACCATTCCCCCCCAAATAAGCACCCAACTGAGGCAGAGTCAAGGGGGTGGGTGCTTGTTTGGGGGAATGCTCCGGCCAAGCATATTCCACCATGTAAAGATATATTTTTAAATTTTAATCCCATGATTTAATCCCGTGGGAAAATTTGAGTATCATGGGGAAGAAAGAAAGAAAAAAAGAAGAAGGGTAGATTTTATTTTATTTTATTTTAAACGCCCACATTTTGTAGAAAACAAAATTTGAATTTTGTTCCAAATAAACTACAAAAATATCTTGTAGTTCTTTACATTTTAGTTCACTTTCTTTTTCCTTTTGTGTAGATCATAGATCTGCCCAATTTTCTTACTTACACATTACTGAGGTTTAGTGTAGAGTAATGCCCTCGGAGTTGAGTGTTACTTGACATAAATGCAATGGTGGAAACAAAACAAAAGAATTTTAATCTTTTTTTCCACTGATACCCAATGGATATCACAACAAAAATGAAAAATTAGAAGAAGAACATTTCAAAAAATGAAAGCCAACTCCTTTTGAAATGCCTACAAGAGTAGGCAGTTTACAATTTGGAAATGCCATGCCTTTTGTGAAAGAAAAACTTTGCTTGATAATGTGACTTCCAAATACATTTAAAAAATAGATTTAATTTTCATTCAGGACTTTGGGAAGCCTTTGGGTTCAAGGTTTTAAGGAATGTCAAAAGGTTCCTTAGTTTGTTCACAAGTTTTTCTTCTAAAGATTAGAAAGTGGTTTGATCTCATTTTCGTTAAAGTCATCGACTTAACGGTTTATTTGGGGAATTAGATCTTTGTGATTCTAATCATTGCTTTCAAATTCTTGCAAGATTGTTGTCCATTCTTATTGGAGGCCATACGAATCAATAGCTTAAGTCCATTTTCATTCTAAATTCACCTGAAGTTGGTATGTGACCTTCTTCCTTTTCTAGCCTAAGTTTGCATTCTCCTTTTTGAACAATTTTCGGAAAGGAGAATAGATAGTTTTTAAAACAACATTTCAAAAAAAATTACATGAACACTCTTTTTCCAACATTATTTATGACATGACTTTGGTTTTCATGTCACTTGCTTGAAATCCTACACAAGTTTAGGTTCATGTGTTTAACTTTTGTTCATTCAATCATCACATAATTTCATTTGGCTTCAAACATCTTTGTAACACTATGTATCAAGTTGGGTCCTCCTCATCCAATGATTATTGGTTTGGCCCATGACATCTATAGTCAATTTTAAAACCCGATGGCGATACACCTTCTCTTGTGTTTTCATGAAAGGGAGTGCATTGCATCCCATGACACCATTCAAGATGCCTTTACTTTCAATTGGTATAAATTTTAAGTTTCACATTTCATGTTAAAAGACATTTGTTTTTCCATCACCTTCCCACCAATCTTCACATTAATGGGTTGATATTGTGTTTTCTTTGGATGGGTTCCACATTTTGCATGGTCATCATTGTTGATCACACTTGAATTGATTTACTTTCATGAGTTGCCATTTTTCATGGAGTGGTTGCAACGATAGTGAATTAAGCAAATGATGAGTCCTATTGCAATCAACACTCGAGGAATATGTTTATCCCTCTTGCCATATAGGTATTTTGGTGCTAACATTAACAAGCCAACAACTTTTTTCATCATTGAAACAAGCCATTACGATTAGGGAGGCCTTTTCTAAGCTTCACGTTCTTTCAAGTCCCTCACCCCTTTCCTTGTTTGATTTGCTTCACATGATCAATGATGTGTTTAAGACAAAGGTTATTTTTTTGCCCTCTCTTGGTTGGTCCCTATTATTATTTTTTGCACATATGACCTTTATTTATGCACTTCGACTTTTGAATGTTATTTTTTTTTACTTTCATCCTCTCTATTTATTATTCCCTTTCCCTTTTTGGATTGGTGTTACATTTTTACAAAAATAAAGTTTGGCAAGGATTCATCATTTTGCTAGTGCTTTACATGTTTTTAACCCTTAAAAGCCTAAGCCTTGGGAGGTAATTTTCATTACCAAAAGAGCCTCCAACATATTTCTTCATGGATCTATGCACATACTATTATAGAAATAGGGGAAATGCACCATTGGATTTGAAGAACATAATGTAAAACATAAATTATAAAAATTCAAACCATTTGATAAACATATGATTAAGAGAAAACATCTAAAATGCACTAACCTAAAGGTGGGAAACTTTTATTTGAAGTTATGGCAAAACTGTGAACACTTGAAAAGAAAACAATGAAACACTACCTATGTAATTAAACCTTTCAACAAAGGTTTACATGTTAATTATCCTAATTGTAATTCATCTAAAATTAAAATTGAGTTCAATCCAACTTTTCCAATGAATGAGCACTTGTGTAATTTAATACCCAAATAAAAAGACTTCACATGTTGGGCAGTAATTGTATAGATAGTAGCATTTAATTCATTGTTGTCTATCAAATGAAAATAATAATGATGATTAACTAAATGCCACCTATTACACTATGCTAGGGGGCGAGGCTTGGAAGGGTAACCATGTGGGTTGTAGCCCTTGGGTACCTTTCTTCGCACATGGGAAAATTGTTGGGTTGGGTTTTTTTTACAAAGCCACCCGCAAATATTATGGATGTGTTTAGTTGGCACACCATTGGAAATATTTTCTTGTTGTGCAACCAACCAAAAACACTTAAATATATGTCATCTAATTATTTTTTTAAATTAAAAAAACCACATATGGCTTCATAAGTGTTTAAAGATTAATAATCCCTAGAAACTCCAAAATAGTTTGGTTCAAATGATAGAAAATACATTTGACACTCTCACATATAACATGATCTATTAAACTAAATTGAGAGTTGAATGAATATTTTTATATTGTTTATAAATTGTGTGTAAATGTTACATCTTCACATAATGAAATTGAAAAAACTAAATAAACCTTAAAATTTGAATGATATCCTCAAATTCATTGTCATTGGACAACTAGTGATGTTTTTAACCAAGTACAACTTCATTTCAAATGTTTTTGTATTAAATTTGGTTCAAATGAGGATTAGATATATTTTCTCATTGTTAATTGTCATAAATGGTTCAAAAGTTGAAGAACATTTGGAAAACCAATTACGACAATAGTTTAAATCACACTTGAACAATATTTGTATTTAATGAATTAGGTTAATTTATTATAAACGTTAATTATGATTATTTCATATAACCATAGGAAACATCATAAACTTGTCACCTCCATGTATTTGTGCTTTTACAACACTTTAACAATGTGTTTCAAAGTTAAGTGCTATCAATGTGATGGCACTATAACATATTATATTTATTAATCATTGTGTTACAATGTCATTGCAACATCACATCAACGATTGATCAACATTTCACTAGCATTTAACCTTGAACACATTGGTAAAATGTTGTAAAAACACAATTACATGGAAGGGTCAAGTTTGTAATTTGAAAGATTATCAAAGTTCATTTTAAGAAGGCCTACTTTCATGAAAACATAATATTCCTTCAATTTAAATGTTTATTTGTTTAATTTCAAAAAAAATAATTCAAAAGGTTGTATAAAAGTCAATTCTTCAATTGCTTTAATTGAACAAAATATGGGGGGAAAAATGTCAAAATTTAGATATGCAAAAAGATATGGGAATTTAGATAATGCAAAATGTTATATTTCATTATTGACCCTTTTGTATAACAAGATGATGGGGTGTTTGGCTAAAACATTACCTCATCTCCTTGAGGTTTGATTTTGATTACAAATTTCAATGTGTACTTACATCCTAGGGGTTAAGAGGATGTGGAATACAAATCAATTTCATGCGTGATGGGGTGATTACCATTCCCATCACTAATAATCGACAAAATATGTCAAAATTATATATTTTTTCAAATAAGGAATCAACAACCTTGTGATGAAAAGATGATTATTTTGCACTAAATATGAACATTCAAAATATAACATTTCTAACATTGTCAAAAATGTATTATTGAAGACTTATCATGTGTTGTTTTTGGTCCACCTTAAAGTGTTTTTATTCATAAGTTGTAAATCATCATTTGGATATTTCCAAACATGATTGTTAAAATCTCATTAACAAGTAAAGTGGCATGGAAAAGGATCTTTTCAGATTTGTGTATTTTTAAAAGTTTTTTTTTTAAGACCGTACTCATTAGTGAATTTTCAATACCTTCTTTTTCAATATGCATCCCATTAATCCAATTGTCAAATTGAATTTCAATTCAATTCAACTTGCACATGATGTCATTCAAAATTTTCATTTGAATGGAACTTAATTTTCACAAAATTTATTTTATTTCTTTTGTCAATTGATCAATCAATGATTGCTAGAAGTGCACAACAACATAGAATCTAAGTTTATTATGTCATCACATTATGGATAAAGCAAAAATTTGAAATTATTTTTTGAACATATATATCATATCATCATAAAATAATTTTAATATCTTATTGAACATTGTGACTAGTTTATGGATCAAACAAAGTTGTAAGTGTGAACAATGTGCATGTGAATTAATTTTGTACTTCACTTGTCAATAACACTAGTAAATTAGTTCATTAATCATACACTCATTATTACATCTTTTGTCTCACAAATTCAACATATTAAATATCCTCAAACTCATTAAAATTGAATGAAGTATTCAATGTATCATATCCATGTTTTTGTATAATGAATGATAAAAGCAATGCTTTTAACCATTCCATAAAGTTCACAAGACATTTGTAAAGTGTTACCACTACTTATTTGAAGGGAGCAATGGCTACCCATGTTTTAACCATAAGGAATGATCTCGTATGTGAATTTACACTACCTAATGATGGAAGTAATGTGACACCAAATGGTGTTCAAGTTTTTTTTTTTGAGTTGTTGATATTATCTAAATATGTTCACCATTGTCTTTTGTGTTAAAGGAGGTTACAATGTAATCAACTTGTTGGTCATGAAGTCTTTATGGAGGGGAAGTTAAGGGGCTCATCTAAAAGATTTTCTTGGCACTAGTGGGTATGTTGTAAAGATTTAAGGATAAATGATTTTTTTATTGTAAAGTGACCAAAATCAATAAAGTAGGTTGGAAAATTTTTGGATGAATTTTGAGGGTGACGAAATATTCCTTGTTGGTTCGTGCACACCATGTTTGAATATATTTGCATTCTTTGATGAGGGATTGATGTAAGTTGTGAAAATTGAAAAGATCAATAGGTTTGTGAGCTTCCATGATACATAATACTCACAAATTTCCTTTGTGCATGAGTTGATAAATTAAGGATGCTTGCATGTGGAGGTTTTCACCCATAAGGTTTCTTATCAATATGTAATCATTGATACACATGAATCCAATAACGAATAAAATTATTAATAGGAAACATTGTTCAACATTTTCTCACTTTAAAAAGTGCAAGTAGTCAAGGATCGAGGTTGCATTGTTGGTATGGATTGGAATAATCTTTTCCATTTTTTGGTTATAATATGATATAATTCAAAGAATGAAAAGTTATTTTAATTTACACCTTTCATTGTTTAAACATCTTCATTGAATGTAATTGTCCAAAAGTTTTTTCTCCATTAAACCATTTGCTTATTCATATGTTCATAGGAGTTTCTCTTTTGGTGTTCCATTTAATTTTATTACATGGTGCCAAAGGGATAACAAGAGGCACACCGGCCTACTTAGGGGACTACATAAATGAAGGAATATTTTTAAAATACTATTATGTCAAAGTTTATGTAAAATATTTCCAAAAAAAATTATTTTGAAAAGTTTTGAAACCCATTTACCAATTATTTTTTTCTGCTTAAAAACAATCATTACAATGTTCACTGAATGTTTTTGAAACCATTTTATTCCTTGGACATTTTTCAAATTAATTCACATGTTCCAATGATACAATATAAAGAAGTCTTATACTTTCAACTCCAAATTAAATTATCATTTCTAAATATGAAAAAATAAGCATGTGTTACATTTGTGTTGTTTTTGTTTGTGTGGTATCCACTCATCATCATTGCATTACATTCTTATGAAGTGCAAGTTGTTACAAAGTTACATTACAATAATGACCAATGTAAGGTGAATATTTAATCTCGCACAAAACCCCCTTTAGATGAAAACACAATTGATTAAAGACAAAGGTAGGGTTTTAATAAATGCGGTCATAACTTGGTCACATAAATAAATAAAAATGTGAATATCCAATCTATTTATTAAGGAGTATTGTTTGTTTATTTGTTAGTCACATTGAAATCTCCCATATCACAATGCCCATTGTTGTGCTTTTGGTATCCTTGCAAAGCCCTTCATATTAAATGGAATTATAAACAATTTTATAATGTTTAAACTTACAATGCAAGAGTTATTAAATATAAAATTTTAGTAGAATCAAAACTTACAAAATTAAGAAAATTGTGGCATGTTCAAGTGGTATTTTTGAATTTTTTGAATGGATAAATAATTTATTAAAACAACTTTGTAGTTTTTCGACTAAGGTGAGGAAGATAATAAAATTTGAATAATATTTGTCATTGCAAGTTGAAAAAAATCCAAAAAACCTTTAATGAAATTTGGATTTCAAATTTAAGTTAAAAAAGGTGTGTTTAGTAGCACAAATCACACTATTATCAAATGATAACAAAAAAAAGCATATTGATCACCAAATTAAAAAAAACTCATAAGTTTGATATTAGGTTTTTTAATGGTTAGTTGACATTTAACCTAACAAGTATGAAGAATTATTTATTTGACATTTTTTTCATTGAAAGTATTAAAAGGGCATGTAGATGCACTATTAGGAAATGTGTCCTAGTTCACTTTGGGTTTCACTAGATTTCGAATGAATTTGAACATTTTTACTTAATAAAATTGTTCAAACCCTTAGTGAACGAGGACCAGTTGCTACGGACAATGACTTGTTTCACTAGTACTTACTGAAACAAGGTTATTCTCAAGTGAAATACAAATTTACCAAACCATTCACTTGCTAGTTAATTAACTTACCAACATGGAAATCAATTAAAATTTAATTATTTAATACATGATATTATTGACAATTTCATGATTTTTTAAACCTATTATTTATTTTACATGTGTCACTACCTACGTTAGGTTAAAAACTTAGCCTAGGTAGGTAGGCCACATAATCAACCTAGGCACATATCTAAAAATTCGATAGGAGAATATTCAATCAACATACCATTGTTGACCACACACAGCATCACCCATGAGGTTTGATCCTCTGACCTTTGGAATGGAAGCAAACACCCTTACCATCAAGTCACCCCACTTGTTGTGATAATATGTTACATTTTATTTATCAAATACTTCATTTTAAATATTACAAAAACATAAAATTTGAAAATTCATATCTTATTGAGGTTTTGTTCAAATGAAATGATTTGAGTTTATTTTTTTTAAATCAATAATTTATATAATTACATTTATTTCCTTTTGAAAGTTTAAAATCATTTGAACAAAAAAAAAGTTGAATATCATTATTCAATAACATTTCAATGACCATTCTTTTGAAAAAAAAGTTTAATAAATGGATTTTTTATTAATATAATAATATTACCTATGTCAAGCTACTTTCAATTATTATATGATTATTTTCCATTAAATTAAATTATTTCACCCTACATTATTTATGGCTATTTATGGCTATTTATGGCTATTCTATTACTTTTGGTTATTTTTAGCTATTTCACCCTAAACTACTTTTGGTTATTCTAAGTTTTTTTGGCTATTTTAGCTTATTTCATCTTAGATTATTTTCAGCTATTGTAAGTTTTTTTGGCCATTTTATATTTTTTTGGCTATTGTAAATTATTTCAGTTTATATTATTTACAACCATTATAAGTTACTTTTAGCTATTGAAAGTTATTTCACCTTATGTTATTATTGGCAATATTAGGTTATTATAGGCTATTTCACCTTAAATTATTTTTGTCTATTATAAATTATTTCACCCTAGATTATTTTCGGTAATCTTAAACAATTTTAAAATATGGCTATTGGTTGTTATTTTATTAGTGATATTAGTGGTTATTAATGGTTATTACTACATATTCTATTTGTGGCTATTAATGTTTTTTATTGATTATTTTATTAATAATTATTGTTAGTTATTCTATTAATGACGATTTTATTAATGGCTATTGGTGGCTATTTTATTAATGGCTATTAGTGATTTTTTTATTGATGACTATTGGTTTTATTTTATTGATTTATATTAATGATTATTCTATTAATGGCTATTGGTTCTATTTTATTAATGGATATTATATTGGTGGTTATTCTATTAATGGCTATTGGTGCCTATTCTACTAATGGTAATTGGTGGCTATTTTGATAATGGCTATTGGTGGCTATTTTACTAATGGATATTGGTGGTTATTCTACTAATGGATATCGGTGGTTATTCTACTAATGGATATTGGTGGCTATTCTACTAATGGCTATTGGTGGCTATTATATTAATGGGTATTGGTGGTTATTCTACTAATGGGTATTGGTAGTTATTCTATTAATGGTTATTGGTAGTTATTCTATTAATGGCTATTGATTGTTATTCTATGAATGACTATTGGTCATTTATATTAATGATTATTGATGGATATTTTATTGGTGGATATTGGTGCTTATTAATGGTTAGTATATCAATGGTTATTGATGGATATTCTATTGGTGGATATTGGTGCTTATTAATGGTTAGTATATTAATGGTTATTGATGGATATTCTATTAATGGATGTTAATGATTATTAATTGATATTATATTAGTGGCTGTTGGTGACTATTTTATCAATGGATATTGGTGATGATTCCATTGTAAGTCATTGGTGGTTATTTTATTTGTGATTATTGATGATTATTTTATTAATGGTTATTGTATTATAAGTTATTATTGGTTATTATATGTTATATTACAACTATTGGTGATTATTGTATTATAAATTATTGTTTGATATTCTATATTATAATATCATAGGCTATTAATAATTATTATATTGTAGGGTATTTAAAATTATTTTTCATAGATTATTATTTTTTATTTAAAAATATTTTTTACCTTCGGTCATTATATTTTGTTTTAGATTATTTTTAGGAAAATTTTATTTTCACACCTTTTTTGGTTAGATTCACACCTTTTTTGTGGGTCTGATTTTAAACAGGATAAATGTAGTGATGACAGGGCAGACCCCATGATTTCGTGAACTATGAAACCGTGTAGTTTAAAATTGGACCGGCAAAAAAGGTGTGAATTTAGCCAAAAAAGGTGTGAAAATAAAATTTTCCTATTTTTAAGTTATTATACTTAGGATAAAATAATTTATAATAACATAAAGTATAATGACTTTGAATAACTTAAAGTATA
>Ga0116226_10006991_pt1 | contig 10169 bp, 10 predicted proteins | sample S1TSphfallax_FD_89692 | JGI IMG/M metagenome (GOLD analysis project Ga0116226, IMG submission 89692) | Host-associated microbial communities from peat moss isolated from Minnesota, USA - S1T2_Fa - Sphagnum fallax MG | ecosystem: Host-associated > Plants > Peat moss > Unclassified | place: USA...
AAGTAATTGTTCGCCAGATGACCAACAAAGTCAGGATTGATGATGGTGGTGACACTACCATGCTTCCCGGCGAATTGGTGGAGTTGCGCCAAGTTGAGCAGGTGAACGAAGCTATGGCAATTACAGGCGGTGCAAGGGCACAGTATACCCCAGTATTGTTGGGGATCACCAAAGCATCGTTGAACACCGACAGCTTTATTTCCGCCGCATCTTTCCAAGAGACAACACGGGTACTTACCGAAGCCGCTATCGAAGGCAAATCCGACTGGCTGCGCGGATTAAAGGAAAACGTGATTATCGGGCGATTGATTCCGGCTGGTACTGGGTACAATACCTATGATGAACCCGGTGCGATCGAAGATTATGCTGCTGAGATTAGCAGTAGTGTCTTGGATGAAGTTGACGATCCTCTGGATATGGTCTTAGATGACCGCACAGCTCGCACCTATAATTTAGATTCTCCGACTCTTGGTGAATCTGGCTTTGGTAGCAGACGTGCAGAAAGGTCAATTCTAGATGAAGAAGATGAATTAATCGCCGATGAAGTAGTAGACGACGATGATTTCGAGGAAGAAGAGGAAGACGACGACGATGATTTTGACGACGAATAGAGGCTTGAAATTTTGCGTCTCTCTTAAAAGGTAAAAACTAAAAAGGCAAAAGAAAATCTTCTTTTGCCTTTTTATTTGGATTTATAAAAACACATTTTTAATCTTTAATATTCTGGTTTCTTGCTTTTAATCTAATGGTCAGTCAATTAAGGCGATTCAAAAGTAACATCCTCATATAAATCTGCAACAGCACACTGAAAATCGACACTTTCCAGATGAATGATATCTTCTTTTCCGTAGGGATAAAGTACCCATTGTCCTTCTGAATTACGGCGAAAACACTCAACATTTAACCGAGTTTGACTCACAAGTACATATTCTTGAAGTGACTCCATCTTGCGGTAGTCAGCAAATTTATCACCTCGGTCAAAGGCTTCTGTTGTCGGAGATAGAACCTCTACAATTAAGCAAGGGTAACGCAGAAAGTTGTTAAAAGCTTTATCTCGTTGGTCACAACTTACTATCACATCCGGGTAGTAATAGATATTAATCGACTCAATATGTGCTTTCGTGTCTGAGATATAAGCCTGACAACCACTACCACGCAAATGATTTCTCATCATTGAAGCAATATTAAGAGAAATAATCACATGGCTATTACTTGCTCCTGCCATTGCATAAACCTGTCCTTGCCTATATTCATGTTTGATAGGACTGGTTTCTTCTCCTTTGAGATAGTCTTCTGGAAAAATATAGCTAGAATTTGGAATTGCGACCATCTGTAATGACCTTGTGTGATGCCTTGTATCTAGTTTAAGAGAAGTTTGACGGCTAAATCCGCTAAATCCGCATAAATCTAGCAATAGCTAGATGCTGTAATTCTCTCAAACGCTATAATCTACATCTATTGCACCGAGAGATTAACTTGTGGATGTCATACTAGAACGATCGCACCAATTAAAACAAGCCTTAGTTGATTTTGTCCTTGATGCTGAAGGCGAACTGGCAAAAGCACTGGAAACCTATGCAGCAGAACAGTCACGCCGTGGAAGTGGCGATAGTACGCAGCAAGACTTAATCATCGATAGCTTTCTGACGGCCGGGAAAGTCGGTGCTCAGTCTCCATTAGAGTTGTTTATCGAAAGCCATCCAGATTTAGAAGAGAGCGATCGCAACTTGATCAAAAGCTGGCATCATAGCTTTATTGGCTTATTTGCCATTAGTAACATCCTACCTGATGGCTTTGAATTGACGAACTGGTTGACAGATAAACGCTACATCGTCAAGCCAAACAATACTCAAACATTGCAGGCAATATCTCGATTGAAAGTAGGAGAAATTTTACTAACTCGCATTTCTCCTGTTACTGATAGCTACTGGATGTTGTCTGGCCCCTATACAATAATGGGTAAATTAGGTAAACCAAAACTGGCTGTAGCAATTGGTAATTTTAAAGAAAACTATAAAAGTAATCTTTACAGCGATGCTCCAGACTTGCTAGAAGAAGCCTGGCAGTCAGTAGAACAATATCATCAGCAGTTTTTAGACTTTTTTGGCTCTGATGAAATCACACTATCTGGATACCATCTGACTAAAAAAATAGCGGAATTCCAAGAAGTAATTACAGAAAAAACCCTTGCAGCCGCAGGAATTGATCCTTCTAAGTCTTTGGCTGAAGTCGCAGAAGCAGCTGGCATTGGAGACGAGGAAATCAAAGCAGCAGCACAAGAATTTGGTGCTGATTCCAACGTAGTCTCTCAGATGTTGAACAGCAAAGGCGGCAATAGCAAAATGGTGATGCCAAAGGTTGATTTACCTGCCGAACTCAAGAAAGCTGAACAGGTAACGGCTCTTTCTCATCCCCGTTGGGGACAAATGTTTTTACCAACATATACTAAGGTACAAGCAATCTTATCAGCAGAGGACTGGCAAAGTGTTCAAGGCGCGGAAAAACTAGTTCGCTACTACTTGGAAGATAAAAGTATTAATGCCTTTATTTGGCATCGACTAGCGCAACAGTATCCAACTCAATTAGAAAATGTGTTGCAAACATTTTTGCAACGTCCAGAGTTTCACCTTGAAAGCGACTTGGATGCACTTTTGCAAGAATTCCACAAACCTATTGAGCCAGAGTTACCAGATATTGCCAGTGTACCCATACATTTACATAACTTATTTCAGGAAGCTTTAGGAGAAGTTAACAAATCTAAGCCCAAGGGTAAGGGGCAACAAAAGTCACCCAAGGGTTTTCAACGAGGTTAGTAGATATTAAGGGGTTTCTAACAATTGATACTCCCCATCCGCCTATGCGGATGGGGAGTATCAATACCGACTTTGCGTCTGAGTTGACACTGTTAATACTTGCGGTGGTGTAGCATCCGGCGGATAGAGAAAGTCTACTTCTACTAAAGAGCGATCGCCAGCTTTCATATTTAATGAAACTAAGGGTTCCCCTGGTTGACCTCTCTTTTGCACTAAATGCACAAACTCAGTTTGTGGCTGATTTTGCTCATCTTTGTAACGTACCCGCACTGTCCCTCGGAAAAAGACTTCACGGCCTGGTGTACTCAGAAAGCGTAACCCTGGTTTGACTAACTGATTCTCCTTGAGTGGTGTTTGTATAGACACACTCACCGTTTGAGGATTTTGAGTATTGTTGTATAGCGGCAACTTGAGATTATATTCAATCCCATAGTTACCATGAGCGCGATATGCGGTGTCAGGATAGCGCGCCAGCATCGTAGCACTTTGAATTTGACCTGTTCCTAATGTACCGCCATGCAGGGTACTTAAAGCGTAAGAAAACGCTTGACCAGGCTGGGGAATAGTGAGATATCTGGCTTTCGGATTATCTACTAATAAGGCTCTCCATCGTGAACCACCAGCCACTCCAGCAACACGTCCATAAATTATCGGCTTGCCAGTTTCCTCTAGGGAAGTGGGCGCTTGATCTCGTGGCCCAGCTAAATCACCATTATCTAGTAAATTCTGCCACTCTTCTAAAGTAGGCGAGCGCTCACTGCCATCGGGATTTACCCGGGCAAACATGGCTAGGCTCGCTGCATATACAGTACCATTACTTTGCAATCGGATCAATGTAGACCGACCATTAAGAGGTGGTGTCAATCCTTGCACAGGAATTGGCAAATTGAGTAACATCCGACTTTGCTTTCCTGGAATCTCAATTTGGGCAGGGAAAATCTTTTGTCGCCATCCCCTTAACACGTCAGACATGACGCGATCGCCTGGCCCCGCAAAAATGGTACCTAGAAGATTTTGGCTAAAGGATGGTAATTGAATAAATGGTGCATCCGGTTGACTTAAATAACTCGCCGCCTGCAAAATATTCACCTTCACTGCTTCCGAACCCGGGTTGTGCAAAATTATCCCTAGATAGAGCGATGTCTCCGACGGGCTACGCCTACGCAAATTCTCTGGAGGTTCAGCCCTAGCAACGTGATGGGCAAAAATATCAAATCGTCCCCGAAAGGGAAAATTCAGATGCGCTGTTGGCACTTTTTTCCCATCTGGTGGAAAGGTGGAGAGTAAAATTCCTTCTTTCAAAACCAATTCTGGACTATTGCTATTAAAGGTTGGCACTGTATCCAATTGTCCTGGTAAAGGACGTACTTCTTGTGGTTGCACCACTTCTTCAGGTGGTGGCATGGTAGGAGTTGATTGGGCAATTGGGAAAATTAGTAACAATGGCAACATATACTTAGATATTTATTTCATTTTCTATCAACTATTAATAAAGTAGCTTTACAAGCATCTTGGATATCAAAACCTTTCCAAGTTCTCCCTTAACCACACCACGTATTCTCATAGATTTTTGTCAGCATACATAAATGAGTAGTAGTGAACAATACTTACGATAGAGGGGCGAATCAGACATAACTAGATTTTGGATAGATACACTTGCACCCCTATTTTTTTAAAATAATCCCAAGAATCAATGATTAGGAATGTAGTCATGGCTGAACAACAAAAACAAAAATCTAATAATAAAGAAAGTACACCTACTGCTTCTGGTGGTTACCAAACGCCCATCGACGAAAGTATCCGCAAAACTGGCGATGCTGAAAAGAGTGATGCTAAAACCACTGCTACCCCAGAAGCACCAGGAGAGGATTCTGTCGCAGGTAGCCCTAATCAGGGAACTGAGTCACGTTAATTGGTTTAAACTTTGCCAATTTTCAATAATCTAATTGGGGTTTTTCTAGTAACCCGCATTTAGTAAAATTTGAGTGGATAGTTGTGGTTCATATCACAATTATCTACTCATTTTTTTTACTCCGTATTTAAGAAATGATTTTACTTACACTTAGTTATAGATTTGATATTACTTTTATAAGTATAATATATGGAGTTTGTCAGCACAGTGTAAGCAAAAACACTTATCCCTGAAAATCTGCTCAACTTCACGATTCTTAATCATGCCAGTTGCCTCTTGTAGCTGACAGAAGCCCCACAATCCAATAGGCTGATCTTAAAGTGGTGATTTTTCATTTAGTCGTTAATAACTACCCATACAGAAAATGCCCCTTAAAATCGTCCAGAACTTTGACGGCAGTTTTACTCTTGAAGCTCAAGCTCAAGAAACTCTGTTCAATTTATTGACAAGTGTTGCTTTTTTAAACCAAATTCGTCAACGGTTGGACTGTGAGCAAGTTAAATTTACAGAATTAATCTTCCAACCAGTTCCTTACAGCTTAACTACCACTAAAGGAATGCCAGCAGAATTTGAAAAATATCATGAATCTGATGAATATGTCATCATCAACGTACCACCAAACTTCATGTTTAGTGCTAAGATTTTTAAACCCAGTCGCCTTTGTGCAATTTACCAAAAACTTGGTAAGGTATAATTCTCAAGATAATTTTTACCTAATAGGCAAATAGTAAGTTTGATATTTGATGTATGGCTCTTGAAACGAATCTTTCTTCTTTGGTAGCCCTGGAATACATTCCTTACATTGACGATCGCGGTCAACTACCCGAACGATTTCAAGGTAAAATCGGAGTGTATGCTATCTTTGACCAAGAGAAAGTACTCCAATTTGTAGGATATTCTCGTGATGTTTATCTTAGCCTCAAGCAGCATTTAGTCCGTCAGCCGCAGCACTGCTATTGGGTGAAAGTTCAAACTATTGAACGCCCTAGTCGCACAATTTTAGAAAATACAGAAAATGCTTGGATTGCTGAAAATGGCAGTGTGCCTTGGGGAAATGGGGATAACAAGGAAAAATGGACTAATCCCATTGATGTCAGAGTGCTAATGACACCTGAAGAACAGGCAAAATATCAAAATCCAGCTAATGATGAATTAGCACAAATAAAAATTATTAAAAATGTTGCACGGAGAGTAGAAGCAGAAATTTCAACACAATTGCTAGAAGTGCGTGGTTTGCAAATGCAAATCCGCTTCAATCCTAAATTGAAAGAAGAAGGTTTACTAGATTTGAAATGAAGGTAGTTTTGGGGAAAATTATCTTATGAATATTGCTTATAATCTTCCATGACAATACAGCTGCTGAACGATCGCTATCAAGTCATTCGCACACTTGGGGCTGGTGGGTTTGGTGAAACCTATCTAGCAGAAGATACCTATATGCCCTCAAAGCGCCGTTGTGTGGTTAAACAGCTAAGACCGATTCAGAACAATCCCCAAATCTACCAACTGGTGCAAGAGAGGTTTCAACGGGAAGCAGCGATTTTAGAAGAACTTGGTGGCGCAAATGACCAAATTCCGGCATTGTATGCCTACTTCTCCTCTGGCGGACAATTTTACTTAGTTCAGGAGTGGATTGAAGGCGATACCCTAACTGGAAAAGTCCAAAAGCACGGGCTATTTAGTGAAGGCGCTGTCCAGGAATTATTCATGAATTTATTACCTGTCCTGGATTACGTTCACTCTAAGCATATCGTTCACCGCGATATTAAACCGGATAACATCATTGTGCGTCATCGGGACGGTAAACCGGTGCTAATTGATTTTGGTGCTATCCGGGAATCAATGGGAACAGTAGTGAATTCTCAAGGCAATCCTACCAGTTCTATTGTGATTGGTACACCTGGTTATATGCCAAGTGAACAAGCCGCAGGTAGACCAGTTTATTCTAGTGATTTATATAGTTTAGGAATGACGGTAATTTATTTGCTGACTGGTAAGCATGCACAGCAACTAGAAACCGATTCCCAAACTGGTGAAATTGTCTGGCGACAGTATGCCAGTCATGTTAGCCCAATCATAGCAGGAGTGATCGATAAAGCGATCGCTTATCATCCGCGCGATCGCTACCCTACAGCTAGAACAATGCTAGATACTTTGCAGAGCATAGCAAATCCAATTCCAGCGACGCAACCCCTCTTGACTCAAGCGACTGTAGTCTCTGCACCACCACCTCAGACATTACCTGTCAAACCACAGCCTAGCACTCAAAGTAATAGTCAGAATAATATCCTTATCGGCAGTTTAATTGTAGTTGGGTTGATTGGTGCATCTGTGATTATTAGCCAAGTGTTAACAAAACCTACTCAATCCACAGCAGACAAAACTGTATTATCTTCAGAAACACCGTCAACTATCACAAGCCCCGTGATAGAAACTCCCAAATTTATCCCAACGACCCCATCTGTTCCTACTCAATCTACACCTTCCCCGGCTACATCAATATCCCCAGATGCTAGCGCGGCTGTCAACAATTATTCCTGGCTTTCCAAAACACTTGTAACTGATGCAGATTTGGATGGGAAAACCGGTTTTGAACTAGATATTATGCGAAATTCGATTTTTGCCCGTTACGGTCGCCGTTTTGATACTCCTGGATTACAAGATTATTTTGATAAGCAACTTTGGTATCGTCCTATATATTCAACAGAAGCATTTCCAGTTAATTTGCTATCAAAATTAGAGAAAAAGAATGTAGAATATATCAACAAATATCAAGATAGTCACGGTTTGAGATATTTTAAGAAATAAGGTTTTCGTAATTATACCAGTTCAGAAAATACCTGATATGTATTAGCAGCCCCAGCGAATGGAATGAGTCTAACCCTATCCATCATTTACAAGGGAATTTATTTCTCTAATTCTCGGTAAATTTATATATTTTGGCAACAGTCATTTACCCTTACACTCGATGTATGTATTACAAATATTCTTGTAAATGCTATGAGTTATAAGTATATTAGCTTAGACTTATCAAACGATTTACTGCTACTTATTAGATAATATCTAGTTTAGCTAGTGTAACATACCGGACAGATTAGTAGATATTTAATAGCCTAAAATCGCTAGATATTTAGAGGCTAATCCTAGCGAAGTCTATATGGAGTCAGAGTTAAACTGTGTTTTTCTCCCCCAAAGTCCATCTCTAGATACTAGGCAGTTTCAGAACCAGGCATTTATATATAGTATATAAAATTGCTATCTCTGAGATTAGCAATCCATAAGTTAAAGAAATAGTATTTTTATATTTTCTTTGTTATTTTGTATTTAACGGGACAGTTCTTCCCGATTTGGTGGGTTTAAATAACAATTAGTTAAACAATTTCCCTCTAAAGGATGTATGCAAATTCTTGGCATTGTGCTTATTTCCTTCCTAATTTACAAGCACGATGCATATTGACCAGATAGATTAGATGGTCATATTCCCAATCGGCAAATAGTTCATCTACACAAGGAAAACTTGCCTAAAACTATGCTTAAAACAATTAATCGGCGTATTTTTCTACCTGCTTTTATTCAACCTTTAGGAGAAAATAATGAAGCAGGTGGTAATAATCAATTAACTAAACCTAAATTAGATTTACTGCAACCATTGCGTCAATGGCTGGACAAAATTGAAATTCAGAATCGGAAATTAGCCAAATTTATTGCTAAACTAATTCCTGCCCAGTGTCCATTCGAGCGTGATATTAAGCTTTTTGGGCGGACAATAGTTCACATTCCGCCAATGTGTAAGCTAAACCCGCTTTATAATGAACTTGTATACTTGCGTTTTCGCGCTTTGTGTTATTTAGTAGATCAGTGTGGAGAGGATATTCAATCCTACTGCTGATCATAACTAGAAAAAACACAATATGGAAATTAAAATTGAGCATCAGCCCAGACAAGAACGCCTCAATGAATTGGGTGTCTCTAAATGGGAAATTTGGAAAAAGGAAGTCTCAACATTCCCTTGGACTTATGATTCTCAAGAAACCTGCTATTTTTTGGAAGGTAATGTAGTTGTTACTCCTAATGGTGGACAGCCAGTGCAAATGGGTAAAGGCGATTTGGTGATTTTTCCCGCTGGTATGTCCTGCATCTGGGAAATTACAAGGGACGTGGAAAAGCATTATTATTTTGATTAGTTAATAGATAAGAGCGATCCCCTTTGTTTTTTTGATGAACCTCCAAATTTGGGAGTGGACATAGATCCCCGACTGCGTAAAAGTTGTCGGGGATATTGTGCGATCGCCACCACAGAAAATCCAGAGAGTTCATAATCATATTAGTGGGAGTTTAATTATAGAAGATGCTGAGTAGCATAAAAACGTTTTGTCTTACAACAATTTTACTGAGGAAATTTATCAAAAATGTTACTACATTTAAGTACTTGGCAAGAAGTCGAAGCTTATTTACAGCAGTCAAAGGGGATTATTTTCCCTATTGGTTCCACAGAACAACATGGGCCAACGGGGTTAATTGGCACTGATGCCATTTGTGCAGAAGCGATCGCAGCTGGTGTGGGTGATGCAACTCAAGCGATCGTTGGCCCTACAATCAATGTGGGTATGGCACTACATCATACTGCTTTTCCTGGCACAATCAGTCTGCGTCCCAGTACTTTAATTCAAGTAGTGCAAGATTATGTAACTTGTTTAGCCAAAGCTGGTTTTACCAAGTTCTACTTTATCAACGGACACGGCGGTAACATTGCCACTCTCAAAGCAGCTTTCTCAGAAACTTATGCCCATTTAGAAGATTTGCAGATTACCAATGCTCAACAGGTGCAATGTCAAGTGGCAAACTGGTTTATGTGCGGTTCTGTATATAAGCTAGCTAAAGAGTTATATGGGGATCAAGAAGGTTCTCATGCAACACCAAGTGAAGTAGCCCTCACCCAGTATGTTTATCCAGAGGCAATTAAGCAAGCACCCCTTTCAGCAGAAGTTGCAAGTGGACATAGAATTTATAGCGCATCTGACTTTCGAGTGCGTTATCCAGATGGACGTATGGGATCAAATCCGGCTTTAGCAACGCCAGAACATGGTAAGCAATTTTATGATTTGGCGGTGAAAGAACTTAGCAGTGGTTATTTAGAATTTGTGAACGCAGAATGATGCAGCATCGATAGATAGCAGGGATTGGGGTGTGCTTCCAGAGCCAGGAGCAAGTACCGCTTTAAGAGGATAGTGACTGATCAAACAAGGCAAAAGATAAAGAAAGAAAAAAATGGTTTCAACCCCCTAAATTTATTTATGGAGATTATCTTTTTACGAGTCGTGATGCGTAAAGCCCCCGCGCTTCAGCCGGGGGATATAAGCGAACGGCTGAATTTATTCAGCCATGATGAGGGTCATTGATATACTCTAAAACTTTCTGAGTGCTAACTTTTCCTGTAGTGTCAA
>Ga0116226_10006992_pt1 | contig 10169 bp, 6 predicted proteins | sample S1TSphfallax_FD_89692 | JGI IMG/M metagenome (GOLD analysis project Ga0116226, IMG submission 89692) | Host-associated microbial communities from peat moss isolated from Minnesota, USA - S1T2_Fa - Sphagnum fallax MG | ecosystem: Host-associated > Plants > Peat moss > Unclassified | place: USA...
AGATAGTCCGCATCATGCCAGACGCCCCAGATGAAAGCGGATGCCCGACGTGACAACCAAGACAACCCGATGAAGTACAGTCCGGGAACCGTCGAGACGCCGCGCTGGTGCACGGGGCGGCCTTTGTGATCGAAAGCGTCGAGCTTGATCCAGGCGAAATCGAGCGCGTAGCCCGTCGCCCAAATGATCGACGTCACACCGGCGGCCTTCAGGTCTAGATACGCGAGCGGATCGCTCACGCAGTCGGGGTCGGGGTCAATCTCGTGCGCGTCGGGCTCCTCGGGCAAATCGAGGCCATGCTGCGCAACATACGCATCCGCTGCCCTCAACATCGACAGGTAGTTGGCGTCGCCCCGCGCAATGTTTTCGGCCAGATTCGGCAACAACTGCAGAACCCCATCTTGGTACGATCCGGCGCTGCCCAACAGGGTGACACCCAGGCGTGCGAGGCGCCGGAAGTCAACCGTATGGCCACCCCTCGCCCCGCTGACGGCGATCGTCACATGCTCTGCATCGGCAGCGACCTTGGCGTCCCACTCGCCCAGCACACCCAGCCACCAAACGAAGTCCTTGCCCCGATAGCGTCGAGGCGGTCGGTTATGCGCACCGACCGAGAGATAGACACGCCGTCCGGCGCGGACGAGTTCGTCGGCGATTTGGGCACCCGACGAGCCGGCGCCGATGACCAGAACCGCCCCCTCGCGCAGCTGGCCGGGATTGCGATACGCGGCGGAATGGATTTGATCGATGCCCGACTCGACGGGTACCGCGCCGGGAATGACCGGGCGCTGAAACGGTCCGGTGGCGACGACGACGTTGACCGCCTCGATGACCCCCGTGGACGTCTCCGCACGAAAGCCGGAACCATCGGCCTTCTGATGGAGCGCGGTGACGGCGACGCCGCAGCGGATGGGAGCCGCGATCTGCCGGGCGTACGCCTCGAAATAGTCGACGACCTTATCCTTGCTCGCGAAGCTGTCAGGGTCAATATCCGCGAACGTCATGCCGGGAAATCGGTCGTGCCAAGCCGGACCGTTGGCGACGAGCGAATCCCACCTCTCCGAACGCCAGCGCTCGGCGATCCGCTGTCGCTCGACGATGAGATGCGGTGCGCCGCGTTTCCGCAAGTGCTCGCTCATCGCCAAGCCCGCCTGACCACAACCGATGATGAGTGTTTCGACTTCCAAGGCTGACATGCGGCGCACCTGCGTAATGAGATTGGGGCGTGGTCTCCCCGAAGCGACTATCGGCACCTAGTATCCACGCTGCGCCCGACGTTGGATATTCCGATTTCCGGGGGCAGAAATTCGGATTTTCTGTGACGACTCGCGAAGCGGGCTCATCACCGCCGCCGCAAACCTCACCGTTCCGTCACCTCGATCTCATTGTCGTCCGCAATCCGGTCGATCAGCTTGTTATACGGATCGATACCGGCGCGGGTCGGTTTCTCATCGACCAGCACCGTGTAGGTCGCATGTTCCTGGGTCATCTTCTTTTTCTCGAGGTACAACGGCTTCTCCTCGTCCTTGTTGCCGGAGAACACACCGATCTCGATGCTGTCGGCAAGCGGCATCAGCGTCTCGTTGCCGTCTGCGTCGACTTGGTGCTTACGCGCCTGCACGTCGATCGTCACCTCGTACTTGCCCGCCGGCGTGCGCCGGTAGGTCGCTGACAGCGCCTTGTTGTCATAGAGCACGATACGATTGAAGCCATCATCGATGAGGTACTGGAACTCGGGCGGCGTTTGCGCCCGAAGCGCTTCGATCAGCTGCCGCGTATCGGGATACGACTGATCCGCCGCCGCCTCGCCCGAGATCGCCTGCGCCGAATCGGTTTGATTGCCTGCATTTGCATATCGGTATTGCATCAGGAAGTTATGCAAGGCGAGATTTACCTTGTCCTCACCGATGGTGTCGGCGAGCGTGTACATGATTTGACCGCCCTTCTCGTACCAGACGTAGGCTTCACGCTCGACCAGGGCGAGCGGGCGTTCGTGACGGACTTCGTTCGAGCGGCCGCGCAAGTACGCGTCCAAGAAATGGCGCAGCACCCGATGCATGTAGTCTTTGCCGTACTTCTGCTGCATGACCATGTAGGCCGAGTATTGCGCGAGCGTCTCCGACATCATATTGGACCCCTGCACCTCTGCGCCGATCAGCTGATGCCCCCACCATTGGTGGCCCAGTTCATGGGCCGTGACGAAGGTGGTCAAGTCCACATCGGTCGGTTTTTCCATCCGGGCGATGAAGCCGAGCGCCTCGGAGAACGGCACCGTGTTCGGGAAAGATTGCGCAAACGTCCGGTATCGCGGGAATTCCAAGATCCGGTACTGCGTGAACTGAAAGGGACTGAAATTCGCCTCGTAATACTTGAGCCCCGCGCGCGAGGCCGCCAGCATCGCATCGACATCGTAGGGATGCGCGGGATCGTAATACACCTCGAGACTCACCGGCCCATTGACGCCTGGGTAGACCTCGTGACGCACGGTGTAACGCCCCGATAAAAATGCATAGAAATCCTGGATGTGGGTCCCGCCCATGCTGTATTCAAAATAATGCCGGCCCTCTTTTCGCCACTCGCGCTGCAGGTAACCGGGCGCGATGGCGATCTGGTCGGCGCTGGTGCTCACCACGGCATGGAAGGTGATCCAATCGGAATTAGCCGAGAAGAGATTCCTTCGTGAATGGTACTCCTCGCCACGCGGCGCCATTTCCTCCAGGGGCCCCAACTGTTGCTCGCGCCGGCGCCGCGGATCATCAAGTTCCACCGACTGGGCGTAGCCGATCACGGGGAAGAAATCCGCATCGAAGAAGGTGCCGTTGTACGCAAATTGCGCCATTTCATTGCCGTCCCGAAACCCCGGCGACTGATGACCGACATCGAAGGTCATCGTCAGCACCTCGCCCGGCGCGAGCGGCGTATCCAGCGCATAAATGCTGTAGAGGTTCCGCGAAGCCCGGCTGACGAGGCGAAAAGGCCGGTCGAAACTCACATGACTCAACGATTGCTGGATGTCCGTGATGTGAATCTGCGCGATGGGAGCGGCCGCTTTGTTCTGTAGGGTATAGCGACCCTTGCCGGTGAACGCCCGCTGGTCGGGATCGATATCGACGGTCGCGTCGACCGCCGTGATCTTCGGCTGCGGCAGCAGCTCGTATTGCTTGAATCGACGCTCGTAGTCGGCGGCGATGCGGCGACGATCGTTGGCATTAAGGTACTCATTGAGCACGTGGGCGTTGGTGTAAAACCAGCTGCCGGCGCCGATCGCGAGCAGCGCGAACCCGCCGCCCGCCACCCCCAGCGCCGGAGCTCTCCTGACGGCCAGACGGGTCCGCGCGGCGAGCCCCTCCTCGGCGCCGCGACGACTCAAGGCGATGGAGACGACTCCGAGCACTGCGAAGATCGACGACCAATAAACGATACCCCAGGTGATCGGCGCGACGTAGTGACCGTAGCCGTTCATATCCGAATAGATATACGCGGGCAGCGCTCCCGGCAAATAGAGCGTGTTTTCCCAGCCGAAATTGAACAGCACCGGTTGCAGCACGAAGATGCCGATGACGATGCCGTGACCCAGGAATTTGTTGGCGACCACGGTCTGCACGAACATCGCGAACATCGCGAATGCGACCACCTGCGGAAACATGATGAAGTACAGTTCTTTGACGTACTCATAAACCTCGTAATGGGTGTAGCCCGCCAGTGTCTGCATCGCCATGCCGACGAGCATGGTGACGGTCAGGAGCACCCACTCGACAAAGGCGATCGCCGTCAGCTTGGACAGCCAGTCGGTGGCCTCAGCCATGGGTAATGCGTCGTGAATGCCATCGAACCGATTATCCCGCTCACGCCAGATGAGCTCCGCCGCGTACAGCCCGGCGACGATGTAGAAGAACAGGCTCGCGCCGCCTTCGACCGCCTGCACCATCAGATAAGTCACGGGCCAGACGTTTTGTCCGCCGACTTTACCGGCAAAGTAACCGTTGCTGATCGCGAATACCACCAACAGCCCGACGATGGCCCAGAACGGGATTTCGCGCACCAGGGTGCGAATCCTGATTCGCGACAAGGCGAGATACTGAGCGACGGTGGTGGCCGCGCCGAACACTTGGTGAACGCGCGGCAAGCGGCTGCTGACCAGGGACCGAACGCGAGGGATCGACGACTCCTCCTGGTCGCGCGCCCTGGCGGCGCGCTTGCTCTGCGTGCGCAGCGTCAGTGCCTCGACCGACATCGGGAACAACACCCACACACTCATGAGCGCGACGATACCGACACTCAGCCAGAGGAGCCGGTTGTAGAGAAACACGCCGGGGGAATAGCCGGAAAAATCCAGCGGCAGCATCAAGGTGTTCTTCTCGAGCACGCTCCAATAGCGAGTGACCGCGTAATTGGCCATGATCCCGACCGGATCCAAGATCCCGCTCCAGAAATGTTCCAGCGAGCGCGTGCCGAAGAATACGGTGATGCCAATCAGGTACACCATGAACACGGCAACGCCCTGCAGATAGACGATGAATATCCGCCGCGTCAGCGCCGCCACTGCAAAGAAAAGACTCCCCAGGAAAAAGATCTGCACGACGATGATCGTCAGAAAGGGCTGCAGATACCACCAAAGATGATTGGGCCCGATCCGCGCATGATCGGCCCAGGGGGCAAGAGTGCCCAGCCATGTGCCGATGAGCACGCCGGAGAAGGCGAACAACGTGGTCACGAGGGATCCCAACCATCGCCCGCCGAGGTAGCCCGTCTTGGAGATGGGCTTCGTGAACAAGATCTGCACCGTGTCGCGTTGGAAGTCCCGCAGAATCGAAGTGCCGAAGATCGCGGCGATGACGATCACGCCGAACAGACAGCAATAGATGTCGTTGACGGTATTCGCATAGGGGCCATTCAGCAGCACCTTGCCGTTGCTGGCGCCGATCGGACCGAAGCTCTCCGACGCCACGCAGAAAAACGCGAAGGCCAGCCACATCAGAAAGTAGACGTAGGTAGAGAGGCTCTTGATGCGAAACGTGAGCTCGAAGCGGAAGAACTCGATAAACTGACTCATCAGCATCCCCTACGCGCGATTATCAGTGCTCGCCACGCATCGATCAGTGCGTGGTGTGACGCGACAGATTGAGGAAGTAGACATCCTCGAGGCCGGCCGCCACCGCCCGAAAGTCACCGCCCGGCGACGAAGGCGCGAACACGCGAATCTCGTGCCGGCCGCCGATCAGGTGCGTGCTGACGATGGTCAGGGAGGACTCGAGCGTCCGCAGCTCCTCGTCGGTCGCGACGATGCGCGACCAAATCTGTCCTTCCAGGGCGCGCAAGGAGTCATCGGGCGCCCCTTCGAGCAACACCTGGCCGGCGGCAATGATGGCCATGCGCGGACACAGTTCGCGGACGTCTTCGACGATATGGGTGGAGAGGATCACCGTGACATCACGGCCGATCGAGGCGAGGAGATTCAAGAAGCGATTGCGCTCGGCGGGGTCGAGGCCCGCGGTCGGTTCGTCGACGATGATGAGCCGAGGATTGGCGAGCAGCGCCTGGGCGATGCCGAAGCGCTGCTTCATGCCGCCGGAATAGGTCGACAGCGCCTTCTTGCGGGCTTCCCACAGGTTCGTCTGATTGAGCAGCGCCTCGACGACCTCCTTGCGTTCGCCGGCCGCGGTGATGCCCTTCAGAATCGCGAGATGATTCAGGAGGTCTAAAGCCGATATCTTGGGATAGACCCCGAATTCCTGCGGCAGATACCCGAGGACCTTGCGCACTGCGTTTTTTTGCGTGAGCACGTTGATGCCATCGAGGTCGATGCTGCCGGAATCCGGATCCTGCAGCGTCGCGATGGTGCGCATCAACGAACTCTTGCCGGCGCCGTTCGGCCCCAAGAGCCCGAACATGTTGTTGCCGATGGTGAGCGACAGATCCCGCAGGGCGCGTACGCCGTTGGGATAGGTCTTCGAAAGGCCCGAGATCTTCAAAGTCATGGTTTCTCCCGCGTTTTTGCATTGCGGCTCCCATGAAGGTATCACGCCGGCGTGTCCAGGGCGCGCGCGATAGGAGCCAATGTTCGTTAGCGAACTGAATTTGCGTCTGCGCCGCACCCATACTCCGCCGCAGCCGGCTCATCCGTCGGCGTGATTCAAGCATCAATCGACGATGAAACACCCCCTGTCGGCGCCTCGCCCTTGTGACGACTCAGTCAATGCTTGAGCCGGAAGGTGCCCCCGAGCCCGATGTGGCCGCGCTCGAGCGGATTTACGCCCGCGCGCCCCGCGGGGCGATGCTGGTCTCGGGGATCGCGAGCGGCCTGGTATTTGCGCTGTGGTTTGCCTTTTATCTCTTGGTGTTCATCCCCCGGGGTCTCCTGCGGTGAGTGCGGCGGCGCCCGGGGAGCAGGACGACGCGGCGGCCGCGGCGGAACGACGCTGGGCCATGATCACCATCGGCCTCATCGGCTGTGTCGTCGCGCTGATAGCGTTCACCGGAATGCATTGGTCCAGCATGCCGCCATCGGGCATCGAACCGATTGATCCCACGCAGCTGCATGTCGCCGGCGAGTTCGTCGAGCAGAATCTCGGCGCCCGGTTGCGCACCGATGGCACGGTCGTGGCCCGTTTCATCGGTCAGCAATACTCTTTCAACCCGCAGTGCCTCGTTCTGCCCGCCGATACCACGATCACGTTTCGCGGCACCAGCGCCGATGTCGTCCACGGGTTCTTGGTCTTAGGCTCGAACGCCAACGCGATGCTGATGCCCGGCTACATCACCACCTTTACCGCCCGCTTCACCCAGCTCGGCGATCATCTGATGCCGTGCCACGAATATTGCGGCACCGGACACGCGGCCATGTGGGCGCACGTCCGCATCGTCCCGCGCCAGGAGTTCGATCGACTGATCCGCACGCAACCCGGTGCGCGCTGTGATTAAGTCGCGATACCTGGTGCTGGCGCATTTCTGGACGGCGTTCATCCTCTTTCTCGCCGCGTTGCTGCTCGGTGAGTGGCAGATGCTGCTGCGCAGTCCGCTGCACGCCTGGGTCGACATTCCCGAACATTACTATCGCTCGGTGACGGGACACGGCACGGTCATGGCCTACGTGTTCCCCATGCTGATCGCGATGGGCTTCGGCTACGCCATCGTCGAACTCTCCCTGAAGCAGCCGCTCATCGGCCTCAAATGGGCGTGGGGCGCTTTCGCCGTCGCGGTCGCAGGCGCCCTGATGGCGGCGGCGGCCGTGGCCTCCGGCGCCGCCACGGTGTTATACACCTTCTACCCGCCGCTCATCGGCAGCCCGTTCTACTACATTGGGATCGTGCTGGTGGTCGTCGGCTCCTGGATCTGGGTGGGCCTCATGGCGGTGAACCTGCGGGCTTGGCGCCGTCATCACCCCGGCGAGCCGGTCCCGCTCGCCATGTATGCGAACGTCGCGGGGGCGTACCTCTGGGCATGGACCGCGGTCGGCGCCGCGCTCGAAATCCTCCTGCAAATCCTCCCCGTGGCGCTGGGCTTCAAGAGCACCATCGATGCGGGCTTGGCGCGCGTGTTGTTCTCCTGGACTTTGCACGCCATCGTCTACTTCTGGCTGATGCCGGCGTACATCGCCTTCTACGTCATCGTCCCGCGCGCCATCGGCGGGCGCCTCTACAGCGACGTCATGGCCCGGCTTGCATTCGCCCTCTTCTTGGTCTTCGCCATGCCCATTGGCGTTCATCATCTGTTCGCCGACCCCGAAGTGGGCTCGGGATTCAAATTCGTGCATGCGGTGTTCACGGCCATGGTCGTGATCCCGACCCTGCTCACCGTGTTCACGATCTGTGCCTCCGTCGAGATTGCCGCACGCTTGCGCGGCGGCCGGGGCGTGCTCGGCTGGCTCACCGCCCTGCCCTGGCGAAATCCGGCGATGCTGGGGCTCACCTTCTCCTTCGTCATGTTGGGGTTGGGCGGCGCCGGCGGTCTCATCAACATGAGCTATCAGATGGATTCGACGATCCACAATACCCAGTGGGTCACCGGGCATTTCCATCTGATTTTTGGCGGCGCCGTGGTCATCATGTATTTCATCATCGCCTACGACTTGTGGCCGAACCTCACGCTCAAACCGCTGGCGCAGTGCCGACTCATCGGCCTGCAGCTCTGGCTGTGGTTCATCGGCATCGTGGTCATGACCCTGCCCTGGCATCTGGCCGGCCTGCTCGGCATGCCGCGCCGGATGGCCTACTTATCGCGGTAGGGACGCTCATTGCTGAGCGCCCCCCGCACAAATCCCGGCGTGCGCAATTCACGCACCGGGCTTCCACCTTGGGTGATTGACGGCAAAGCGATCTTGAGGCCAAGGGTGAAGGATGCGAACGACGGGCAGAAACTCGGCCGCGAGCTGGAGGATTTTGGCCCATGTACATCGATCACGCTGGCTGCGCCGCCGAAGCGTTCGTCGCCAGAGTTCGATTACACGTTGCCGAAATGCGCCCAGACTTCTCGCGTTGGTGGGGACAGCGTGGTACGCAAGATACCCTCGCACCACTTGACCCAGCCACCGTCCCTGCTTTTGAAGAGGTTGGTGCAGACGACGCCACAATTCCTCTTTGATGGCTTTCAGTCGAGTGCGCATCCGATCTCTCCGCGTCTTGCGGTTGAGAAGGAAATGACCCGCACGCGAGCGTCCACAAATGTGGGTAAAGCCAAGAAAGTTGAATGTTTCCGGTTTTCCAAGCCCCCGTCTTGCTCGACGCTCAGCCGCGAAGCGACCGAACTCGATAATACGAGTCTTCTCCGGATGCAGCGACAGAGCGAACTTCTTCATTCGTTCGTGCAGATCCCCAAGAAAACGCCTGGCCTCGTGTTCGTGTTCAAATCCGGCGACGCTGTCGTCGGCGTATCGCACAAACACGACCTTTCCGAGAGCGTTACGGTGTCGCCACCGATCAGCCCAAAGGTCGAAGCTGTAATGAAGGTAGATGTTGGCGAGCATCGGCGAAATCACAGATCCCTGTGGGGATCCAATCGCGCTCGGTGACCACTCGACACCCTCCATCACTCCAGCTTTTAGCCATTTGCGAATCAGGCGAATCATGCGAGGATCACCGATCCGATGCTCCACGAAACGGATAAGCCAATCGTGGCTTATCGAGTCGAAAAAGGATCGAACGTCGGCATCCACGATCCAGCTCACCTTCATGCGAACTATCCCGAACGCGAGAGCGTCCAGCGCATCATGCTGGCTTCGCCCTGGTCGAAAGCCGTACGAGAAACCCATGAAGTCGTGCTCATAGATCGCATTGAGTATTTCCACCACGGCGCGCTGGACGATTTTGTCTTCCAACGATGCGATGCCCAGCGGCCTTTGTTTGCCATCCTCTTTCTGGATGAACTTACGCCGCGAGGGTAGCGCCCGGTACGTACCGCGATGAACGCGCCCATGCAAATCCAGCAGAGCGACCTCCAGGTTCTGCCCATACTCGTGCCACGTAACGCCATCAACTCCCGGTGCCGCATCTCGTTTAAGTTCAAGATAGGCCATCCGCAGCAGATCGACCGTCACATGATGGAGCAGAGCGGTGAACCGTTCCTTCTTCATTTGCCTTGCTCGTTCCCGTACACGATCAAGCCCCGGTGACACGCTGATCCGGCGCTGGGTCCGGTGCGTGTGCGGCTCAATCGCGTTTCCCTTGGCCCCTTCCCTTGGCTCCACCGACTCCGCCTCAAGTCGCCCTGATTTGTTCCCCGGCTTCATAGCTACTGTGGAAGGGTCTGACTTCTTCGGCTCGTTCATCGTCGGCTATGGCTCCTCGCCTTCCCGACGCGGACCATCCCTGAGAAGCGGATGGTCGACCCGAAGATCTCCCGGTTCCCGCGCATGGAGCGTACGTGTATGCCAGGGTCTCAGACCACGCAGGACCGACCGGGCACTTGCGATGATGTGCTCCGTCGTGTTGCCTTCCGTCAAATCAACGACGTCGGCGTCCAGGATGAATCTTGTTTCGCGGCTCAATGGCTGGCCTGCACGCACCCCTGTCAACGCTTCGCCGCACGCCTCACGGCGTGCTGCGCATGACTCGGGGCCGGTGTGGTTCGCTACACCTTCACCGTAATGGACTTGCACCATCTACTCCATGCCGGTCTCCCGGCGCACTGATTAAAAGATCCCCTCCGGGGAGTCTCCGGTTACCAAGCCAAGA
>Ga0116226_10006993_pt1 | contig 10168 bp, 10 predicted proteins | sample S1TSphfallax_FD_89692 | JGI IMG/M metagenome (GOLD analysis project Ga0116226, IMG submission 89692) | Host-associated microbial communities from peat moss isolated from Minnesota, USA - S1T2_Fa - Sphagnum fallax MG | ecosystem: Host-associated > Plants > Peat moss > Unclassified | place: USA...
GATCTGATCCCAGCGCCGATCCGCGGCCAAGGCCAACGCCGCCTCCGCCGCCCGATCCGCTATGGACCCGCTATGGCTGTTCGAGATCAGGTCGGCGGCTCTTGCCTTCAAATCCGTCAACGCACGCTCCTTCGTCAGGGGGCGCAGAGGGGATAAAGCCCTCGCGCCGCTCCTGATTATATAGAACGCCGCCGCTTCAAAGCATGCGCATTCATCAAATTACGCGCCAAACATCCGGGCGGGCGTTTCGTCTAGGCGTGGCCCACAGTCTCGAACATGCAGGCGGCTATGGCCTCTTCCGGCCCCTTGGCGCCGCACAGCATGAAGTCGAAGGCCGGATAGAACCGATCCGCCGCCTCCACCGCCGCGTCGATCATGGACGCAGCCTGGGCTAAGGTCGGCCGCTCCCCGCTGGGCATGGCCATGGCCAGACGGAAGACGATTTCGCCGTCCTCGCTCCACACCTCGAAATGCCCCATCCAGACCCGCTGGTTGATCAAGGACAACAGCTCATACATGGCGCCGCGGCCGGGCTTGGGCGCGCGCAGGTCGATGGACAGGCAGAGTTGTAGGCAGTCCGCCTCCGGCCGCCAGGCGAACCAGAGTTCATAATCCTTCCAGTCGCCGGCTAGGGCGAAGGCTAGGTCGCCATCTTCCGTACGATCAAATTCGAGGTTTTCCGCGTTCAACACGCGCTCCACCACATCCAGCGGATCGAAGCCGATGTCGGCGTCTTCAGATGTGGGTGTATCCATGAAACGGGTTCCTGGCGGTCAAGGAACTTTGCGCGGGGGGCGCAAGGGAATCGCTGACCTTCGACTTAGACTAGCTGGTTCCGGGTCCAGGCCTCAACCGCCGTCGTGTTACGCGCGAGCGCTACGGGGTCGAATGCGCCTGAAATCAGGTGTCTAGGCTGTGGGAAGGTCGCCCTTGGTCTGGGCGATTTCCGCTTTCAACATAGTGATTTGGGCGTTGAGGGCGGCGATCTGGGCCTCGAATTCGTCGCGGCGAATAAGATCAAGCTCGGCCGCCATGCGGTCGCCCTGAGCGCGCAGAACGGCCTTGGCCTCGTCGCCCATTGTCTGGGCCAGGCCCATGGCGCCTTCCATGGCCTTGGCGACATCGTCGAAAAAGGGGTTGCGCGTCTGCATGGGCCTTGCCGGAAAATATCGATCTATGAATGCTATATAGGAAGAACGGCCGGAATGCGAAATCGGTCTTTTTCCTCTCCCAGAGTAGGCGCAGGCGGCCTAGACTTCGGCCATGACCCTCGCCGCGCCCCTTCCTGACGCTGATGCCGACAACTGGGTGGATCGGTTCGCGCCGCCTTTGCTGCGTCCTTGGCTGAAGCTCGGGCGGCTCGATCGCCCTGCCGGGGCCTGGCTCCTTCTCCTGCCGGGCTGGCAGGGGATAGCCCTGGCCGACGCCCTGCACCGCCGGCCGCCGTCGCTCTATCTGATGTTTTTGTTCCTGGTCGGCGCGATCTTGATGCGGTCGGCCGGTTGCGCCTTCAACGATATCGTGGATAAGGATTTCGACGCCCAGGTGGCGCGCACGGCGGCCCGGCCTATCGCCGCGGGCCAGCTTACACGCAAGCAGGGCCTCGCCTTCGTCGTCGTGTGCTGCCTGATCAGCTTTGCCGTTCTGTTGCAGATGAACCTGTTCGCCGTCGCGCTCGGGGCGGCGTCCTTGGCGCTGGTGGCGATCTATCCCTTCATGAAGCGTATCACCTGGTGGCCCCAGGCCTGGCTCGGCCTCACCTTCAACTGGGGCGCGCTTTTGGGATTTGCGGCGGTAGAGGGGCGGTTGAGCTTGGCCTGCGTGCTCCTCTACGCCAGCGGCATAGCCTGGACGCTGGGCTATGACACCATCTACGCCCTGCAGGATATGGAGGACGACGCCCTCGTCGGCGTGAAGTCGAGCGCGCGACGCTTGGGCGGCAAGGTGAGGTTGGGCGTGGCGGCCTTCTATAGCCTGGCCATGCTTTTCGCCCTGGCCGCGGTCCTTATAGCGCATCTGGGTCTGTTAAGTATCGCCGGGGTGACCCTATTCGCAGCGCACCTGCGCTGGCAGTCGAGTCGGGTGCGGGCCGAAGATGGCGCAGGCGCCCTTCGCCTGTTCAAGTCTAACCGCATTGCGGGGCTGATACTGTTCGGTGCGCTTGCTGCTGGAGCTATTGCGATTTGATTGCCCTGGACGATTTGACGGAAATTGAGGCCGCAGCCGAGCTTGAACGTTTGGCCGAGGCGATGGCCGAACTGGAGCGGCTCTATTACGTGGAGGAGGCGCCGGCGTTAACGGACGCCGAATACGACGCCCTCAAGCAGCGTAATTTGGCCATAGAGGCGCGTTTTCCGCATCTGGTCCGGGCGGACTCGCCGTCCTTGCGGGTCGGCGCGCCGCCTTCGGCTCAGTTCTCGCCAGTTGTTCATGGCGCGCCCATGCTGTCGCTGGACAACGCCTTCACCGATGCGGAGGTGGAGGACTTTGTCGGGCGGATTCAGCGCTTTCTGCGGCTCGATCCCGCCGACCCTATCGCCTTCACGGTGGAACCGAAGATCGACGGCCTATCGGCCAATCTGCGCTATGAACGCGGTGTGCTGGCTCAGGGCGCGACGCGGGGCGATGGGCGCACGGGCGAGGATGTCACGATCAATCTCAGGACGGTGGCCGATATCCCTCATCGTCTGAAGGGCGAGGGCTGGCCAGACGTGATCGAGGTGCGGGGCGAGGTCTATCTCAGTCATGACGCCTTCGCCCATATGAACGCCGCGGCCGCGGCGGAGGGACATAAGCTCTACGCGAATCCGCGCAACGCCGCCTCCGGCTCCCTGCGACAGATCGATCCGGCCGTCACGGCCAGGCGGCCCTTGCGCTTCTTCGCTTATGCCTGGGGCCAGCTCAGCGCGCCCTTCGCTGGGACCCAGTGGGAGGCGCTGGAAAAGCTCGCGGCCTGGGGCTTTCCGGTCAATCCACTGTCCCGACGGGTTGAGGGCGCGGCAAGTCTCACGGCTCGATATCGCGAGCTCGAGCTTCAGCGGGCGGGGCTCGGCTATGACATTGACGGCGTGGTCTACAAGGCCGACCGGCTGGACTGGCAGGATCGTCTCGGCTTTGTCGGCCGGTTTCCCCGCTGGGCCATCGCCCACAAGTTCGCGCCGGAGCAGGCGCGCACTGTGCTTGAGGCCATCGAAATCCAGGTGGGCCGCACCGGCGCCCTGACGCCCGTGGCCAAGGTTAGTCCGATCAATGTCGGCGGCGTCGTCGTCTCCAGCGCCACCTTGCACAATGCAGACGAGATCGCCCGCAAGGACCTGAGGATCGGCGACACGGTGGTGATCCAACGGGCTGGCGATGTCATTCCTCAGATTGTCGAGGTTCTGGTGAGCGAGCGGCCGGCCGGCGCCGCGCCCTACGCCTTCCCCGCGGTCTGTCCCTGCGACATGAAGACGCCGGTGGTTCAGGAGACGACGGCGGGCGGCCAGGCGACGGTGGTGCGCCGCTGCACGGGCGAGATGGCCTGCCCCTTCCAGCGGATCGAGCACTTAAAACACTTCGTCTCACGCAAGGCCTTCGACATTGAGGGCCTGGGCGAGCGCCAGCTCACCGCCTTTTATGAGGAGGGGCTGATCCGCGAGCCGGCGGATATCTTCAAGCTGGCCAAGAACGAGGCGGCGTTGGATGCGCTTCGTCAGCGCGACGGCTATGGCGAAACCTCCGTGCGCAATTTGGTCGCCGCCATTGAAGAGCGCCGCACAATCACGCTGGTGAGGTTCATTTTCGGCCTGGGCGTGCGCCATGTGGGCGAAACCACCTCCGCCCTTCTCGCTCGCCATTGCGAAACGGTGGATGCTTTTCTGGGCATGGCTGAGATCGCGGCCAGTCAGGCGCCCGGCCCGGCCTATCTGGCCCTGGCTACGCTGGAGGGGGTGGGGCCTGTGAATCTAGGGGCCCTCCTGGCCTTTGGGCGTAGCGGTTGCGAAGATGATCCGTGGCCCAATGCGCCGCTGGAGCAGAAGATTGCTCATGCCATCCCCAAACTCAGTCGGGCGGCGCGCCAGGCTCTGGCGGAGGCGGACCAGGGATGGGCGGGCATCGTGGAGCGTGTGCAAACGGCGGCGCGCCAGGCGCCGGGACCGCAATTTCTGGAGCTGGCCTCAATCGAAGGATTGGGCCTTGTCGCCATAGCCAGCCTGGCGGCCTATTTTGCCGAGCCGCACAATCTTGACCGCGTGCTGCGCCTTCGCGCCGAGTTGAATGTCTTGCCCGCCGAAAAGCCTAAACAAGATACCGCCGTGGCCGGTAAGATCGTGGTGTTCACCGGCGCGCTGGAGAGCTTTACGCGCGACGAGGCCAAGGCCCAGGCCGAACGCTTGGGCGCGAAAGTGGCGTCTTCGGTCTCAAAAAAGACGGATATTCTCGTCGCCGGTCCAGGGGCCGGTTCTAAGCTGAAGACGGCGACAGACCTGGGTGTGCAGGTGCTTACGGAGGCTGAGTGGTTGACGCTCATTCAAGCCGTATAGCCCGTGCCGGATATGGCTAGGCTTGCAAATGAACGGTCGGGGCGCGATGCAGGGCAGCACAATAGGGAAGATAATCATGACAGGCTTAAGCCAGAGGGTGTGTTGCGTTGCGTTGGCGCTGTGTCTCCTGGTTTTGTCCGGCCGACGGAGCTTTGCAATAGGCGCGGGGCCGGAAGGTTTATGGCGCACGCCGGTGCATCATGGCGTGGTGGAGGTCTATGATTGCGGCGACAAACTCTGCGCCCGTATCGTCACCTCAGATATCCTTCAGCGCGATCCGGATGAGAAGGACGTCAAGAACAGGGACCTCGCCCTCAGAGATCGCCCTCTTAAGGGCCTGACCGTCATGTGGAATTTCAAAGGTGGTCCGACCGACTGGAAGGGGGGAACCGCCTATAATCCGCAGGATGGGGGCACCTATCACGGCTCGTTGAAGCTGGTGGACTCCGAAAAGCTGTCGATGACGGGCTGCATCGTGTTTCCGCTGTGTCAGTCCCAGACCTGGACTAGAATTCACTAAGCGCGGCGCTCCGTCCCCTCGCCATTGTCGCCACAGGGCTTTACAGGCCTGAAACGAGAATAAAGGGTCGGTTTGGTATGTGTAGTGTTTTGCGCGTCGCGATGGCGACCTTGTTGGCGCTGGCGGTCGCCCAGGTCGCCCATGCGGCCTCGGCCGCGGACGGTCTTTGGCAGGCTGGGTCGGGCGGCGGTGTGATCGAGATTCATGATTGCGGCGACGCGCTGTGCGGCCGGGTGATCGATTCCACCGACCTGCGCGCCAATCCCGATCTGCGCGACGACGCCAATCATGACCCATCCCTGCGCAACCGTCTGGTCAAGGGCCTCGATATCTTGCGGGGCTTCAAGGGCGGCCCGAAGGAATGGACCGAAGGGCGCATCTACGATCCGGCCAACGGGCATACCTATCACGCCAATCTGAAGCTCCTGGCGCCGGACCGGTTGAAGGTGACGGGGTGCCTGATCCTGCCCCTGTGCGGCGCACAGGTCTGGCGCAAGATCAGTACGTTAGCCGCCAAGCCCTAGCCGCTCAAAGCGGCGCGCACGCCTCGCCTAGCCAGCGGGCTACATCGGGCTCGACCAGGGGCGCGACCTTTGCCGCCACGTGGGCGTGATAGGCGTCAAGCCAGGCCAGTTCATCGGGCGTGAGCAGAGCTTTGTCGATCAAGCTCCGGTCGATGGGGGCGAGGGTCAGGGGCTCAAAGCCCAGCATGTCGCGGTCCCCGCCGGCAATGGGCGCCGCCTCGGTCACAACCTGCAAGTTCTCGATCCGGATGCCGTAGTCGCCGGTCTTGTAATAGCCCGGCTCGTTGGACAGGATCATGCCAGGACGTAGCGCAACAGTATTGGGCGCCTTGGCGATGCGTTGCGGCCCTTCGTGTACACCCAGATAAGACCCGACCCCATGACCCGTACCATGGTCGTAATCGAGCCCGGCCATCCAGAGCGAGGCCCGCGCCAATACATCCAGGGCCGAGCCCGTCGTGCCGACCGGAAAGCGGATGCGGGCCAGAGCGATATGGCCTTTCAGCACCCGCGTGAAGCGGTCGCGCATCTCCGCAGACGGCTCGCCGATAGCCACCGTGCGGGTGATATCCGTGGTGCCGTCCAGATACTGGGCGCCGGAATCGATCAGGAAAAGCTCTCCGGGCTGAACCCGGCGATTGGTGCGGCGGGTGGCCCGATAATGCACGATGGCGCCGTTGGGACCGGCGCCGGAGATGGTGTCGAAGCTTAAGTCCTTCAGCGCGCCGGTGGCCTCGCGAAAGCCTTCGAGCTTCGTAACCACCTCCAACTCATCGGGCGGATTGATCTGGGCGTCGGTGGCCATCCAATAGAGGAAGCGGGCGACGGCTGTGGCGTCGCGCAGATGGGCTGAGCGGGCGCCTTCGATTTCCACCGGATTCTTCGCAGCGCGAGGGAGGGCGCAGGGATCGGCGGCGCGGATGGGCTCTGCGCCGGCGGCCTCAAGTTCCGCAAAGTACCAGGCTGAGGCCTGAGCCGGGTCGATCAGCACACGCAGGCCCTTCAATTCGGCCAGGGCGGCGGCTAGGTCGCCTGGCGCCTCCAGCGTCACGCGGTTGCCGAGCCATTTGGGCAGTTCGGGCGTCACCTTGGCGGGATCGAGGAACAGGCGCGCGCTGCCGTCCGCCCGCACCAGGGCTTGAGCCAGGGGGAGGGGCGACCGGATCACATCGCCGCCGCGCACATTGAACAGCCAGGCGATGGAGGCCGGGGCAGTGATCAGGGCGATATCGGCGCCCGCCTTAGCCACTTCGGCGGCCACATAGCCGCGCTTGGACTCCGACTCCTGGCCCGCATAGATCAGGGGATGCGGGACGACGCCGGCCTGGGGCTGGGGCGGCCGCGATCCGCTCCACGCCAGATCGACGGGATTGGCCTCAACGGGCTTCAGCACTGCGCCCGCCTTGGACGCGGCGCGTTCCAAAGGACTCAGGGTATCGGGACTATGTAGGCGGGGATCGTAGCCGATCACCTGACCGGCCCTGGCGGACGTCTCCAGATAGGCGCTGACGCCCCCGTCCATCAGATCGCGCCGCTCGAACAGCTCAGGGTCGGTCTGGGTCTGGGCCTGAAGCGTATAGCGCCCATCGACAAAGACGGCGGCTGACTCGGCCATCACCACGGCTGCCCCCGCTGATCCGGTAAAGCCGGTGGCCCAGGCCAGGCGCTCATTGGCGTCGGGCAGGTATTCGTTCTGGTGCTCATCCTCATGCGGGATCACAAAACCATCCAGGCCCTGTCGCGCCATCTCGGCGCGGATCAAGGGGAGGTGCTCCCGGCCAAAGGAGGGATCGGCATGGTCGTCAAAGGTCTGGCGCATACAGATAATCTAGTGCTTTTGCGGCGCGAAGCGAAGGGTTGTGCGTTAGGCTTTTGGTCGGGAGACGGATCATGAGTCGGTTGCGAGTCGCCCTGCGCGTCGTCATGGCGTTCATCTATGTCCTGTTCGGCGTGGTGCACCTGCGTGCGGCCCACGCCTTCCTGCCGATCATGCCGCCCATCATCCCCTATCCGCTCCAGGTCGTGCAGTTTACGGGGGTGTGCGAGATGGCCGGCGGCATTGGGTTGATCGTGCCGGAAACGCGGCGCCTGGCCGGGATTATGCTGGCGATCTATGCCCTGTGCGTCTGGCCCGCCAACATCTATCAGGCGCTTTATCATATTCACGCGCCGCCCCTGCCAGACAGTTGGTGGTATCATGGGCCGCGTCTGGCGTTTCAGCCCGTGCTGATCTGGTGGGCGCTTTTCGCTGCCGCCGTGATCGACTGGCCGTTTCCGCCGCGCGACCTCTACGCCCGATCGACCCACTCCGCGTGAGCGCAGTTTTAGCTGTGTTTCACCAGGAAGACCTGGCCGGATGTTTGATGCACCGGCGTAAATGCCTTGCCCGCGTCGGACTCGATGAATTCCTGCAGCGCGACGCGTGCGCCGATCAGGGCGGGTAAATGGCCCGCATCCTCACAGATCATAATCCCGCCGATGGAAATCAGCGGCGCCAGGCGAAACAGACCAGCGTGTACGGCCTCGTATAAATCGACGTCGAGGTTGCACAGGCTGATCTGGGTGACGGCGGCCGGAATATCGTCGCTGATGATATTCATTTTCTCGACATGGACGATGTTTTCGCCGGCGCGACCTTTCAGTCGCTCCGCGACGACGGCTTGCCCCTCAGTCGCGTGGGTATTGGCCCAGTTCGCGTCGGTCGATTTGATAGCTTCGGGGTAGTCGAAGCCGCTGAACACGTCGAAGAACCGGAAGGTCTTCGGCTTCAGCTTCTTTTGCGCCGCATACTCTAACATCATGGCGCCGCTGCTGCCGCGAAAACAGCCGACCTCCACCACATCGCCGGGGATGGCGTTGGTGTAGAGCAGGGCCTGGCACAGGTTTGCAAAGTCTTCATTCGTGCCTGGGTCTTCGAATTTGGCGAAGCCTTGAACGGTCTGAGCGATGAAAGCAGCTTCGATAACCTGACGCGCCGCCTTGTCATCATAAGCGAAGCCGCCCGTGCGTGCGCCGCCTGCGGTGATGAATTTTATATTCTTCGCGATCAGCGCCTGGGCGATGGGCAGGCCGATTGAGGCGTGCTGTATGGCGTAGACCGCAATGGTGGCGTCGGCGTCATAGTCTATCCGGGCCGGATCGAAACCCGGACCGCAGGCGATGAACTCGACGCGGGGTATCGTGATGTTAAGGCCGACCTTGGTGAAGAAGTCGTCCTCCACAAAACAGACCACGGACTTCGACGGATCGAGCCGCGACACGCGCCCGGCGATTTCCAACAGCGCCGTGAGATAGTCGAACTTATCTTCGAACTGCCGACCGTTGGGGATGTTGATGCTGGGCATGAGAACCTCGGAGCGAATCGCCGCCTAAAGCCTAGCATTTAACGCCGGCTTGGTTCATGGCCCCCCGGCCAGAGTCTAGGCCCGCTCCACCCGCGCGGCGTAGCAGCCGAACTTGGCGAAATGGGCGTGCAGATAGGCGACGGCGGGATCAGCCAACAAGACTAAGGCTGCAACCTCTAGCCCCTTCCCCTCCACCAGGTCGGCGCCGCGTAAGAACCCGTCGGCGTCAAAGGCGCGAAGAGACAGGGTGCGTGTGCGCAGCTGAACGGGAACCTCGTCCACCGCATCGAACGGCGTCTCGCCCTCGCGCACATAGATGGCGTGGCGGGCGCGATAGGGCGTGTCAGCCGGCTGGTGCTCGTAATTGACGAGGATCACCTGATCGCCGACGTCGGCGTCGGTCAGGCTGATCCGGCAGGGATAGCCGGGCTTGGCGTCGGCGATCTGGCGAACGGCGCTATGCGCGGCCAAGGCCGCGTCATCCATGCCGAATAGGGGGGCGAAGGGGTGCGGGTCTAAGCCGCGAATCCGAAGGCGCATGGGATTTTAGTCTCCTTTACGCAGAGACCTTGGCGGTTGAGCCCGCCTGTTTCGACCCGGTTCTTGCGATGGCGCGCTTTATCCGCCCCGCGTCAATACCAGGGTCGCCCAGGCGTCGCGGCGGATGCGGCGGGTGAGTTTGAAACCGCGATTGAGATAGGCGGCCCGCACGAACCGTTCCTGCGTCCGCAGAAGGCCGGAGAGGATAGCGACCCCGCCGGGCCGGAGCGCGTCTTTGATATCTTGCGCGAGGCTGACCAGGGGCCGGGCCAGGATGTTGGCGAAGACGAGGTCGTATGGCGCATGGGCCGCGACCAGTTGATGCCTAAGGCCAGAGGCGTGAACGAACCGGGCCGCCGACTGATTGACCTTGGCGTTCTCCCTGGAAATGCGCACTGAAACCCGGTCGATATCTGTGCCGATCACTGTGGCAGCGCCGGTCTTGGCGGCGGCGATGGCCAGGATGCCCGTGCCTGCGCCCACATCCAGCACCCTGGCGAAATGGCCGCGTTTCAGAAGGGCGTCATAGGCGATCAGGCAGCCGACCGTGGTGCCGTGGTGTCCGGTGCCGAAGGCGGCGCCCGCCTCAATCCGCAAATTGACCGCATTCAGCGGTGTACGCCCCCGGTCGTGAACGCCATAGATGAAGAAGCGCCCCGCTCGCACCGGCGGCAGGCCGGAAAGCGCCATGGCCAGCCAGTCGGCGTCCGCCAGCAC
>Ga0116226_10006994_pt1 | contig 10167 bp, 8 predicted proteins | sample S1TSphfallax_FD_89692 | JGI IMG/M metagenome (GOLD analysis project Ga0116226, IMG submission 89692) | Host-associated microbial communities from peat moss isolated from Minnesota, USA - S1T2_Fa - Sphagnum fallax MG | ecosystem: Host-associated > Plants > Peat moss > Unclassified | place: USA...
AACTAAGTAATGATAGGCTTTGAAGGGGGCTAGGGGAAAAAATCATTTTGTAAATAAAAGGGAATTATGGCTAACCCCATTTGATAGATATCTTTGCAAATGGAATTCACTAAAGAAAACATCAACAACAATGTGAAGTTTCACAAATGCAATAGACAAAACAAGCATCTTGAAAATTGACTTATTCACAATCAAGGGCAACTTTGGTTTTCTTCTAAGGTGGGGAGTTAGCCACAACAAAAGAAGACACCACAATGTTAGCATTGAATGACACCATATTCACAAGAGGTTATAAAACCTTCATATATATATGTCATCATCTGGCTCTAGCACAAGAACATGCCAATTTAGGTTATAACAAACGCAAATGTAATTACTTGAAAAATAGAAACAAAAACAACATTGGAAAAGTTGAAATGTGATAAATTGTTCTAACTGACCTAGAAAACTAGATAAAAAGGCATTGACATGTGGACAAATTTATCCCCACAACCAATGAATCAAAAGTAAATTAGCTCTAAATCATAATAATAAGTGTCAAAACATGGATCTCCCATCTTCTTCTGAATGGAACACTTGATTTCAACCGCTCCATATTATCAAGGCTAATGCGGTTGTAGAGGATGTCATCCTCCACTAACAAAACACCTTGCTTCACCATGTTTGCATGAGGGTCCTAAAACTTAAAACCTTTGATAACTCAAAGAATAAATGTTGCCCAATTGAAATAATTTGTATTACAAAAATTGAATATTATATTGTATAGTGGATTTTGAAAAATAGATTGATCCAAACATGAATGGGGATAGAACATTACCTTTTTCCCCTTCGTGTCAAGGTTCATGCGAGGCAATGTATTTATGATCGCCCACTTTGAATGGATTTCATATCCATTGTTTTCCAAGATTGTCTTGATTTCCTTGAAAATAAAAGGTCATCACCATGGAAGAAGACCAAAGCATGGGGGATTGGAAAATTGGAAGGCACCTCCACAACTACTAGAGCTGGCATCCTAGATGGAGCATCTTGTAACATTGAGATCAAAAAATAAATATCCAAAACCTAAATTTGAGAGTATTGTAATAGATATGGTTAAGGTTTGGAAAAAAACTTGAAATAGTAAAGCTTGTAGCTCCTTGTACGATGGAAGTTAAGAACTAAACGATTGCTCTTCCCTCATAAAATTGGGCCATGAAAGATGGAATGCAAATAGAATGCACTTTGGAATAATCAAACCATCTTTGGTGCTCTCTGAATAGGGACTATATCCAATGTTACAACCCCACTTTGAGAAAGTGTGAGGATGATACTCACACTCCCGAAATGGGGACCTGGGAGTCCTCCGGGACTCCCAAAACTTCAGAGTTCGATTGCAGGGGTCAAAACACCTCGCATTGGGGCGTTTTTTATATCATTTGAAAGCTATCAAAATGTAAATGTCGAAAAGGGGCTCGCATGAGCTAGTTGGACATTTGCAACACAAGTTATGGCAAAAAGAAAGGTTGGGAGTCAAATTGTCAGTTTGACTTCCAACCACTAAAAGTCGGGAATCAACCCAACCCCGTTGCGTGCAGATGGAGTGCAACACATCGTTGGAAAGATCTCAACGAGAGCTACAACTTTTCTTTAAACCTCATCCCAATCAGAGGTTTGAGCAAAGAGTTATAGTCCTACAAAGTTGTAGGAGTCCAAACCATGGCAATTTCGGGACTCCTCCTTGGGAGTCACGGGACAAAAAACCATTTAGATGTGGGTGCCGTGGGGAGTTGCAGAGAATACTATATGAGGGAAGGTGGTGGCTTCCCTCGAATTCGGACCGTGGTGAATCTTGTGAGTCCAGAGTTGCCTGTGACTTCTCCTAGCACCAAAGGTGCTCCAAAATGTGAACTAACCAACTTGTTGGTTGGTTTGATGCAAGTTTGAGTAAGTAATTAAAGCTTTTCACTCGTCCTAGTCCCATCCCGGAGCTTCAGCACACCCCTCTACCGTTTTTAGTGTTGAGAGCTAGGAATGTGCCTCGAGTTCTTCATAATTCCACTGTTTGAGTAACTCATACCCATCTTGGGTCTAGCTAGGAACTTGGGAGCACGTCATCCAAGTAATCATCCTTGGTGACATTCCTGAGTTTCCTCTTGTAGTGATGGACGACCTAAGATGGTTCAACCATAATTTACAGCAAAGATGTTGGTGGAGGAGGAGGATCTTTAGGTTCTTCAACCTTTAGTGACAAATTTCTCTTCCTATTTTTGTTCTTTCCCTTCTTCTTAATCCAACCCTTCATATTGGAATTGGAGGACTGTGTTTTTTTTAAACCTTCATCAATGGTAGGCCCTTTGCAAAATGAAATAATAGATTCCCTCATGAAGCACATTATGGTTTTTTCGCAACAAAACAAAATAAAGTGTACATGACGTATAATTATTTAATCTTTTCTCAAAAAATTCCTCTACCCAACAATCCATTTTTTCTAATTGTGTATTATCTATTGACATCAATTTGTTACTAAAATTGGTCTTATGGTCTTGCCCTCCCCTTTTTTTTCTATTCAATTGAGTATTTCCCATCCCATTTGGAAAGTGAAGTTTTTTTTGCATTGAACATTATTTTCATTCTCCATTGATCATTCTTTTCATTGTTGTGGGTTTTGACATGGTCCCAAGTTCTTAGTTAGACCCAAGATGGGTACAAGTTACTCAAATAGTGGAACTATGAGGAACTCGAGGCACATTCCCAACTTTCAGCACTAAAAGGGGTAGAGGGGCATGTTAAAGCTCCAGTATGGTACTAGGATGAGTGACAAGCTTTAATTACTTACTTGAACCTACATCAAACCAACCAACAAGTTGGTTAGTTCACATTCTGGAGCACCTTTGGTGCTAGGACAAGCCACAGGCAACTCTAGACTCACAAGATTCACCACGGCCCGGACTTAGGGGAAGCCACCACCTTCCCCCATATAGTATTCTCTGCAACTCCCCACGACACCCACATCTGAATGACTTTTTGTCCCGGGACTCCCAAAAAGGAGTCCCGAAATTGCCATGGTTTAGACTCCTACAACTCTGCAGGACTATAACTCTTTGCTCAAACCTCCGATTAGGATGAGGTCCAAAGCAAAGTTGTAGCTCTTGTCGAGAGCTTTCCAATGGTGTGTCACACTCCATCTGCACGCAACAGGGTTGGGTTGATTCTCGACTTTTAATGGTCAGGAATCAAATTGGCAATTTGACTCCTGACCTTTCTTTTTGCCATAACTTGTGCTGCAAATGTCCAAATGGTTCATGCAAGCCCATTTTCGACATTTACGCTTCAATAGCTTTTCAATGATATAAATAACACCCCAATACAAGGTGTTTTGACCCCTACAATCCAATTTTGAAGTTTTGGGAGTCCAGGAGGACTCCCAAGTCTCCATTTCGGGAGTGTGAGTCTCATCCTCACACACTTTCAAAGTAGGGTTGCGACAGGTTTCTTGGTTGGTTATGTTAACACATCCACTTTGCTTTCCCAACCAACGTCTTCAATTCCATAGTTGTCATTTGTTTCTTTATAAAGTAGCATTATTTGTAGAGTGTTTCCACCTCACTACATAGACCTTTTCTCTAGCAAGATGGCTAATTTTCATGCTAAGGGTAAAACTAAACTCATTGTTCTTGTTGACAAGTTTGGAATCTTACATGACACAAAAAAATGTTTGTGTGCAATGTTTAATTTCCACCGTAGAATTGTTTGTGTCTTCAAGGATGATGCATATGATGTTAACAACAATGTTATAAAATATGTTTATTAAATTCCAGTCATTAGTGACTTAAGTTTGGAATGGAGGGTGAAGATCAAGTAAGAAGTTTTCGCCAATCATATGTGAATCCTCAATCTTTGTTCATAAATTTGTGTGATTTTTTTTATGAAGATGGAATGCCTGCAATCTTTTTTGTAAATGAATCATTTTCCTTTTGTTTTTATTGATTCCCCATATTCCAATATGGAAATTCCCTCTATGGAAAGACCATTTGTGCTAAATGTTGTGAATTGTCTCAGGGCAATGTCCCTTGCCACACATGTTAACTTCGAGTTGAAAGATTTGAACTATGATAATTTTCATATTGGGATTGTTCTTTGCATTCCAACCACATTTGATGTTGATTTTTTGTTCGAACTCCCCCCCTTGTCAATCATGACGGTCAATTTAATCAAATGCAAGGAATGGATAAGAAACATGATGGCCATGTGTCATACAAGGTTAAGACGATTAACATAAAAAATGACTTCAATCTAAATTTTTGAAGAGCTCGTTGTTTGGGCCATTTGTAATGTTGGAATGATGGCTACAATTTATTTCTTCTTAACAAATGTAAAAATTAAATAATTTGGAATGGTGACGTTGTTCACAAACTTTAAAGAGATTGTTTTGCACCCGGTCCACCTCTTTGCAGAATTTGTAATACCACCCCCTTCTATGTGAAGTTGTGTTCATCTTGCATGAATTATGTCATGCACAAGTAGGACATTTGATTCAAGCAACAATTCATTTAGGTATGCATGATCACTTAGTGACAAAAGGTTGTTCAAGAGGAGTGTTCGAGCAAGTTAAATTCCTAGTCGAAAACAAGGCATTTTGCACATTAGGGGCTACTATGTTGGCCATTGTGTTGGCTACAAGTAAAATTTTCCTTTCAAAACACTTGTTGAACAAAGATGGACAAGGGCCAATGGAAGTTCTTAAAGGTGACAAGTTGCACAAATGATGGACAAGTTCATACTTTTGTTTTCTCCTAATGTCTAGAATTTAGTTGCATCCTTTAAGCATGGGGTAAGGAATAGACGATACAATTTTAGCATTCTCGCTTTGAAAGTGAACAATGGTTACTATTACATTCAAGATAGTTGTTTTCCAAGGCCACAAACTAGAGAGATAGTGTTTTTGTTCAAAATGTCTATGCATGAAGATGATAGTGGTTGTGATTTAATCAAGTAGATGCAACCTGAGGGCAACCTCCAAACTGCTTGGATTATGTTCGATCATGTAAAGTGTGTCAAGGGTTGGATGACATTCACCTAACATGTGTATGATTTTTTTTACTACAAGGTCATGACTATTGCAATATGTGATATGTAATTTGAAGACAAGGAGGTTGAGTGGGTAATGTGGTGGAATCTAAACAAGGTGATGGCCAACAATGGTGTTCCCAATCTAAACTTCAAAGGATTCATGGTTGACAATGTTCATGCTAATTGGAATGTAGTTCAAATTATCTATGGTAGTGAAGATCTAAGTGAGTCAATGGTTAACAGAGAATAAACTGATTTTTTCATTGGAGTCAATCCATGGGCATACACACAAAACAACATATCAAGCCAAAGTTGCAAGACAAACATAAAACATTGTGCTATGAATATAAAAATGCCATTTCTTTAAAAGAAGTAGATGCTTGGTATGTAATAATTTGCTATTGGTGATATTCCTTGAAGGTAGTTGATGAAGTTGGATCTTAAGAGTTGGAGAATTAGTTTAAATTTTGGCACTTTTGTGTGAAACAATGGGGAGGATTTATGATACATGTACTATTTTCAACCCTTGCACAAATCTTTTTTCACCCCATATTTTTGACAAGTTCACATGTATGGTACCAATCATTTTAAAATAGCATAACAAATTTATATTTTCTCGCAAAACTTCTTTTCAGAAAAGCTTGCAAACATGCCCACATGTAACCTTTCAAAGATAATGCACAATGTATGGCTTCAACAATCTAGGAAAAGAGGAGCTTGCTTGTATGTGCAACATCAGATGATTATGTTTGAACATTTAAACAATCGACGTTTTATTTTCATTTCAATCAAGGTGGTCGATCAAGTCAAAGGAATGAGCTACTTTTACACAAAGCAATTCAATCAAGAGATTTGAAGCAACTTGCAAACGTAGTTTTGGAATATTCCTCAAGATCAATTTGCATAGTTAGAATTGCACATATGGAAGGTGAGGAGATCTTTGACTCCTATAAATGAAAGGCAAATCTAGCCCCATATTAAAAGGGGATTCACATTGGCATGACTATGTGATTTTTTCTCGCCCTCATGTAAACCATACAATTACCAAATCAAGTGTGGAAATTGAACAACCTAGCATTACTACAAAATGTGGGTGCAATTCATTAGTCCTCGTTCACTAAACTAGTGAATTCACTATTTCCCCAATAATCTTCGTTCACTACAACTAATGAATTCACTCAAAATCTAGTGAAATCACTTTGTATACAAGGACACCTTTTATTATAATGTAAGGTGGATCAATTTTAAGAAGATGTTGAAGTCCTTGAAGTTCCATGTGGAGATGGAATTTGGCATATAAAGATATGCCCCCCTATGTCGCATGTTCACTATTCTACATTGCAAAAATCCACCAAGCATTCTTGTGCTACAAAAATAATTACTAACTCAACTTCTACTAGTGTCTTTGCTCCCTATGACGCACCCCAAACTCTTAAAAAAACTTGATTGTGAATCCAAAGGAGAAAACAACAAAAGAAGGAGTTAAGAAGGAGTTGAAGTATGCTCCTTAGCTCATAACACTTTAGGGGTAAGAAGGGCATGCTATAGCTTTGGGAGGGGACTAGAATGATTGACAAATAGGTAATTTATTCCTATGAACCTACACAAACCAAATAACAAGTTGGTTAGTGCATAGTTAGAACATTTTTGATGCGTGAATGAATCATAACCATACACGGATTTACAAGACTCACCATGGCTCGAATTTGGGGGAAGCCACCACCTTCCCCCTTATAGTATTCTCTGTGACTAGCAACGAGGGCTGCACCCAAATGTCATTTTGTTTCGAAACTCCCAACTTGGGAGTCCTGAAATTCCCAAAATTGAGATTCTTGCCATTTTGGAAGCCCATAACTTCTTATGTAGACTTATGATTAAGGTGGAGTTTAAAGCAACATTGTAACCGTTATCGATAGCTTTTCAAATATATGTAGCACGCCACCTGCACATATGTAATTTAGGGCAATTCTTGATTTTTAATGGTTAGGAATCAAATTGACACTTTGACTCCTGACTTTTGTTTCGACCATAATTTGTATTGTAAGCACTCAAATGAATCATGTGAGCTCATTTTAGATATCTATGTTTCAAGAGTTTTTCAATGGTATAAGATTTTTTTCAATCCAATGAGTTTTAACCCCTGAAATCACTCTTTGAAAATTCAGGACTCCATAGGGACTGAAATTCCCAAAGTGGAGTCCACTTGGGAGTCAGTGGATTCATTCCCTCACGCATTCCTGCACTATGGGAGTTTAAATGTGATTCTCAAGTTACATTATCGACCCACACCTTTCCATGCCCTTGCCTTGGTCGTGAGCCCAAGGTTAGGGTCGTAAGGCCTCACCTCCATGCTTCAATTTATTCAAGGTTATGGTTTAATTCCGTGGTGTACCCTTAAAGTTGCACAAGTTCTGGTTTTGTGCAAATGATATAAATTGTTACATTGGCGATATAAAATGCAAGTATGCATTAGATAGACTAGCTATTCTGAAAATTTGACATATTCAAGCTAATATCCAATCTCACCCAAGATGAAATCAAATTTCTTGAGGAAGTGGGATTTGTTTTGAATAGATGGTAGTTGATCTTTCCTCGAAACCTATTCGGAGGGGGAAACTCCATTCCAATAAATAGGTTAATGGATGAAATTTTATGGCCAACATCATATAATGGTAAGGTTATTCGTTGTACAATGCCATTCATGATGTCAAATCTACCTTACAATTGATGAAAGGTTGGTCAATTTCTTAAAGCAATTATAAACCCACCATTGGAGGCTCCCCTCCTAGATATGGACGAATTTGTAAGATTCTATCTAGCCAAAATCCAAACAAGAAGTAATATGAAGTTACAATAGGGAACTTCCTAGCTGACACTTGTTTGGATTTTATAACAATGATGTCCAATTCATTAGATAGGCAAAGGAAGTGGGTGCCCTATAAATGCATGTAATATGTTTTACAACATGTCATGTTTTGTGGGTAGTTCAAAAGTTTCATTCATTTTCCAACTTGGAATTGCGATGAAGTTCACTGCTTGTTGGATTAGGATATAACTTTTGTGTAGGTAAGAATACTATTATGAAGTTTGTCGTGATGTTATGTGTTTGGCTTTTAGACTACAACTTGTAAAAGATGTTATCATTGTGGTTTTATAAATGATTTGATAATTGTTCATTCAACATTTTGTTTGGCATGAATGATTAGGCATTATTAGATAGAAATTAGTTATCAAATTAATTTAAATTTTCACTAATAATTAAAAACCTTATATTGAAAAATTATGGAAAATAATTTAAAAGTTTTTGCAAGCAATTATAACAAAAGTTATGTATGATATCCTTGTCACAAATTAGATATTCTGTCTATTTGGACGACTATTATGAATCATTAAAGGAATATTCTTGCCATCTTAATATAATATTTTATCCACATGGATGGAATTTTTTTGTCTACATGAAAAATATTTGGTTTATGTGGCAAAAATATTTTTCAAAGATTTTATGCTACTCACAAAAGTTTAACTCACATGCTTATTGCTCACCATTTACAAGCTCACCGCTCATGCTCACATGTTCACAAGGTAATTACGCTGCATAAATTTAACCAGAACTAGGTTAAGCTAATTAAGGCCTAACATGTAGTTACCATCAAAAGGTAAAATAATCATATGATAATTAATATAGAATGAAAGTGGTTTATGAAGGTAGCACCATCAATATAATGAATTGCTTTCATGGGGGAAAATAATCAGAAATTAATTCTAGAGAAATTTTAATAAAAATAATATTAGTTATTAGAAATAATATCCTAGTTTAGTTGATTTATAAGGGCATCCTAGTAACTATTTAATTACTAATGGTAAATATCCTACTTACCATCTTTTATTTATTAACGGGTGAAGCCATCTAAGTTGATTAGTCCAAGTGGATAAAGGATGGATGGATTTCCTTTACCTAGGATGTGTGAAAAGGATTAGGATAAGGAAATTTACACTACAAGAATTCATGGTTTTTCAAATGGTCCAACTTGATTGCCATGTTCTGTTTGATTAAGAATTTAATCAATTTGATTAAAGGCCCTTAGTGGCTAAAGTGACATGTCTCTTTTGATTGGTTTATTTTATTAAAATGACCTTTTGGACTACTTGGTCAATGTGACATTTAGTCAAATATGACCAAAAGTGAACCTTTTTAGTCAAAATGGACATGGGTGTAATCAAATGAGACATATCGTCAATTAATATTTATGGTCAAATAGGACAAGATGTGTACTCCTTTAGTCAAAAAAGACAAAAGTGTAGTAAAATGAAACATGGAGCCAAATGGGACATGTATAACCATAAATTTTGGAAAAGAAAATATTACATATAAGTGTTGACAAGTTGTGGGTAAGTCACATATAGATAGGTAATTAGGAGATAGGAAATTAAAATAGGGTAGGTAGGTAAGGAATTAAGGTAAAAAAGGTAGGTAAATAAATGATAGGCCTAGATTAGCATACGTACATCTATGTGACCCTACATGAACCTAGGTTATATCTTATGTGAGCCTATGCTAACCAAAATTAGGCCTTGGTTTGTGTAAATTTAATAGTTAGGTAATATAAATGTTATGGTGTAAGTTACATAGGGCCAATGTATGTAAGGCTATATATAATTATGGTTTATTTAAGCCTACATAACCTTTACATAGGCCTACATAGCTTGTATTTAAGCGTACATAACCTTTCCATAAGCCTACAATATAACCCCTACATAACCTTGCATAACCTAAATAGCCATGCCCTACTTAGCCCCTATAAAGGCTATCGTGCGAATACATATCATCATACAACATACATCGCTGACATACCATACTCACATACCCACACAAACACATAACATGGACAAGAACACACACAAATACCCGTGTACCACAACTCGCCCCCCTAGCTAGTGGTTAGGTCCTTTTAACTTCCAGGTGGCCCTATACATCTTCTACATGCTATACACCTTCGTGGGTGCATGAATCAGAAGGCCAGGTGTTATGTTGCCCCATCGTTAGTCGCCCTTTTGCAATCCATACATGTGAAGATCAAGTCATCTACCCCTCCAAAGTATAATGAGGACAAACCCACC
>Ga0116226_10006995_pt1 | contig 10166 bp, 16 predicted proteins | sample S1TSphfallax_FD_89692 | JGI IMG/M metagenome (GOLD analysis project Ga0116226, IMG submission 89692) | Host-associated microbial communities from peat moss isolated from Minnesota, USA - S1T2_Fa - Sphagnum fallax MG | ecosystem: Host-associated > Plants > Peat moss > Unclassified | place: USA...
ATTAAGCACATGTTGATATAATAATTAATCTAATCTCTCTATTATATTTTTTTCTTATTACCGTGTTTTTGATTATCAAGTAAAAAGAAAATATCAAAAAAAGTATCGAATGGAGTTTCATACTGCTATTATTTATATAATTGGCTCGAATCAAAACTAACTGTACAGTATCCATGCCTTCTTTTATTTCGCATAAATTGATAAAGCAAGATAATCTAACGCATTCAGTTAATATCTTCAATATGTCTCACACTCTTTATACAATTTGAAATCAATATGATTACATACAGATCTATGGAAGAATGAGGTCATTTTAATCTATTTTCTTTTCATTGAGAATCGGAGATCTATTCGAAATATCGATAGATGTCAGTTATATTTGATGGCTTATGACTCATTTAGGATTGTCAGATGATTCGTTCATTTTTTTTTGATAAAATAATTTTGCTAAAACTCATCTCTTTTCAAATAAACTATAATGTAAGTCAATCAAAACTGAACGCAATGCATTCAATAACATATCAGTACGTACTTTTCGTACGTCTTATCACACAAACTACAATGCCAAATTCACTACTACGTGTCAAATTTGATGCGTCATTATTTCAATATTATCGTTATCAAGTCACCATTTAAATAGTTATTGTAGATTTTTCATCTAATATAACGTTTATTTTGCTGTAAACAGAAAAAATTGATACAATGTGGATTTCACTAAAACTATAGTCAAAACGTAACGAAGATATTTATATACATACAGGTCGGTTCAGCACTTGAAAAATGAAAAGAACGCGAGATTGATTTTATTGAAAAATAAATATTTTCTAATGGGCTTTTTTGATATTATAATTATATATATTTCTTCTTATCCTCATACACACATCGATGAGAACATACTTCATCGTACTTTATTTTTGTACCATTTCTCTCATGTTTTATTTTCTTCGAAGTAACAAATTTATAGTTCTACAACTAAAAATATGTGTTCTTTTATGGACTTTCCTAAGATATATTTGATGAATAATTATTTGAGAATGCATCCCGTCGATCATACATGTTTTGGTTTGTACTTTCTCCTCAAAATAATTTTTTTTCTTTCTGGCTCTTTCGATGCGAATACATTTGCCTATAGACACGAAAAATAAATCACCTCGTGTCTTCACTTCTAAAAAAAGGAACAGAATGAGTCTGTGTAGTTTTGTTTACCTGTTTAATAAAACGAAAGTATCATTGATATATATTATTGTTTTTTATCATTCGAGTATTGTGTATTCTAGATAAAACATGGCTCGTACTGCTCAACATTTAGCCATCATAGTTGCTATTTCAGCAAGCATTATTGGGTATCTTTATCATGCACCTAATAGTGAAGGGATCGCACAACTGAATCGAGTTCGAGTATTAGGTGCTTCGATGAAAATAACTCAGTTGATTGTATGTTACATTTTGTTTATTTTGATTTTATAATAGCTTATTATTATGCAGGGAACAGTAGCTGAACTATTTGGTTTGTCTAATCGTGTTTTAGTTGTGCGAAAAGTTGGTAATTTAATACGACATTCGAGAAATAAACAAGAAGATGCTGGTCTTCAGGTAAAATGATTTTTTCTCGTCCAACCTTGATATCGTTGCTTCTTGATTTCAGATCGAAGACACATTGATTGAAAACGTGCCGGTCAGAATCGCTCGACCAGTGAACAATAATGATAACTTACCAGCCATTGTCTATTTTCATGGTGGTGCATTTTATGTTGGCTCAATTGGTGAGTTTGATCTAGGGGTATAAACAAATTTTCGATTTCTATTAATACAATTATAGAAACACACAATAGCATCACCAGTGCCTTAGCAAGATTAGCAAATGTAGTTGTGATCTCTGTTGAGTAAGCAGTTTTTATTTATTTTTTAATGGTAAATACTTATTGTTTGATTTATAATATTTTATTTAGTTATCGTCTTGCACCTGAACATCCGTTCCCAGCTGGTCTCGACGATTGTTATACTGTTGCAAAATATGTTCTTGAACATGGTGATTCGAAAAAATTACGCATCGATCGAAATCGTGTTGCTTTAGCTGGTGACTCTGCTGGTATGTTTTTTAAAGTTCAATGATTTTTTGATACCCCTTCGGAGGAAAATAGAATCTGATGAAAAAGATGTTATTTTATCATGATAGCTTCTCTATCAAAATTGCAAGCATCTCTTGGATTTTAACATTCATAGATACTATGTTGTATATTGAGACAAATCATATCAAGACATTTCTATACGATTTCACAACTCTTTTATTCTTTTTTTTGATCACCTCAATGCGGAGATAGGCAAGTTTTTAAGAAGAATTGAAAAAGTTCAGATACGACAATAACAGGTCTTTTTCGATCAATCACTAAATACGATTATAAAAATATTAGTATCACAAGATTTGACTTTTAATAGGAGAATTCACTTGAAAAGAGCAAAGAGACTAAGCTCCTGTTCATCAGTTTTTTGTTTAAATAAAAACTATTCGATTGGTATTTTCAGGTGGTAATTTTGCTGCTGTAAATGCCATGCGGTTCGCTACTCATCCTGCCGGCAAACACTCACCTCGTCTTCAAATTCTTATCTATCCTGTTTTGCAATACTTCGATCTGATGCTTCCATCTAACATGCAGGAACATTATCAAATTTATCATCTTACTGCCGATCATACTTTATCACTTTATTTGAATGAAACCATCGATAAATCAATATATGCCAATAAGCATACAACTGTTAATCAAAAAAAACATTATCGTAAATATGTTGATTGGTCTTTAATTCCATCAAAATATCGAACAATTTATAAAAATCCTATTACAGATGATCAGGAAGGTGATCCAAATCTAATTGAAAAAGCTAAACAGACTCTTAATCCAGAAGTTTCTCCATTACTTGTCGAAGATGAACAACTAGCAAAATTGCCACCAACTTATCTATTAAGTGTTGATCATGATCGCTTACGTGATGAAGCTTTCATCTATGAGGGTCGTCTTAAACGTGTTGGTGTTCCAGTTATTCATAATCATTACGAACATATATTTCATGGTTCATTAGGTCTTTTAGATGGACCATTTGCATTGGATATTGCACGTGAAATGATTGCGGATCTTGTGAAATACATTAAAGAAAATTTATAATTTAGAAACATTATTTTAAATAGTTTTCTTTTATAGAAACAGTTTTTCTCAACAAAAGTTGTACTAGTGATTTTATTCATTTTTCTAAATACATTGTTTTCAAAAAGATTGTTATGTATTTGAAGCAAATTTTCTAGCCAAGCCAACTTTCTGGTTATTTTATATAAAAGTCCGCTCATTTTCAGAAGATTAACAGTGGTTGATTAGAGATATATTTCTAACGAACATTGCGTACTTAATGCCAAGATTTTAGAAGTAAATTTATTATCAATTTTATCATCATTCATATTAGGTTTCGTATAGACTTGTCAACAAAGATTTCATTGTCTTCTGGAGAAGCATGTTTCGCTATGGCAGTTGTCGAACATTTTTGAAGATAAACCAAAGAGATAACTGAAAAAAAGTAGACCAAGAAAATACTGAAGAAAAAAAATTAAATTCTATTCGTTCATATATTCTTGTAGTGACTTTTTTCTCAAAGATATATGAGATGATGCAAGATGTTAGGGACTAGTTCTTTTCAAAAAGAAGCGAAAGTCGATCTGACTTATTCAGATGAAAAACATTTTACATATATTATTAAACGGTCATTTCTGACAGAAAACATCCACAAACTACAGGTTTATTTTCACTTCATGTTCTCAAATGACGTTTGGAATATCCCCTTATTAATGAAATTTTCGGTCAATCACACAATAGTTATATCGAGCAACATTTCTCTTCCAATTATTTGAAAACAAGATCAAAGTTAATATATACAATAGATGAAGATCTTTTCTCTTTAAGAATTAAAGTCCAAAAAAAATGATATCATTATTACTATTTTCTAAATTTATTTTTGCTTTGTACTAGAAAATAAAATAAATAGTATAATTCACAATAAAATATTTTTTTCGATAATAAAATTGGCTGATTAATCTATCTATTTACAATATAAATAACAAAAATAAATAAAACTGAAATTTTAATTTGTTTTTCCATCATGTGCTTGTTCTTTATTGATCGGACTTCCACCATTACCAAAAAAGAATGAACCAAATGCTCCATCTGTAGATGTTTCACCACCACCTAAATCTAATATTGATAAAAAAAAAGGAAAAATTTAATTCGAATGAAAGAGAAATAAGAAACATACCACCATAACTAAATGAACCAAATGAAAATGAAGTATCAACACCATTATCAACACTATTTGTTTGTTGTAAAAATGCAGAAAATTGATCATTAGAACCTGGTGTTACTGGTGAACCAAGATTAGTCCAATTGCCAAAATTAATTGGTGATGTAAAACCTCTACCATCACCGACGGCACCAGTTGCAGTACCATCAAAACCAAAATTGTAGTTAAAACCAGCATAACCACTGAGAACATGATTTATTTAATGATATATTTACATAAAATTAAAGTTAATGATCTTACTCTTCAGTACTTGCTGTCGATTCTATAGATGAAGGCATTGAAAATGTAGGTCGTTGTTGTTGTGGTTGCCCAGAATCCTCTTCCATTGGCTGTGGTTGTTCTTCGTTAATTGATGATGAATCTAGTGAAAATGTTAATAACATTTGTTGTACATCATTACTCGTCACTTGAGGTTGAATAGATGGCGTAGTTGATGTTACTGGTCGATTTTGAATACGTGGAGGTGCAAGTTGAAATGCCATAGTTGAATGTGATTTATTAACAATAGTATCAGCAGATGCAATTGGTGTTGGTTCAGGAACTTTGCTAGTTAATGTCGGTGTAACAAGATCACGTACTGAACTTGATTCAAGTGATATTGGTGTTGGTGCTGAAACAGTCGTAAATCCTTGTGTAAGTGGTTGATCATTTTGAGATATAGATGAAACTTCTTGATCGATATCATTATTCGAATATGTTGTAGATTTTGATACTACAAATGCTTGTGTACTTGGTGGAAAGTCGTTAATTGTCATTTGTTCCATCTATTTCATTTATTTGAAAATATGATAGAATTATTTCGAGGTTCTTACTTGAGCTAATGGTAATTTTCGACGAGATGTTGAGAATAATGCATCATCATCGTCATCAATAGCCGTTGTAAGATGAAGTATCGAAGGAACAGAAGAACGATGAGATTCAGCCGACATATTTTTTGTCGTCTTTGGAACAATTGTAATCGTAGAGGCAGTTGCTGCTTGAGGCGATGATGATGTGTTACCTTGATGGACAGAGCCATCATGAATAATCGATATTGGTGATTGAAATCTAAGAATAAGAATATCAGGAAATCGTTCCCTGTTTAGACCAAATTCAAAAGATCAACATCAAATTATCTATCGAATCAACAAAAAAAGTACGTCTAAGAAATGAGTGACTTACGTTACAGTTGGTTTAATATGATTATGTTCTTCTGATATTAATTCCATTTGTTCATTTTGTGGTGTTAAAACTGTTGCTGTTATTGGTGTCATTGGTTGTGACCAAATATCTTGTTGAATTTGATGAAATGAAAGTGTTAAAGCTTGATCAATATTAGTTTGTAAACAAAAATCCATTAAATCACGTTTAATTGGTTGTGTATAAACACTTTCCCATGCTTTCATTTTATCAATTTTACTTTCCATTAATTGTTTTTGTTTATTTTCAAGTTCAATTAATTTTTCTTTCATTTGTTTTATTTTAATTAATTGATCACGTCGAGATATAAAATATTTTGCAATAGATACAATTGATAATTGAAGTTTTTTATCATCACAAAGTTCTTGACGACGCGTTAAATATTCTTGATATGCTAATTTTTGTGTATTAAGTAAAAATGATTTTCGTTCAACAAGTGCATTATATGCGAAATCACTTTGTTTTAAATATTGATAAACTTTTGATTGTTCATATCTGAAATTTATTTAAAATGAAGAGAATAAAAAAGAATCCATTTGAAATACAAACTGTGGTTTGAATATTTCAGTCCATTGTTGTTTAGTATGTTCAAATTTATTAATAAGTATTGATTTTTCTTGTTCATATTTTTGTGCTTCATTTGTAGAATCACGTTTGATGGAATCTAAAATATAAAATTTGGTTTTAGAAAGAAAAATATTGAATAATGATTTATATTTTAATACTATTATGATCATCAAGCATTTGAATATTAAATTGAAATTCTTTAATTCGAGTTTGTTCAGATTGAAGTTGTTGTTCACGAATAGAATTTTCTTGTTCAATATTTGCCAATTTTGTTGTTAATTGTATTTTTTCAGTTTTCATTGATTCATTACGTTTTTTCTTTTCTATTTTCAACAAACTTTACTAAATGAAAAAAAAAATGAAATTTTAATAAAATCTTACCTTCATTAATTCCAATTAGTTTTTGAAGTTTAAATCGTTTTTCTTTAATTTTATCACCTTTAAAAGAAGATAAGAATTAATCAAATTGAATGTGTTCAATTACTTAAACATTGTACCAACATTTCAGCTCGACTTGTATCGATATGATCAGGTCCAAAAACAACAAGTGGTGATTGTGGTCTTTCCATCGATGGATTCATCTAAGTTTTACTATTTAAAAGAAATAACTACGTAGTACGTTAAATTTCCCTCCTAGATTTAATTCGTTAATTCGAAATAAGAAAGAATTTTATTCAAAAAGAAAAGATCTTGTCTTATAACGAAGTTAGATAAACGCAGATGCCGCCAGATATATTTCCTTCTAAAATGAGGAATTGATTATGATTAGGATTGGTGTGTAATTGAACCATTGGAAAAATAATGATGCAGATTCTGATTTTCTTTTTTTAAAGATTTATTTTTCTATGATATGTTTAAGAAAATTCGTGCTAAATTGCCTGATTGGAGATTTATAGCTTACGCTGTATCAAATTCTATTCCAGGAAAAAAACTTCTTGGTGATTGGCGTTTTCCACCAATTTTCTTTACAGCTGGTTTTCTTTTTGAAGTTGTTCTTTGTAAACTACGTATTAACAATATCAATTTCTGTATGTTAATTTATTTTTCAAATAAAAATCTTATTTATTTGAAATAGACGACGTTTACAAACGTAAACAAGCACACCATTTTGTTCTTAAAAAACATCAACTTGAAGATTATTTAAAAACAATTTCTCCTCAATCATTAGCATCATCAAATAATTTAAATTCACCAAATACTACCAAAATCTGGTTTGTTAAATATTTTTGTTAGAATTAAAAGTGAATATTTGTGTTTTTAGAATCATGCGTCCGATGCGTCGTCTTTTCTATTTATCTTTAGTCAATACCATAGCATTCATAACTGGTTCTCAAATTGCCCATACTTGGTTAAATCCTATGAAAGATTATAAAGATTTTATTTTAAAAGCAGAAGCTGACTATCAAGTTCAACAACAAGAATTACGTGATGTAGAAGATTATTTAGAAAAAAAACGGAAACAACATTTCAAACAGATTAGTTAGTTTGTTTTTGTATGCATGTTTGAAAGTTTTCTATTAGATTTTTTTCTAATAAATAAAAAATACGAAAGCCAATGTTAACAAAATTTGATCTTGTTTACATTAGACTTTTTTAGATAAATGGCTTCTCATGATAACAATGACAATCCTCCACCTGATGAAGCACCAGGTATATAAGGAAAAACCTCTCTTTCTTTTTTTAATATGATTTAGTTTTAGGTGGAGATGCTCCTCCATTAGGTTTTGAGGATGCTGTTGAACAGCAACCAGATTTAGATGAAGAAAATAGAAGACGTTTTCCACAGATACCACCATTGGCATTTCATCCTTGGGAAGGTATTGAACAACAACAAATAGAAGATGACGACGATGATGATGATGATAATGATGAACAAGAAATGAATGTTCTTGAAGATAATCTCAATCATGAACAAGAACAACTCAATCGTCTACAAGGTATAATATCGATAAGATCACTTTTCTTTTCTCATTTGAATACATTTGTTAGAACAAATACGTCATATTCAACGACATTTATTACTCGATTTAAATAATCGAGGAGAAGGTTTAGGAGAAATGGATGATAATGATGATGATGATGATGATGATGATAATGAAGATTGGGAAGATGCCGAAATCGGTAAGATTTTACAAAAACATCGAACCAACAATAATCTTCTGAATATTTTCTTTCTTTTTTTTTTAAGCATCATCTGGTGAAGAAAATCAAGATGGTACAGTTACTTATGATCGTCTTTTACCAACAACACATTCATATATGAATGTAGAAAATTTTCAAGAATTTAGTGGTGTTTGTTTATTATCTGATGATCGTCGTTGTCTTCTTCATATTGTTGAATTAGCAAATATGATATTAATACCAAATCAAGTTGTTCCATGGCAAGTCTTTAATACACGTACAGCACGAATGATTAAAGAAGCTAAACAAGAACAACGTTTATTTGGTGTTATTGATGCATGTTCATCATTATTAACAAATGATCCAAAATATGGAACAACAGCGGAAATTGTTTCTTATCATGAAGAATTAAATGATAATTCATTACAATTAAAAATTATTGGTCGACAACGTTTTATTATTGATGAACCATCAACAATGAAACGTGATTTAAATGGTATACTTCGTGCTTATGTTAGAATTTTACCTGATATACAATTAAAACGACCACCATTACCAATAATAAGTCAAAATTATATTCATACAATTAATTTTGTATTACAATATGATATTTTTTTACAACGACAAAAACGTTTAAATCAAAAATATATTGATGATAATGAACAACAAACTACTGGATGTGGACAAGCATTAATTAATTTAATTAAACGAAAACGAACAACATCATCATCATCATCAATAACTTCACAAGATACAAAAAGTAGACGAAAAAAAAAATTTAGTTATTTTTAAAATCACCTACCTTTCTGTTTTGTATAGGTTTAGTTCATCCAAATCTTTCAAAACAACATTTATTTCGTATGCGTTCTCGTCGATGTCCTTGGTCTTTAACACCTTATCCATATTGGGTTATACGTCGATATGATGATGTATATATAATGTCATTAGTTAAACTTGAATTAAGTAATACAATGTTAGCTAATGATGATGGTTCATTACCTGTAACATCAGATCGTTTTGCGGATTGGTTATTAATTAATATACCATTTGAAATTCAAACTGTACAAAAAATTTTATCATTTCCTACAACTATTCAAAGATGTAAATGTTGAATAATAATATTTTAACAAACTAAAATCATGAGTTTTTTCTTTATTATAGTACGTTTTGTTTTATCTTGGCTTAGACGTTATAAAAAATTTGCTTGTCGTCATTGTGCAGCTGATATTTGCGAAGATCGTGACATATTTTCCATGTCAGCTTCTGGATTAATGGCAGCATATGTTAATCCACATGGACAAATTCATGAAACATTAACAGTTCTTCAAGCAAAAAATATTCGTTTACTTGGTCATGAAGTTGCTGAACATTCCTGGTTTCCGGGATATAAATGGACAATTGTTCAATGTCGTTTATGTGGAAATCATCTTGGTTGGCGTTTTCGTAATTCATCACTTAAACCATCCATATTCTATGGTTTAACTCGTAATGGATTGATTTTTGCAAAGAATACAACAGGCAATGATGAAGAAGAAGAAACAGAAGAGGAAAGACCAACACGTCATTCAACAGATGATGAGGAATGACTTTTATTATTTTTTGTAAATAATTTATTGTGTACTTGCTTGATCTTTTTTTTATAAAATAAATACTAGCCGTAGGCAGCACAAAATCTCTTGAATATTAATTGTATGTTTTATTATAGATATGAAATATGACAAAAGATATACGTATAAATTCTCGTTGTTTTGAGATAGATGGAGATAGTTGTCAATCAGAAGATTTATAAAATTTTTTTTTCTGGAATTATTTTCTGATTATCTAGAATATAATTAAATGATTTTAATTTATTCTACAATTATATTTTTTTTAATAGTTTGTATGTCTAGTTTTTAAATTCTTTTTTTATTGGTTCGTCGTTTATATCCATTGTATGTGTAGCAGTATTGGGAAAGAGAAAG
>Ga0116226_10006996_pt1 | contig 10165 bp, 10 predicted proteins | sample S1TSphfallax_FD_89692 | JGI IMG/M metagenome (GOLD analysis project Ga0116226, IMG submission 89692) | Host-associated microbial communities from peat moss isolated from Minnesota, USA - S1T2_Fa - Sphagnum fallax MG | ecosystem: Host-associated > Plants > Peat moss > Unclassified | place: USA...
AACCTGGCGGAAGCGAACCGGCAGCAACTGCTGGATGTGGGGCTTGCAGGCACGGCTATTCATTCGCTGCACCCATGTACCGGCTGCCATCCGGAGCAGTTCTTCTCGCACCGCAAGACGAGCGGCCGCACGGGGCGGATGATGAGTGTGATTGGCTTTCGCGCGGGAGCGTATTAAGCTGCGCTGTGTCCTGCGTCTGGCGGGACGCCTGGAGCCGGCGTGGGCGGATTCACCAGGTCGCGGAGTTCTTTGCTCGGTTTGAAATAAGGCACCCGCTTCGCCGGCACATCGACCTTCGCACCGGTTTTCGGGTTGCGCCCTGTCCGCGGTTTTCGCTGGCGGATCCGAAAACTGCCGAATCCACGAATTTCGATCTTGTCGCCCGACTGCAATGCGTGGATCACGGATTCGAAGATGGTTTCCACGATCACTTCGCCGTCGCGACGCGCCAGGTCGCCAAGCTGGGACACTTCTTCTACCAGGTCTGCTTTCGTCATCTCTGATCGGCTCCACGGGCAGGATAACCCTTGTTAAGCAAGGTAGATGCAGCTAATTCGCGTGAGGGCGCGAAATTCTCTTCGGCGCGGTCCCTCTCAGTCACGAGGATACCCTGAATCGCCTTTTTACGGCCCTAAACGAAAGTCGAAACCAGTCTTTGGGCTGACCGCAGGAGCCGGGCGAGCAGCGAGGGAGAGCAGTCAGGATGCCAGGGCGGTCGGCACGATCGCCACGGGAGCATGGCGGTGCCTAGCCGGACGGGGGCTGATGTGGACATTTTTCTCGCTGTTCTGTTCCAGGGTGAATGCTTCGCAACAATCCCCGCAGAGCCAGAAATGCTCCATCCGGCGCACGATTTTGCCTGCTCTTCCCTGTGCCAGCGGGTCCGGAACATCAAATACAAAAATGCGCCCTTCGCGCAGATAGTGGAGAGGCTTGCAGCATTCAGGGTTCGCGCAATGATTGACCATGGGGTTCTCCGTTTTCATCTATGTCTGTCAAGACACTGTTCACAGCACAGCAAAAATGGGGCAGACGGTATTCCCTGACCCTTGGCAAGCGGGTCCGGCGGGATAACCTCCATGCCACTCCTACTAGATGCCCATGAGCTTTTGCGGAGATGCATCTTATTCCGCAAAAGTTGGTGGACCGCATGCAGGAGGCTGCCGGTTGATTGCGATAGCCCAGGAGGCAGTCCTGGCGCATAGGAAACAACCGCGATACCCAAAGTCTGTTGTTTGTAACGGTGATTGTTGTCAACATACGCCCTGTGGCAGTATCGGCGCAAGCGAATAACTGGACCAGCCATGAGGATGCCCGAAATGGCACTAAGGTACGTCTTGTGTCTCCGGAGAGTCGGACATGAGAAAATCAGGATTCAACCCTGAAACTCTATGGCAATCCTTCGTTCCAGCTTTATCGCTCTCTCGACTAACGCGCCTCTGCGCCATTTTTCGGAGAAATCAAGTACCGGGCGGCGCATGTCGTCTCGTTTTGTAGCCGGCATGACCGTCGAGGAAGTCATCGAGGCCGCACAGACCCTGCAGGCGCAGGGGATTGCCTCTACGCTCGACAGTCTTGGTGAGAACGTCCTTACCCCCGAAGAGGCAGAGCGTTCTGCTGCCGTTTATCATCGGCTGCTGGATGAAATTGGCCAGAAACATCTCAACGCTAATGTGAGCGTGAAATTGACCCAGATCGGCATGGACCTGGGCGGTGACCTGACCGAGGGCATCGTGTCGCGCCTCACCGAGCACGCGCGGTCCGTCGGCAGTTTCGTTCGCATCGATATGGAAGGTACGCCCTACACCCAGGCGACGATTGACCTGGTGAAGCGTGTCCACGCGCAGCCCGGCAATCAGGGCCGCATCGGCACCGTCATCCAGGCCTACCTCTTCCGGAGCGAAGCGGACATTCAGGACCTGGTCGCAAATGGCATCCGCATTCGCCTGTGCAAAGGCGCCTATAAGGAGCCGCCTGCACTGGCGTTCCCGGAAAAAGCCGATGTCGATCGCAACTTCGTGCGCCTGATGCAGATATTGCTGAAGAGTGGCGTCTACCATGGCATCGCGACGCACGACGAAGCCATGGTGAATGCCACCACGCAGTTCGTGAAAGAAAACAATATCGATCTGAACAGCTTCGAGTTCCAGATGCTTTACGGCATCCGCCGGGACCTGCAGAACCGGCTGGTGAAGGAAGGGTTTCGCGTTCGCGTCTACGTTCCCTTCGGGAGCGAGTGGTACCCGTACTTTATGCGGCGTCTGGCCGAGCGCCCGGCGAATGTGCTCTTCCTCGCCCGCAATCTACTGCGCAGATGAAGGTTTTACTGCTTGCCGTACTGGGGTTGCGGGGGTGGGGGGCCGGCGTGAGCGTACGGTTCCACCATGAGCAGGTTGCCCATGATGGATCGTTCCTGCGCTGAAAACTGGCCGGCAAACTGCGGCGTGTTCATCACGGCGAAGCGCTGTTCCGGCGGCATTTCCCGCAAGTCGCGAAACGCCTTCTTGACCAGGCGCTTGCGGTCTTCCGGCAGGTCGCCAAGTTGTCTGGCTGCGTTCTTCACGGCTTCGCGCATCTGCGGGTTGAGCCGTTCGAGATTCTCCATGCGCATCAGCGTGAGTTCACGCTGATCGGGAGGCATGGCATTCAGTGCGTGCAGGCGATTGATGAGGTTCTGCTGCTGCTGTGGCGGTAGCCGGTTGAATCCCGGTTCCTGGCGCAGTGAACGCTCCTGCTCTGCCGGCGATTCGTTTTTGTGCTGGCGCAGCCACATCGGCAGATGCTCGCCGGGAGCTACGGGTGCTCCCCCGTTGCCGCCGGGCCGCACCTGCATGGCAACGCCCTCGCCATAACGCCCGTATTGCCCATAACTGACATGCGCTGATGCTGAAGGCGCAAGGGGAGGCCTGGTATAGACCTTGCCAGAATCAAGTGCTGCCTCTTCCCTTGCCCTCGGTTCCTGGTATGACGGTTGTCGCAATGGTTGCTCGCGCAGGGCTGGCGGCGTCCATCGTTGTTGCGGCACCGGGTAGCTCGGGCTCGGGTGATGAAGAGACGGCTGCGTGGCCGCGGGTCGCGGTGCGGGTGACCAGCGGGGCGCAAGTGATTTGGCTATCGTTGGTTTCGCTAAGTAGACGCGGTCCTGCGGCGGATGCCAGGGCTGTGGCGGAGCAGCATGTGTCGGCGCAAGTCGGGTCACAGGCTTCGACGCCTGCGCCAGAGGCATTGGCTTTATGGAAGCCGGGGTGGCCGGTTGCATCGGCGCAGCCGGTGGGGTCGTAATCGGCGGTGGCGTCGGGGCTGGAGTCGGAGGGACGACGGGGCCGTATGCCGAGGGTTTTGGGCCGCCGTGGAGGCTGGGAACGGCTGGACCGGGCGATGTGGCAGCAGAGGCAGAAATGACCAGCATGAGGCCGACGCCTGCAAAAGCGATGCGCCAGAAGGCAAAAGCGATGGGCCGGAAGGCGGCGGCAATCAAAGAACGGCGCTTGGCGCGCGCCGTCCTTTTTGCCCTGTGCTTCCAGCCCTGATCGCCTGCCATCTCTCCCTTTCCGGTGGACTGCCGCGTAGTACCCGGTGATCTCCGGTTGGGCTGACAGCCAGCATATGCCAGCTTAAAGCAGTTCTCTTCCTCGCCGTGAAGAGAACTGCTTCCCCGTATTCCTCCGCGTCCTTAGTTCGAGTTACCGCCAGTATCGGCATCATCGGCATCCAGCGCATTCAATTGCTGGAAGACCTGCTCATTCCCATCGAGCGACTGCAGATCGCGCACCGTCGCCGAAGCCTGTACCTGCGGCGTCGGCCCTGCCTGCTGGGCCACATAGATCGCCGACCCTCCGCCGATCGTCAAGACTGCCGCCAGTGCCGCCGCCCCCGCTGTCCGCAATTGAAAGTTCATGCCGAACAGCAGCCGCGAGCGCATCCGCTCCCAGAAGCCTTCCGGCCCTTCTTCCTTCGCTGCCCGCAGCTTGGCCTGCATTCTTATGTCGAAGTAGGCGGAAGGCTCCGGCGCCGTCCACTCATCGAGTGCCCGCATCGTCGCCATCAAGCCGCCCAGCTCTGCCTGGCAGTGCGAGCAGTCTTCCAGGTGCTCCAGCACGGCCGGCTTCACGGACTTCGGGTCCAGCAAAAGGTCAGGCAGACTTGCTTCAATTTTCCGGCAGTTCATGGTTTTATCCATCGATGTCGTTTTCATTTCGTTTCTCACTTCCCCCGACTACACGAAATCCTTCAGGCTCTCGCGCAGCGTCTGATAGGCACGGAACAACAGCGACTTGGTGGCCGATTCGCTCAGCTTGAGCACTTCGCCGATCTGCTTGTAGTCCATACCCTGATATTTGTGCATCAGTACAGCCGTTCTTTGCCGCTCCGGCAATTCCAGCACATGCGCCCGGATCGCGCGCATTCGTTCATCGCGCAACAGTTCGTGCTCCACTGTCGGCGTGGCATCAGCCACATCCGGCGTACTGCCTGTTTCCGGATCCGGCTGGTCCAGGTAGATATTCTGCGCTGCCCGTTCATGCTTGGTGTCCCGCGCATGGTTGACACCAAGATTGGTCGCAATGCGGTACAGCCAGGTCGAAAACCGAGCTTCGGCCCGATAGGTTTCGCGCGACCGGTAGACCCGCAGAAACACTTCCTGCGCCAGTTCCTCGGCGACCGACTGGTTATGCACCATGCGGAACATGAAATGGACGATCTGCCGCTGGTATTTCGTAATCAGGAAGTTGAAGCCGGCATCATCACCCTGCCGCACCCTGAGCATGATCTCCGCGTCCGTGAGCAGCGACCAGTCCGCCACCCGGGAGGCGTTCACCAGCTCCGGCCGCACCCCACCCATAGGCCCTGCATGCACACTCGCCGGATTGATCGCCTGCGTCGCCATGCCCGTATAGACACCAGACTCGTCCCCAGGTTGCGTTTCCAGATCGTCGAAAGGCAGGTTTTCGAGAGAATTTTCATCCGGCGGGTCGATCTCGGGCCCCACGGAAGCCCTTTCCAATGGGTCACTTCCCCCATCCGGCTGGTTTTCTCCGCTGCCCGACCCCTTACCGGGTACGCTGTCTCGTTCTGGGTGACGGTTGGCCATTGCAGGTCAAGGCATGATTCTATCCTTCAGTGCCCATCCATGCAGAGCGAAAGGCGGTTTAGTCGAGGGGCTTTTCTGCACCTTGTGCGCTCTTCTGCAGCAATCGGACATCCCACCGAACGCAGGCAACAGTGTTAAATTAGGATTTGCGGCCGGGCGCTTAACTCAGCGGTAGAGTGCCACCTTCACACGGTGGAAGTCGCAGGTTCGAATCCTGCAGCGCCCACCATCGAGCCTCAAGCTATCTGTTTCGCGCGTGGATGGTTGTCCTGACGCCGATCTCCCAACTCCGGGTCTGTCCCCGTTCACCATGTCAGGCTGGCAGACGTTCCGGGGAAAGAGTGCGTTGAGAAACCCTCCCGCCGCCACTCAGCCAAAGGTCTTCGTCAGCGTGGCGACGGAGACGTGGGGCCAGCTGAAATTGAGCTTTCCCTGGTCCGACTGTGGTGCGGGCAGGTTTGAAGGGATCAGCACAGCGGGGAAATTCAGGAAGACAAATTGTGCGTATTGCAGTTGCATGAAGGGCGCTCCTGTTTTCGGCGTTACGCGCTCGATCCAGAACGTGGCATAGACCAGTGCCGCATCCGCGTTCGTGGCGAGAAAGGGCAGGTTCTCGATGCCGCCGGAGGCGTCTGCCACGCTCACTGCGGTCGTCGGGCCGTCTGCTGGCGGCGACCCTGCCGGCGGTTGAACAGTCGACGGAGTGGTGAAGAAAGTAATCGGCGACTGGGTGGCGATATTGATGGCCACTCCCTCAAAGGTGCAACCCTCCGCGACCTGTTCCTGGATTTTCTGTTGCAGAAGGATGATGGGATCATTCACCAGCGCCTGGGTGATCCTCGGATCGATGAACGGCGGGTTATTCAGGAAGGGCGTCCGCGGGTTGCTGGCGTCTGCCGGGTTGGTAAGCGTGTACTGCTTGAAACCGCCGCCCGGTGCGGTCAGGAATTCCGAGGCCCCGGCGGCGTTGATCGGAGTAGGCGGGGCAGCGGGAATCGCGATCGGTGTCGTATTGAAGGACGGAAAAATGGAGAAGGCCGGGACGCCTGTCCCGGTGGGAGCGCCGAGCGTCGGGGGACCAGAGAACGGTGTCGCAGAGCCGCCGGCCAGGAGAACGTTCCCATGCGGGATAGACCCCATGCGTGCGACGATTTGCCCGTTGGCTGGCGGGTCCTCGACGGGACTTGTCGTGGGAGGTTGTGTGACCCAGATGCCCGGCTCAATATGGAGCGCGCCGCCCGTCGTTGCATCGCTGATCTTCTGCAGGTACGTCAAGCCGAAGAGTTCAATGTCCTGCTGAAACGTGCCGCGATTCGGGACGGGCGAAGAGATTGGATCGAACTTCAAGGTCTCATGCGTGAGATTGAGCTCGAGGAACAGGTTTGCCGCCGGAACCGCCGGCGCTGAGGCTGTCGCAGGCAGGCCGAAAAAGGGTCTCGCGACAAGGTTAAATCCCTTTCCGTGCCAGTTACCTGCCAGGTCTTTCAACAAACCCAACTTCGCAAGGACGGTATCGTTGTCCGGACTGATGCGGACGGACGGAATGAATTGGGCGCTCATGGATAGTTCCTCTCGCTGACTCATTCATGCATTCGAGACAAGTCACTAGCATTGTGATTTGAGGAGTTCAAACGTTTCGTGACTCTTCGGGGGTTTTTACGGGGAATGCGTTGAGGCAGGCCGAGCCGGCTTCTGCGCGAAGCTGGCGGGATGCTATGGTGTCGCATGTTGTGCGGAGCAACGATGAGAGCGGTGAGACGACAAAGCCTTGCGCACTGCATCCGCAGGGGAGTTTTGCTGGGTGCGGTCGTCGGTGCAGGGATGGCGAGCGGGCAGCAGACGGCGGATTCAGTGTTTCGCGCGGGGCAGGCGGCCATGGCGCGCGGCGATCGTGCGGAGGGGGTCAGGCAGTTTGCGCAGGCGGTGAGGCTCTATGCGCAGGCCGATTCGGCGGCAGCGGCGCAGCATCGTGGGTTGCCGGCGACGACGCTGCAGCGGTACGCGTTCGCGCTCGCGTCCATAGGCAGAACGGACGATGCGACAAGGGAGATGAAGGCGGCTTCGGATGCGGAGCCGAAGAATGCGACGCTGCACAACGATCTCGGCTCGCTGTATGCACAGCAGCAGCAATGGCCTCAGGCTGAAGCGGAGTTTGCGGCCGCGTCCCGACTGATGCCGGCAAATGCGCAGATGCATTTGCGACTGGGGCTGGCGATGCAGGCGCAGGGCGAGGCAGGGGCACTGAAGGAGCTGGAACGGGCGGCGAAGCTTGACGCAGGGAATGAAAGCATTGCGATGCAGTATGGGTCGGCGCTGGCCGCTGCCGGTGACGATGGGCAGGCGATCGCGGTGTTTCAGCGGCTGCTGACGCGGCATCCGGCGAACGCGACTGCGATGTACCAACTGGCGCTGGCACTGCAGCGCAGCGACCGCGTGCCGGAAGCCGTGACGCTGTTCGAGAAGGTATTGACAGCACAGCCAACGAACGCAGATGCGATGGCAAACCTGAGGATGGCGCTCACCCAGGAGCGTCGCGCAAAAGAGGCCGTTCCCGTGCTGCAAAGAGCGGTAGCGCTGGCCCCCGAAAACGTGACTGCGATCGAGGACCTGGCAGCGGCCTATGTCCAGTTGAACCAGTTTGAAGATGCCGTGTCTGAACTGGAGGCTGCGCTGCGGCTGGCGCCGGAGATGGCGCAGCTGCATTATGACCTGGGCATCGCCTACAAGATGCAGGATGACGCAACCCATGCGACGCCGGAACTGGCGCGCGCGGAAGCCCTGGACCCGAAGGCGCCGGAAGCGCCGCTGGCCCTGGGGATGCTGTACATGCAAGGCGGCCGCTACGAGGATGCAGCGCGGGAGTTGGAAGCGTCCCTGAGGATGCGTCCGCAGAACGGCGATGCGCTGGCGACGTTAGGCAGCGTCTACAACAAGCTCAACAGGCTGCCGGAGGCGGAGGCCGCGCTGCAAAAGGCGATCCAGCAATTGCCGGAGCAGCCTGATCCTCACCTGACGCTTGCAGCGGTGTACAGCAAAGAGCAGAGGACGGCGGATGCCGCGGCAGAGCGCAAAGAGGCAGCCCAACTGATGCGCACGCATATGAATCGGCAACGGGCGGAAGTGGCGACCCACTCGGGAGAATCGCTGCTGAAGAGCGGCGATGTGGCCGGGGCGATGGTGCAGTTTCAGGATGCGCTGAGCTTTGACGCGGACTATCGCGAGGCGCATGAAGGGTTGGCGAAGGTGTACGACGCAGAGGGGCGTCGCGCAGATGCAGCAGTGGAGCGGGCGAAAGCAGCGTCCCCCGCCAGCCGCCCTTAAATGTTATGACAAAGACGCTGGTATGTGTCCTATACATCGCTATGACAGCCTCGCTATAATCCGCGACGATGCCAGAGACACATCGAGCTTCCCTGCGGCGCGCGGTCCGGGTGCTGATTTTCATCAGCGGGCTCGGTGTTTTTGCGTGGTCGGGGCTTTCGGTCCTGGTCTCAGTGCACGCGTCGGAAGATATAACTCTCAAGCAGCAGGCGGCGGGGAAGGCGTACGCCGACAAGGTGAGGCAGACCTACACATACATTTCTGCCGGTGCGTCGGAGGCAGTGTACGGGACGGGCAAACTGTCTCTGCCTGGGAATGCCGCGATCGAAGGCGGAGACTTTATCGACCCGAAGGCTTTTCCGACGGCGGAATACTGCGGGCATTGTCACCAGGAAGCGTATGCGCAGTGGCGGCAGGCGCTGCACTCAAACTCGTTCCGGACGCCGTTTTATCGCAAGAGCGTCAACATGCTGATCGAGGAGAAAGGGATCGCTTTTTCAAGGCACTGCGATAGTTGCCACAATCCGATCGCGGTGCTGTCCGGTTCGCTGGACGCGAAGGCGACGGGCGACCGAAGCTTCGACCGCGATGGCCTGACCTGCATGACCTGCCACTCGATCCAGCAGGTGGACAGTAAGCTGGGCAATGGCAGCTACGTGATGGCCGTCCCTGCCGTGATGGTGGACGAAAACGGCAAGCGCATTCCCGGCATGGTGCCCGACGCAGAAATCCTGGCGCACACGGACCGGCACGCCGAGGCGGTGATGCAGAAAATCTACCAGTCGCCGGAATTCTGCTCGGCGTGCCACAAAGCGAACCTGCCGGTGATGCTGAATGACTACAAATGGATCCGGGCCTTCAGCGCGTATGACGAGTGGCAGGGGTCGAAATATTCGAAGCAGAACCCGCTGGTCTTCTACACGGCCGACTTCACGACGTGCCAGGGTTGTCATATGGCGCGCGGGGCGATCAGTCTGCCGGATCCGGGTGCGAAGAACGGCACATTGGCTTCGCACCGCTGGTTGGCCGGCAATACGGCGGTTCCCTTCTACTACGGCTTCGATGAGCAGTTGAAGCAGACGACAGACTTCCTGCAGAGCGGCAATTATCTGAACGTGGACCTTTTCGGAATCAAGGCTGCCGGTTCAGAGGAGCTGCATGCTCCGCTCGGGTCTGTGCCGTTCACGATCGATCCGAAGCAGACGCTGGAGACGTATGTGGTGATCCAGAGCAAGGCGATCGGCCACTCGCTGATTCCGGAAGTCCGCGACTTGTATGAGGCCTGGGTCTCCTTCACCGTGACCGATGCGAACGGCCACAAGGTTTATGAGAGCGGCTATCTGCGGCCGGATGGAACGCTCGACCCTGGAGCGCACAGCTTTACCAACAGGCCAGTGAATGCTGCGGGCGACTTTGTGGACAACCATCGGGTGTGGACCATTCATTCGGTGGCCTATGACAACTCGATCCAGGCTGGGCGCTCGACGCTGGTGCGGTACCGGTTCCGCGTACCGGAGGGTGCAAGCTGGCCGATCACAGTGAAGGCTGCGGTCGAGTATCGGCATCTGCGGCAGACATATTTGAATAACGTGCTGGGCCCGGAACATCCGGCGTACCCGGTCGTGGAGATCGCGTCGAGAACACGCGTCATCAACGCCGGAGAGAATAGTGTCAGGCCGGCACAGCCCAAGGACAATGCGGACTGGATGCGGTGGAACAATCTGGGCATCGGGCTGCTGGACCAGTTGCAATATG
>Ga0116226_10006997_pt1 | contig 10165 bp, 14 predicted proteins | sample S1TSphfallax_FD_89692 | JGI IMG/M metagenome (GOLD analysis project Ga0116226, IMG submission 89692) | Host-associated microbial communities from peat moss isolated from Minnesota, USA - S1T2_Fa - Sphagnum fallax MG | ecosystem: Host-associated > Plants > Peat moss > Unclassified | place: USA...
GATTCCCGACTTTTAGTGGTCGGGAGTCAAACTGCCAATTTGACTCCCGGCCCTTCTTTTGCCCATAACTTGGGCGACAGATGTCCAAATGGCCAATGCGAGGCCATTTTCGATATCTACGCTACAAGACCTTTCCAATGACACTAAGAACACCTCAATGCGAGGTGTTTTGGGCCTTGCTGTCGAACTCTAAACATTCGAGAGTCGCGAAGGACTCCAAATCCTCACTTTTTCCAAGTGTTGGGCTTCAACCCCACACTTGGCCAAAGTAGGGTTGCGATAGTGTACATCATATTATGATACATATATGTAATGTGGAATTTAAAATAGGTGAAGCCAAGTATCCCACAAAACTTCTCTAAAGGTGGTTCGAGCAAATTATCCATTCCATTACCTTCCCAAATCTAGATTTTAAAACTTATGGCTTATGACTAGTAGTCATGTTTGCCTACCATGCATGTCAAAAATTGATATGTAGTCATCCTTGCCTACTATGCGCATGTTTCATAGAAGCCCCTTGGGTCCTCTTGGAATGGGTTCAATTTTTTCGTTATGGTGGGCAATTGTTCCATTAAATGGCCTACATGACCATAAACAACATGCTTGAAACAACCAATGCCCAATTGTGTAGAGGATGAAAGAAGAATATAAAAAACATGTAGCATGCACCTACAAGACCAATTCATAAAGCCCAATTATAAGCAACAAACAAATATTGGAGTCCAGTTATATATACCTTAATGTTGATTGAGGTCCAATTCTTTTGAGAATCAAAAAAACTTGTTGGCTCATAGGAATGATGAAGGCCAACATGCAAGGCAAATCGAAGATACTATCAAACCCTAATGACATACAACAATAAAACATGCAATCAAAACCCTAATGAATATAACACCATCAATAATGTAAAAAAAAAAAAGTCGTTATGAATGTTAGGCAACCACAAGCCAATTATCCCCCTAATAACTTTTCCAACACCTCTAGCTTTAGATTTTGACAAATTCAAAAATCAATAGGCCATGCTTTCATAATTTGTTTTCATATTGAAAATAAAAACCAAGAAAGCTTCTTCCCTTTCTTCCACATGGGGATTTTATTATAGTTGAGAAAATCTTAAAACACTTGTGTTAGGTTTTAACAAATATGTTGCCTTAACCAAACTCTCCACTCAATAATGTCTAAACCACCCAAATCAACGCTTCCAAGGGGCACCTTAAGACTAGAAGTAGGGAATGGTAACCCTACCTCCACCTCATGGAATATGTAAAATAATGTTAAAATTAATGGTATTTCATTTACATGCATCGAGATGAGCTCCCTAATGATCATAACATCATTAATGCAAGGAAAAACATGGGAAATGAATATGTTGTGGGAGTGAAAACCTACATAGATGATGACAAATTGGGAAACACATATGGTGTAGTTAACACGCTAGTAGATGTACCTAGTGCAGTTGGCTACATTGCTATTTTCAAAGGTCTAGCAATAGATGAAATATGCTTACGTGATAATCTAACTTGGTCTTCTTCCACAAACTTCAACTTCACTTGAGGTGGATGATGTGGCCAATTAGGTTGAGGATATAGAATTTTATCACAAATCTTCAAATGGTTTTCCAATAGAATGCATAAATGTCTTTTGCCATGATCAACAACTAAATGTTCTTCTAGTTCTATAGAGATGGGTTTAAAAGGACTATTAGGAGGAGTGTAAAATAGATCATTTTCATACTCATTGTCCTTTGCTTCCAACAAATCACCTATTTATTTGATGATTTCCCAAATGCGATTGTTGATGTGATCCACCTCATTCTAGGAAAGAAGCCTGCTTGTAATAGGATCCATTTAGCAATAATGTTTCAAATGTTGGGCACAAGTTTAAGTTATAACATCCTATAGATACTATAATATTTTTTCAAACTTGGCGTTGTCTAAATGAAGGAAATTCCATTTTGAAACCTAACTACAACAAACATGTATAAACCACTTCTTAAGCTTCATGATGTCCTACACAAGCCTCAATCTAGGTTACAACACTCTTGGTGCATTTTCTAGGAAGTGGTTGGCGCAAAACATCGCAACCTAGAAGCACAAGTGAAAAAGAGTCACATGTTATAGATTGATGTTTCGAAACATGGCAAGCTAGAAGCAAAATTAGAAAGTTGCTTGTTGCAGATTGGTTTTGCAAAGGTGGCAAGATGGAAGCCAAAGTGGGAAGAATGATGTTCATTGTAGGTTGGTTGTAGAAGTACCTTTGAACTACCACTTAGCGAGAATCCAAAATGTGTGTTTAACTTGGCTTACAATTGCAGATCGCTTATACGAAAGTGGGACTAATGTTTGCAGAGGTTTGAAATACCTTTGAACTATCACAAAGTTGGAATCCAGAGTTTGTGCATACTTAACATACAATTGTAGATTGGTTGTAGAAATGGGATAAATATTTGCTACAAGTTTGAAATACCTTTGAACTATCACGAAGCTGGAATCTAAAGCATGTGCCTACTTGGCTTACAATTGAAAGTTCATTTCTATGCTTTTGGTAAGTACACCATTGTATAAGTTAGATCCAACAACATTAGTTGATTTTGTATGTTAGGTCTCTTTCCATTGCATGTAGCATCAACAATTGTGCATTGTAAGCACAAGAAGATTTGTGTTTTATTGAAGGATAAATAGGTGCATTTTGGATGGAGGAGGTAGGGTTGGACAAAATAGGGTGTCGTGTAATGCTGGAGGTGGGAGATTGTAGCACTGCATACAAATGCCATGATATTTTGGCAATGGAAGCATTTTATGGACTTTGTACAACAACCACCCTTGAGTCCTTTTAGTTTTAGGGATTTGTTTTGGTGGGTTGAACTATGATGAACACCTAAGCATGATACAAAAATAGATACCGTATGGAAAAGGGTTCCAAATTTTCTAGCTGGAGAAAAAAACAAGGGAGATGTGCAATGTAAGTTCATCAAGAAAGACCATTGAATGAACTCAGTCTTGAAAAATCTTAAACCCAACAATTATCAGGAAAGCATGATGTAAATGCCTTGATTCCTATGCGAATAGGTATTATTTTGAAACATGGAACATGAACATGAAAAATCTTTTCGGTTATAATAAGTTGTAATAGTCTTCTTTCACATGTTTTTGTGTTATGCAACTACCAACTTTGATGACATGTTTTAGGTACCACTGTGAGTATGGCCCAATTGATTGTATTGGGAATATGCATGGTCCAATGCCAAACATAAAAATGGGGAAGTTGAAGCGAAGGAACAAAAACAACCAAGAGGCAATTAATGAAAGGCACAAGGGGCTTCGAATTTTGATGAAAAGCCAAAGTGAACGCCATAAGAAAGGTTGTTGTTGTTCTTTCACATTGAAACAATTCTACTTGCACTTAATCGTTGGTGAAATGTTTTATGACACATTTTAGGATGTAAACAAATTGAGCCTTGTCCATGGAATCATGAAATGCGGGTTAAGGTCAACATTCTCTTTGCATGTATTAGAGGAGATTTGAGCATTTGTGTTGGAGCACCTTTGATTGGGCCTATCCATCTATCAAATGAAAAACAAGCACAAAGTTCAGGTGAAGGATATGATGGAGAACATGGTTGAACTATCACGAGACTTGTTTTTGAATGAACAGGACATTTGTAACATGGTAGGTCAACTAGCAAAGGAGATGTACAAGAAGCATGAGAATGGTACAATGGGGTCCTTGTGGAGTACATTACCACATCAAGTTACAAGCAACATGATTTGGGTGGATGGATACATTAAACAAAAGTTTGTTGATGGTCAAGAGAAATTGGCATCCAAATGCCTTTATTGTGGATGATGCAAGGGTAGAGATATATAGCTTGAGGTAAATTCCTTTTCAGAAAAATTTGTGTTATGGGTGCTTGTTACTAGCTAGTCGCATTTTTGTTGCAAGTTCATGTTGGTAGCCAAGTTATGTATTCTGGAGGCTATTATTGGGAGGGTTAGGTGTTTTGGAATCTTGTTTATAGCCAAGTTATGTGTTGTAGGTTTTTGCAAGTGGGATGTTACGTGATGTTGATGCCTATTATGCTAAGTTATGTCATGTGCAGTATCTTCACTAGCCACATTATGTGTAGTGGTTGCTAGTTATTAGCCCAATTATATGCCATGGGTTTGTTTTATTGTCCATGGTATGTGTTCTTCATGCCAGGTACTAAACAAGGTTTGTCACGTGGGTGCATGTTGCAACACCATCTATGATTATGGATGCATGTTTTGAGCCAAGATATGTGTTGTGGATGCTTGTTATGAGTCAAGTATGTGTTGCGGGTTAGTGATACAAGAGAAGCAATGTGTTGTGGATGTATGTTACTAACCAATAATAATAACTACTGGATTCATGCCTTATGGGTTCATGCTATTGGGCAAATGCCTGTACTATTAGTTCTTATTGCTGGTGACTTATGTATCATGGGTTCCTACTATTGAGCAGATTTTTGTTATTAATCATGTTCATGTTTCATGTTATCAACTATTTGTTGGGATTGATGGTTGTGAATATGTTTCATTGCATGCAACATAGGATGGTGTGGCCCCAAACAAAGGTTTTCTTGTGCTTATGGCACTTTCGTTGAGCTTAATTAAAGCAAGTTAGCATCAAAATCAAAGATGTAGCTACTCATGTAGTTACATTGAAATCCTTGGGAGAGATCATGCACAACACCAATTGCTTAGATGACCAACACATGGATGCATGGGTGAAATGTGAAGTGGAAAGAGTGGTAAACAAAAATGCAAAACATTTTGAATGTATGTGAAATCTAAGTGATTGTCGAAAACCGGAATGTGGGTGGTAGGTAATCGAAACTTTCCTTATGCAAGGCAAGATATAAATGCAGCCATAAAAAATTACCATGCAAATCTAAAAGCAATTCTTTGTTCATCCAAACGAAGATTTCACAAGAGATGGGTTGATTGGACGATACATGCTACAATCTTGTTGGTGATGTCTTATTACACTACTAATAAAATGCACTACAGAAAAATAATGGGTTTATGATGAATAGAAAACAAAAACAATTAATGATCAATGTTGTCTTCAAAACACGGATGATATGTGACTCAAGTGTCATGTTACCAACCATAGCTTCCAAGGTGGCCATTGTTACATCCAAAAAATTGCCCACACAAGAGATATTTAGTCCACAACCCTAAATCCAAATGGGCGTCTTGTGATTGTCCATGCGCACTACGTGGCAACATATGTAAGCACTAAGTGAAGGTGTTGCAACTTCTCCACCTAGAATTTTGTAGAAGGGACCATAACATGTTATTGTGGTGCCCTGAAGGGGAATGTTGAAGGAGGCCTACAACATTTGTTCAGTCCTCAAGGAGGTTGTTCACCTAGTTGCATCCAATACGCGCCTCCAATGTCAAAAACACCAAATGAAACGGTGTAAAGCAAGGTTGGAAAACAAGATTTGTTGGCTTCAAATTGATCTGGTTGAAAAAAATGGGATAGTTAAGTACTCTTGGAACATGTACTTGAATTGATTAAAATTGTGGGTGGCAAGCAAAATACATTAATAGCAGAAATTGACCATGGCTTCACATCCTCTTAATGGTGTTGCTAGATTCAAGTGTAACTTGGACAATAGTGGCTAAAATTTGAAATGGCAAAAGGATTTTTTGGAATAATGGTCATGTTAGTAGGACAAGGCTTTCCCGAATTACCATGGGGTTTTTGTTGTTCAAAACCCTAGGCATAATTCCCTCAAATACTCACCATTGTTTTCTAGTGAAATGTTGAAATGAATGAACCAATGGAGTTTAATTGAACAATCTAAATGTTGTTTTCCATCTATTTGATCCATGGATTGATTGTGTGTGTATTTTTGTGATGAAGTCACATGTGGGTTACAATGGTACCTTTAGAAACACAACTTGGGTAGATTTGGGTAGTTCATGGTATGATTTGGTACATTCGATAATAAATATATTTGTTAGGCCAAGTTACAAGCGCCTTCACACATGTGTCAGTTATGTCCAATGGGTATATACATGTTGGGCAAACATGCGAAAAAATTGTTGCATTATTCCAATCCATTGTTTTTCATTACTAAATGAAATAATTTACAAAATGAAATATATGTACAAAGTTAATGTAGATCTACATATTCCTTCATTGAACTTTAATGGGGTACAATAGGTCAATAATTAAATATAATGTGGGAATTGTGATCATCAAATAAACTAAACAACCTGCATGTAACAAATCTCCTAAAGTGTGTTTATGTTTGTTTCTATTACACTGCTTGTTTGGGCCATTACATCTCCATGCATTTTATAAGCTTGGTTTGGGTTTTTTTGCTAGGGGTAGTGGGAGTGGGTTGTTGCTTCTTTCTTTCCATTTCAGGGTAACCTTTGTCTCACCACCAATTTCCAATTGATTTATACTAATTGTAACAACTAGAGTAACATGTGTGTTTAGGAGAGAGAACCCTCTTAAATTGTGGGGGACCTCTTACTAAAGCTTCTTGTGATCATTATGCAAGGTGGCTTTTTATTGTTGTGGAACCATGAACAATTGCCTCGTGGCCAAATGGAGTGTCTTTTGATGTTGGCATGTGAGGGGGCTTGTAGCCCTTACTATCATCCTTCACTATCAATTCCTCCACTAGTGCTTGGATAACACAATATTCAATTTTCCTTGCTAATTCCTCTTGCCATGAACTACATTATTCAAAACCAACACATTATACGATCGAGTGAACAGTGCATAATTGTTACATGGTTGCATGCACTACTTGTTACATGCGTTTTCATATGAAACAAGGTGGCCTATTCATTGTGTATATTTAATTGAGCCTATGTTATCACTATATATATTAACAATATGTCATGTGCATAGAAAGTGACATGACAAGTTGAGTTTGAATTCATGAAATGACCAGGAAATGAAGTTAGTGTCCCTCATTCTTGTAGGTAGGTTCTAAAGTTAAAGACAACTTGGTGGGCACATTCCCATGAGTTCTTTTGAGCAAAAACCTTGGGAAGAATGGTATCCACATTGAAAAATGTTTTGAAATCTACATTATCTTCATTTGAACCCTTGGAAAGGGCCCATGTAATATGCACATTTTGAGCAAACTCCTTGGGCGATTTCCTATTGTGAAACCATGGTATAAAATCACAATGAATGGTGTGTCCTTCTTCCATGATGTATAGGGACCAATGGTTTTTGTCCAAATATGGCACAACCATAATGTTACTTAGGAATGAGCCATGTTAAAAGTACTTTGTCCTCACTTTTTGTCCCTCCTCCATTTTGAAGTTCAATCTTGAGTAACTTATAAACTTGTGCATTTAACAAAATGTACCTACACATGTTTGACACAAGGTTCTTTTGAAGTGTATGTACAAGCATGAAATCCAACCACTCGTCAAACATGGGTGCTTCAAAGTTTGTGAAACATTTAAAATCACATTAAAATATGTTGATTTCCATGTTTTTAAGGCCCTTGAAGAAGACAATGTATTCAAATCCATTCAAAATTGTGTCAATTCTCAATTCATCCAACAACTTGTCAACCTTACAAAAAAAGTAAAGATAATCTAGTAACATGTTAACACCAATGTTGCATAGTATATGGCAAGCAAGAACCATCTTCAACATCCACCTATCAAATGACGGGAGTAAGTGATAACTTGGAAGTTTGCCACAAATGCTGTAATGCTTCATCTTTCAAGGGCATAGTATGGCAGTGTGGCATTATCATGGACAATGATTGTCGATTTTCCTTGTAGGGTCCAGAGATGGCAAGAGCATGCACCTCATGAGACAATGTACAACACGTAGTTTGCAATGTTAATGCAAAATCCTTGCTAAGGTTTCTTGCTATAGACCTTGGCTTGCTAAACACATTTGCAAATTTAATTGGTTGCATTTGATGTCTACATCAAACTGTAATAGATTACCCAATTGGCTAAGGTGTAAGTTTGACCCAAATTGGCTTAAGGTTCATTAGGTGGGTTATAAAGTTTAAATTTGGTTCGAGTTGGGTGAATTTTTTTGCAACAAACTATTTAATTTGAGGTTAAACTATGTTGGATTTTGTGTTGTTTGCATTAAAATTATTGTAGGTAGAGACATAATGGATGTAACAACTTTGTATTTTGCTGATCAAACAAACCATGAAAACCATTGTCCATAGGTTTTTTAGTAGCACCTCGCAATGGGTGCACCAGAGGAATGTGTAACCCTTTTGAGAATGTGTATAACCTAAGAAACTTAACACACCATGGAATTGGGTAGAACATTCCAACCCTTTCCAAGTTATAGATTCCATCACATATGGTTATGGCCTCATTGTTGTTATGTGTCCAAGGAAAGTTTGGGGCAAGGGCCTTCAAAGCATGAACTATTGTGAAGATGTCAAAGAATGGGTGCCACTCCCACTTTCTTCGTTCAATTTCTAGAGCAACAACTACATCAAAGTTGTGCATTTTGTTGTCCACGTATTCAAAAATCCTCATCTCACACTCCTCCCACCATTGGGCTTCAAGCTTCTTGTTATTTTGTTCCAATATCTTGTGTTCAATATATTTGACCAATGTGTGGAATTCATCTTTCAAAGTTGCAAGGTTCACCACATGATTAACAAAAATGTTCACAACATTTCATTGCAAGTTTATGCAACAATGTTGTGAAAAATAAACAAAACCAAAGTTAAAGGCTGGATTTAGAGGGTTACAAATGGGTTGCATGTTATAAAGGTTTTTTTTACATAGTTCCAAAACCATATGCCATTGTAAACCAAAAATTTCATAAATGCAATAGTGGAAACATTTGTAATTTATTTGATTTTTGTGGGTCCACAACCCAAATGATGCCATAAACGTGTTATCAATCCATTCATCCCATCCTTCTGGATAAGCCTAATAACTTGCAAGCTTGGCCTTGAAATCATCCAAGGAAAAGTTCTCCCAATCAAACTTTTTCAATGTGTAGAGAAGCAAATGAAACAACCCTAATTGTAGCTTGAATAGTAAAGGTACAAAAGGTTCCCATGGGACCATGGGACCATGACGTGTTGATCAACTTTAACCTCCATAAGTTTTCAATAATGATTATGGGCCCCTTGGATGTTTTTCAATGTGTGTAAGTCTCATAGAATAACATCTAGGTGTAGTGGAGATGGATGGATCATGTTTGAAGGTATATGGATACTTTGATTTCCACCCTCGACGTTGGGATGAGGTGGACTTGATTGACCGTAAATTCTTATTTCTCACATGTCTTAGAGCATGTCTTGGCCTTCAGTACCAAGGGCTTTTGTTCTCCCGCGTTTTTCCATCATCAAATGAAATCTTGTTTATGCTACCAACAGTGGTAGTTGTATCTTGATCATTTGAAGGTAACACCTTGGTTTCCTTGGTAATTTGGTTTGAACCTTTGAACTCATTTACATCCAACTCTTCTTCTTCATGTAACATGTCAATTGATGTACTTGCATGTTGTTTTTTGGGTGATGGCCTAACCTTACATCTTCCCATCCTTTGTCCAAGAGATCTCAACAAACCTTTTTAATGTTCTCTAATTTAACGAGGTTCTGACAATAAACCTTTTAGAGATTTGAACTTACACACTTGGACATGAATGTGCCTAGCATTGACTAGAGTTTTCTTTAAGGTTGTTTTTGCATCTATGTCAACTTGGGTCCTCATTTTCAATTTAATAGAAGAGACATCATTTTTTTCAATCTATTGTTTTAATTATTTCGACAACTATGCATAAGCCAAATTGGGTAACACTAGAATAAATATGGGATTATTTGTTATTAAATCTTTAAGAGCATCCCACCCTTTAGACCTATGGTCAGAAAGTCGCAACTTACTTGACCATTCCCCTCCACAATACACACATTGGATGACGCGCTCTCAAGTCACGAGGTGAAACCCATTTGAGGGTTCCACAAAGTCAAGTTGTGGAAAGTTGAGACTTGGAGGCATGCTCCTGGCTTCCAACTCTAGAAAGGGGTAGAGGGTCGAGTTGGGAGCCTAGGGATTAGACTAGGAAGAAGGTTTAGTAGATTAAGCTTGAATCTGCATGAAAATAAACCACCCACATGGTTAGTTCGCATTCCAGGACACCCTTGGGTGTTGGGACAAGCCAC
>Ga0116226_10006998_pt1 | contig 10164 bp, 10 predicted proteins | sample S1TSphfallax_FD_89692 | JGI IMG/M metagenome (GOLD analysis project Ga0116226, IMG submission 89692) | Host-associated microbial communities from peat moss isolated from Minnesota, USA - S1T2_Fa - Sphagnum fallax MG | ecosystem: Host-associated > Plants > Peat moss > Unclassified | place: USA...
ACGTCACGCGCAGCGTGCATTCGCACGTCACGCGCAGCGTGCATTCGCACGTCACGCGCAGCGTGCATTCGCACGTCACGCGCAGCGTGCATTCGCACGTCACGCGCAGCGTGCATTCGCACGACGGGGACAAGTCCCCAGACGCCATTACTTGGTTGGGGGACAACGGGGGGGGCACACGGGGTGTCACCACGGTACGCGTGCCCCCCCCGTTGTCCCCCAACTAAACAAACAGATTCTAAGGACTTGTCCTTAGCGGGGGTCCAGGGGGCGTCACGCGAATGCGTGCTGCGCACGACGCCCCCTGGCCTTTCTTCCTAATGGCGCAAATCGACTTCGCAACCGCCGCGCGGCCGTATCGGGGCATGATTACGGTCTGCATGGTCGCGGCGCCTTTGTTGCAGACGCTGGATTCCACCATTGCCAATGTGGCGTTGCCGCATATGCAGGGGTCGTTGTCGGCGACGACGGATCAGATCAGTTGGGTTTTGACCAGTTATCTGATTGCGGCGGCGATTGTGACGCCGGCGATCGGGTGGCTGGCGGGGCGGTTTGGCCGGCGGCGTTTATTTCTGATTTCGATGATCGGGTTTACCGCCGCCAGCATGGCGTGCGGGGCGGCCCAGTCGCTGGAGCAGATGGTGCTGTTCCGCATGTTGCAGGGCGTGTTCGGGTCGGCGCTGGTGCCGTTGAGCCAGGCGGTGATGCTGGACATGTATGCGCCGCATGAGCGCGGGGAGGCTTTGTCGCTGTGGTCGGTGGGTGTGATGGTGGGGCCGATCATCGGGCCGACGCTGGGGGCGTTTCTGACCGAGAGCTATAATTGGCGGTATGTATTTTACGTCAATTTGCCGGTGGGCGTGTTGGGGGTGATCGGGCTGTGGGCGTTTCTGCCGGCGTCGCCGCTGGATCGGGAGCGGCGGTTCGACTGGACCGGGTTTTCGGCGTTGGCGCTAGGGATTGCGGGTTTGCAGTTGATGCTGGACCGCGGCGAGACGAAGGACTGGTTCGATTCCGCCGAGGTGGTGGCCGAGGCGACATTGGCGGCGGTCGGGTTTTATGTGTTCGCGGTGCAGATGGCGCTGGGGCGGAACACGTTCATATCGCTGTCGTTGTTACGGGATCGCAATTTCCTGACGTGTTTGGGCGTGCAGAGCATGATGGCGCTGGTGCTGAACGTGACCAGCGCGTTGCTGCCGCCGTATTTTCAGGGGCTGGGCAATTATCCGGTGATGCTGAGCGGGCTGGCGATGGCGCCGCGCGGTTTGGGCACGGTGCTGTCGGCGCCGATCGTCGTGCGGCTGATCAATCACGTGGACGCGCGGATTCTGATGCTGCTCGGGCTTGGGGTGCTGGGCTACAGCACGTGGCAGATGACCGAGTGGACGCCGGATACCGGGCTTGCCGCGCAGGTGCCGGTGGTGCTGTTGCAGGGGGTGACGATCAGCCTGGTGTTCGCGCCGTTGCAGTCGGTGGCGTTCGCGACGCTGCCGGGGGCACTGCGGACCGAGGCGAGCGGCGTGATTGCGTTGTTCCGCAATCTGGGCGGGTCGGTCGGCGTGTCGGTGATGGAGACGTTGCTGGCGCGCAATACGCAGGTGGCGCATGCGGATTTGGCGCGGTTTGCGACGCCGTTCAATCGCGCGCTGCAGAGCGGGGCGGCGGCGGGGGCGTGGAATCCGGCGACGCCGGCGGGGGCCGCGACGTTGGATGCGATGGTGAATTACCATGCGCAGATAACCGCATATCGCGATGATTTCCTGACCATGCTGATCGGCATGGTGCCGGCGGCGGGGCTGGTGCTGTTCATGCGCCGGTCGCGCCTGGCGGCGGCGGACCCGGATGCGCATGTTGTGGTGGACTGACAAGCGGCTTCGGGGCATGCTGGGCGCATGAGTGTCGCGGTGATACGGCGCGCATGAGCGAGGTGATCCGCCTTCCAGCGGGACGCGACGACACGCTGTGGGCGGTCGTCGCCAAGCTGGGCCGGGTGGACCGGATTGCCGAAATCTATCCGAGTCGCAGTGCCGCGTTGGCGGATCGCACGTGGCGCGAGGAACAGGTGCGCGATTACGCCGGGTTTCTGCGCGGCAGCAAGCTGCCGGTGCCGCTCTATTCGGTGGCGCCGATCCGGCGCGCGGACTTGCCGAAGACGTGGCGCCCGTTGCCGGCGCTGGGGTTTTTGCGCGGGAAGTTTGTTTAAGAAAAAAAGCTGTTCTTTTTTGAAACAAAGAATCAAAAAACTTTGTTCTTTCTTTCAATAACAGCCTGGAGCACGCGCGCGGCTGAAGGCAGCCTCGCCCGTGCTCCAGGGAGCGGTCTTAAATCGTCCGGTGCAAACGCACCCTGAAAAGTGTCCCGCAAGCCCCGGGGCGGGCTGTGCGGCTGAAAACTGGTCCTGGCCGGGCCGGCGAAATTGCCGGGCACTGGCCGTTGACTAAAATCTGGTCCTGACGCCGGCCGGCTGAAATTGCCGGGCCCGGCCCCGCAGCGCGTGAGGCACCACCGCTTTGGTGAGCAAGGACATAGGTTGAAACTTTGCTGATGGGAACAGAGACTATTGGGAGGCGGTTTCTTCTGAAACCAATCCGGCCACACTCCGCGAGAGACGCCCGGCCAAAGAAGCCGGCTTTGCCTATGGCAATATCCTGGAGTTTGGTGCGTGAAGATTCGGCGAATTTCCGCCTTTGTTCTTGTCGCGCGGCTGACGGATCGTGGCCTCGGTCTGGTCGGCCGCTTCGGGCGCGGCTTCGGGGGCCAGGAACGTCAGCTCGAACGGGCCGAGCGTGATGATGGCGCCATTCGATAGCCGGGTGGCGCCGTCGATGCGGTGGCCGTTCACTTCGGTGCCGTTGGTGGAACCGAGGTCGGTGATCAGCATGTCGGTCCCGTGCGCGGCGATTTCGCAGTGCGTGCGGGAGATGTCGGCCGCGGGCAGGCGCAGCGCGTTGCCCTCGGTGCGGCCGATGGTGAAGGGCGACGCGTCGATCGCAACGATGCGGGGCGGCTCGCCGGGGGCGCGGACGCGCAGCGCGTAGGCGGCGTCCGGGGAGGCGTCTGCCGCGCGCACGCGCGCGGCGAGCTGTTCGGCGATGGCGTCCAGCGCCGCGTCGAGCTGCGGGACGGCGGCGGCGGCGAGGCCGATGCGCAGTGAGCGGCCGGCACGGCGTTCGAGCACGCCGAGCGCCAGCAGCGTGGCGATGTGGTCGCGCGTGGTCTGGAAATTCTGGCCGGTGCGCTCGAGCAAGGCCGCCGCCATGCGGTCGGCGAGGATGCCGTCTTCGGTGGCGTCCGGGCTGTAATGGTGCAGGCCGGCGAGCAGCAGCAGCGTGCGGTGCGAGGTGGAGAGCAAATGGCGGCGCGCTTCCAGGCGGCGCGCCTGGCTGATGCCCTGGGCGGCGCAGAGCCGGTCGAGCAGCGCGGACCAGCCGGCGGTGAGGATCGCGAGCGTTGCCACGGCACCGGCGCGGTCGGTCAGCGCCGGGGCGGGGCGCAGGCTGAGCAGCGTGGTGTCGAACGCCGCGCGGGCGCTGGGTGTGACGACGAGGATCGTGCGCGCGGCGAGCGTGGCGCCGGGCGGATCGGTGGTGCAGTGGCCGCCGGCGAGCAGTTCCTCGACGCGGTCGCGCACGGTGGCGTCGTCGACGAGCAGGGCCTGGCGGGTGAGGCCGAGCAATTCGCCCAGGGCGGCGCCGGCGGGCGCCTCGGTGCAGAGATGGTGGATGATGTGCCAGTGGCCGCGCTTATGCAGCGCGGGGAAGGCGTGGTGCCAACTGTCCCAGTAGGCGGCGAGGCGCCGCAAGGTGGCTAGTTTTTGCAAGGAAGGTCCAGAAACAGGAGCAAGAAAGTATGTTCTTTTTTGAAAAAAAGAACCAAAAAACTTTTGCTGTTTGGCATACGCGGCCACCTTCGAAATGCGCCACGTACGCCAAAGGGCAAAAGTTTTTTGCTTCTTTTTTTCAAAAAAGAAGACTTCCTTCCTTGCCAGTTGCCGCGTGCCGACGGATATAGGGCGCGGGAGGTCGGCGGCGGACGCGCGCCCCGCCAACCCGGTCAGGTCCGGAAGGAAGCAGCCGCAGTGGGTCAACGCACGGGTCGTTGGTTGGCCTCCCACCCCAGCTCGAACGAGGGGACAAACACCGCGTATGCCTGATCTGCTCGGCGGTGATTTGCTTGGCGACGATATCCCCGCGCCGCCGGCACCCGAAGGTCCGGGTTTGTTTGGCGATGCGCCGCCGGCCCCGGCGGCACCGGCCGCCGCGGCCTATCGCGTGCTGGCGCGCAAATACCGGCCGACGATATTCGATGATCTGATCGGGCAGGACGCGACGGTGCGCATCCTGCGCAGCGCGTTCGCGCTGAACCGCATTGCGCACGCGTTCATGCTCACCGGCGTTCGCGGCGTGGGCAAAACCACCACCGCGCGTATCATCGCGCGGGCGCTGAATTGCATCGGGCCGGACGGGCGCGGTGGCCCGACGCCGGACCCGTGCGGCGTGTGCGATAATTGCCGTGGGATTCTGGCCGACCGGCATCCCGACGTGGTGGAGATGGATGCCGCGAGCCGCACCGGCGTGGATGACGTGCGCGAAATCATCGAGGCGACGCGGTTTCGTCCGATGCAGGCACGGACGAAGGTTTTCATCATCGACGAAGTGCACATGCTGTCGCGCAACGCGTTCAACGCGTTGCTGAAGACGCTGGAGGAACCGCCGCCGCATGTGAAGTTCGTGTTCGCAACGACCGAAATCCGCAAGGTGCCGGTGACGGTGCTGTCGCGCTGCCAGCGTTTCGATCTGCGGCGGATACCGATCGCGCTGCTGGTGGCGCTGTACGACAAGGTGGCGCGGGCGGAGCAGGTGCGCGTGGAGCCGGAGGCGCTGGCCGCCATTGCGCGCGCGGCGGACGGGTCGGTGCGGGACGGGCTGTCGCTGCTGGACCAGGCGATTGCGCAGGGCGATGGCGCGACGGTGACGTCGGCGCAGGTCGGCGACATGCTGGGCGTGGCGGATCGCGGCCTGGTGTTCGATTTGATGGACGCGGTGCTGCACGGGCGGCCGGCGGATGCGCTGGCGGTGACCGACCGGGCGTATGTGTTGGGCGCCGATCTGGGAGCGCTGCTCGGCGACATGCTGGAACTGACACATACGCTGTCGCGGCTGAAGACGGTGCCGGCGTTGCGGGAGTCGGCGGAGCTGCCGGAATTGGAGCGCACCCGTGGGGCGGCGATGGCTGATGCGGTGACCATTCCGGTGCTGGGGCGCACCTGGCAGATGCTGCTGAAGGGCACCGCGGAAGTGGAGGCGGCGCCGGACCGGCGGGCGGCCGCCGAAATGGTGCTGATCCGGCTGTGCCATGTCGCCGATCTGCCGCCGCCGGGCGAGCTGGTGCGGCGCCTGTCGGGGCAGCCGGGCGCGGGTGGCGGGGCGAATTCCAATCCGGCGCCGGCGGGGAACGGCGGCGGGGTTCGGGCGGTGGCGGGGGGCGCGGTGATGGCCGCGGCGCCGGAGGTGGCACACGCCGCGGCGCCGCGGCTGGCGTCGTTCCGGGATGTGGTGGCGCTGGTGGCGGCCGAGCGGGAGCCGCTGTTGCACAGCCATTTGCTGCATGCGGTGCATGTGGTGCGGTTCGCGCCGCCGGTGATCGAGCTGCGGCCGCAGCCGGAGGCCCCGCGCGACCTGGCGGCCAGGCTGGGCGCGCTGTTGCTGAACGCGACCGGGACGCGCTGGACGATCGTGCTCAGCGCCGAGGCGGGGGAAGCGACGCTGGCCGCGCAAGGCAATGCGGCGGATGCGGCGCGGCGGCAGAGCGCGGCCGATCACCCGCTGGTGCGGGCGATCATGGCGACGTTTCCGGGGGCACGGATCGAGTCGGTGCGCGATCCGACGGCGGATGAATATGGGCTGCCGTCGCTGGGGGAGCCGGAGTATGTGCCGTTCGAGGAAGAGTAAGAAAGACCTCTTTTTTGAAAAAAAGAACCAAAAAACTTTTACTCAATTATATCCGAACCAAGCTCGCCACAGTACGGCTCAAAGAGAGCAAAAGTTTTTTGGTTCTTTTTTTCAAAAAAGAACACTTTCTTCTTAGGCTGCCAGCCGTTTCAAGAACGCTGAAAGCCGATGGCGGCGCAGTTCGCTGCGCGCTTTGCCATCATTGGTCATGTAGTTGAGCTGGAGGCTGAGGCGGGGGCCGACATAGGGGCGGTGGCCGTGCCAGGTGGTGGGGCCGTTCGGGAAGACCAATAACGTGCCGTTGGTGGGGGGCACCTCGACGGCGAAATCCTCCAGGTCGTCCGGGCCGCGCAGCAGGCGCAGGCAGCCTTCCTGGCGGCTGAAGGCGTCGTGCTCGGGGTTCAGATAGAGCAGGATCGTCACGCGCTTGGCGGCGGAGTCGGTGTGGATCTGGCCGTCGCGGTCGCGGCAATAGACGCGCATGGTCAGCATGGTCGGCGCGTCGGCCAGGTCCAGGCCGAGCTTTTCGCCGATCAGGGTTTTCAGCGCCGGACCTTGCATCTCGTCCATCAGCGCGCGGGCGGCGGGGCCGAGTTTCAGCGCCTCGGGCGGGAACGAGCCGCCGCTGGTCAGCCTCGGGGCGTCGGCATGGACCCGCGCCAGTGCGGCGGGCGGCACAAAATGCGGCAGCAGGATGTGGCGGAACGGCTCGGTCCGCACCGGGGCAGCGGCCAGGGCCGGGAGGTCGAGCAAGGCGGGCGGGGTCATGGCGGTAAAGTGATCGCCCCGGCGCGTCGCGGCAAGGCCGGGGGCGGATGGCAGCTTTGAACAAATGCGCCGCGCGGGCTATGCCCAGTGACGATGCATATCCCGCCCATCAATAGTTCAGGCCCGCTGGCGGCCTATCGCGCGCTGCTGGCGACCGGGGCGCTGGCGCCCGACGATAGCCAGGGGCTGGCGGCCGAGCAGTTGCAGGATCTGTGGGCGAAGCTGCGCGGCTATGATCCGTCACCGCGGCCGGCCGGATTCACCTTCAGCCGGCTGTTGCGGCTGCGGCCGGCGGAGGGGGTGCCGGACTCGCACCCGAACGGATTGTATCTGGTGGGCGACGTCGGCCGCGGCAAATCGATGCTGATGGATTTGTTCTTTCAGCACGCCGACGTGGTGCGCAAGCGGCGGATCCATTTCCACGCCTTCATGCAGGAGGTGCATAAGCGCATCCATGCCTGGAAGGCGGCGAACCCTGGCGGGACGGATCCGATTCCGCCGCTGGCCGAGGCGATCGCCGGCGAGGCGGCGCTGCTATGCTTCGACGAATTCCAGGTCAATGACGTTGCCGACGCGATGATCCTGGGGCGGCTGTTCGGGGCGTTGTTCACGCGCGGCGTGGTGGTGGTGGCGACGTCGAATACGCTGCCGGATAATCTGTTTCGCGGCCGGCCGGGACGCGACGCGTTCCTGCCGTTCATTGCGCTGATCAAGCAGCGGCTGGACGTGCTGGTGCTGGACGGCGCGCGCGATTATCGCCGCGCCCGCCTGGCAAGTTTGCCGATCTGGCATGTGCCGGCAGGCGCGCGGGCCGAACAGGCGCTGACCGACGCGTTCGACCAGATGTCCGGCGGCGCGCCGGCGGCGCCGCGCACGTTGATGGTGATGGGCCGTCGTTTCGAAGTGGCGCACGCGGCCGGGCCGGTGGCGCGGTTCGATTTTGCCGCCTTGTGCGGGCAGCCGCTGGGTGCTGGCGATTATCTGGCGCTGGCGACGCATTTCGAGGCGCTGGTGCTGGACGGCGTGCCGCGTCTGAGCCCGGAAAATTTCGATGAGGCACGCCGGTTCATCACGCTGATCGATACGCTGTACGAGCACCGCGTGAAGCTGGTGGCAAGCGCCGACGCGACGCCGGATGCGCTCTATCGCAGCGGCGAGGGCGCCCAGGCCTTCGAGCGTACGGCGTCACGCCTGCAGGAGATGCAGAGCGCGGAATATCTGGCCCTGGAACATTTGACGTAACGGCCCGCGTTGGCTCGGATGCCAAAGGGCAAAAGTTTTTTGCTTCTTTTTTTCAAAAAATAAGTGCTTCCTTTCTATCTGTTCTGAGCGAACAAGCTGCGTGCCGAAGCCATAACCCGCGCCAGATAAGCGTCGTGCAGGCTGGCGGTGTGGGAGTGATAGTTGCCGACCGCGGCGGACCAGTTATGGCCGGCTTGTTCCCATTCGTAGCGGACGATCAGGCCGGCGGCGGCGATGTTGAAGCACGGGTCGGCCACCAGGCGATCGCGGGTCTGCGCGGCGGTGGTGGGTGTGCCGGTGACGGACGTGACGTAGGACGCGAGCGGCTGCACCCAGCGCGTGTTGATCTGCATGACGCCGAGATCGACGCTGCCGTCCGTGTTGACGTGCTCGGCGCCCGGGTAGCCGCCCTCGACCGCCTGGATGCTGGGCAGCACGCGCGGCGGCAGGTGGTAGAAATCGGCGGTGGCCAGCATGCAGGCCAGGTAGGGCAGGGGCATCGCCCGGGCGCTCCGGCAGGGACGGGGTTCACTACCGGAGCCGCGTCCCCGCGCGCAACTGTCGGCGAACTGGTGATGCGCCAGGCGTGGCTAACAAGGGCTTCATGCAATGGCGGCTTGCGGGTGTAGCCGCGTTGGCGTCAAAACAGCGCAAAATTGGCAGGCAGGTGAGCGTGACAGAGCAGAGCCACATTCCGGGCGAAACCACGCCGGCGGCGGAAGACGCCGGCTTCACCTTGCTGGAATTGCTGGTGGTGATCGCGATTCTGGGCCTGCTCGCGGCGCTGGTGGGGCCACGTTTGTTCAACGTGCTGACCGGCGCCAAGACCAAGGTGGCGGCGCAGCAGATCGAACAGATCGGCGGCCTGCTCGGCGAGTATAAGCTGGATGTCGGCAGTTTTCCGACCACCGAACAGGGACTGGCCGCGCTGGTGACCAAACCCAACGACGTGGAAAGCTGGAGCGGACCCTATATCAAGAACACCGGCGTGCCGAAGGACCCGTGGAACCGGCCCTGGTCGTACGCCAATCCTTCGACCCGGCAGGGCGTCGATTATGATTTGTGTTCGGGCGGCGCGAATGGCGTGCCGGCACAGCCGGGGCAGGATGGGGCGATCTGTAATCAGTGAAGGAAGGAAGGCCTTCTTTTTTGAAAAAAAGAAGCAAAAAACTTTTGCCCCTTGGCATACGCGGCCCAATTCGAAATATCCCGCGTACGCCAATGAGTAAAAGTTTTTTGCTTCTTTTTTTCAAAAAAGAAGGCCTTCCTTCCTACAAGAACGACACCGGATCCACATCCACATCCACCCGCACCCCGCGCGGCACCTCCACCGCGGCGAGCCAGCTTTGCAAAATGGGCTGCACCGCAATGTCGCGGCGGGTTTTCAGCAGCAGGCGTCGGCGATGGCGGCCGCGCAGCACGGCGAGCGGCGCGGGTGTGGGGCCGAGGATTTCAACACCGGGCGCGTTCGGCGCGGCGAGCCCCAGCGCGCGGGCGCCGCGGTCGGCTGCGTCGGCGGACTCGGCGCTGACGATGAGCGCGGCGAGGCGGCCATAAGGCGGCCAGTGGCCGGGGCGGCGGGCGGCTTTTTCGGCGTCGTAGAATGCGGCCAGGTCGCCGCTGACCAGGGCCTGCATGACCGGGTGCTCGGGCGAAAAGGTTTGCAGCAGCACTTCGCCGGGGGCCTCGGCGCGGCCGGCGCGGCCGGCGACCTGGTGTAGGAGCTGCACCGTGCGTTCGGCGGCGCGCAGGTCGCCGCCGGAGAGGCCGAGATCGGCGTCCACCACGCCGACCAGGGTCAGATGCGGGAAATGCCAGCCTTTGGCGACGATCTGGGTGCCGATGAGCAGATCGACCTCGCGGGCCTCGATGGCGCGCGCGGCGGCGGCGGCAGCGTGCGGGCCGGGCATGGTGTCGCTCGCCATCACCAGGCGGCGCGCAGGTCGCCGCCGGAGAGGCCGAGATCGGCGTCCACTACGCCGACCAGCGTCAGATGCGGGAAGTGCCAGCCCTTGGCAACGATCTGGGTGCCGATGAGCAGATCGACCTCGCGCGCTTCGATGGCGCGGGCGGCGGCGGCGGCGGCATGCGGGCCGGGCATGGTGTCGCTGGCCATGACCAGGCGGCGCGCGTCGGGGAAAAGTTCGGCGGCTTCTTCGGTAATGCGCTCCACGCCGGGGCCGATGGGGGCCATGGTGCCCTC
>Ga0116226_10007000_pt1 | contig 10163 bp, 14 predicted proteins | sample S1TSphfallax_FD_89692 | JGI IMG/M metagenome (GOLD analysis project Ga0116226, IMG submission 89692) | Host-associated microbial communities from peat moss isolated from Minnesota, USA - S1T2_Fa - Sphagnum fallax MG | ecosystem: Host-associated > Plants > Peat moss > Unclassified | place: USA...
CAACCCGACCCGACCCGAGTCGGACACTGATACAAAGTGTATTTCGATATGAATTATCTTTTTTTATTTTAAAGCCGAAGTTATACTATGAATATAATACAAGCTCAAGCAATGAACAAATTTTATTACGACCAGTATTAAATATAGATGAAAAAGGAATTGTACCAAGAGAAATTTCAAGTAAAAATGAAATTGATTTGAATGAGAAGAAGAAAAAAAGTTTTTGTTATTATAGCATTTAGTATATTCTTTCCTTGTTTATCATCGAATCGAGTGAATTGTTCAGTATTATTTCGATTTTATAATTCTACATCATCAATAAATGTACATTTAAAATTTTTGAAATTTTGTCGAGATGAAATGATTAATCGTTCTTTAATTACTCATTTTTATAATTCAAATCAAATTAATGATTATTTAATGATTAAAGAATGTAAGTTTATCAAAATAAAAAAAAATAAGATTTATTAAAAATTTTTTTTTTCTTCTGTTTATTCAGCTCGACATCGAGATTTTGCATCAACAACAATTGCTACCATATTAGCTTATTCATTAATTATTGCTCTTGTTGTTTTTTTACTTGTATTTTGTACGGCTATGAGTTTATTTTGTATTTATCGAATGACAATATCGAAAAAGAAAACATCGGAACAGTAAAAATTTTATTTGATTTAGAAATAATTTTCAATTGATTTTTTAGTTTAATCGATAATAATCAAGATCATCCAGTATTACCAATGACATTTGATATGACGAATTTTGAAGACGTTAGTTTATATTCATGTACTCAATATGATTTTATAAAAACAGCGGATGAACTTTTATCTTCAGCGACTTTTGCTGATTGTACTATTGATCAAAATCGTGTTACATTACATGAAATCATTCTAGAAGGTAAATTCTGTTTTGTTCATTGTTGGTTCTTGGAGAGTGTAGTGTCGTTATAATGAAAATCTCGAGGACGATCATAATCTTTTGAATAAAACCAAATGATATGAATTCTCATCTTTAGGCAAATTTGGTCGTTTGTTTCATTGCTCTTTGAATGATCTATCAACACAAAATATCTACGGTAAAACTGTAAATTCATCTGGAACATCAACACAACTCAATCAAATGTTACATGATTGTTGTTTATTTGCTACACTTAAACATTCGAATATAAATAGTCCATTAGGCATTGTCTACAAAAATGAATTATCACCATATCCATTAATTGTATATCCATACAGCAATAAAGGAATTCTTAAACGATTTATTATTCAAAATCGAACAAGTGCTCGAGAACAAGTTTGTATTTAATAAACAAAAAACAAAAAAATATAAATAATCTTTTGTCATCATATGTTTCATTTCAGTTGTTATCAACACAAGAATTGGTTTATATGGCAATACATATAGGCAAAGGTTTACATTTTCTACATAGACGTAAAATGTTAATGAAAGATATAGGTACACGAAATTGTATGTAAGTATTTAAAAAGGATTTTTATTTTATTTAATCTCAATCCGGTTTTGTTGTGTTACTATCGCTTTGTGCATCTGTAGGAAATTCATCGAATGGTCGAGCCATTGAAATATTACTAGATGAAATTGGTTTTGTTTGATCAATTTGACTCATTCGAATTGTTGTAGAAGGATTAATAGCGGTGACATGTTCGATTTGAAAAAGACGTTCAAATAGAATATGTCCATCTGCAGTGGTTGTTGCGAATACAACGGGAGTTGACACATCAGCATCATCGAATGAAAAACATGCTATTTTTTTTTTAAAAGAAAAAAAGAAAGACAGAATAATTTTTTGACTTAACAAACTGCCACATATTGATGTATACGTGTTATGTGAGTCATACCTGTTTCATATGCTTGATCAGGTAATGCGGTGTTGAACAGCAGATAAGTATCGGTAACGTTTTTCTCGACTACATTCGATGAGTCGATTGAAAGTTTATCATCTCGAATAACATGGGCATAGGGAATACTCAATATTGTTTGATAGCTAAAGGCAGTTGTGTGGCTTGTCAATAGAGGTTTTTTCTCATCGTTCTGACTAAAAAAGATAAGAACAATGTAAATGAAAAGAAGGCACCATATCTGGTGCGTGGAAATTGAAAACACCTACGCATTAATTTTGGATCTTCTCGAAGGCGGAAAACAGCAAAACATTGTTTAGCAAAGAACATATACAATGTGAATGATGATATGATTATTTTTTTAAATGTGTTATCTTTGTTTCTCTTTTTTTTTTGTTTGCTTTAATTTGTTTGGGTTGACCTATCTATTTACGCACTGACACTTTTTTTTTTGTTCGTTCTATTACCGTAAACTATTGCAAGACACTGACTGAATTGCTACATTGTAATTTTGTGTATAGAACATCAGAAGAAAGATGACGTTGGTCTTATTCACAGGTGGTTCGGCTATATTTGCATATGCATTCATCTTTGAATAAGGAGTAGACACCATTTATTTTCATAAAGATCCGATCAAAAAAAAAAGTTTATTTTCAACTAATGTCATGAATGATTGATAATATATATTAAATACAATAATTTGAAAACGTCATTTAGTGAGAAAGGCGCTATAATAGATAATAACCAAAAAGCTTCAGTGGGGTTTCTCTGTTGGAATTTTCCAACAAAAACAATCCAAGTTTTAACTTTTCTTTGTCCGATAAAAACACTCAATTATTCATCGGATAACATGTTGCAAAAAAAAATTAATTCCAATTTTTTGTTACATAATAATGTTTTATTCGAATTATTTTTTTTTAATGAACTTTGTAGAGTCATGGATGATCTAACGGTGAAACTAACGGATTATGCTCTGTCACGTGATCTTTTTCCACAAGATTATGATTGTCTTCCAACGGACGTTTCAAATGAAAGTCGTCCACTCAAATTTATGGCTCTTGAATCAATCAAGGATCAACGTTTTTCTACAGCTTCAGATGTGGTAAGTTTCGTTGTTTTCCCTTATTCTATTATCTATATTTTACTTTCTTGCTAGTGGTCATACGGTGTTCTTCTCTGGGAATTAATGAGTCGTGGTTTACAACCTTATGCTGATATTGAATCATGCAATTTGGTAACTCATCTAAATAATAATCATCGTCTCGTACAACCAATCAATTGTCCTGATTCCTTGTGAGATATTTTTACTAGAGGAAATCTATTATTATGATGCGGTTTTCTTTGTATATAGATTCAAATTAATGAGTGCTTGTTGGATAACTTCAATTGATCAACGTCCATCGATGACCTCACTTCTTCAATCGTTAATGGAATTTTATGGGCAATTAGCTCGTTTCATTTAATGTCAGGTATACTACTTTTTTCATATTATTACAAGCATTTATGATGTCAGATAGATGATGGTGCATTCTACACACCAATCATAGTCTTTTTTGTTTTTGTTTTTTTTAATGTATGCTCAATCAATCTTATGCATGTTGTGTCTCGTAAACGTATAAAATAATCATATTATTATACCTAAGCTCTATTCATGTGTTCTCATATATATTGAAATAAAAACATTTAATCAAAAGATAGATATCCCCACAACTTAGTGTATTTCACAGATAATTGACACTATTTCATAAACGAATAAAACAACAAGATTTTGCACATTGGTCATCATTAAGGATGATAATAATCGATTTTTGTACATTATACTAAATTAGGAACATTTAGCAGATATAATATATCATTATATATCATTATCAATTAATATATGAGGCAAAATCATTCGGTGTCGCAATCAAAACTCAGTTTCACCAAAAGAAAGCAGGCAATTGATGGAATACTCAATGCTACGGAGCGATTCTCTCTTATGGGGCACTATCTTGTAATTCGAGTGATCTGTCTCAATTAGCGAGATATCTGTAATGAGCACCAGCAATATTTCAGTGGTATCGATAAGTAGAACGGGAATAAGTTGGAATTCAAGGAATGTGAAGATAATGAGCTTAGATGTACAAATAGCATGTAAATTTCAGAAGAATTCTGGCTTGAAAATGAGTGCTTTTGAATGCAGATGAGTTTTAATATTACGTTGATTGGCTTCCTAGGTGACTACGATTGTGTGAACTGGAGCAATGAAGTACATCATGGATGTGGAGAATTCTGTTCTTTTGAGATAAATGCAGTGAACCGCGTTCAACATGTATGCAATTGTGATTGGTATTCATCGTGCGGGATGGGGGGGGGGGGGGAGAAGCGCTACTTCAGTCGTACTTCAAATTTGTGCTTGAAGTAGATGCAGTTGCACTTTTTCTTCTTGGCATTCATGCAGTGATAGAAATTGCGTTGATTGATTAATTCATATGTCATTTCAACGATACGTTGAAAGGAAACGATAAATGTTTCAATCAGGAAAATATGAACTTAATGTATGCGGCGAGTCTACATCGACGTACTTAAACACTCAATATTTATTCTTTCCAATGATTTGTTCGTGCTTGTTGTAAAGCTACCATATCCTTCAAACCATGAGTCATGAGTTTTGAATCTTACTTTTTTGAAATATTGTGAAAGTGCTTTTTTCCTTTTACTACATTTCTTTAAAAGTCGAAGAAAATATGCACGACACAATACCAGCTAAAAATCTTTATTTTAACTTTAATGATCTTACTCTATTTTAATTATAGTTCCTTATCTAATTTGCTTTATAACTATGAGTTCCTTTTATTAACCGAATCATTAAATATTTTAATTTTATATAAATTATCAAAGTTAGCAAACATTTTCATTACCAAGAAAAATTAAATTAATCAAGCATCCAATAACTTTACTTAGTGCGAACAAAATATCTGAGTCAAAATAGATAAAAACTATGATTAATAGATCAAACACATCAAATAATTTTTTCTTTTAATAAAATAAACATACAAAAACAACAGAAAATAGAATATTAAAAATGATCTTGACATGAACATTGTCCATTTGGATAGAAATGATGAATACGATTAGCATCACGAACAATTATTTCACATTGTCGAATTTTTGCGATTAATTTAGTAGCTTGATCTAAAAAGAAAAACATATTGTTAAAAATGAGAAAGACAAAAGGAAACGAACTTACGACAATCACCACAAACACGAAGATTTTTTGTCATGTGAATAATAGATGGTTTTGTTCGTTGGATGAAATTGTACGCCAGGGCAAGTTTCTCGCTATGACCACATAAAACAGATTCAATAGTTTCATCTTCATCGATTGGACGAGTAATCCAAATTGAATCAAATTTATGACCATATTCAATAAGTTCATCTGCCATATGTTTCGCTTCAGCATGAATTTCTTTGGATCGAGGATGAGAATGATCGTGAGCTCTGAATTCCTAGATAAACAATCGGTTGTTTTAATATGTTAATAGTCAACAAGAATCTTTTACCACGATTTCACCATTCACTTCAGTCCATGTTAATCCTACTTTAATTTTTATCCCGAACTCTTTTCTTCGATTTGATTGAATATTTTTGGCTCGTCCATGATCACCCAATGATGAATATATATTACCGAGAAGAACTGCACCGGAAATAAGAGCAGCCTTCTGATCAGGAAACAAAGATTTCATTCTGTTATATATTTTTTCAGATAAAACAGAATGACGACAATTACGTGCACCAGACAATATAGCCACTGAAATTATCAAATGGACAATAGATCAATAACAAAATATAACAGATACTTACTATACATTGGTAAATAAGGTGAATTTGTCTTTTCAAAATCATCTATTAGCTTTTCTGCTTCGTCAAACATAAAAACACGACTAAAACAATCAACCTAGATCAAAATAAAATGTTCATATTTAGTAAAAGAAAAAGGATCACAGTAAGTAAATAAACAAACCATAGTAGTCGTGATTCGTTCGGTTTTGATTTTGATTTCATCAAAAACAGACCGACCTTGGTCAAGAAGGCCAGAGTGAGAACATGCGTTCAATACACAAATATGTGAAACTTCATCACGCAAATCATTAGATATTTGTTGATATAAATCAATGGCTTCAGAACCTCTTCCATTAAGTCCAAATGCATTAACTTCAACAAAGAAATGAGAATGAAAAAAAAACAAAACTAAGATATTTACTCATTGAATTATATGTGATAATATCAGAATGATTGATCGTTTTAAATATCTGTTGTGCATTTTCAACTGAACCAGCTTTTCCCTACGAAAAAGAAGAACAAATAAAACTGACTATTCAAACAATTTTAACAATCAATACTTGCCCACATATCGATCAATGCAGTACCTATACGTTGTTCGTTATATAAATGCAAAGGGATTTTCGCAACAACAGATTGACAAACCGGAAGTATAGCAATTTGTGAACATGCACCTATAAGTAAGATGAATGTAATTTCATCGGGGACAACATCTTGTTGCTTCATTTCTTCAAAAAGTTTTAAACATTTTAATGGTTCGTTGTTTAGATTGTAGCCGTTCATCATAGCATTATAACTAACTGCGTCCTTTTCTTTGATCAATTCAAACGAATATTCAGCACGCGTAACATCACCAAAGCTCATTAACATCTGTATTGCTGAACATAAAACAACTTGATTGGTTACTGGTTTGTTCAATATTTGATCAAGAAGTTTCTCTCCAACGTTTTTTCCTCGATCATTTTTCAACTGAGTACATGCCTTGAAAATAATGCTATACGTGACATCGGAATTTACAGGTGTTTGTTCGAATAAATCCAATGCTTTCTCACACATGTCATTTTCAACGTATCCTAAATTGAATTTGTTCAAATATAGAATATATCACAACTGATTACCTTTCATCATAGTACCATAACTAACTGTGTTCTTTTCTTTGATCAATTCAAACAAATGTTCAGCACGCGTAACATCACCAAAGCTCATTAACATCTGTATTGCTGAACATAATAGAACTTGATCGGTTACTGGTTTGTTCAATATTTGATCAAGAAGTTTCTCTCCAACATTTTTTCCTCGATCATTTTTCAACTGAGCACATGCTTTGAAAATAATGGCATGAATCACACTATTGGAATAAGAAGATATTTGTTCGAATAAATCCAACACTTTCTCACACATGTCATTTTCAACATATCCTAAATTGAATTTATTCAGATATAGAATATATCACAACTGATTACCTTTCATCATAGCACCATAACTAACTGTGTTCTTTTCTTTAATCGATTCAAAAAAATGTTCAGCACGCGTAACATCACCAAAGCTCATTAACATATATATTGCTGAACATAATACAACTTGATCGGTTACTGATTTGTTCAATATTTGACCAAGAAGTTTCTCTCCAACATGTTTTCCTCGATCATTATTCAGCTGAGCACATGCCTTGAAAATAATGATATAAGTCACATTACTCGGATTAAGAGGCATTTGTTCGAATAAATCTAACGCTTTCTTATACAGATCGTTTTCAACATATCCTAAATTGAATTCGGTCAGATATAGAATATATAGTAAATGATTACCTTTCATCATAGCATTATAACTGACTGTGTCTTTTTTCTTGATCAATTCAAATAAATGTTCAGCACTTTTAACATCACCAAAACGCATTAACATATGCAGTGCTGAACATAATATAAATTGATTGGTTACTGATTTGTTCAATATTTGTTCACAAAGTTTCTTTCCAACATTTTTTCCTCGATCATTATTCAGCTGAGCACATGCCTTGAAAATAATGGTATAAGTGGCATCATCGGAATTTACAGGCATTTGTTCGAATAAATCTAACGCTTGTTCACACATATCGTTTATAACATATCCTAAATTAAATTTGTTTAGATATAGAATTTATCACAGCTGATTACCTTGTATCATAGCATTATAACCAACTGTGTCTTTTTTCTTGATCAATTCAAACAATTGTTCAGCAATTTTAACGTCACCAAATCTCATCAACATGGATACCGCTGAAGTTAGTAAAAAAGCATTATTTCGAAAATCAGTAGGCATTTGGTTCAGCAAATTATTTCCAATTTGTCTTGCTCGATCATTATTCACTTGAGCACATGCATTAAATATAATTGCGAGAGTAACTGCATTTGGTTTAATAATCATTTGATCTAATAAGTCGAAAACTTTCTCTGGCGTTTTATTCAAAACAAAACCTAATGATAAACAAATGTTTAATTGACAAATAAAAAATTAAATTTTAACCTTTAAACATAGCTCCATATGTCGCGTTGGATTTGTGAACTATTGTAGAAAAGAGACGACGCATTAAGAAATTATTAGTAATTTAGATATTCTAAAATTATCGAAAGATTATCATTATAGAAAAACAATATTCATTTGTAATTTGATTGTTAAATCTTTAGATTTATGATTTAATATAATTAATTCTAATATATTAATCAAACTTTCTAATTAGAGAAAGACAGTATCTCTGTGGTTATCTTGTTATAAATATAGTCCAAATCGATTGCTCGAATAAAATATATGAAAAGTTGTTTGATTTATTATACGATCATAAATATTCAAATGAAACACGCAATGATTTACAATAATAAACAAATATTTGAGTAATAAGAAAAAAATCTATAGATTTTTGTTGTTGTTGTTTTTGAATGACTATCGATTCAATTTTGAATAATCATCAAACTGAGTTACGGTTACAGTATTCGATTCAATTTTCAGAAACTTACATACATATCGAAAATTATCATTGGATGAAAAACACATAGATTTTACCCTAGAAAACAAATGAAGAGAGGGCGCTCGATAACAGTCAATTACAAGAAATTTTACATGCCCACTTGTCAAGGAAACTTTGCTTAAAATTTTTATGACATATTGACACAGTGATATTAGATGATTTGATTCATGCATAAATGAGCATAGAATACGATTAATTTAATGAAACAAAACGTAAACATTGTACAATTATCCGAAGAGTCTGTGCAATACACATGAAAACTCTGGAGAAAATTCCTTAGTTCTTATACCAATGTGAGCGAGAATACCATGGGAAGGTCCGTTATGGCAAAAGCAAATTTTTACTGCTGTGAACATCTCTTAAATATCATTTTTTTCAATGAAATAAATATGAAAGAACATCGCGTTCTATACGAAGAATTATGGAATCGTCGGTGAGGTTGCTCATGTAAGGTGTATTTCAATATGACTAAAGCTAAATCTAATAAGCTCTTCAATTCAACTGATACTATTAAAAACATACAAAGAGTATTGAAATATTGCTCCTACTATATTATTGAACTGTACTCTGTCTTTCACAGAACTTATAGCTAGCTTTTGATATGCAGCTGCTATTCAAGTAAGAAATGATACAATTTCACTAAAAAAACCAAGCCTTTTTTTCTTACAACAGTATGAAATGCTAGTACGATACCTTTTCTCATAGGCTCATCATAATTCAGTGGAACAAAAACTACTTTTTCTTTCGAATAAGTCCGTCATTGATCTTGGAGTATTTCACACAGTTGCACTGAGCAGCCCCGCAGATCTCTGGTACTTCATTTCATGTTGATATTAAGTTACAATTTGATCGTTGTTTTTTATGTAAAAAATATGTTTTTGATCAGACATGCATTAAACTATGAATTACACTCAATAGATAACGTCATTTTCTGCCTGAGGTTTTAATTAAGACATTTCTAAATGAGTTGTTCATATCTTTCACTAGAACGAAGAGATGTGCGATTAAATATTATGTGTTAACGCATCTAATTTTATTCCTACAGGTTGAAGATTTCATCAACGAAACAAGTATCACTCCAATGAATTCAGTACCTGTTCAGTTTCTGATTTATGTCACGTCTAAACCAGTCTGTTCAGAAGCACCCGGTATTATACCTCTAACCGATTGTTTAGTGGTAACGGTCAGTGCTTCGAAAAGTTTTAATCTATTTATGTTGAATTTGTGCGATCCTAATATCACTGGTATTGCTGATATTATTGTAACAGATAGCACTAGCGGTATACAAATGGGTAATCTGGTGAATTCGTCAACGAATACATCGCTATTCTATAAGACATTCATTTCGACACCACCGACAAATCAAATTGAACGACAACAAGTGTGTATGATTGCTTACACTGACGTGAGTACTTTTCTTTTTCATTCTAGTTATTGCTAGTAATCTTTGTTTTTCTATGATTTAGTGAATTCGTACAGTCGACAGA
>Ga0116226_10007002_pt1 | contig 10163 bp, 9 predicted proteins | sample S1TSphfallax_FD_89692 | JGI IMG/M metagenome (GOLD analysis project Ga0116226, IMG submission 89692) | Host-associated microbial communities from peat moss isolated from Minnesota, USA - S1T2_Fa - Sphagnum fallax MG | ecosystem: Host-associated > Plants > Peat moss > Unclassified | place: USA...
AGTCATGGAAATCGGGGGTGTTTTCACCGCAGGCCTTTCAGATTGTCGGCGAGCCCGGCTTGCAAGCCAGCCATGCGTGAGCATATGGCCCATCATAATAAACTGCGCGCCGATTGGGGGAACGCCATGATCGAACTTGTGCTGGTATACTGCCTTTCAGCCGATACCAAAAGCTGTGTGGAGAAGCGGCTGGCGATGGAAGATTTCCCCACCCCCGCCGCCTGCACCATGGGCGCACAGATGCGTGCGCAGGAATACCTGGCGGACCACCCCAAATACGTGCTCAAAGGCTGGCGGTGCGAGGTGAATGTGCCGCATCAGGACCCCGCCTGACTTCAGAGATACCTGTGCTGCACTGCAGCATTTGACGATTCGGTAACATGCCCGGCACCAAAGTCGTACTTGTCACTCGGAGCTATGTATCGTCCGGATAATGGTGTCGGCGCAGGTTTGAACCATGTCTGCCGGTCGCTAACCTACTTGAAGCGCGCCATTTCGTTACGGTGGCGTTGCCGATCGGAACCGGGCGACCGAACGTGTGCAGTGCAACATGGAATTGCGGCTGGCTTATGAGACCTGCTGGTGTAAACTATAAAAGTTCTAACGTTTTCTCGTGATGCTGCCGAAACGCCATCTTGACCTTTCGCGAATCACGAAGATGTTGGTCAATGTCTGTAACCACGGGCCGGAACACTCCGGGAATACCCGGGCGGATGAAGGAGGGAATTTATGACCTATTCGATGAAGCGCGTTCTAACCTTTACGGCGTGCATGGCCGCCGGTGCCATGCTTCTCAGCACGGCGCCCAGCTTTGCGAATGAAGAACTCGAGCAACTCTCGAAGGATCCCTCGCAGTGGGTCATCCCGGCCGGCAACTATGCCAGCCAGCGCTACAGCGAGCTGAAGCAGATCAACGTCAAAACGGCCGCGAACCTGCATCCGGTGTGGACGTTCTCCACCGGTGTGCTGCGTGGCCATGAAGGCGGCCCGCTGGTAGTTGGCGATACCATGTATTTCTCCAGCCCATTCCCCAACACGGTCTTCGCGCTCGACCTGAATCAGAGCGGCAAGATCCTCTGGAAGTATGAGCCGAAGCAGGATCCGAACGTGATCCCCGTGATGTGCTGCGACACGGTCAATCGTGGCGTGGCCTATGGCGACGGAAAAATCTTCCTGCACCAGGCCGATACCACCCTGGCGGCACTCGATGCCAAGACCGGCAAGTTGATCTGGTCGGTGAAGGACGGTAATGCCGGAGTCGGTGAAACCGGCACTTCGGCTCCGCTCGTCGTGAAAGACAAAGTTCTCATCGGCATCAGCGGCGGCGAGTTCGGCATCCGCGGCCGTATCACCGCCTACAACATCAAGGATGGCAGCAAGGCGTGGGTTGCCTACTCCGAAGGCACCGACAGCGAAATCAAGTTCGATCCGAGCACCACCACCGTGATGGGAAAGCCGGTGGGCACCAACAGCTCGCTGAAAACCTGGAAGGGCGATCAATACAAGAACGGCGGCGGCGCCACCTGGGGCTGGATCTCCTACGATCCGGCGCTGAACCTGATCTACTACGGTTCGGGCAATCCGGGCACTTGGAACCCGACGCAGCGCCCCGGCGACAACAAATGGTCGATGACCGTGTTCGCGCGCGATCCGGATACCGGCCTCGCCAAATGGGTCTATCAGATGACCCCGCATGACCAGTGGGACTATGACGGGATCAACGAAATGGTGCTCGCCGACACGCCCGTGCACGGCAAGCTCACCAAGGCCCTGGTGCATTTCGACCGTAACGGCTTCGCGTTTGTTTTGAACCGCGAAACCGGCGAGTTGCTGGAGGCCAACAAGTTCGACCCTGCGGTGAACTGGGCGACAAAAATCGACGTCGCCACCGGCAAGCCGGACCTGGTCGATCAATACGGCCCAGGCGCACAGGGTGCCGACCACAACACCACCAATGTCTGCCCGGCGGCGCTGGGTTCCAAGGACGAGCAGCCTTCCGCCTACTCGCCCGTAACCCACATGTTCTTCGTGCCGACCAACCACGTCTGCATGGATTACGAGCCGTTCAAGGTGAGCTACACGGCGGGCCAGCCTTTTGTGGGCGCAACCCTGTCGATGTATCCGCCGCAGGGCCAGAACAACCTCGGCAATTTCATCGCCTATGACGTGAACACCGGCAAGATCGCCTGGTCCGACCCGGAAACGTTCTCGGTGTGGTCGGGCGCGCTTGCCACCGCCGGCGGTGTCGTGGCTTACGGAACGCTGGACGGCTACCTGAAGGTCGTCGATCAGAAAAACGGCAAGCTGCTGTATAAGTTCAAGACTCCGTCGGGCATCATCGGCAACATCAACACCTATACGCATGACAAGAAGCAGTATCTTGCAGTTCTGTCGGGCGTAGGTGGCTGGGCCGGTATCGGCATGGCGGCCGGCTTGACCGAGGATAATGCGGGCCTCGGCGCGGTGGGTGCCTACAAGCAGCTGTCGAACTACACCCAGCTGGGCGGCGTTCTGACGGTGTTCGGCCTCTCGAACTAGACTGAACCGAAGCCGCCCCGCCTGCGGAGTCGCAGGCGGGGCGGTGTTTTTTTGGACCCCCCACAGGCACGATGCAGCATATCGACCAGCCCGCCTTGTTTTGGCACGATGCGCAGGACACCTTGACTGCAACGGCCATGAAGGGGTCGCCGAAAAGGAGAGTATTACGATGAACGGACCGACTGATTTCAGCTCCGCCCGCATGCGTTGGGCCGGCTGCGCCGCCATTCTGATGTGCGCCGCAACATTCACGATGCACCTGGCCCGGGCGACCGACGCTTCTTCGGACCCCAAGCTGTACACCGTGAAGAACGGCAACTACATCGATGAGAACACCTACAAGGGCTACCTGTATTACGGTGACCAGTGCCTGCGATGCCACGGCCCGGACGGCGACGGCAGTTCCTACGCGCCGGCCCTGACCCAAAGCCTGAAAGTGCTCAGCAAGGAGCAGATGGAAAATACCGTGGTCAACGGCCGCAAGGACGTGAACACGGCAAGCCAGAAGGTGATGCCCGCCTTCGGCACCAACGAGGACGTGGTCGAAAACCTCGACAACATTTATGCCTATCTCAAGGCGCGGTCCGACGGCGCACTCCCGCCCGGCCACCCGCATCACCTGCCGCAGACCGCGGCGGCGAAATGAGATTTCGCGTTCTCCTGGGCGCCGCACTGGCTCTGGCGGCGTCGTCCTGCCTGGTGACCCGCGGCTTTGCGCAAACGTCTCCCGATATGGTCTCCCATACCGATCTGCGAGTCTGCGCCGATCCCAGCGACCTGCCCTATTCGAACACCAAGAGCGAAGGGTTCGAGAACAAGATCGCCGAACTTCTCGCCCGTGAGTTGAACGAGACGCTTCAATACACGTATTTTCCGGATAGCCAGGGCTTTATCCGCGCGACGCTTGGGCGCAACAAATGCGATGTGATCATCGGCACCGTGGCCGGTTCCGGCGACGTGGCGACCACCGATGCCTATTATCACACCGCCTACATGATGGCGACGCGCACCGCAGATAACCTGCCGATGGACAAGGTGGGAGACTGGCGCATTGCCGGCAAGCGTTTCGGCCTGATTGCCGGCACGCCGCCCACCGATCTGATCGTCGAGCATAATCTGATGGACCAGACCGGCATCTATCAACTGATGGTCGATACGCGCATCAACCAGCCGTCGCACGACATGATCAAAGACCTGGTGGCAGGCAAGATCGACGTGGCGCTGCTGTGGGGCCCGATTGTCGGCTACTACGCCAAGCACGATCATCTGCCGCTGAAAGTGGTTTTCCTGAACGCCGACGGCAGCAAGGTGCGGCTCGACTATCATATCGCTATGGGCATCCGCCCCAGCGACACCGCGTTTCGCCGCCGCCTGAACGCGATCATTGCCAAGGACCGGCCGCAGATCACCAAGATCCTCCAGGATTACGGTGTTCCCCTGCTGGATGAACAGAACAGACCCATCCCCGCAGCTCAATAAGCAAAGCGATGAAACAACACCTGCTGTTTGCCGCCCTCGTCGCGGCACCCCCTTGCTTCGCCGCGGTTATTGAACCAGTTGGGTATCGTATGGACCATTACCGCGCCCCGGTACCGGAGACGGTGCAGGGTGCCTCGGTTGTGCATACGGCTGGACTGCCGCAGCTGATTTCGGCACAGCACCCTATTCTCATCGACGTGCTGCCCGCCCCCACGCCGCCGGCCGATCCGCGCCCCGGCCTGCCAAGGATGCCGCTTCCGCACGCCGACATTCCAGGCAGCATCTGGCTTGCCGATGTTGGCCGCGGTGCGATCAGCCCGCAAACCGACGCATGGTTTCGCGCGCAGCTTACCCAGGCCACCCACGGCGACAAGAACACCCCTGTGTTATTCTACTGTTTATCCAACTGCTGGATGAGCTGGAACGCTACCAAGCGCGCCGTGAGCTACGGCTATACGCACGCTATCTGGTACCCCGAAGGCGCCGATGGCTGGCAATCGGCTGGTAACCCCACGCAAACCGCGCACCCTGTGCCGTAAGGAAGGAAGAAAGGCCTTCTTTTCTGAAGAAAAGAAGCAAAAGACTTTTATGCCTGCGCCAGCGGCAAGATACCGGCCATCGGCTGTATCTTGGGAGCGGCGGAGACGTAAAAGTTTTTTGGTTCTTTTTTTCAAAAAAGAACTTTCTTCCTTGCCTTCTCTTGGCTTCTTCCAAGCCCTACACTTGCCTCCCATCAGGGAGGACGAATGACAGGCATCCGGCGGGCAATCACGCGTGCACTGGATCCGGAAATTGCAGCGGGCGAGCTGTTCGACGCACTCTGGCAACCCGGTTGCTGCCTCGTGCTGCTGTTCGTCTCGCCCAGCTACGATCTGAAATCCCTCGCCCCCAGCCTGCAATCCCGTTTTCAAGGCATCACCCTGGGCGGCTGCACCACCTCCGGCGAGATCGGACCCGGCGGCTACCACGAGCGCTCCATTTGCGGCTTCAGCCTCGCGGCCCCGGATTTCGCCGCCTCCCTCGGCATGATCGAGCACGTGTCGCGCATGGACACGGCCGACATGCAGGCCCGCGTGCGCAGCACCCGCCTGGCCATCTACGATTCCGCGCCCTGGGCGCGCCATGAAAATCTCTTCGCCGTCACCCTGATCGATGGCATCTGCGGCTGCGAGGAGCTGGTTGCCAGCGCCGCCTGCGGCGCCCTCGGTGGCATCCCGCTGCGCGGCGGCTCGGCCGGCGACGGGCTGCACTTCGAAAAAACCTTTGTGCTACACGCTGGCGATTTTCGCACCGACTGCGCGCTGATCGCGGTGATTGCCACCCGCCGCGCGTTCCGTGCCTTCAAGACCGAGCATTTTTCCGCCAGCCACGAGAAATGCGTCGTCACCGGCGCTTTCCCGCGCCGCCGGGTGGTCACCGAGATCAACGCCGAGCCGGCCGCGGAGGAATATGCCCGCATCACCGGCATCCGCATGGCCGACCTGACACCCTCGGCTTTCGCCACCCACCCGATGGTGGTGCGCGTCGGCGAGCAAAGCTTCGTGCGCTCCCTCCAGCGCGTGAACCCGGATCACAGCCTGACCTTCCTCTGCGCCATCGACGAGGGTGTGGTGCTCAGCGTTGGCCAGTGCGGCGACCTGGAGGGCGACCTGGCCCGCATGTTCGACGGCATCGAGCAGCAGATCGGGCCGCCCGACCTGGTGATTGCGTTCGATTGCATCTTGCGCGGATTGGAATTAGACCAAAGGCTCATACGAGGACGCGTCGGTGCCGTAATGGATCGCGCAAACGCCGTGGGCTTCAGCACCTACGGCGAACAATGCGAGGCGATGCACATGAACCAGACTTTTACCGGCATCGCCATCGGTGCTGCCGATGCCTGATACCGGAGTCACCGCCTTTCCGCGGGCGGAAGACGAAGCGATGCTCGCCTTGCTGCGCGAGAACGCGAAGCTGCGGAAGATCAACCATGCGTTGATAGCGCGGTCGAGCGCGGGCCGGACCTGCAGGGCGGCGCGTTTGCCCTGTTCCAGACCGCCGCCGCCCTCGGCAACCAGGTGCAGGAACGCACCGCGGCGCTGACCGAAGCGCTGGGCGCGCTTACCCGCGCCAAGGAGGAGGAAGCGCAGGCGAAAAAGCGCCTGGCCGCCGCCATCGAGGCCATTAACCAGGGCATCGTGCTGTGCGATGCGGATGACCGCATCGTGGTTACCAACGGCCGCTACCGGGAATTATGGGGCGGCCTTCCCGCCGAGCCGGGCACGCGTTTCGCCGCTGTGGTGCGCGGCGCTGCCGCACGCCGCGTGGTCGCCTGCGACGGCGATGCCGACGACTGGGAAGAGTTTCGCATGGCCCGCCACCGCAATCCGGGCGAGCCGTTCGTGATCCAGTTCAACGACGGCACCTGGCTGCAGGTGTCCGAGCGCCGGGTGGCCGGCGGCGGCACCGTCTCGCTCTACACCGACATCACCGAGGTGAAACGCGACGAGGAACGCCGCCGCGAGCGGGAGCTGGAGGAGAAATCCGTGCTCCTGCAGGCGACGCTGGATAATCTTTCCCAGGGCGTTTCGGTGTTCGATGCCGATCGCCAGCTGGTTGCCTGCAACCCCGGCTTCCACGAGTTTTTGCGGAGCGCGATCTGCGGCCAGGCGCCGTGCACCGCCCAGGAACTTTCGGCCTGCAGCGTGGGGCGCCTCGATGCGCTGGGCCTGGCGTTCGTGCACAGCCCGCCGCCATCCATGGTTCAGGACGGCCGGGCGCTGGAATTCAAGACGCCGGGCGGGCGCTCGATCGACATACGATGTTCCGTGATGCCAGGCGGCTACTGCGTGAGCACGTATACCGACGTTACCGAGCGGCTACGCATTTCGGATGCGCTTAAGGAAGCCAACGAAAGCCTTGAGCGGCGGGTGGAAAAGCGCACCGCCGAACTCAGCCGGGCGAACGCGGAAATCCTGGCGGCAAAAGCCGAGGCTGAAAACAACAATCTCTCCAAAACAAAATTCTTCGCCGCCGCCAATCACGATCTGCTGCAGCCGCTTGCCGCAGCCCGCGTGTTCGCCTCCGCGCTCAGCGAACGCCGCCTTTCGCCGCCCAACCGGGAGCTCGTTCGCCACGCCTTGGCGGCGCTGGATTCGGTGGACGACATGCTGACCTCCTTGCTGGACATCGCCAAGCTCGATGCGGGCGTGATGGCCCCTGCCCCGTGCAGTTTCGCGCTGAAGGAGGTGCTGGGGCGCGTGGGCGAGGAATACCGGCTGATTGCCGCGCGCAAGAAGCTGCGCCTGCGGGTGTTTGCAGGCGATGCCGTGATCCATTCCGACCCGCGGCTGCTGGCGCGTATCTTGCGCAACCTGGTGTCCAATGCGCTCCGGTATACCTCGACCGGGGGTGTGCTGGTGGGTCAGCGGCGGAAGGGCAATGAGCTTCTGGTAGGGGTATGGGATACCGGGATTGGCGTGGCGCTTGCGCAGCAGGACGAGATTTTTGAGGAGTTCCGAAGGCTGCCGCAGGCCAGCGACAGCAGCGGCCGCGGTGCGGGCTTGGGCCTTTCCATTGTACGCCGCGCCTCGCGCATGCTTGGCCACCGCATGGTGGTGCGCTCCATCCCCGGGAGCGGCAGCTTTTTCGGCATCGTGGTGCCCTTGTCGGATCAGCCGCCGGTGTGCCTGAAGCGGCCGCAGCGCGCCGGCGATGGCGGGCAGGATGGCTGCCAGGGCCCGCAATCCCTGCGCGGCCGCTCCGTTCAGCTGATCGACGACGAGCCGCATGTTCTGCAGGGGCTTTCGGTGCTGCTGAAGGGCTGGGGCATGCAGGTGAGTGGTGCGCCCAGCGCTGCGCAGGCGCTGGAGGCGGGCAGCGCCGCGCGTCCCGACCTGATCATTGCCGATTTTCGCCTTGAAGGCCCCGGCACCGGCCTTGATGCCATTGCGACGTTGCGCCGCCGGTGGGGCGACTTGCCGGCTATCGTGGTGACGGCCGATCACGGGCCGGAGGTGCAGCAGGAGGTGAGTGCTGCGGGCCTTCATTTGCTGCACAAGCCGGTGCGTCCTGCCCGTTTGCGCAGCTTGATCACGCATGTGATCCAGCATCACGGCACGGCGATCGAGGCATAGAATTTTTACCTCTCCGCCGCTCCCAACATGGATATGAAAACGCATCGTTCCACAAGCGCAGGAATAAAAGTCTTTTGCTTCTTTTCTTCAGAAAAGAAGACCTTCCTTCTGCTTACCTATTTTGGCTGAAAACATCGCAAACTCATCCGCCACCTCGCTCCTGCAACGAGATCCCTTCCCTCAACACATCCTCTGGCCTATTTTATGGCTCCCGCAACAAAGGCCCAATCATGCTCAGTCACGCCATGTTCGGCAGCAACGATTTGCCGCGCGCCGTTGCCTTCTACGACGCCGTTCTCGCTCTGCTCGGGGCGAAGCAATTGATGACGTTCGGCACCACGGTTGTGTGGGGTGTGGACGCAATGCAGTTCGCTGTGTGCGCTCCCTTCAACGGGGAGCCGGCCACAGCTGGCAACGGGACGATGGTTGCGTTGACTGCACCCACCCGCGCCGTGGTGGATCAGGTGCACGCCAGGGCGCTGGAATTGGGCGGGTCGGACGAAGGCGCGCCTGGCCTTCGCGGCGCCGAGGCGAACGGTTTTTATGCGGCTTATTTCCGCGATCCTGACGGCAACAAGTTGTGCATTTACCGGGCCGGCCCGGCGTAGACCGCATCGCGCTAAGGCGATGCGGGGCAGTCCCCGGATATGTGCCTGCGAAAGCACTTACCCCACGTGGAGGAACCGAAATACGAAGCCAGCCAACGCGATCGGCAGAGGCATAGTCGCGAATATCCACTTCAAGCGGGTGGATAAAGGCCCAAACTTGACAGCAATGGTCGACAGTTTCGGATAGCTGCCAGCCATTTGGAAATGGGTGATGTTCTCGGCGACATCGAACAGCCAGGATGGCGCCGCGATCAAGCAGAGCCTGGCCCAGCCCGAGGGCGGCGGAAACGCGATCCGGCCGCGTCCTGCCGTTCAAAAGCGGACGCCTTGGTCATTGCGTTTGCTCCAAGCCGTAAGAGCGAACCTAGCGGTATCGCTCCGATTCTTGCGTGGCAGCCGCATCCGCATTGCTTCGCGCTTCGTTGCAGCGATCGATGCCACGATAGAAGGTAATCTCGCTATTCGCGTCAGGGATCGCGATGGTGGTCTCGGTCAGGCGGCCCGCGCCGTCACGCTCATCGTGTGTCGGATAAAGGCGGCCGGCATCGCGAGCGTCGTGGATAATTTCTCCCGGGGTAGCGCGTGCACAATCTGATGTGTGCCGATTTGCGCCAATGGGGGTCGTTCGCGAGTCGCGGTTGACATGCCAGGAGCGGACATGGCTGCAAAGGATCGCGATAAGGGAGGGATTAGTGAGCGCAATGGCTCACGAAACAGTCCATCGCAACCGCGGCCGCCCTCGCTCATGAACTTCGGGGTGCGCATCAATCGCCTTCAAACGTTGCCGCAGCTTGAGCTGAACCGAAGAGGGATCAATCGCCCGAGGACGTAAACGCGAGTGCTTCGCAGGTTGCTCCAGATGCAGGATGACCCTCAAAGTAGTGGCCGCCAGTGCGCCTGCAGCAAAAGCCTTTTCGGTTCCAATCCGTGCATTTACCTTGGCTGGCAAGATGCCGGCTAACGTGTCCAAGATCTTGCAGCAGACCTCATCATCGAGCTCAGATGGTTTAGTGCGAGGGTACTGCCGGTAGTCTTTTACCTCGATTAAATAAAGGGTTTTGTCTGGCGCCAATGCTAGGACGTCAATGGCCTTGATGCCACTCCGGACTGTCTGGAACTGACTCTTGTAATATGCCCAGTCGTCGTATCTACCGACTTCCCAATCAGGTTCAAACACAAATGACAAAGCACCTACTGGCACCACCACCATTATTGAAGCTCGAGAAATCTGTCGGATTGCTCCAAATCCTCATCGAGGGAGGCAATCGAGCCTACATCGGCTATAGTCGCACCCTGCTCGATCTGCACGCCTCGGCCATCACTAGCGTGTAGACCAAAGAATTGGGAAGTGAGTCCTCGGTCGTCAACTTGAGCAAGCAAGATCTCTAACTCTCGTAACAGGAACAGGCTATGAGTAGCGATG
>Ga0116226_10007003_pt1 | contig 10162 bp, 10 predicted proteins | sample S1TSphfallax_FD_89692 | JGI IMG/M metagenome (GOLD analysis project Ga0116226, IMG submission 89692) | Host-associated microbial communities from peat moss isolated from Minnesota, USA - S1T2_Fa - Sphagnum fallax MG | ecosystem: Host-associated > Plants > Peat moss > Unclassified | place: USA...
ACAGGAACCAACACGGAAACCGAAAAGTAAGCCTGATCGGGCATGATTTGCCTTAGATCAAAGGTTCAGGGCAGAATGCCGTCACCCGCGCAGACCAAGACCTCGCCCGGTGCGGCGACCGCGAGCCGGCGCGCCTCCCTGCCCGCGGGGGCGTTCCGCGCCCATGCGGCGGAGGCGGATCGACGCGCCTTCTTCCGCGTGGTGTCGCATGAGTTGCGTACGCCGCTCAACGCCATCATCGGCTTCTCCGAGATCATCGCCAGCGAGCTTTACGGCCCGCTCAGCGAGCCGCGTTATCGCGAGCATGCGGCGTTGGTGCGGGAGAGCGGGCTGAAGCTGCTGAAGCTGGTCAACGACGTCCTGGACATTGCGCGGCTGGATTCCGGCGGCGCCGACCTTGATCTGCGGCCCGAGAACTTGAGCGCTGCAGCCGAAGAGGCGGTGCGCGCCGCCAGCCCCGACGCCGAAGCGCGGGGCGTGCGTATCGTCCTCACCGTTCCGGACACCCCCCCTCGGGTCTTGGCCGACGCCCGCGGGCTCGCCACCATCTTCTCGAACCTCTTGCAGAACGCCATCGCCCACGCGCCCGAGGGCAGCGAGGTTGAGATTGTGGTCACAGGCGATCACGAGGGGGCGAGCCTAAAGATTTGCGACCATGGACAAGGGGTCGATCCATCCGACCTCGCGCGCATCCAGCGTCCCTTCGAACAGGTGGAGAATCCCCTGGTGCGTCGGACCGACGGCGCAGGGCTCGGCCTCACCATCGTCGGGCTGCTTTGCAAGGCGATGGACGCGCGCCTCGTGCTTCATTCAGCCAAAGGCGAGGGTTTCTCCGCCGCAGTCCACCTGCCGCCCGTGCCGCCGCAAGCGGTGTGATGGTCCAGACGATGACCGCGCGATCGGCGGCTCTCCCGGCGCAATACCTGTGGCCACGCAGAACGCTCGGGCTGATCGTCCTAGCGCTGGTCCTTGCCTTGTCGCTGGGGGGCGTGGTGATGGATCGGCGCGCGATGACCATGGCGCCCGCCAGCGGCGGCGGCTCGGATGCGTTGTTCTATCGACAGGTGATCGACGACCTCGCCAAGGGGCGCAGCTATTATGAGGCGGCGACGGCGGAGATGCGCAAAGACCGCTTTCCCCTTCGCCCGTTCGTGACGGTGCGACCGCCGCTCTTGGCCGTCAGCCTCGCCCGCCTGCCGAACGAGGGGGTGCGGCGCGCGGCGCTGATCGGCCTAGCGGTCGCCGTAGTGCTCGCCTGGGGCTTGAGGCTGCGCCGCCTCTGGCGGGCGGAACCCGTTGGGTATGGTTTTACGATGCTGCTATTGGTCAGCGGCGTGGCGCCGGATCTGGCGCCGAAAGCCTATCTGTTCCACGAGGCTTGGGCGGCCCTGTTGATCGCGCTCTCCCTGGGGCTTCGCCGGCCGGACCGGTTCCTCGCCAGCCTCATCCTCGGCCTCATCGCCGCCGTGATGCGTGAGCTCGCGATTCCCTTCCTCTTGGTGATGGCGGTGCTGGCCGCGCTAGAGGGGCGCAGACGTGAGTCGCTCGCCTGGACCGTGGCGATGGCGGCGGCGGCTTTGGCTTTGGCGGCGCACGCCGTGATGGTCGCCCAAGCGACCTCCCTGGCCGACCGCCCCTCGCCGGGTTGGACCCGCTTCGGCGGCTGGGCCTTCGTACTGAAGACGGTGCAGTGGAATCTGATCGTCGCCGCTGCGCCCGCTCTGCTGGCGCCGCTCCTAGCGACGCCGGCGCTGTTGGGCTTTTTGGGCTTGAAGGGCGGGCTGGCGCGACGGACGGCCTTGACGGTGTTCGGCTACGTGGCGCTCTTCTGCATCGTCGGTCGGCCCGAGAACTTCTATTGGGGTCTGATGATCGCGCCGCTCTGGCCTCTTGGTCTGGTGGGCGTCTGGGACGCGACCAAAGCCCTGGCTGCAGGACACCCGCCGCCGATAGTTCGGACGCTGAAAGGCCTTGAGGCTTAGGACGGCGGCGCTTAAGTGGCGGTCATGCCCTCCCCCATCGACATCGAGCTGGACGATCTCGCCGACGAGTTCGAGTTGATCGGCGAACCGAACGACCCGGAACGCTATCGACATCTGATGGACATGGGCCGGCGACTGGAGCCCTTATCCGAGGTCGAGCGGAGCGACGCCAACAAGGTGCGGGGGTGCACCAGCCAGGTTTGGCTGATCACCGAGCCGCAGGCGGACCGCAGCGTGCGGTTCCGCGGCGATTCCGACAGCGACATCGTGCGCGGGCTGGTGGCTGTCCTGATCCGGCTCTATTCCGGCCGCAAGCCCGAAGACGTGTTGGACTTCGACATCAAGGGCGCCTTCGACCGGCTGGGCTTTTCCGGCGCCATCAGCGCTCAGCGCTCCAACGGGTTCTTTTCCATGGTGCAGCGGGTGCGGCGCGACGCCGAGGCGTTGGCGAGCGCCTGACCCTCAGAGTCCCATTTCTTCGTTGAGCCTCAACGCAGGTCGGCTGTGTAGACGACGGTCTTCAAGACCGTCGCGCCCGAGGCGACGGGATAGGCCTTGAAGCCCAGCCGCTCTCCGGCCTTCACCACCACCTGCACGCTCTGCACGCTTTGCAGATGATGCTCGGCGGGCGCCGGCCCGTCCTCGCCGAAGGCTTGGGCGTCGCCGACCTCGATGCAGCTCTTGAGCTTGGCGCTGTCCGAGGTGGCGAAGGCCACGGTCTGCAGCACGATGCGGACGGTGGTGTCCTTGTCTCGCTCGATGAAGGTCTCGGTGCCGCTGACGCCCGAGGCGATCATGACCGCGGCCTGGGGGACCGAGAGGAAATCGTCGTCCGCTTCGTTCAACTTCATATGGGCCATGACGCGTCCTGCAGATCGGAATGGATCGCGGCGGAAACGCGCCGAAGCCGCGCTTGCTCCCGCCTTTCGCTCAGAAGGCGGATGGGCTTTATTGGAGATGGCCTTCATTAGGGGAAGGCGCAGGTGTGCAGGCCCGCAAAACGGCTTAAGCGGCGCGGATGCCCGTGCGATCCCAGTCGGATGCGCCGCCAACCACCACGTCGTAGCCGAGGATCATGTTCACCCGGTCGCCATCGCTCGCTAAAGGCATACGTAACCAGACGATGGACAGATGAGGCGACCCCCGCCAAGCGAGAGAATGAACGCCGACGCCGGGTTGGCGGGTCGCCACGATCTTATCGAGTTCCGCCCGCCAATAGACCGCAGGTTCCGCACCGTAGACTTCGCCGATACGCTTGCCGGTGATCTCGCCGCCGTAGACGCTGTAGAGGCCGGTGCCGGCCAGGCGCAGGCGGTAATCACCCGGCTCGTAACCGACATCGATCAAACTGACGGTGGGCAGATGACGCTTGAAATCGCAGGGATCGATATGGGCGCGGCTCGGCAGACGCCCGGCCTGACGGCGAGACCGCCAATAGGAGAGCATCTCTTCGTGCCCCCGCACGGCGGAGACGGGCCCGGCCACCTGGACTTGCATCTTTAGCTTCCCCCACAACCCTCTGGAATCCCGACGCTTACTATCTCTTAACTCAGACTCCGCGGCAACTGATTTTTGGACTCTTTCGCGGGCGAGTTGTCACAGTACGGCGCTCACATCTCGCGCATGGGGAGAAAACACAGGAGCGAATCAAATGCCCGCTGACGGCGTCGGCGGATCTTTGGGATACCGGCGCGGTGATCAGTTTCGATAATCTGCAGCGAGGGCCAGCATGGCCGCCCTTTGAGGCGCGGAATATTCGTCCACTGCATCCTCATCGCCCTCTCGGATGGCTCGGATCAACGCGGGCGTAAGGGCGGAGGAGAGCGACCAGTTCCAATACCGCAGCACCGTCTGCGCCCGATCAACCGCCATCATGTCATAGATGAACAGCGTCCGCTCCAGCGCCGAGGCCATCCGCCCTTCGGAGTCCGCCTCGGGCCGACGCAGCGCGCGCCAGAGGGACAAGAGAGCGCTCTTGGGCAGGCCGGTGGCCTTGCAGAGGATCGCCAGCGGTTCGCCGAAGGGGTCGGTGAAGATCTTGGCGCCGGTCATCGGCTTCACCCCGGCGAGATAAGCGATCTCAGAGGCCAGATCTCGGGTCATACCGCGCTCGGCCACCAGCACCGCCTCGTCGAGGCTGGCGTAGATGCTCTTGTCGATCGCGGCGCGGTTCCGCTGGCGGCGCTCGACGAACTGCAGCGCCTTTCGCACCAGGGCGTCCTGCCACCCTTCCTGGCTGGCTATAGGGAAGATGTCGCCGACGGCGTCCTGCAGCACCTCGCGACTGACGGCGAAGCGTTGCAGGATCACCTTGCGCGCCTCCGGCTCGGCCCACCAGAACATGACGTAGGCGTGGCTGGGACGAAGCTCAGGCCGATGCAGCAGGCCGGGGATGAGCATGGGATAGGTCCTCGAAACCGCCACCATCTGCTCCACCGCCGCCGCCGACAGCTTGGCCTCACGGTTGGCGAGCAGCGCGTTGATCACCCCGATCTCGCCGCACTCCGCCACCGCTTCAGACACCACTTCCGACAGGCCGCGGCGCATGGCGATCATGCGGCGATGCTCGATCTGGGCGTCGCGCACGCAACCGATCAGGTCCGGATCGCTGATGGTGGTCCCGTCTTCGAGCAAAAAGGTGGAGACGGAGATGTCGTCGCGGAGCAGGAGACGCACGAGGGCGTTCGGGATTTCGCTGAGCGGCGCCAAGCGGCGCGCAACCTTCTGGCGGTCTTCCACGTCCGCCTCGCGCAGCATCTCCACCAGCAGGTCGGCCGTCACCGACCGCTCGAAGGTGTTCACCCGGCTGGAGGGCAGGCAGACCACGTCGGCGAGACGGCGCAGCAACGCGCGCCTCGCCTTGCCCGTGGGCGGCGCGTCCGCAAATGGATCAGCGATAAGGGGGTCGGCCACGGCGTTGCTCGGTTTCGCCCCGATTAGAGCCGAACTCGGTTAACCGGCGGTGTGCGTCTCGGCTTGCGGCGGTCGGGCTTCAAGGCTTAAGCGCCGCGGTAGAGAAGGCTAACGCGATTGGCCAGCCCGACTTGCGGGCGGCGTTATTCCCGCCTACTGCGCCGGCGAGGCCTCTGGCTCTGGCCGAAAGCGCCGTCTGGTCGGAGTTTCTGGGGTAGGCGCAGGCGCATCCCGCCGATAAAGCCCCACCATGTCCCGCGCCGCTTCACCCGCCGTCGCCCGCTTTCTGCCCATCGGCACCATGGTGCTCGCCATGCTGTCGGTGCAGAGCGGCGCGGCCATCGCCAAGCGCCTTTTCCCCCTAGTGGGCTCGGAAGGCGCGACCACCTTGCGCCTCGTCATCTCGGCCGCGCTGATGGTGGTGGTTTGGCGGCCATGGAATGCGAAGGTCACCCGCGCCAACGCCCTGCCGCTGATCGGCTACGGCTTGGCCCTCGGGACCATGAACCTCACCTTCTATCTGGCGCTGCGCACTATCCCGTTGGGGATCGCCGTGGCCATCGAGTTTATCGGGCCGCTGACCGTGTCGCTGCTGCAGTCGCGCCGGCCGATCGACTTCCTCTGGGTCGGTTTGGCGGTGGCGGGGCTGCTCCTGCTTTTGCCCATCGGCGGCCTCTCCAAAGGCCTCGATCCGGCAGGCGTCGGCTTCGCCCTGGTCGCCGGGGTCTGCTGGGCGCTCTACATCGTCTTCGGGCAAAAGGCGGGGGCGGAGCACGGCGGGCGCACGGTAGCGCTCGGCAGCCTGATCGCCGCGTTGCTGGTGACGCCCTTCGGCGTGGCGCGGGCGGGGCTCGGCCTCATCGACCCGCACGTTCTGCCTATCGGCCTCGCCGTCGCCTTGCTCTCCAGCGCCATTCCCTATTCGCTGGAGATGTTCGCCCTGACCCGGGTGCCGACCCGGATGTTCGGCACGCTGATGAGCTTAGAGCCCGCCATCGGCGCGATGACCGCCTTCCTGATCATCGGCGAGCGGCTGAGCCCGATCCAGCTCTTGGCCATCGCCCTGGTGATCGCCGCCTCCGTTGGCGTGGTGGCCGTGGGTGAGCGCAAGGCGGCCGAGCCGGAGCTGATGACCTAAGCCTCATCCTCAAACGCATATTGCGCGTCGAGATGCTCAGGACCAGGCGCCGCCGAGGACGAAGACGCTCAGGACAATACCTTAACGGAACACGCGGGCCTGCCACTCCGGCCAGATGTTCGGCACGTCGGTGGAGACCTTGTTGGGATAGGCGGCGGGACGCTTCTCCAGGAACGACGCGACGCCTTCCTTGGCGTCGGCTGAGGCGCCGCGGGACTGGATGGCGCGGCTGTCGGCCTTGTGCGCCTCCATGGGATGGTCCGCGCCGGCCATGCGCCAGAGCATCTGCCGCGTGAGGGCCACGGAGACCGGAGCGGTGTTCTCCGCGATCTCGCGGGCCAGGGCTCTGGCGGCGGGCAAGAGTTCGTCCGGCGCGTGCAGAGAGCGGACGAGGCCGCGTTCATGCGCCTCGGAGGCGGGGAACACCCGCCCGGTGTAGCACCACTCCAGCGCCGTGGAGAGGCCGACCACCTTGGGCAGAAACCAGGACGAGGCGGCTTCCGGGGTTATGCCGCGCTTGGCGAAGACGAAGCCGTAGCGCGCCTCGGTGGACGCCATGCGGATGTCCATGGGCAGCTGCATGGTGACGCCGACGCCCACCGCCGGGCCGTTCACCGCCGCGATCACCGGCTTCAGGCTCTCATAGATGCGCAGGGTCACCCGCCCGCCGCCATCGCGATAGACCTCGCCGACCTTGCCCTCTTCGCGCTCCAGCGCCTGCGGCTGATTGCGGTCGAAGGTGTTGGCGCCGCCGGAAAGGTCGGCGCCCGCGCAGAAGGCCCGCCCCGCGCCGGTGACGATCACCGCCTTCACCTTGTCGTCGCCGTCGGTCTCGTCGAAGGCCTTGATCATGTCCACCATCATCTGAGCGGTGAAGGCGTTCAGCTTCTCAGGCCGATTGAGGGTGATGGTCGCGATCCCGTCATCGACGGCGTAGAGAATGGTTTCGAAGCTCGGCATGGGCGTCCTCCTGATGTTTGGCGGCACTTGAAGCCTTGGACGCAAGGGAAGGCAAGCCGCCCGCCCGGCCTTCTCCCGCGACGCCCTTCTATTGTGGAGGGGTGCGCCCCACATGCGGGCGATCACAGCAACGCTGCAAGGAACCGCAATGGCCCTCTCGATGTACGACGCCTCCGTCCCCGCTTTTGTTCGGACGCTGAAAAACCTCGACGCCATTCTGGACAAGGCGACAGCCTATGCCGAAGCCAAGAAGGTGGACCCCGATCTCCTGGTCACCAGCCGCCTCGCCATCGACATGCTGCCCCTGGCCCGGCAGATTCAGATCGCCACCGACGGCGCGAAAGGCGGCGCCGCGCGTCTCGCCCGCATGGAGATACCGAGCTATCCCGACGATGAGACCACGATTGCGGCGTTGAAGGACCGCATCGTCAAGACCATCGCCTTCCTGGAAAGCATTCCGGCGGACAAGTTCGCCGGCGCCGAGGACCTGACCATCGACCTGAAGCTCGGCGCGCGGGAGATGAGCTTCCCCGCCAAGCACTACCTCTTCGGCTTCGTGATCCCGAACTTCTACTTCCACGTCACCACCACCTACGCGATCCTGCGCCATAACGGCGTCGAGATCGGCAAGACGGACTACCTCGGCGCCGTCTGAGGCCAACTTTCGGGGAGGGCGCCGCAGCGGCGCCCTCTTTCCGGCCGCGCGTTCCTGCGCTCTACTCGCCTGAACAACAAACGCCGCTCAGACATCGGGCAGGCGTGTGGGATCAGGGAGCGTCGCCATGGCCGAAATCCAGGCGGATTATGTGATCGTCGGAGCCGGATCGGCGGGGTGCGTTCTCGCCAACCGGCTGAGCGCCGAGCCGAGCGTCAAGGTGGTGCTTTTGGAAGCGGGCGGCGACGACCGGCCAACGCACAATCTGTCCCAGTTCATGTCCAACGTGATGATCCACGTGCCGGTGGGCTACGCCTCCACCCTCAAGGACCCTAAGGTGAACTGGCTCTATCAGACCGAACCGGACGCAGCGGGGCGCAGCCACACCTGGCCGCGGGGCAAGGTGCTCGGCGGCTCCTCGTCCATCAACGGCCTCCTCTATATCCGTGGGCAGCACGCCGATTACGACGGTTGGCGCCAGCTCGGCTGCGAGGGCTGGGGTTGGGACGACGTCCTGCCCTACTTCAAGCGGGCGCAGCATCAGGAGCGCGGCGAGAGCGACCTGCACGCCGTGGGCGGCCCGCTGAACGTCTCCGACGTCACCGAGACTCATGAGGTGTCCGACGCAGTGGTTAAGGCCTGCGTGCAGGCCGGCCTGCCGGCACGGGACGTGAACGGCGCCGAACAGGAAGGCGTCTGCTATTATCAGCTGACCGTGAAGAACGGCCAGCGCTGCTCGGCCGCCGTCGCCTATCTTCACCCGGTCATGGGTCGCAAGAACCTGAGCGTCGAGACCGGCGCCCTCGCGTCCCGCGTGCTCTTAGAGGGCAAGACGGCGGTTGGGGTGGAATTTCGCCAGAACGGCCGGACCCTGGTGGTGAAGGCCGCGCGCGAGGTGATCCTGTGCGGCGGCGCGATCAACTCACCCCAGCTGCTGCAGCTTTCCGGCGTCGGCCCTGGCCGGCTTTTGCAGGAGGCCGGCGTCGAAGTGGTGGTCGATCTGCCCGGGGTCGGCGAAAACCTGCAGGACCATTATGTGATCGGCATGCAGTACCGGCTGAAACCTGAGGTGATCTCGGTGAACGAGCTTTCCAAGGGAACGCGCTTCGTCGGCGAAGCGGTGAAGTACCTGTTCCAGAGGAAGGGCCTGCTCACCCTCTCCGCCGCCCACATCGCCGCCTTCTGCAAGTCGCGGCCGGACCTTTCCAGCCCCGATATCCAGTTCCACATCCTGCCCGCCACCATGGACATGGAGAAGCTGACCAAGGACCAGAAGACGGTGCTGGAGGACAAGCCGGGCCTGACCATCGCCCCCTGCCAGGTGCGCCCCGAGAGCCGCGGGACCGTGCGCATCAAGTCCGCAGATCCGACCCACTATCCGGCCATCGTGCCGAACTACCTCGCCGATCCCCTCGACCAGGAGGTGGCGGTGGCCAGCCTGAAGTGGGGCCGTAAGATCGCCGAACAGCCGGCTCTGGCCCCCTATATCGAGAGCGAACTTACGCCCGGCGCGGCGTTCAAGCGCGACAAGGACTTACTGGCCTACGCGAAGGCGGCGGGGGGCACGATCTATCATCCCGTGGGCACCTGTCAGATGGGGCGCGGACCGCGCGCGGTGGTGGACCCGCAACTGCGCGTACACGGCGTCGAGGGCCTGCGGGTGGTGGACGCTTCGGTCATGCCGCGCCTGGTTTCCGGCAACACCAACGCTCCGACCATCATGATCGCCGAGAAGGCCGCCGACATGATCCTCGGCAACGCCTCGGCCGGCGCCCTGGCGGCCTGACCCGATGCATCCTTTCCACCACGCCAAGACCCACCCCGAAAAGCCCGCCTACATCATGGCCGCCACCGGCGAGACCGTGACCTATGGCCTGCTCGACGCCCGCTCGAACCAGGGGGCGCACCTCTTCCGATCCCTCGGCCTGAACGCCGGCGACGGGATCGCCATCTTCATGGACAACGGGCCGCGCTATTACGAAATCCTCTGGGCTGCGCAGCGCTCGGGTCTGCGCTTCACCTGCATCTCCTCAAAGCTGACGGCGGGCGAGGTCGATTACATCATCAAGGATTCGGACTCCAAGGCGCTGATCGTCTCCAGGAGCCTCGCCGACATCGCCCTGAAGGCGGCCCCGCTCCTGCGGGGCGTCACCCTCTATATGACCGAAGGCGCAGAAGGCCCGTTCCAGAGTTTCGAGGAGGCGCGCGAGCCCTTTCCCACGACGCCCGTCGCCGACGAGAGCGCCGGGTCCGCCATGCTCTACTCTTCGGGCACCACGGGGCGGCCCAAGGGGGTCAAGCGCGCGGCGGTGGTGGATACCCGCATCGACGCGCCCAACGCCCTGGCGACCATCGGCGCAGCCCTCTACGGGATGGCGGAGGACAGCATCTACCTGTCGCCCGCTCCGCTCTATCACGCAGCCCCGCTGGGCTGGTCGATGGCGGTGCACGCCCTCGGCGGCACGGTGGTGATGATGGAGAAGTTCGATCCTGAGAAAGCCCTCGAATATATCC
>Ga0116226_10007004_pt1 | contig 10160 bp, 4 predicted proteins | sample S1TSphfallax_FD_89692 | JGI IMG/M metagenome (GOLD analysis project Ga0116226, IMG submission 89692) | Host-associated microbial communities from peat moss isolated from Minnesota, USA - S1T2_Fa - Sphagnum fallax MG | ecosystem: Host-associated > Plants > Peat moss > Unclassified | place: USA...
ATCTCTTTTGGGACTTTCCCATTGTTGTTCATTTGCATTTTTGACAATGCAAACTTTCCTTTTGTCATCAAAATTTACATCCCCCTTTCCATTCAAATACAAAACAAACATCTAAGGTCATTACCAATTAAAGGACAACACCTTCTTGCAACTATGATTTTTCATCTTGATTAAGGTTTTTTCAAAAATAAGTCTTACAAATGATTACTTATATTTTCTTAAGGCATATGGCAACATTTGTTTCTTTTGAATCTTTTCCATGTTGAAAAACATTTTTTCATTAATCATTACAAGGAATCATGTCCATACCAACCCATGTGTTTATAACTTATGTCCAAATCAACCATTTTTGCAATTGTTGTTTTAATTGTCCCCCATGGCACCATGGTAAATATGATTTGTAATCACATATTCAACTACAACATGGTTTTAAGTGTTAGATGTGATTGTGAATTGCAACTATTACTAGTTGAAATGAATTTATGAAGATGAAAAGTGCATTCATATCATCCACAATTGGTAATGTCCAATAATAGATGAAAATCTAGTTGTTTTGTGACTAGTAATGTGATTCATAGGTGATTAGACAAGATGTGGGGTGCAAAAAAAATAACATGAGCCACATTCACCTGCTTAGGGGATTGCTTTTGAAAGAATATTATTTAAAACACATTTTTAAAAAATTCTTCAAAAATGTCTTCAAAATATTTTTATTTTATTTTATTTTATTGTGTCAAGGTCTATGTAAAATATTTCAAGATATATGTAATTTTCAAAAGTTTTGAAATCTATTTATAATTCCTTTTAGTGCTAAAAAATACACCTAACAATGTTTAATGAATGTTTTTGAAAGTTTTTTATTCATCGGATTTTTAAAAATTAATTCACATGTTTCAATGATGTATTATGAATTTTATTATACTAAAAAATCTTATACTTTCAACACCAAATTAAAATTGCACTTTTACATGTGAAAAACTAAACACACATTACACTTGCTGTGGTTCTTATTAATGTGACTATACCTTGTGGCATCTTGTTCAATTTGGATTACAAACTATATATCAAAATTACAAAATGTACATGTGTTAATGGCTAATTAATGCATGCAAGGTGAAAGCATGGATTGTTTAGATTATCACACTTGTAATTATTTTGGATTACATACAAATGTAAAATTTAAAGCCATATTCAAAGTTAAGATTATCAATTTTAAATTATTCATTTTGTCATAGACTTTAATAGGAATCATCATAAATTTTTTGGATGAATTTCAAAAGGATTATGGATTTGTAATGAACTTTTGAAATAACAACATTACATTTGTCACACAAATAAAATGAAAAATGTGGATTCAAAAAATATGTCAAAGTAGTGTCAAATTAGAAATTAAAAAAAAAAACATCATCAAATGAAACATTTATTCGTGAAATGCATTGAGAATTTCCTAATATATATATTTTCAATTTCTTAAAATTTTATCCTTGAGAATCCATTTCATGTTAAATTTTTTAATCTTTTGCATGTATTTTTTGATCAATCACATGTTTAGGGATATTCATAGGTTGGCTTATTAATATTTATGATTAACAACATAAGGGATAATTAAGGATTTATGGTTTGATAATTGTTAAAACTACAAAAAAATCATTAACGTTAGATTATGGACTCTCAAATGCACTTTTTAAACACCTAACCATGCTTTCACCTTGCAATATGACATGTTAGTTTAAGCTACCTAGACTTAGGCAACCTTAATAACTTAAGCAACCCCTAAATAACTTTAGCAATTTAGGTAACCCCTAAGTAGCTAAGTCCAAACAAGTTAAAGTGTACTAGCCAAAACTAAAAAGACATTCCTTAAAATACTCATGTTTTCATTCCCATCAATTTAAATTAATGAATAAATGGTCAAATATTTTTAAATGTAATTTTCTAAGCCAATATATTTAGAATCATCAATATCATCCATTTTGTGTACATATGTCTAATGAAATAATATTAATAAAGGTATACAAATAAAAATGACATTGTGACAAAATACTAATACACCTTAACAAATTTTCAACCAACCCATAGGTAGTGTAGGTAGGCCCTAGGTACCCTAATTAATATACAGTGTACACAACCCTTAAGAGACCTTTAGGTAATTTACGTAATTTAGGGTAAGTTGAGTACATCACTTAGGTAGGTTAGAAGAAATGTTTATTAAATTTTAAATCCATTTCATATTGCATAAACAAAGTTGGTGCAATGGTAAACAATCTACCCTTCAATATGAAGGTGAGGGGATCAAGGTGAAAGGATGGTAAAGTATACACAAAAAGTAGTGTAAGCAACAAAATATTGGGGTCCTTAAAGAAAAGGACTACTAAGTAAATGATTTTATGGGGATAATAATTTTTTTTGGGTACATTATTTCTTAATTCTTGTTTGCATGGACTTCAAAAGCTAAATTATTATGATCATGTTCTTTTTAACTACTTGCAAGTACTTGAATTGGACCTAAAATTTGTGACAATTTGAAAAATAAAGTTCAAGTATTTGAAAGTAGGTGAAATGTGTTTGCAAGTATTTGGTTTTTTTCTCAAGCACTTCAATATTGATGTGGTGAACATCCTACTATAATTTTTTTGGATAATCGAGTTTGTTTTCCTAACTAAAATCATCCCCAACCCCTAAAAATAGGAGATATTTTTGGGGTACTTTTTCAAGTCCAAATGATATAACACAATTTTTTTTTGAAAGCTAACGGGAGGCTAGAGATGCCCTTGAAGAAAAATAAAAAATCACTTGTTTTGAAATGATAGACAAAAGGTTAGAAGTTTGAACTTTTGTTTTTTTTCATGTTTTCAAGTAGAAAACAAGGTAACAAATATGTACAAAATATCTTGCTTGCACCCATCAAATCTTTATTATTGTAACCTATCTACCCTAATTTAAGCTAGGTAATTTAGGTGTTTACTTTAGGCCAATGTGTTTAGCCTAAATCACCTAGGCTTTGACCTAGCCCATGTTTTTAATTTAAATGACCTAGGTTAAGTAGGTTAAGCCACCTAACTTAGGCTTAGTTTAAGTAGGCATGCCACATGGTGCCATTTATTCAACTTGGAGCTTACCATGTGGGGTGGTTACAAGGTCAGGTGGAGCAATTTAGCAGATAAATAGTCCATAAAAAATCCATTTGGTAATGTTAAAATTGCATTCTATTTTGATATCATTGTTTAAATGGGGGATTAAAGGTGGTTATTGAAATAATAAATATTATGTGAATAAAATTTCAATTAGATAACTCTTTAACATGCATGTTAACAAAAAAAACATTAAAATTCATCAAAAGATGAGTATGATATGGAGTTTTGAAAATATGGTCCATTTTAAAACATTAAAAAATTCATATCTTTTTTTTTTGTTTAGGTGTTTAAAAAAAAATCATCTATTTTATATTTTCTTTAATATATCATATATTGAGTCTTTGTAAGGTAATCCAAATAAAATTCATAAACAAAAAATTATTTGTATAAAACCACAAATAGAAAACCAATCCATATTTTTCAATTTCAAAAGTTCAATATGAGGTATATTTGGAAGATATATGTTTTTTTTTTATGTGATTGAATTTCCTCTTATTCAAGCGAAGAATTTTAATTCAATGACAAATTTGGCATAATGGTGATTTTATGGCATTTTAATGCATGACACTTTGCAAAAACTTGTTGTGTGACACAAAATGTGGTCCACCTTATCTTGCACTCACCATGTGTGAACATTTTAGTGGCAAAAAAACTCTTCAAGTTTTCACATTCTAGTCATAAAACTATTAATAAATGATCATCTATGTTAGTACACATTCTAAATATTTATAAAAAGGTCATAAATGATAATGCCACAAAGGCATATATTAGCACACATTTTAAATATTCATTAAAAAGTTATAAATGACCATGCCACCTAAGTTGGATGGCAATTGGATGAAAAGTGGGTGTATATCATATTTTAATGTGATTATTGTTTCAATTTGGTGCCATACATAAGTCTTTTGCATTAAAATTTTTATCTGACTTATCCAAGGTTATTGGAGGAATTTGTAATCACATGTCATTTACAACTTTTTTTTTGGGGTTAATATACAAATTCCTTATAGTGAATGCTAGTTATTAACTTTATCTTCCTCACAAAATGTTCCACAATTATGTTCACATTAGCCTCTTCATTGATTACTACAGTAAAATAAATAGTTATCAACCCTAAATCTCAATGTTCTTTTGATCAATATCATGAATGGGGAAAATTGTGTAATGCAACATTGATAACCAAATAATATTTTGGCTAAATGCTCATCCCATGATTCCTTGTGTTTTGGTAGGGTTGACAACACTATGATCCCATGTTTTATGGTTTTAATTAGGCACTTCACCATCCTGTTACATTGTGGCCATTACAACACCATGTATTGGTGAGTTATCCCATAGTTGCTACACATGACATCAAATGTTTTTGACCATTCCCCTCCATTGTCCATAAGGATAAATCTAGGCACTCCATACTTACAAATAATGTCATTTTCCAAAAATTGAAAAGTTGTCGTTGCCCCATGGTCAAATACTACTTTAACCTCATATTACTTGGAATAGTGGTCAATGGCAACAAGTTTGTGCTTGTTTTTGGTTTTTGTTTTAGGTAATGGTCTTTAATGGCCATGGTTATTCTATAAAAAATTTCACACATGAAAATGTTTTTCAATTTGATATCTTCAAATCAAATGATCCCAATCCTTTTACCATCTAGCACTACTAGTAGGTTTTAATCATCTTTAACTAGATTTCAACTTAATGCATAAACATTAATGTGGCGCATATTGGCTGGTTAATGATTTTAAAATTAAAATCCTTTAGCAAATTGATCCACTCACCCCTCCTCCCATGTGCAGTAGACTCTATAGTTAACCACTTTATTGGATTATGGTTTGTCCTTAGGATAGAATGATTCCAATGCAATGTTGTTTAAAACAAGTTAATCCTTAGATTAATGCATAATATTCCCTTTCCATAGGGAAAATTTTCTTTTAAATAGGAGATAAACTTTTGTTGGTGTATGCAATTTTTTTTTTTTGCTTACTTGCCCTTTGAAATAGGATAGACCTTATGCTCCTCAGTGATCAATTGACGTCTATAACAAATTGTTTGGTGAAGTTAGACATAATAAACAAAGAGATTCCACTACTTTTTTTTTTAACACCTTAAAGGTCATTAGTAGTTCCCATCCCAAACAAAGTGTCTTTCTTGACTAATCATTTCAAACTAAGATGGTGTAATGCATGCATACCCCTTAACATAATCCAATAGTACCCCATTAGACCTAAGAAAGATCTAACATTTGGGATAGTTTTTGGTACAAGAAATTTAATAGTGCAATGATCTTATTGGGGTTAGGTTTCATCCTTTAACTATTACCACATGGTTGAAAAACATGATGTTATTTGTAGTGAAACAACACTTGCCAATGTTAAGTTTCAAGTTGACCTCCTTGAGTCATTACAACACCACATGTATGTGTTGAAGATGGCCTTCCCAAGTTTCATTCTATATGTTGAAGACATCTACAAGCAACTTCAAGAATTTGTCACCCATCTCCTTGAATATTTCAACCATTAGTATGAAAAAGGTGTTAATTACATTTTTAAGGCCAAAAGGCATGATTGTCCAATCATAGAAGTTTTGTTATCAATGCCATTTTTGTTTCTTATCCTCTTGTGCCATCCATATTTTCCAAAAACTTGATTATAGATCTAGTGTTATAAACCACTTGATGATTTGCCCAATTATGAAATTATACCTTCATTAATGGCATTAAGACATAATTTTTTCATGTTTATTAATTCAAAGGACAATAATCTTCAGAAAAAACTTAGATTTCCACTCTTCTTTATTAGAAAGGTAACTCAACATGCATATTTAAAATTGTTGGGCATCATTTTCCCAAGCTCCGTCAACACATTTATTTGTCTTTTAATTTCAACTTCTTCTTTGTAAAAATCCTTCACAATGATGTTTTACAAGGTGAATCAAAACCTCAAATGTCAACAATATGTTCCCCTAAGGCGAACCCATCTTTGGGTGGTATCACTAAGAACCACTTCAAGGAATGGTCAAGGAACCAAAAATAGCTAAATCATTTGATTGGGCCCTTTTTGTTAAGTATTTTCACAATTATAAATTATTATTTTTTCATGTTTATCAATTGTGACACACTCCCAAGTTCCTTGTTGGACCTAAGTTGGGTCCAAATCAATCAAACAACAGAATTGTTTGGAACTCAGGGCACGTTCCCAAATTTTAGCACTAAAAGGGGTAAAGGGGCGTGCTGAAGTTCTAGGATGGGACTAGGAAGAAGGAAAAGATTTAGTTACTTACTCAAACTTGCATCAAACCAACCAGCAAGTTGGTTAGTTCACATCTTGGAACATCTTTAGTGCTAGGACAAGCCACAGGCAACCCTTGACTCACAAGACTCACCACGGCCCGAACTTGGGGGAAGCCACCACTTTCCCCCATATAGTATTCTTTGCGTCGCTCTACGACACCTACATCCGAATGGTTTTTTGTCTCGGGACTCGCAAGGAGGAGTCTCGAAACTATCCCGATTTGAATTCCTGGGACTTTGCGAGTTCATAATTCTTTACTCAGACCTCCAATTGGGATGAGGTCTAAAGCAAATTTGTAGCTATCCTTGAGAGCTTTTCAATGGTATGTCGTATTCCACTTGCACACACCGGGTTCGGGTCGATTCCCAACTTTTAATGGTCGGGTAGTTTGACTTCCGACCGTTCTTTTTACCATAACTTGTGCTGCATATGTTCAAATGGTTCATGCAAGGCCATTTTCGACATCTACACTTTGATAGCTTTCCAATGATATAAGGATTGCCTCAAGGCGAGGTGTTTTGACACCTGCAATCGAACTCTGAAGTTTTGGGACTCTCAAGTCCCCATTTCGGGAGTGTGAATGTCATCTTCACACTCTTCCAAAAGTGGGGTTGCGACAAATTGCATGCTTTAATATATGGCTTGAATTTTATTTGGGAATTTTAAAATTGGAAAATTGGAAAATTTTATATTCCTAATTAAAATGGCCCCTTAAAAATTGATAGCTTCAACTTTGGAAATTCATAATTACCTTAGGAAAAAATTCATTAAAAAATTCATAAATCATGTTCCAAATTTGTGTTGCTGACTAAAAAATTCAAGGAAAAAAATAGGTGTTATGTTTTTGGAACTTTTTTTTAATGCAATGATTAAAAACATCAAAATACAAAAAATCTTGATATTATTGAGATTTCAATATCTATGGAACCTAATAAATGTATTCAAGAAATATTTTTCATGAAAAATGTTCATTTAAGTGTTTCCTATGATTTTTCAAAGTTCGATGGGTCCATGAAAATTAAGTGTGATGTTCCTAATGGTACCACCCAAGGACAGGGCTGCCCTAACAAAATGGAAGGTGTTAGTTTTCATCACTTTTATTTCATTTATATGGCATTCATGATTGATAACAAAGTGACATGGACATTCAATTGTCAATATAATGATTAAAAAATGATTGTAAAGTCTTTTGACATGAACATAAACAACCTTAGCCCCCCAACCTACTTATGTACCTATTCACCCATTCATTTATGGACCTATTTATTTACTTATTTACCCACCCACCCATCTATGAACCTACCTACTTATCTACCTACTTACCCAGCCATCTACCCACCCACACATGACCCACCTACCTACCTACCCACCCACCCACTTACTTACCTACCTACTTACCTACCTACCTCCTACTTATATATCATCCTACAACTTGTTACTTACATCATAGTCTCATAGTGATTTGAAATAAACATGTGAAATAAAAAACTTGACCAAAAGGTTTTGTGTACCGAATCTACCTATCTAAATATTTTAGTTTAGCCTACTTACCATAAACCTATTACCTACTTACCTACCTATTGAAATTTATTTATATATAATAAACTAAAGAATAATAATTTAGGTATAAATTTAAATAATACAATTGTCTAATGGTTGCTAATCATATTTTCGTCATTCATTTTATGACATCTAAACATTATATATGATTTATCCTCTATGAATTGTCCTTTGCTACTTGCCTGTTACAACTAAGGGCCTTTAGTCATATAATGTCTAATATAATTACAAAATCAGTCATATATGGAATCATATATTTAAAAACTTTTTCTAGTGTTACTTAATTTTCATAGTTATGTATCAAAGCCTAAGATTTATTTTTCAAACATGTTTCCATGTTCCTTCAATGTTTAGGTCCTTCCATCATGACAAGCTTTTCAAGCCCCATTTCCTTTAGATCATTTTTAGCCAAGATTTATGAGATTAATTCAACTTAATTATCATCAACATCATGAATATCATCTTCTTCCATATATGGGTCAAAACATGGTTCAAGTACTAAAAAGGACCATCTCTTTTAATATCTAGTGGACCCCTTCATTTTAAACATGTTGTTGTAATTTGATGGCACATTCATATTGAAAGTTTGATTTTCTTCATGGATAGATACAATACTAAAGTACTATTTTATGCTTAACATGTCAAATTTGAACAAGTTTCAAGATTTTTGACAAGTCTTGGAAAAAAATCCATGACTTTCTCTTGAAAAACAAATTGTTCAAGGACTCATAAAGAATATCTAAACATTTTTTTGTGCCCAAGATTCTTACCACAAACCTTAGGTACTAATGTACATAAAATGTATGAATGTGACAAAAATCAAAAAATTTATTGCAATGTAAAAAGTTTCAAAAAATGAAAATTTTGAAAATTTTGGGCCATTGATAGAACATGTGATAAATTTTACTATTCTTACTTTCATAAATGAAAAAAATAGATATTCTAAATGCCTATATAAAATTTGGAACAAAATTATTTCATTTGACATGAGAAAAAAAGGGGGAAATCTAAGATTAGTCATAGGAAAAGTGAATAAAAAGGTGAATTTGAAAATTCTATGAGTGAGTCCTTGATGTTCGAAAGGGGGTACCCCAATCATGATTGGACCCGTATGTATTAAGATTTCAATCATCCCAAGGAAATTTGCCTTGATTGAGTTGCTGACCCAAAATCTCCACATTGATTTCATTCCACAACAAACCCGTTGATGTCCCAATCTCCTTGATTTGTAGTTGCCTTGACTTTAGGTTCAATGTTGTATTAGGATTTGTAGAATTTTTGTTCAATTATTATACATGTTCACCATGGTAAGTAGCAACATTTGCATGTTTGCCTTCAACCCATGAGTGAAAGCACACTAAGGCGGTTCAAAAATAGCAAATGTGGTGTCCATAATATTTCCTTTTCGCATTGTAAGAAAAACAACCACAATTTCAAAATGACAAACTTTTAAAATAAATAAATAAATTGTAAATTTAAAAAAAGGCATTCATTGAAAATCATATTTACTACCAATGTTCCCAAAATTTAATCAAAATTTGATCAATGTTAGATTTTCAAAGACTTTTTCAACAATTTAAGTCACATAGTTCCATAACTATTTATAAGATCTATGGAATAGTCCATTTTAGACTTACATTCATTATAGCATTCCATCCATTTAGAATTTGCAAAATTATTTATTTTATTTTTGCAATGTTAACTACTTGTTTCACACTATAAAAATTTGAGTCATTTCCAATGTTTGAAAACAGTATCAAAGTTATGTCGACTTCAATTTCAACATATCCCTTAAGAAAATTGCAATGTGACATTATAAAATGGACACCTTAGTATGCCAACACTCCCATAGCACACAGTATCAATTCCCTCTCAACATCAATTATTTCATGATCAATCTTAATTAGGAAGTTAGTCTTAATAAAATGTCAAAATTGTTTGTGTCAACAACCATGATAAGAAGTTCATTGATTCAACTCATAGCCTATGTCATAACTCTAAGCATGATCTTGTATGTTTTAGAACCTATTATTAAATGCATCAATCCCAACTCCATTACCATTATTGTTGCCATGATAGACATGGAAGCATTAATGTCACAAGTCCTTCAAATATGACATAATTATTGACTTCCACCATCAAATGGAAAGTTAGCTTGTTGTGGTGAACTTTGTTG
>Ga0116226_10007005_pt1 | contig 10160 bp, 7 predicted proteins | sample S1TSphfallax_FD_89692 | JGI IMG/M metagenome (GOLD analysis project Ga0116226, IMG submission 89692) | Host-associated microbial communities from peat moss isolated from Minnesota, USA - S1T2_Fa - Sphagnum fallax MG | ecosystem: Host-associated > Plants > Peat moss > Unclassified | place: USA...
GAAGCTGCCCATGGTCAGGGGGATATCGCTCAGGTTGCGGTCTTTGACGTCCAGCGTGCCTGCAGTCAGCGTGATCGTATCCCCCGCGACCGGCACGCCGGTGGGCGACCAATCATTGGCGTCACCGAATGAACCACTGCCCCCAAACCAAGTTTTCTCTGTCATTTCGAACTGACCATTTTTTGTTTTTATGTAAAGTCGTTAGACTATCGCTCGCCACAGACGGCGATATTCGATGCAGCCCGCGCTCCCTGGCACGCAACTTCTGTTGTGGATCGGCGCTGTCCGTCAACTTAATTGCGTTCGCCAGGCCGGACCGTCAGTTCGGCAATTCGGCTTAACCGCAACAGACTAACACTTGAAATGCTGCGTTCAGAGGCAGTCTCGCGCGAAGGTCTCGTCCCAGGCGCGCTCGACCACCAGCGCCCCATTCTCAAAAGCGCGGACGGCGCCTGTGACTCGAAAAGTCTCGGGCGTCCCGCTCATCTCCGTCTCGGTCTCGATACGGATACCCCAGCCCTCGCGCCCCATCTCGTAAGATTGGGTGATCACCGACCGGGCCGAGAACGGATCATCCGCCGTAACCGTCAACCGCCGCGCCAGCCCGTGGTCGACCAGCATGTCGATCTCGTCGAAGCGCTGCACGCCCTCGCCGAACAGGCCGCCCTCACCCACCGTTACATATGTCGCCTCACCCGACAGGCTGTCGAGCGTGACATGCCGCTGGAGGCGGCTTTCGGATAGTTGCGTGATCGGCGCGAAGGGCCCGTGGGCGGGCGGCGCGAACACAACCCCGGGCTCGTCCGCGCGCGCCGGCCGGACCGGCAGCGCGAACCGGCTGCCCGCGAGGTCCAGCGTGATCGTCGCGGCGCAGGGTGCCGGCCAGAGGATCGGCCAGTAGGCGGTGGAGAGCGCAAACCGGATTCGGTGCCCGGGTGCGAAGCGATGGCCGAACATCTTCAGGGACAACACGACGCGCACCGTCTCGCCAGGCACCAGCGGTTCCGGCTCGGCCGAGCCGTCCCGGTGGGCGAGGTTGAGCACACCATAGCTCACGCGCTGGGACGCTCCGTCCGGCGCCACGTCGCATACCCGTACCGCGATCTGCGCCAGCGGGGCGTCAGCCGAAAGCCGCAGCTCCGCGATCGGCGAGCCGAGGCATTCCAGCGCCTCGCTCAATACGGGCGTGTCAAAGGTGAGCGAGTGCGCGTCATCGATGCGCTGGTCGCCCGGCATATCTCCCGGCACGCCCGTGCCCATCCACTCGCCGCTGGCAATTCCGGTCCAGAGCGGCGAGCGGATGACCTGCATGTCGCCGGCGGCGGCGGGCTCGGCGCCCGCTGCACGCCCCGCCGGATGGAACCATCGTGTCTCGATCGACGGGCTCGGCCAGGACGGCTCCGCCCGCCAGCGCCCGGGCGCCCGCGTCTTCGTGGTCGAGATGGGTGTCTGTGCATCCTCGACATAGGCGCGCAGCGTTGGCTCGTTCATGAGCCCGGTGTCGCTGCCGCGCAGCCAATGGTCCCACCACCGAGTTGCCTCCTGCAGGAAGCCGATCGCCGGTCCGGGCACGCCATCCTGCGGATAGATATGCGCCCAGGGGCCGATGACGCCCAGCCGCGGCACCGTCAGGTGTTCCAGCAACTGCGGCACGGCGCTGGTGTAGGAGTCTGCCCAGCCGCCGACCGCGAAGACCGGGCACTGGATCGCGCCCCAATCCTCGCAGATCGAGCCATGCTCCCAATAGGCATCCCGTCGCTGATGAGCGAGCCAGAGCGCCGGCCAGAATGGCATGTGGCGGAGGCGCGCAACCCATTGGTCGCGCCAGCCATCTCCCACAAGCGCGGGATCGCCCGGGCGCGCCTGATAGGCGAGCATGATGCTGCCCCACCACAGGTTGTCGTTGAGCAAGCTACCGCCCATATAGTGTATATCGCCGCCGAAACGGTCCTCGGTTGAGCAGACGGAGATGATCGCCTTCAAGGCCGGCGGTCGCCGCGCCGCCACCTGCAGGCAGTTGAAGCCGCCCCAGCTCTTGCCCATCATGCCGACGTTTCCGTCGCACCAGGGCTGTCGGCTCAACCAGTCGATCACCTCCAAGGCATCGTCCTGTTCGAGCTTGATGTATTCGTCATCGAGGAGCCCATCGGATTCGCCCGATCCGCGCATATCGACGCGAATTGCGGCGTAGCCTTGGCAGGCGAAGTAGCCGTGCATGGGCTCATCGCGTCCGCGCGTGCCGTCCCGCTTGCGGTAGGGGATGTATTCGAGGATCACGGGCGCCGGTGGCCCCTCCGGCAGCCACAGCCGCGCGGCGAGGCGCGTGCCGTCGCTTAGCGGCACCCAGAGATGCTCCGTCATCATCATGAACTCGAAAATTGTCTGGTTCTTTTATTCAAAAGAACTGCTTCCTCAGGCCAAGGCGGTGGCCGGACCGGCGCGCCAGATGTCGCGCCGCTTCAGCGCTTCATCCAGCCAGTCCGTGCGCATTTCCGGCACCGAGAGCAGCAGCCTGCGCGTGTAGTCGTCTGGCGGCGTGTCGAATATTGCCGCCGTTGCGCCCTCGGCCACCATGCGTCCCTTCAGCATCACCACGACCCGATGGGCGATACGCTTCACCGTGCCAAGGTCATGCGTGATGAACAGGTATGAAACGCCCAGCTCATCCTGCAGTTGCTTGAGCAGCTTGAGAATGTCCTCCGCCACCAGCGGATCGAGGGCCGACGTCACTTCATCGCAGATCACCAGATCGGGCCGGGCGGCGAGCGCGCGGGCGATGCAGACGCGCTGTTTTTGCCCGCCGGAAAGCTGGCCCGGCAGGCGGGTCACGAAGTCCTCGGGCAGACCGACGAGACGAAGCAACTCCGCGACCCGTGCGCGCACCGCGGCCCGTGGCAGCTTCTCGAAAAACGCGACCGGGCGCCCGAGGATATCGCCGATCGTCTGGCGCGGGTTCAGGGCGATGTCTGGCAGCTGGTAGATGAGCTGGATGCGTCGCCGCTGGTCGGCCGTGCGGGCCTTGTAGCTGGGCGGCAGCGGTGTTTCCCCGAAGAGGAACCCGCCACCCGCCGGCACGATCTGCCCGACCGCGGCATAGGCGAGTGTTGACTTGCCCGAGCCTGATTCTCCCACCACGGCCACCGTCTCGGCGCGGCCTACCTTGAAGCCCACGCGATCAACCGCAGTCAGCGTGCCGTATTTGATGGTGACGTCCTCAACCGCGAGCACGGTTGCGGCACGGGGCGCACCGGCAACGCCTTGGCCGCTCATCGCCGCCTGCCGCTCGGCGACGAGCGCGCGCGTATAGGAGCTGGTCGGCGTGGTCAGAATCTCCGTCGTCGTTCCGGTCTCCACCATCTTGCCGTAGCGCAACACGAGGATCCGGTCGGCGATCTGCGCGACAACCGACAGGTCATGCGTCACATACAGCGCGGCGGTGCCGTAGTCGCGGATGAGCTCCCGCAGTTTGGCGAGCACCTCGATCTGCGTCGTCACGTCAAGCGCGGTCGTCGGCTCATCCAGCACGAGCAGGTCGGGGCGGCAGGACATTGCCATCGCTACCATGGCCCGCTGCAACTGCCCGCCCGAGGCCTCATGCGGGTAGCGGCTGCCAAAGTTCGCAGGGTCCGGGAGATCGAGCGCCTTGAACAGCGCGACGGCATTGGCCTCGGCATCCTTCCGATTCATGATGCCGTGGCGAAGCGGCCCCTCGCAGACCTGCTGCATGAGCGTCATCGCCGGGTTGAATGCGGAGGCGGCGCTCTGCGCGACGTAGGCGACCCGCACGCCGCGGAGCGCGCGCCGCCCTTTCGCGTTGAGCCCGCGGATATCCTTGCCAGAGAGCAGGATCTGCCCGGCGGTGATGCGGCAACCGGGCCGGGCATAGACGAGTGCCGCCAAGCCCAGCGTTGACTTGCCCGCGCCGGATTCCCCGATGAGGCCGAGCACCTCGCCGCGGCGCAGCACCAGGTCGATGCCATCGGCGAGTACGGCCGAGGCGCCGGCCTCGATGCGCAGACCCTTGATGTCGAGCAGCAGGTCCATTTTGGCCTCGGTCGATGTCATCGGCTCATACCTCCGCGCCAGTGCCGCTCGGCAGAGCATGGATCGACAGCAGCCAGTCAACGATGAGGTTGACGCCGATCGTCACCAGAGCGATGGCGCCGGCGGGGAACAGGGGCGCATACCCACCGAAGCTGATGGCCTGTGCGTTGTCATGCACCATGCTGCCCCAGTCGGCGGCCGGAGGTTGAATGCCGAGGCCGAGGAAGCTCAGCGAGGCGATGAACAGGAAGGTGAAGCAGAACCGCAGCCCGAACTCGGCGATGAGCGGCGGCAGGGCGTTGGGCAGGATCTCGCGGAAGATCACCCAGCCGACGCCCTCGCCGCGCAGGCGCGCGACCTGCACATAGTCCAGCACGGTGATGTTCATGGCGACGGCGCGCGCGAGGCGGAACACGCGGGTCGATTCCAGCGTGGAGATCGTGATGATCATGATCGGGATCGAGGTGCCGAGCACGGCGAAGACCATTAGCGCGAAGATCAGGATCGGCATCGCGAGCATGACGTCGATGATGCGCGACAGGATATTATCGACAATCTTGTTCGTTGCCACCGCAAGGAAACCGAGACCGATCCCGATGATCATGGTCAGCGTCGTCGCGACCAGCGCGATGGTGACGGAGGTGCGTCCGCCAAAGATGAGGCGAGAGAGCATGTCGCGCCCGATGCTGTCGGTACCGAGCAGATCATGCGCATTCGGCGGATCCCAGACCCCGCCGACGATCTTCGTCTGGGGATAGGGCGCGACCCAGGGCGCGAAGAGAATCGCAATGAGCGCGAGCAGCACGATGAGCGCGCCGATATAGGCGGTGACCGGAACTTTGTGGCCGCCTATTTTCATGGCTGCCCTTTCAACGGCCGCGACGGCCGCGCAAACGCGGATTGGCGAGTGCTGCAAGGATATCGGCCAAGGTATTGAGCCCGATGAACGCGATGGCGAAGACGAGTCCGCACGCCTGCACCGTTGGCAGGTCACGCTTGCTGACGGCATCGACCATGAGCTGCCCCACGCCGGGGTAGACGAAGACGACCTCGACGACGACGACGCCGACCACGAGATAGGCGAGGTTGAGCGCCACCACGGCGATGATGGGGCCGAGCGCATTTGGCAGCGCGTGGCCAAGCACCACCTGGCTGCGCGACAGTCCCTTGAGGAAAGCGGTCTCCACATAGGGGGCCGACATCACGGCCAGCGTCGAGGTTCGTGTCATCCGCAGCATATGCGCGACCACGACCAGCACCAGCGTCAGGGCCGGCAGCGTTGTGGCATCGACGCGGTCCCAGAAGCCCATGCCGTCATAGACGGTGGCAAGGCTCGGCAGCCAGCCGAGCTGGGATGCGAAGACGACGATCAGGATGTAGCTCACGAAGAACTCCGGGAAGGAGATCGTGGCGAGGCTGAGCATTGTGGAGACACGGTCGAGGATGCCGCCCTCGCGGATCGCCGCCAGAATGCCGAGGCCCACCGCCAGCGGCACGGCGATGATCGCCGCATAGCCCGCGAGGAACAGCGTGTTCGCCAGCCGCGGCATCAGCGCGCTGGCGATCGGCGTGCCGCTGGTGAGGGAGGTGCCGAGGTTGCCGTGCAGGACGCCCCATAGCCAATGCAGATAGCGCAGCCAGGCGGGTACGTTGAGCCCCAGCTTCGCGCGAAGTACGGCCAGCGCCTCGGGCGTGGCGGATTGCCCGAGCAGCGCGCTTGCCACGTCACCGGGCAGAAGCTGCGTGCCGAGGTAGAGCAGAAGCGAGACGGCGATCAGGGTCAGCACCCCGAGCGCCGCACGCGTGGCAATGAAGCGCAGGATTTCCACGAAGCGTCAGCTCAGCCAGACCTTTTCGCCGATGCGCTGGCCCATGAAGTCGAAATAGGCGTTTGGCTTCATGCCGTGCACCTTGTTCGATCCCGCCTCCAGATAGTCGATGAACATCGGGATGAGCGCGCCACCGGTGGAGGAGATCATGGCCTGCATCTGGCCATACATTTCCTTGCGCTTGGACTGGTCAAGCTCGACGCGAGCGGCGAGCAAAAGCTTATCGAAATCGGGCACCTTCCAGAAGGTGTCGTTCCAAGGGGCGTCAGACTTGTAGGCGATGGTCAGCATCTGGTCCGCGGTTGGCCGCCCGCCCCAATAGGAGGCGCAGAACGGCGCCTTCATCCAGACATTGTCCCAGTAGCCGTCAGCCGGCTGCTGCTTGATGGAGAGCGAGATCCCGGCGCCGGCCGCGGCCTGCTGGAACAGCACGGCGGCGTCGGTCGCGCCGGTGAAGGCAACGTCGGAGACCGACAGCTCAACCTTGAGGTTCGTCTGACCTGCCTTCTGGAGGTAGAATTTCGCCTTGTCCGGGTCATACGCGTGTTGCGGCAGGCTGGCGTCATAGAACTCGTTGGTGACGGGGATGGGCTGGTCGTTTCCGATATGACCGTAACCTTTGAGCACGGTCTCGACGATCTGCTTGCGGTCGATGCCATATTTCAGCGCCAGGCGCACATTGTTGTCGTTGTAGGGCGCATCGGTGCAGTTCATGACGAAGACGCCATGCTGGCCGGCGGCGCTCTGGATGACGTGGAATTTCGACCGGCGCTTCAGCAAATCAACGGTGCGGGCATCGAGGCGGTTGATGGCATCGACCTGGCCCGAGAGCAGGGCCGCGGTGCGGGCCGATACATCGTTGATGGTCAGCGTCTCGATGCTGTCGACGTTGGCGCAGCCGGTCTTCCAGTAAGGGCGCGTCTTCTTGACGATGCACCGCACCCCGGCCTCGTAGTGCTCCAGCACGTAGCCGGCGGTGCCGATCGGGTTATTCCAGTCGGTGAAACCGTTGGGCACGACGAGGATGTGATAATCCGACAGGATGAAGGGCAGATCAGCGTTGCCGCTGCTCATCGTGATCTGGATCTGGTTCGCGGAGAGCTTCTTCACGTCGGTGATCGGTGCCAGCTCCGGCGCTGCCGGCGACAACGATTTTCCGCGATGCAGGTTGATGGAGTAGATGATGTCATCAGCATCCAGCGTCTTGCCATTGGAAAAGGTGATATCCCTGCGGATATCAAAGACCCAGTCAGCGGCGCCGGGCTTTGCTTCCCAACTCGTCAGCAGTTCCGGCGTCACCTTGTTGTTGGCGTCGATCTCGGTGAGGCCGTTCATGATCTGGTAGCCGAGGTTGACCGGCACCCACTGAAGATAGGTTGTCGGGTTGAGGCTGTCCGTCGTGCTGCCACCGGACATGCCGAGGCGAAGGTGGCCACCTTGTGTCGGCTCCGTGGCCGCCCGCGCCTCGCCGATCAATGAAACCGTCGACAGTCCGGCGGCGGCACCCGCAAGTGCGGCCGCGCTCAGGAACTGGCGTCGATCGAGACCGGCTGCCGGACGATCCGTGCCACGATTAGGCTTCCACATATTGACCTCCCGAGATGACGTGTCACTCATGCCGGGCTCACAAGAAGAGTTGCGTCGTCGGCGCCATGAGTTATGAGTTGAAAGCATATCAGCCCATAGACCATAGTCATGCCAAATCCGTGAGGCTTTGTCGAGGAGCGACAGCGCAGGCGTGCAAAACCGACAGCTGAATAGGCAACGCCCCTGACTGCTCTCTCAAAGGCAGCGGGACGATCAGAATTTGGCGCTTTCGCAATGCCGCAGAATTATGCTGTCCTTCCCCTGGGCCCTCAGTCCAATCTGAGATTGCCCAAAAAATAGGCCGAGCCTGCTGATCAAACGGAAAGAGGACGGGAGCGTCGATGCGCAAGCTGCTCAAGCTGACTGTGTTGGCCGCGATGACCGCGGCCGTGGCACTGAGGTTTCATCCGGCGGCGGCGGCCGATACGAAGATCACCTTCGTGACCGACTGGAAGGCCGAGGCCGAGCATGGCGGCTTCTACGAAGCCCTCGCCCTTGGCCTCTATAAGAAGGCGGGTCTTGACGTGACCATCCGCCAGGGTGGTCCATCGGTTGACAACATGCAGCTCCTCGCCGCCGGCGCCATCGATTTCGCCATCGGCTCCAACAGCTTCGGGCCGTTGAACCTCACCCAGGTCGGCGCGAAGGACATCGCCGTGATGGCCGGTTTCCAGAAAGACCCGCAATGCCTGATGACGCATCCGCGGAGCGACATCAAAACCCTGGCCGATATCAAGGGCAAGCCCATCCTAATCTCGTCGGGTTCGGTGAACACCTTCTTCCTCTGGCTCAAGGCCAAGTATGGCTTCACCGACAGCCAGATCCGCCCGTACACGTTCAACATGGCGCCATTCCTGGTCAACCCGAAGGCGATCCAGCAGGGCTACGTCTCCTCCGAGCCCTTCATCGTGCAGCAGCAGGGCGGCTTTACCCCGCAGGTCTATCTCTTCGCCGATTACGGTTACCCGTCCTACGCCACCCTCGTCATGGTCTCCCAGAAGATGGTCGACACCCACCCCGAGGTCGTACAGGCTTTCGTCAACGCCTCCATCGAAGGCTGGTACGACTATCTGCACGGGGACCCCTCACCCGCAAATGCCCTGATCAAGAAGGATGATCCCGACGAGACCGATGCGCTCATTGCCTACGCCATCAAAACGATGAAGGCCGACGGCATCGTCGAGGGCGGTGACGCCGCCACGCTCGGCATCGGCGCCATGACCGACGCGCGCTGGAAGGAGTTCTTCGATGTGATGTCACAGGAAGGCGTCTACCCCAAGACCCTGAACTACAAGGCAGGCTACACGCTGAAATTCGTGAACAAGGGCCTCAGCCTTCACCTGGCCAAGCCCTGAAGCCGGACAAGCTCTTGGACACAATGAGCCGCACCACGCCGATCGTGACGCTCGACCGCGTCGGCAAGTCCTACGCCAATGGCACGGTCGCGCTGCGCGACGTCAACCTGACAATCGGGCGCGCGCAGTTCGTCAGCCTGCTCGGCCCCAGCGGCTGCGGCAAAAGCACGCTGCTACGGCTGATCGCCGGCCTCGGCGACCTCACAAGCGGGCAGATCGGCTGGCCCCAAGATGGCCATGATGGTTCGGCGCGGGACGGCAAGGAGCGGCCGAAGCGGAACCTCGGCTTCGTCTTCCAGGAGCCGACGCTCATGCCCTGGGCGAGCGTCTTCAACAACGTCTACCTGCCGCTGAAGCTCACCGGCCTCTCCCGCAAGGACGCCCGGCCGCGCATCATGGATGCCCTCGCAATGGTGGGACTGGAGAAGTTCGAGCGCTCCTACCCGCGCGAACTCTCCGGCGGCATGAAGATGCGCGTCTCGATCGCCCGCGCCCTGATCACGCGTCCCTCGGTCCTGCTGATGGACGAACCGTTCGCGGCACTCGATGAGATCACCCGTTTCCGCCTCAACGACGATCTGCTCAACCTCTGGGCGGGCCATGACTGGACGGTGATCTTCGTCACCCACAGCGTCTATGAGTCCGTCTATCTCTCGAACCGCATCGTGGTGATGGGCGCGCGGCCGGGACGCGTGACCGCGGACCTCGCAATCGAGGCACCGTATCCGCGCTCGGAAGCTTTTCGCATGACCCCTGCCTATAACGACTACTGCCGCATGGTATCGGCAGAGCTGCACGCCACCATGGAGCCGTCCAGCCTGGAGAAGGGCCCATGACCGATGCAGCACCCCTCACCCGCCGCGCCGACTATGTGGGGACGGCGATCCGGGTTGCACTGCCAATCCTCGTCGGCGTCGCCTTCCTGGGCATCTGGCAGTTCCTCGTCACCTGGCTCCAGGTCCCGAAGTTCGTCCTGCCCGCGCCCACCCTCATCGCTGCGGCCTTCGTCCGCGACTTCGGCATCCTCATGGGGTCGCTCTGGTTCACCCTCACCGTCACCGTCGAGGCCTTTATCCTCGCGGTCATCGGCGGGGTGGCGCTCGCCGTGATCTTCTCCCAATCCGAGCTGGTGGCGACCGCCTTCTTTCCCTATGCCGTGATCCTGCAAGTAACACCGGTCGTCTCCATCGCGCCGCTCATCATCATCTGGGTGGGATACGACAATGTGCGGACAGCGCTGCTGATCCTGGCCTGGATCGTCGCCTTCTTCCCGGTCCTCTCCAACACAACGCTGGGCCTCCGCTCAACCGACCACAACCTGCGTAACCTCATGGAGCTCTACGGC
>Ga0116226_10007006_pt1 | contig 10159 bp, 7 predicted proteins | sample S1TSphfallax_FD_89692 | JGI IMG/M metagenome (GOLD analysis project Ga0116226, IMG submission 89692) | Host-associated microbial communities from peat moss isolated from Minnesota, USA - S1T2_Fa - Sphagnum fallax MG | ecosystem: Host-associated > Plants > Peat moss > Unclassified | place: USA...
ATTCAAGTTTTAATTCAATTTTAAAAATAAGTTGAATCTATGATTAGGCTCCAATGGTGGTGAAACTTGAAACCTCCAATTTGAAAACCCTACAATTTGACCATATATTGTGATTTGAACTTGCTCAAATTCAAGTATCTATCAAAATTCAAGAACCTACCAACATTAGACTAGACTAGTGTGGGGTGGGTATTTGTATTTGTGTCGGATATTAATTGGGTATCAGACCGGGTATATGCATATATGTCACTTGGGTTTACTTTTCCAAAAATCCAAACTCCTGTTCTACCTAACAATTTTTGAAAGGTAACACTCGGTCTAATCTCATAACTGATGATTTTAAGAATTTAAATATTCATAACTGGACCCCACCTGAGGAGAATAGTAGGGGCGTCTTTCAAAAATTCGAATTAATAACCATTTCACATCCAGATTGTGTTACCTTCAAACTAAATGAAAAAAGAATTCTTCAAGTTCATTTAGCTGTTACAAATAATCAATATGCATTCTTAATTGTGATTGGTGCTTGTACATTCAATTGACACATGTGTTCAAGCTTGTAAAACATTAGTGTTGTTTTAGATTATCAAGAGCTTACCTTGTAAGATTAAAAGATATAAAGACTCTTTGTCAAAGCTTTATAGACTTGCCTTTGTAGGACATTGTTGAAAACTAGGCATGTGTTTTTAAAAGGATCTTCCAACAACCTTAATAAAAGAACCTTTTTGTAGTTGTCCAGATTTTTGTTAAAGAAGCAAACCTTATACTTAGTTAATCACGTACCTTAACCCCTGGCCCCCACCTCATAATCACCCTTTTTTGGGGTTTTAAGATCCAGACCCAATCAATTTTTTAAATCTCCTAAAGATAAAAGAACCGAACTTGGGCCTTTATTTTGGAATACCCTAACCCAACTATTATTAAAAAAACAAATATTCACCCCACACCAGTTGGGCATATTTTTTATAATACAAGTCATAAGGATAATTTATTGCTTTCACACCCACTTTTAAGTCACAATTTTAAGTTTTTTGATTCCAAGTGTCTTGAAATCGGGTGTGAAAACATTCAATATTTTCAAAATAAAAAATATTCTTATGCTTGGGGGCTTTGAAATTGTAGGTTTCAAGCCAAAAAAAAGAAAAAAACAAAAAAAACAAAAACAAAAAAAACCTAGCCATACTAAAGAAATCTACCCTGAGATAATGAAATATTCGTAAATGGCCTTTTGGTATTTCATACTATCTTTGTGACAACTCATTTGTGCCCTAATGTGTGCTTATGTTTCTAAGCCATATATCTTTTATCAACAAACCCATGTTCAATTAATAACTTAAGAGATTCAACACACATCATTATTTAAATATCAAAATTTCAGAATCAATGATGTCAAGGAGGGCTGAGTCTCATTCACCTTCAAGATAAGCTCACCATACAATGCAAACTAAAGAAATGAAATGTCATCCATTTTATGAGATATTTAAATTATGAGAATCATTGTTTCCCAATTCCCCTGGGAAAATGGTTGAGCTTCATTTTTATATATTGTTCACAAGGTGGAGATGATTGGTAGATTTGTTATTATTTCAAAAAGTCATGGGATTAGTTTCATCTCAATTGCATATTGGACCTTATTAGCAAACAAGAATAAAAAATTCGTGTAAAAACAAGTGCAAACAAGAATCAAGAAATGTATCAAAATGGGTGAAAAAAAAATTCATTCATATTGAAAATAGAAATAATTTTATATTGAAGGCTAGAAATAATATTTATGTGTTGAAGTGCATTCTAAAAATAAACAAATATTTTTTTGTCGAGACATCAAATCCATTCAAATATAGACAAACTCGTCCTTGGATGATATCATTAAGAATCATATACCAAAATTCAACAAAAAGTGGACTCAGTTTAATTTAATTTAAAATTGTGGTTTTATTTATAAACACTTACATAAGTTACACAAGAAAAATATTTATGTTTTTAAAATGTTTTTAACACATATTAAAAAAATTCTTGAACCTTCATTAAATATCAAGTTACGCCATTATAAGTTTTTTAAAAAACATTATCAATTATAACTAGGGTATGACACAAATTATTGATTTAAAAAAAAATTATTCAATGACCTTTCAAGACTTCTTAATCCTAACCTTTGAAAATTCTTCTTGTAGCCCATTTCATGCCCATGAAATCTTGTATTCAATTTTCACACTCTAGCATAAAGAATCCTTGCTAAAAATGCATAATAAGACACAACCACATTTGGCCTTGAATATAACTATGGATGATTACCATTTAACAACATTATTGCTACTCAAAATATGATAATATGATATGTAATTGGTGTGTCATGGCATTAGTCAAACACCCAAGCTCCAAGTAAAATAACAACTCACAATTAAACACCCATGGTTGTATTCTTCACGAACACATCTAATGAGCTGACACCCAAATCCAACAAAAGGAATGTCAAATAATGCATACCAATTTCAAACTATGAGCCAACATAACAAATTGTAATTCCTTTGCAATACCCCTCTAATGCAATTGCAAGGAGTGCATTTTAACCATCTTTGGCCACACAATGTTAACATAGTGATTGGACTTGAAATGTCAAGCAAAACTCAAAACCTTCTACAAGGAAAAAGGGGATAAATCTTGACCCAACTTTATTGAATAGAAAGGGTCCCCCAAAGGACCCTAAGGTGTCTATAACAACAAAATAATTACTAGGAGTTGTAATTGCAATTGATAGTATTATGGTTTGGGGTAATAGTATGGATAAAAATGAGGAATAAAATAATGAACCTCATGAGCCTTACAAGGCAAATCTTTTGATTGATGACATAAAGTTGATTATGAATAATTTAGATAATTATTTCGGGTTAATAATAATGGGAGGTCAAGTATCTAGACTTGACCAAATCCTAGACCCCAAATAATGTAAAACCTATCCATAGAAAGATAAAAATTTATAAGTGGCATTTGATGATTGGTTTGATACATTGGGGAATAGATGTGGATGGATGTGGTTCATTATTCATCCACTTCTTTCTTTTAAGTATATAAAGGGTAGTTTTTGGCTCATAATTTGCATTTAATAATTTCATGTTGTTAGTTACTATCAAGACTTGTAGAAATATCATATGTGAAATGGAAGCCTTGAAGAAATAAAATGTGGGGATTATTGTGAATACCATTGTGGAAATTTTATGGTCTTTGGTAAGTGATCCCCTTAAAGGAGAATCTTTAGGCATGTGTGATGAACTCCCTTGAGGTGTAGAATTCACATAAAGATTTGACTTTAGGCGTGGATGATTCTATCTCAAAAGAGTGTAAAATCTCATGTTGGGAATCATGTGAATGATGAATATTGCAAGTGTTGTGTCGAAGTATGTTTGATAATCTACCTATGTGCTAGAAGAAATTAATCAAAAATTAATCTTCATGATTACCGCCCCCCCCCTTAGGCTACATGTCCATTGTTAAATAAAATTTTATAAAGTAGAAGTAGTAGAAATCTTGGGGATTAACTCACAATTATTCCAAGCAAAAGCTTGGAATTTTGAAAAACCCACACACTAAAATTTTGAACTCTAGTGATGGGGTTTTCTACTTTTAAATTATGGTGCCCACATTTTTCATTCCAACACATTGTTTTTATAACGTCATGATGCATTGTTAAGGACATAGGCTTAGACTCATGAATAATTTAATTAATTATTTTGAATTAAACATAGTTGAAAATTAATTATGTGAACTTGACAAACTTTTAGGGAAAAATATTTCAAACAATTTAATGACTTGTTCTTAAGAAGTATGATAGTTCTAGAAAAATAATATGTGATATAATAGTATTGGCTTATAATTGATGAACAATAATGCTTTAAAATTGTGGACGAACATGGACAATAATCCATCCATTCATTTTTTTCAAGTATATAAAAGGTTGTGGGTGGAGCTTCAAGCTCATATTCTTTTTTTTATTTGTTTTTGAAGCATAATAACAAACCCAAACTCACAAGCTATTAGTAGCCCTCAAGTCAAGCCCATTGGCAAAGGTTTTAGGAGTTTCAACTATAGTACACCATGAACCCATGACCTTTTTGAAGTCCCAAGGTCCCAAAATGGTTTATGCCAATGAATTGTCACCTTTGGGGAGTTCCTTTTCATACTTCCATGTTCTTATTTCGTGTTAGGCCTTGGGATAAGCCTTTAATGTATTTAACTTATGTGTCCTTTTGATTACGAATATATTCATAAGGGCAAACATACATGGTTTTGGTTAATGAACTCTATAAAACAAGGTCTTTAGGCATGTGTGGTGAGTTCCCCATTGAGTGTAGCCCACATAAAGATCAACTTTTAAGTTTATGGGTGATCCTAATGCAATACCATGTATATTTTATTTCTTTGATTATTTAAGTGTTTTGTTTGTTGTGTGGGTGTTATGTTGGGCATTTAGTTTTGTAACCCACTTATGTGACAATGGGGATTTAATTAAAAACAAACCCTTATAAACCTAGATCCTTTCTAGGCTACATACCTTTTGATGTCACTACCTTTAAACATGTTCAATATTTTGAAAAATAAACCTAGAAAAGGAAATTCATAAGAAACATAAAATTTAACATTGGTGTCACATAGTTATTTTGAAACTTAAAAATTAATTATTTATTTTTTGAAATCCTATGGGGAAATTTAGAGAGTTCTCTTAAAAAATCTTTTTAGCAATTTAATAAAATGTCATTTACACAAGATTTTGGATGAAACCAATATCAAAGGATGTGAAAATGGCCTCAACGTTTATAAATTCACAAAGGATATTGTGGTTGTAAAAAAACTTTAAACAATATAATGATTATTTTGATTAATTAGTTACAATGATTAATTGGTCATTGATTGTTGTTATTGGTTAGTTGTAGTGAATGGCATGTGTGTGACATTTGCACACGTTCTCAATATATATTATTCAATTTTTATTGTTTATTGATGGGGGAGAGGAGACATTTAAGATTGAACTTAAATGTGATAATTAATGATATCCTTAGAACTCGTATAAGTAAGAAAACATGTGTGGATATGTGAACATGCTAATTACTTAAATAATGTCCAAATATAGCTTTGTTGAGTCCAAACTTTACCAAATAATATAACCTAGAGGAGATATGGTGTGGAGTAAGGAAGTGAAGAAAATAGAATAATTTGAGTAAACACTAACTTAGTTATGAATGGAAAAAAAATGTTAATTACCGTTTAAATTAATGCTACTTGACATAGATGATATATTTTTTGTTTTGTGATGTTATCTAGATGTTAAGTTATTTAACACCATAGGCTTTAACATTAGGTGTGGTTGTAGTTTAAGTATTGGGAATAGAACCAAGAGGAATGTAGGCATGATGTCAAGTCAAAGAAGGTGTTGTGCCTCCTATGATGTGTTGCAAAGAATCATGACCTAATGATATTATCTTTTAAAACATCTCCACCCAAAAATAATAAAAATCCCTTTTTATTAAATCTTGTAGTAGGATATGACAAATTCTATCATTATTCAATAAAATTGGCTCAAAATGTCATGATCATTTTAACATTTGTAAACATTTTTTTTTTGTCATGGATCTTATTAGTGACAATTTTTGGTCCAAATGTGAAAGTGTAAATGGTGTTTCATTATTTGAAATGACAGTTTTTATGTTTGTGGGTGGGGACATTGAATATCAATTGATTTTAATGTGTAGTTGTAGTTTACCACTATAGGGTGGAGATGCTTGTAGGAGAATTATGGTTTGCCACTTCTTATTTATCATTAATTTTGCCAATGCCCATTTGATTTTTAGGCCCACTATACCATTATAATTTTACAATTGGAAATTATTATACAACACATTTGATAAACCACCTTTTGTTTCCCTATGGCCAAAAACAAAGGAGAGATGAAACCCACCATGAGAGAAATTAGGAGAATTGAATTATGTCATGGCAAAACTATCATGCATTTAATGAAAGGTTTTGTCAATAGGTTGAACTTTAGCAATGAAAAAAAGAGGTTTTCTTAAGAAGTAGAATTCTAGTTTAAAATCCACAAAAGTTTTGCCAATAGGTAAAGTTTTAGCAATGAAATAAAAAGGTATTGCCAAGAAATAAAGGTCTAGCCATGAAGTAAAGAGATTTTTTTAAGACATAGAGGTTTAGGTGCACAAATAGAAAAGTTTTGCCAAAAGATAAAAATTAGCCAAGAAGTTGAGAGGTCTTGCCAAGAAGCATTGGTTTATTTAAGAACTAGGGAGGTTTTGCCGAAATAAGGGGAAAAAGCTCACTTTTGAAGGTTTCAAATCTCCCCCTTTCATAAACGTAAAAGACGTGAAGGTGAGTCCCTTGCACATGATTTTCGATTTGAAAGGGGTCCTTGTTGGGAAGGAGTTTTCAAAATTAATCACCTCTTGCTTCCATCATTTAACATAGCTTGGGGTTGCACCTTACTAGGTAAGAGCATTATTTTGAAGGCAAGTCTAAAGGAATTCCTCCTAAGGTGTTTATAGCAATTTATTGTCTACATATGGACATTTGCTTTGCTTCCCAAAATGAATGACTACCTAAGAAAAACGGGTATTGAGATCGACTTGCAAAGGATTCTTGATCAAGATCTATGCAAGATTAACAAACATGTTTTACGATTTCCTTTCAAAATAGATCTTAATTATTTTGATCATCTCACTTGTGATAAAACAATTTATCATAAAAACCTTTTTGATTTTTCCCTAGGTATTCTAATACTCACCTTGGAAATACATTGTTGGTAGACAATATGCTTTACAAAACCTGCTTGAATCTACCTTTTAGTGCCATCTTTGTTAAGTCCTATGAAGACGTGCCAAAAGAGGATAATTATCTAATGAAAACTCTTTTCCCATACTTAAAGTTTTTTCATTACTCTAGGCTTAGTGTTCCCACCTTTGTGGAGCTTTATCATATTGGTGACATCAAAAGTCTCAAGGAAGACGATGTCGAATTCTAGACATTGTTTGAAAAATACACCATGGCATGTTTCCCCAGTTTTTGTAAAAATTGCTTGACATTGAAAGTAAGTTTTCCAAATTTTCTTTTTTGTTCTTTCCTTTGATTTCTTTCTTGGATTTTCCAAATTCATTGATTTATATGGTCCTTGATTTTTTGTATTTTTCCAACTACTTGTTGTTTTTTCTTTTAAGTTATTGGTGCACCATTTCTTAAGGAGGTGAACAATGTGGAGTCACCAAATTCACATGCAGCTATTGAAATTGGTTTGGATGAAATTCTATCAACATCATGTGGCAATTCCCCACTACACTGTTCACATGTAGTGGAGGTGAGTCCATTTTATGTGATTTTTGATTTGAATGGAATTTTGATCACCATACACTTCAATAAGGGTTTTTCCATTGTCATTTTTTGTCCTAGATTGAAAGAATTTTTGGAAAAATGTTCTTGCATAATTCCAAGTCTATATTTGGTCTGCAACTTAACGTCACAATATTTATAATTATTTGGATCAAATTTGGTGCAAAACAAATCCCTATACATGATTTTAAAGTGTTTGACTAGGAGTTTGGCATGCAAAATTCGCATTTCTTGTTAGATAAAGATATAAAGCCAATTTTCCATAAGAACTTTGATGTTTTCTTTTCTACGTTTCTTTACATTCACGTTGGCAACATGTTGCTCGTAGATGATACACCATATAAAAACATGTTTAACAGCCCATATAATGCCATTTTTTTGGAGTCATTTATGACCATGGGGAGGATTAATATTTTTTGGGTTCAATTTTCCCTTATTTGGAAAATCTTCATTCGTCCAGATATAGTGTTCCCACTGTTGTTGAAAACAATCCCTTTGGTGGGATTAAATTTATTAATTTAGATAATCCAAGACTTTTTTAAACATTATTTGTGAAATGCAATCATACCTGCCAACCCATTTTTTGTAATAGTGCAAAATTAAAATTGAAACAAAAAAACTTTATTAATTGTTCATCCTCAAATTTTGCTGGTTTGAATATATCAAAACTTTCCTTTCTATAAAATTTATTAAAAATATTTAGTTCTATTGTTTGAATGTTGTTTGTACTTTTTGTCTTTAAGGCATCTGGTTTTGGCCTAGTCGGCCTTGGTTGAACCTTGCATTCTTGCAACCATTTGGTGGCCGCCTAGTGTTCTCCCTCATCTACCTGGTGGTTTCTAGGTCATGATATGTGTGTTTTCAATCCATGTTCTTATTAAAGTCTTGATTAAAATTATCTTTCCATATTTTGGATATCAACTTAATTCTTGTAAATTATATTTTGGACTAACATCTCCTATGACAAGGATGGAGGTTTCTACTCATTTTTCATTTTTCTTTGTTTTAACCTTTCTTCTTTTTGGTAGGTGCATGATGTTTCTTTTTCTAATGCAAAAAGGCGGATTCAGATTTTTCAACCTCGATCTAGCACAATTAAAAAACTCTTCATTCTTAATGTTAATGGTGTCCTTTGTTATTTTCCAAAGTGTGCCCTTCTTCAAGGGGATTGGTGAAAGAATGGGAAGAATTTAAACTTTTCCAAGTTGGGAATTTGTGTTATAGTACAAGATTTCATTTTTCAAGCATTTGAACATTTTTAGATTGTTCTTTGGCTATGTATGTCATTAGGAAATGTCTTTGAAATTCTACCTTTGTTGATGCCCAAAACTTTCATTGATTAATTTGTGTTTGTTTAGGGATGTCAACAATGCATTACAACAATGGGTGAGTTCACATGCTTAATTTATTAATATTTGAAGGACTTGGATTGAGTTCACTTAGCTTGCAAAGGTCTACCTTATGGGGATAGGGATCAAACATTGCGCATTGATGATGAGCATACCAAGGCACTTCAAAATCCAAAATGGAGCAAACTTTTCCTTGAGCCATTCGAAGGACGTGAATTATCCAAAAACAAGATGCAATGGTTAAAACTAGCATCTCGATTGTGGCTGGTGTTGAAAGGTTTATCCTTTACAAATACAGTGTACACCCATTTCATAGTCATCATGCTGTTTTTGAGGCTATTGTTCAGTTTTTGATATTTGTCTTATTTTTGGTTTAAGTCATTTGACAAAAGTCCAAGTGAGGATCCGACAATAACACGATTTTCTTTAGGTGACATCCTAAGTAAACCCTAAACCCTTCCTTGTTTCAATTATGTTTTTCATGTCTTTCATTTCATGTTAGTTTAGTTTTAAATTTCATATTTTGTCAATTTGAGCTTTGGAGTTTGAGGAAATTTCATTCATTCATTATGTTTATAATGGATCCTGGTTTTTGTTTGTAGATTGCATGAAAACATTTGTAATTCTAATTGGTAGAAATCATGTTGAACACCAATTATATATTAACTATTATATGGTTATTATATCAACATTTTGAGCCAAGTGAATATGTTAATGGTCTATCTTGATCTTCACCTATTTTTCAAGCAAATGATCCCAAAGTTCATATAGATGTGGATGATTTTCAATATTTTTTAGAATCAATGATGTAAAAACCTCAAATTCAATTCTCACAACCAACTACGTGTTTCTATTGGAATAAAAAACTTGATTTTACATTAAAGGAAATTTTGAAAAATAATTGGGATTCGCAATTGCAATATGTTGTTTCCTTGTTCAACACTTCTTGCAATACAAATATTACTAAATAAAAATTAAAAAAAATCATATTCAATATTTACAAAAAAGAAGAAAAAAAATACAAATTTTCCTATCAATTATGAGATTTTGTTTAGTCCATCCACCTTAACGTCTAAAACCAAAGTTCAAAAAATACCTAAAGTTCAAATGGAACATTTCCAAGATTTAATTATTGATCCTAATATAACACAAAAGATTTTTTTTTGATTGGGCATTTTATGACAATAATATTTTTAAACTATTAGATGTTTGTCCAAATCTTACTTATTTTGAAAAAACATTAAAATTCATTAACATGTTTCCAAATATTAAAATAACAAGATCACAAATTATGAATCACATGAAATATATATATACTAAAAAATCAAATGAATTTTCCATAAATGACAAAGTTCAATCATCATATAGTGAATTCACTTTAAAAGAAACTAAACAACCAATTCCTAAACAATGGTTTTTGCCAAAAGATG
>Ga0116226_10007007_pt1 | contig 10158 bp, 5 predicted proteins | sample S1TSphfallax_FD_89692 | JGI IMG/M metagenome (GOLD analysis project Ga0116226, IMG submission 89692) | Host-associated microbial communities from peat moss isolated from Minnesota, USA - S1T2_Fa - Sphagnum fallax MG | ecosystem: Host-associated > Plants > Peat moss > Unclassified | place: USA...
CGCTGCATTCACCACACAACGCGATCTTTCGCCGACACCCGGGCAGACACTCATAATCGAAGAGACATGGAAGCCTCCGAAGTTCGACGCTGCACATTATCGTGTAGTGATTGACTTAAGGGAGGGCGGTGAAATTGTCGACTCCATTGAAAGCGGCTTTCGTGTGTGGAAGCCGGAGACACTATCGAGCGGAATGCCCATTAAGTTTCGCGACAATTATTTCCATGTGGATGGGCAATCTGTTTTCTTACAAGGCACGGACGATTATCTACATACATTTATTGATCAAAATGAGAATCCACAGACATGGCTAGCAGATGCGCAGGGATGTCGCGATTCTGCAATCGACGTGTACGAGAATTTGATGGGACTGCGCGGCCCACAGCATAGGCCAACAGAAACATGGTGGCGATGGGTGGATGCGATGTTGCTGAACACGCAGGAAGTCGGCGGTATATTTTTCCCCGGCATGTTGGTGTTCAGCAATACAGCAGTCAGTGATGCCGACCTTGCAGACCAGAAGGCATACGTGAAGGCATTTGCGGCACGCTACGGAAGGGCTGCTGGCATTATGTATTACCTAAACGGCGACCTTGAGCTGCATGATCCAAATCTGCCCGACTTACAGCGGCTTTATAACCAATTTCTACTTGAGCGCTATGGTAGCGATGAAGCATTGCGTAAGGCGTGGACAATTTCTCCGCCAGAAGCAATGCTGGGCAGGTTGAAAATCCATCGTGGATCGCAGGACTGGCGTGATGTGAGAACAGTGGATGATTTTCACTTCCGCACTTTTTTGGTGCGACGCTGGTTGAATGCTCTACATGACTCCATCCGCGAAGTGGACGAGCAGCACCCGGTAACTGCAGAGTTTTATCAGGAGCCCGTGTCGGGTATTGATCTGCTGACTGCGCTGGGTAAGCTGGAGCTGGCCAACTTTGGCTACTTCCATGAGAAAGATTCTGACTACTATCGCTTTCCGCAGGTGTGTCGTTTTCTTGACCAGAGCATGCGCGGAAAAGGCATCAACATTGGCGAATTCGGCGTGAAAACTCACCCCGCATGGAAGGACACTGGATATTACATTGAGGCGCGCACGGAGAACTACGAACACCAATATTTTCTATCACTGACTCATTATGGTTTTGCACTGGGCGCATCGAAGATGCAGAACTGGTGCTGGAAGTATCCAGCAGACCTGCCGTTTGAGTGGGGAATTAATTATCCCAATGAGCTGGTGCCTCGCGATGTGCGCGCGTACTACCGCAATAGCGGACTGCTGTTTCGCAGCCTCCATCCGAAATATGAAGCGCCAGAGACCGTAATGTTGCTGGCCAGCGATAACCGCATGGGCGGCCAGGGGATGCGAGTGGTTGAAGGACAACTGAACGCAATCCGATTACTGCTCGATGCCAATGTTCGATTTGGAACATTGACGGATGAATTCCTGGCCGAGCTGCCAGCAGGCGTGAAGACTATTTTGTACCCACTGGCCTATTGCCCGAGCGATGCCATCGTCGAGCAATTGAAAAGTTTTGTTGAGCACGGTGGTCAACTGTATGTCTCCGGCGATATTAGTTATGATTCACTGCGGCAAAGAACGCAGACGAAGCGACTGAACGAACTTTGTGGCGTTGAATTTATTTCAGAGCACTATCCGAATATCCAGTATGAAGCGGCAGCTATAACAACGGCTCCGACCACTGGCAACGGAGGGCCATGGCCGGAGTATGAAGCAGCGCCTACGATGATCGTGCGGCCTGCAGGCGCAAAGGTGCTGCTTGCTGATGTTGATGGCAATCCAGTAGTAACTGAGTTTGCGCATGGCAAAGGTAAGGTCATTTTCTCGGCGGACCCGATTGAATTCCACGCCGATGCACAATATCAAAGCTATGGGCACCAATTTTATACAGCACTGCTTGGCAGGCTCTCGCTAAGCGGGGAGGCGCTTGAACCGTATGATGCAGAGGTACATTGTTTCATCGTGCCATCGCAAGATAAACGGCAGATAAAGTTGCTGGTAAATTATGGTGCGAAGACGCAGGAGGTCAGTCTCGATTCTGCCGACGGCAACGTGCGGCTATCGCTGGGTATGCATTTACCCGGAGTAGTAGTGAGTGCGGCAGGTAGAGGAATTGAAGCGATTGAGAGTAGCGGCAATGTTTTTGAAAATGAGCAACCACTCATCACCAGCAACCTGCACCTGATGGCAATTAGTTTTGGTCAAGCAACAATTGCCACCGCACCGCGCCTATTACTGCTACCCATGGCAACTGGTAACGTCACAGTGCACACATCACATAATTTCAGCAAGCCAGTGCTGTTGATGGGTGAAATTGTTGATGGTAGGTGGAAGACGTATTCAAAGTCTCCAGTTACGTTGAAGGATGGGAAAATATCCATTGCGATGAACGATCAATATGCGCTCTCGATGCTGTTGTTATGTGATGAGAGTGACAGTGATGCAACCATCACGCGCATGGAAATATGGATGCGTGAACCCTGGAAACTCTAACCACTGGAGTAAAAATCATGAAACTGCGAAGCCTTATCCTGCTGCTATGCCTAAGTATGGCGCTGCCCGCGCATGCTACCGAACAGTCCCCCGTAAGCAAACCGCTGCTGGATGTAATGCGCGTCTCCGCAGAGGGTGAAGCCAGTGCAGCACTGGTGGCGTCGAAGCCGGGCGAGGTGGAAGAGGTGAATTGCCAGGTGGTCATCATCGGCGCTGGGCTGGGCGGTGTGAGCGCTGCCTTGGCGGCCACAGGACGTGATCGCCATACCGTCTGCATGACTGAACCAACACTTTGGGTGGGCGGACAGGCCACGGCGCAGGGTGTATCCGCATTTGACGACAACAAATATATTGACACGACGGGTGGCACGTGGAGTTATCTGACTTTGAGCCGCGAAATTCGTCTGCGGTATTACGAATATCTTCGCGACAAACCGTGGACCACCAGCAACCAATCTGAGAACCAGGCACTTGCTGGGCCGCTCGCAAACCCCGGCGGCTGCTGGGTGGGTCGACTATGCTTTGAGCCAATGGTCGCAGAACAGGTTTTGATGATGCTGCTGAAGTGGTCCCTCGACAACGGAAAACTTCATCTGTGGACCCACACCACACCGGTGAGCGTGCAGCGCAACGGACGCAGAATTGAGAGCGTGTTGGTCTATGATTTCGCTCACGAGAAATGGGTGAGGCTGCATGGGGAATTTTTTGTGGAGGCCAGTGAGCTGGGCGATCTACTAGAACTGAGCGGCTTGCCGTACCGCATCGGTGCAGAGGCCCAGGCGGAAACACATGAGCGCAATGCTCCACTGGTAGCACAACCGCATGCCAGCCAGAGCTTCACCTATCCCTTTGTGCTGACAAAAAGCATAAAGGGTGAGACCACAGCCCCGGCGAAGCCGAAGGAGTACGAGCGTTTTCTGCCCGACTACACGCTAGTGGTGGATTACGGCCACGGCTACAAACCGGAGTATGGATTTTACGAAGCGCGCAAAGGCTTGCCGGGGTCCTTCTGGGTGTACCGGCGTTCGGTCGACGCAGCAAAGTTTGATCCAAAATACTTCCCCGCCGACCGCGCGATGATCAACTGGAGCAGTAACGACCACTGCGACGCCAATATGCTGAGCAATGATCCCTGGCTCGAAGCCAAAGCCATGCAGGACGCAAAGCGTCGTTCGCTGGGATTTGCGTGGTGGATTGAAAACTCTGTCTCGCGCGATGACCACAGCGGAACAGGTTATGCCGACCTACAAATTCTACCGGCAGAGATGGGCACCACTGACGGCCTGTCGCAGTTCCCCTACATCCGCGAGTCACGCCGCATTGTGCCGGTGCGCACGATTGTGGAGGAAGACCTCGCTGTGGATTTCCAGCACGGCGTTCGTGCTGTGCATTATCCTGACACGATCGGCATTGGCTGGTACGCCATCGACATCCACAGCTGCGAGCGAAAAGACTTTGTTTCAACCACCAAGCCGTATGAAATTCCGCTGGGCGCATTGATTGATCGCGATGCGGACAACCTACTGGCCGTGGGCAAAACCATCGGCACCACGCACATCACTAACGGGGCTTACCGTCTTCATCCCACCGAGTGGGCTGACGGTGAAGCTGCTGGAACAGCCATTGAATTCGCGCTCGAAAATCACACAACACCATTAGCGATGGACAGCAATCCGCAGGCCATCCAAAAGCTGCAATCGGTACTCGCATTTATAGGGCATCCAATTTACTGGTATGACGATGTGCCGGTCCGACCGCTAGATACTGACTTTATTGGCATGCAGATGGCCGGCGCGCGCGGCTGGTGGCAAGAAGACACAACAACACTGCACGCCCATAAGCAGATGGCTGTGACCGGAGATGAAGCCGCAAACCTACTGGCCCAAGTAAACATCAATGCCACAGCGCTGCGCGGCAAAAATGAAATCACCTGGGCTGACCTGCAGGCTGCTGGCGTGAAGCCAGGACGTTACACAGGCACGGTGCGTCGTGCAGAGTTCGCAGCCTCTCTAAGCCTGATGCTGTCCGAACAACTACTCAGCAACAACAGCCTTTACTAAATTCCGGGGGTGGTCCATATCCACACCGCGATGCAGGGCGATGTAATAAGCAAACAACTGAAGCGGGACCACTTCGCAGGTGGGAAGCAGGTGCTCTGCCGTCGGCTTTATCTCTACTGAGTTCGTGGCAAGGTCACGCGCAGCTTCATCTCCATGATTGATGATGGCGAATATATTGGCACCTTGAACACGCATATCACGCATTAGCTGCAATGTTTTTTGATAGCGCAGGACGGAGTCCGCGTCGGCTGGATCATAAGCTGCCAATATTACGAGGGGTGAAGTGTCACTGACCAGCGCATTGGGCCCGTGCTTCAGCTCACCAGCAGGATAGCCCTCGGCTTGGACGTAGGATGACTCCTTCAACTTGAGCGCACCCTCGCGGGCGATGGCATAGTGTACTCCACGTCCAAGATATAAGAACGATGCCGCATGGTCATAGCTCTTTGCAATCTTGTCGATCTCGCTCTGCCAGGTTGGAATTTGAGATGCGAGTAACTCCGGCAACGCCAGCAATTCTTTTATTCTTGCTGTGATATTGGACTTGTCCAGCTCACCACTTTGTTCGGCAGCAAATAGCGCCAACAAGTAAAGCACCGTGAGTTGGGTGACAAAGCTTTTCGTCGCAGGCACGGCCTTTTCCACGCCAGCAATAGTGGGCATGGAGAGCGAAGCCTCACGCGCCATGGAGGACTTGGCAACATTGGTAATGGCAAGCGTGGCATGGCCAAGCCCAATGGATTTGCGCAGCGCAGCGAGCGTATCTGCTGTTTCGCCAGATTGCGAGATGACACCGATCGCTGCATTCTTATGGGCCAGGGTGGAGCGGCAGGAGTATTCGCTGGCGTACTCAACATCGACAGCAGTACCGCTAAGGTCTTCGATCATAATTTCCGCAGCGAGACCTGCATGGCGGCTGGAACCGCTGGCGGCAATCACAATTTCACCGTGGTCGCCGAGCCATTTTTTTACTTCAGCAAATATTTCAATATTCCAAGTACCTTGCCAAAGATAATGTGCGAGTGTGTCTGCAATGGCCTGTGGCTGCTGATAAATCTCGCGCAGCATGTCATGTACGAATTGCTGGCCAGTGGCCGAGATGGATTGTTCTGTAGTGGTCATAATTATTAATTCTAACCGCTGGATGTAAATGTGATGAGAATGCGTCGGCGTTACTTCTGTACCGGAGCAAGGTGCATCTTAAGAAATTCGATGTAGATTTGCCAGTCTGAGGGAACGATTCCATGTCCACCATCATGCATATAATAGGCAATGTCATGGAAGATTGGCTGTTGCGCCGATGGCCAGATATCGGTATCAAGCCCGTCTTTGCCAAGCAGCTTGTACACCGGCCCTGCGGCGACAGCTGCCAGGAATTCCCCCTTGGGATCTGACCAATAATCCGTGCTGCCGGTTTGTAGGAGTACTGGCCGGGGTGCGATCAATGCAATCAGCATGTGGGCATCCATCGGCGCTGTGTCTGGAAAGCCGGCATATTTCGCATAATTTTTCGCAAACCAATAGGGATACCGCGTGGGAGCAGTGAGATGTGCGATGGTCTCGCCGTAGTCACGATGGCTGAGCGCAGCACCGGCTTCGCCAGAGCAACTTGCAATGACGGCAGCAAATCGCTGGTCACTGGCACCGGCCCATATCACCGTTTTGCCAAGACGAGAAACGCCATGAATGGCAACGCGATTGGCATCAATGGCGGGATCAGTCTCAAAATAATCCTCGGCACGGCTCATGCCCCAGGCCCAGGCGGCAATGGCCCCCCAATCATCGGGCGCGAGTTGAGTTTGTCCGGGCTTCAAATAGCGGGCGCGAATGCCATTGGAAAATCCAATCAGCGAATCTGGATCAACATCACCATAATAAAAAGTGGCGGCACCAAAGCCAGCGTCAATCAGCGTAGGAATATTGATGGAGGCGAAGACTGGTGTTTTCTGGGCGGGAATGAGCTTGTTTGCCTTCAGGTCCCATATCATTTGAGGACTAATGCCGGGGTCATCTGCCGCACTTGTTATGGCGCCAAAACTGATATTGAGTAGCAGCGGTACAGGCTTGATGGCAGCGGCTGGGAGATAGATGAGCAGATGAATCTTGGGCCAGCCTGGGTCTTTTGAGAGATGAATTGTCACCTGTTTGCGGATGGCCCTGCCACCGAGGGCTGGCGTGCCTTTGTCGGTGATCTCAAAGCTCTCATCCGCAGGCCTTCCCGGAGAACGCCCAAATTGCTGCGACTCAAACAACTCCATAATCTCAGGACGCCGCTTTGTGTACCATGTTTTAGCATCCCGAATAGGGTTGCCGTTGTTCAGCAGCAAAGGATCGGCCAGCATATAGGTGCCGACTTTGGCCTCATCATAATTCGCGGGAATGCCCGCAACACTGGCATTGGGTGGCTTGACTGCCTGTGCAGCCGGGACTGGCTCAGCGGCCTGGACTTGAGCTTGAATTGGAGCCGTTATCGTGGTGGCCGCGAACATGCAGAGGATAAATAAATTTCGAAAAAACATTAATTCGCCCCTATCTCGCTCGACCCGAAAGCTCAATACGAAAGATCAATTGGACAATCAATGAGCGTCTTGTCCTGCACTAGCATACAGACTGAGATTGGATTGGCCTGCTGCTTGGTCAGCCCATTCACTCGCACCTTCACCACAATACTCGCTCCGCTACCCTTCCCCACGCGTTTTGAAATATCCACATGGTGGGAGCGGATGGGGCCGTACTGACTGTCTGTGGTCCAGTCCTGCTTAAATTCAGTGAATGGATAGTCCTTGTACCGGTCAGGGTGCTGCGCCCAATTCGGATCGTTCATTTTGATGCCATAAGCACGGCTATAGTCGCCTTTCTCCAGCGCTGTGAAGAAGCTGCTCACGCGCCACTCCGCAGGCAGGTCAGTAAAAAACCAGCCGTGGCCCATGAAGTATCCGGCGAAAAAGATGATCGCCAGCAAAAAAAATCCGGCAATGCTGCCGATCAAAATCATGTTGTTCCGCTTCGCTTTGCGCTCGTCGTAGGCCGGTGCATTCAGCAGTGTCATGGCGGTTCCCTCGAAGTATAGCTGTACTATTAGACACCGACAGCCAAATAATAGTTTCCTTGCAGAGGCGGCTACGGCTCCTGTGAAGCAACATGGAACGAGTCAAGCATCCGTCGAAATATGGGACGCATTGCAGCGAAGTCTGCCTATGGCGCAATGAAAACAAGGTACGCAAGGCGATGGTCGTCGCGCGCAACGGCGACAATCCAGTCACGCTCCGCCAGCGCAGGCCCCTCGGCTGCCGCGGCGCTGGAGAGCGCGTCATCCTCAGAGTTGCCGGCACCGACCGCACCCGGAGTGGCGTTAGATGTCGGCGGCGGCACATGTATCGGAGATATGTTTTGAAACTCCTGGGATAAGGCCTGTATGGCACCTGTGGAGGAATTCAACTGTATATGCTGTATTTCCGTCAGTGGTTTGATGCCGGATTGTGCAACCTCCTGGGGTGTGCCATTGAGTGCTTCCACCAATTGCACAAAGGCATCCTCTGTAGAAGTAGCGCTGTTCTTCGGTTTGAAAACATCAATCATCACCCCATAGGCAATTTCCATATGGCCGTGTTTGCTCGTCATGGTTCCACCCGGCGGAGCAATCGTGGAGGCGCGACCGGGGCCATTCATTGACACCCAGTTGCCCGGCTGGGAAATATGGGACGTTGCCGTGTCGTAAGCAGCCCAGTCGCCGCTTGGCTGCCAGCTCGATGCATCTAGGCGGCCACCGGAAATATTTTCCGCCGGTAGGTAGTCGACGGGATGCGTCGAATAGCGGGAGTCGCTGCGCCAATCATCGAACCGCAGTTCCGACATCGTGAGCGGCTTCCACTCCATCGCCACCCGGTGCATGCTGTTGAAGTTGGCGGTGTTGCGAACATCCGGTGCATGGCGCGGCGGCAACGAAGCAATTTCCTCGTTGATGTATTGAATGCGATTACCGGGATTGGGATGGTCACGAAGGATCTGTGCGCCGCCATTGCCGTATTCATCCTGAATAATCTGGAAAAACTGCGGCATCCCATCCGGATCGTAACCGGCATCAAAAAGTATGTCTGCTCCCATCAGGTCGGCCTGCTTCTCCATTTCGCGCGACATATGCAGGAATGTCAGTGCACTAATCAGGCCCGGGCCGGTGATGTTGTAGAGGATGTTGCGGTCCGCTCTGGTCATGTTGCAGGTAATGTGGCGTTGCTGTGCGTGGGCAATTTCATGCGCAAGTATACCGGCAAGTTGCGCTTCATTCTCCGCAGCCTGTATCGCCCCCATGTTGATAAAAACAACGCCGCCCGGAAGTGTGTATGCGTTGATCTCCGGGACATTAATGATGTGAAAACGAAATGGCCAGCGATATCCGGGAGCGAACTGTGCCAGTCGCAGGCCGATGGTGGAAACATACTGCACCAGCGGGTCATAATCCGAAAGCACAGGCATGTCGCGGAAAATCCGAGACTCATATTGCTGGCCGAGTGCGATTTCTTCCTGCACGGAATATTCGTTTTTACATTCCTTGGGAACGTAGCGCGCCTGCGCCGCTACAGCAGTGAACAGCAATGCAGCGAGAACAGCAAAACGCGCGGGATGGAAACTCTGACTGATGTGCATGCAGTCATTCTCTTCGATAGATCAGCAATTTAGGAAATTAATTCTCGATACATCTCAATCGGGGCTCGCGTCGCATTAATCCCGGCTAAATTGCGTCTGCTGCTTCTCTTTGTGCCGTTCCAGCGCAAGTTCAATCAACCGGGTAATCAGTTTGCTGTAGGGTACGCCGCTGGCCTTCCATAACTTAGGGTACATACTGATGTTGGTGAAGCCGGGCATAGTGTTGATCTCATTCAGATACAGCCGAGATGGCCTATTGCCGTGCGCAGGGTCGAGCAAAAAATCCACACGGGCAAGGCCGGAGCAGTCACAGGCGCGAAAGGCCGCAATGGCCAGATCGCGGACTGCCTTGGTCTCCTTACTTGAAAGCGGCGCGGGGATAATGGGCACCGAACCATCGCTAAGATACTTAGCTTCATAATCGTAAAACTCTTTTCCGGGGACAATTTCACCCGGTACACTAGCAAGTAGCTGGTCATTGCCCAGCACGGCGACTTCAATCTCTCGCGCCTTGCGCTTGCTGCCCCCCACGCCCTGCTCAATCACCAGCTTGCGGTCAAAGCTGGCGGCCAGGTCCATCGCTGCTGCCAGTTCACTGCGGTCATGCACTTTGCTGATGCCGACCGAAGAACCAAGGTTTGCAGGCTTCACGAAGACGGGATATTTCAAAGCAGCCTCAATTTGCTGGGTACACGTGCGGGGATGCGCACGCCATTCTGTACGCAGCAGGGTGACATGTTTGGGGATGGGCAGGCCCGCAGCAAGGAACAGCCGCTTCATCACATCTTTATCCATGCCCGCTGAAGAGCCGAGAACACCAGAGCCGACGTAGGCTATATCAGCCAACTCAAAAAGCCCCTGAATGGTCCCGTCCTCGCCAAAGGTCCCATGCAGCACTGGGAAAACAACGTCCAGATCAAGGACGCGATTGGGCGTGAG
>Ga0116226_10007008_pt1 | contig 10158 bp, 7 predicted proteins | sample S1TSphfallax_FD_89692 | JGI IMG/M metagenome (GOLD analysis project Ga0116226, IMG submission 89692) | Host-associated microbial communities from peat moss isolated from Minnesota, USA - S1T2_Fa - Sphagnum fallax MG | ecosystem: Host-associated > Plants > Peat moss > Unclassified | place: USA...
ATTCTGAAAATTATTAATTGAGTCTAAAAATGGACATTTCAATTTTGAATATTGTTATTTGAATCTGAAAATTGACATTTCAATTCTGGAAATTGTTATTTAAATTTTAAAAAAAGATTTGATCTAAAAAATCATATTTGAATTTTAAATTATTATTTTCGAATCTAAAAATTAGTATTTCAATTCAAAAAAACATATTGAGTCCAAAATTTGACATTTTGATTTTAAATGTTTTTATTTTAACTTGAAATTTGATATTTTAATTCTGAAGTTTTAAATTTAAATTTTAGGAAATTATTTGACTTGAAAGTTGAAATTCTAATTCCAAATTATTATTTTGGATTCTTGAAATTAATATTTCAGTTCAAAAAATTATTAATTGAGTCTTAAATTGGACATTTTAATTTTGAATATGAAAATTGACATTTGAATTCTGAAATTTGTTATTTAACTTCAAAAAACCTATTTGATCTAAAAATTGATATTTGAGTTCTGAATTACTATTTTGGAATATTAAATTTACATTTTAATTCAAAAAAATATTGATTGAGTTTTCAGGGCTTTTTTGTACTAATCTTATCCATAATAAATCATTTTTATTAAAAAAATATAAATGATTATGTTTATTATATATTATATATTATAAGGATGTAATTAATGTGATATTAATTTAAAATCGTTGTAATTACATCATATAAGAATTAATTAGTGTGTGCATAAGTATTTTCTAATTGAACATAATTATTCACACTATGTAATTTATGACTTCAAACCTGAATTAAGAATTTAGAAAATTATAGTGTAATTAAAATAATATTTTACTGATTTTAATTTTAAAATTTATTATATAATATTAAAATATTAAAATATTCTTTGATTAATCATCTATGATAAATATTTTATAGTAATTTTACAGTAATTATGATAATTAACTAATTAATGTTAAGTTTGACAAATTATTGTATTTATAGTTAATAATTACTATGAGCAAAAAAATTACTCGACCTATAATAAATTTTACAAAAATAAATGTAATCATCCAATAAATAATGTAATTAGTTGAATAATATTTTTTAAAAATTCATATAAGAATTTACTTTTTAATGACAATTGTTAATTACTTATAATTTTAACATAAATATTTAAAATATTTAATTTAAATTTTATTTTCAATAAATTAGCTTTACATTAATTATATTATATATAAGTCAGTTAGATTATAAAAAGTAATAAATATTTTTAAATATTTTAGTTGTTTCACTATTTATGAATTATGTATTGATAATTTGTGAATAACTAGATAGCTAGTTTGTTAAATATTAAAAAGATATTGCTTATTTAAGTAATTGATAATAATATTAAATATATGTAAATTTAATCAATATTAATTAAATTATTATCTAATTATCTAGTAGTTGTAATGTTTAAAGATTTAGGAAATAAAAAAGTAAGGCATGAAAAATGTTTTGGAATTATCACTTAATTTATGAGAAAGTTACAACTTCAAAACTTATCCCATATTGTTTGTTTTTCATTCCTATTTTGAACATTATATAAACAAGGGGGTGTGGCATCTAATTTCATATTTAAAAAATTGTGCACATGGGATGAGCTAATCAAAAGGCTCAATTCAAAACAAAAAAACAAAATATTCACATTCCTAAAGTACTTACCTTCCCAACCTATTTATCTACCTAGCTAGATAGGTATTTAGTTTGACCTACCCACCTAGGTCGACCTATGTACCTATTTACTTAAATACCTACCTATATGAGTAGTTATTTAACCTAGAAAGGTAAAACCTACCTACCTATTTTTTACCTAAATAGGTAGGTTAGTATGTAGCTTAGGTTTGTAGGCACCTATTTATGTACCTACCTAGGTACTTACCAACCTAATATTAATAATTTTAATGCCATGTGGCATATTTACATTGGGCCATGTATCACAATATATGATCATCCAAGTTTTTGAATTGAATGTCCTAGATTATTTCATAATAATAATAATAATCAAATATTAAAACACATGGCAATACATCATTTGCTTGTAATTGTGACCAAAATAATTGTATTTTAATCACATGTGACAATTCGTATATAATAAAGTCAAAGGATGAAATGTATTTGTTGAATTTTTATTTCATACAATACCTTTTGTCATTTGTGACTAATTTATCACATGCGAATTGTCTTAGGTGACTAAAGGGATTTTGGTTGCAAAATGTCTCTTGTGACTAAAATTTAATCACAAAGATTAGTCGAAAATACATGTTTTTCTTCTAGTGTTTCTTGTATAATTACAAGTACCTACTCAACTCTTTTGGACATTTTGATACCTTAAGTTGCGAGTTCTTATTCAATGACATATTGAATCAGTGGTTCAAAATTTTAAGCTATTTGTTCAAACTTTTCATTTTCCCAACCATCTTGATAATAAAGAGGTGAAGCATATTTGTACCTTGGTACTACTTCCTCCCTTTTAAACCTATTGAATCTTTGTTCTTATTCTTGAATTAGAGTATCAAAGTTATGTTGATGCATCAGATTAGTTGATCCCAACACAACTCTCTCTCGAAGTTTAGATTTCGAACTCCTTTGTTTAAACTCAGCCTATGAGTTTGCATTTTCAATTTGACACTCTTCCTTCTTGGAATTTTGCAATATATTGTTGGTGCGCCTCTATATTTCATTAGTTTACACTTCATGAAGAATAATCGGTGTTGCTTAAGGCATTATGTGGTGTGCAAGTCTTTTTTCTGTCCATGAATATTTTTGCTTTGTTTGAAAAACTCTTCTAAGTGTTTCAAATCATTGATCTACTCGATTTGCACTCAAATTATTTCTAATGGCAACGCCATTTTCCACTTGATCATGTACTATAACTTGACTAATTATCTCCTCAAACTTTTAGTTACAATTTTATTTTCCATCTCCCACATCTTAATTGAAACTTGAACAAACTTTTGCATTATAACAAAATTCCTCACATTTAGCTACTTTGCTTAGATCTAGTTCCTAAGCATTAAATTATGATCAAGATTTGAGAAAAAATGCAAAAAATGTAACTGAAGTTCACTATTTATCTATATATATATATATATATAAATTAGCAACAATACATAAACAACATTTTGAAGTTCACTCTAAATTTAGACCCTAGGATGGTTGCCAAATGGTAAATACAAAATCTCTAATCCTATATTCTTGTCTAAAATTTGGATTGAAATGCAATAAATTTAATATTAATAGAGTCTGATCATTAAGATACATTTAAAACTAGTTTCAAAATTAAAAATTCAATAATGAAAACATGATAAAAACATAAAAATAATAAACTCTAACTATCAAAACAAAGCTTTTCCAAAAATCAAAATATTCTTATCTCATACTCCATTAAAACTCCATGTTCTACAATGATACAATGGTTTTCATCTCTTCCTCTTCTCCAAAGATATTCCACAACAAAAATAATCCTATGTAATCTAGCTAACAATTCTTAAAACAATAACTAGGTAAATAGAAATATACTAATTGATAATTACCACAAGTAACTACTCCTTTAACATCTATCTACTAGATGGTTTAACTGGCCCCAAAAAATCAAGTTCCCATTTCATAAATGTTTCCTCTTGAAGATTCATGACCAACTTTGTAAGACTTTAAGTCACTAATCCTCTTGTTTTTTGGCATGCATCACAAGATCTATAGTAATCATTCACATTTTTGTACATAGTTGGCCATTAATATTCCGCATCTAATGTCTTCCTTTATGTGATTCCAATTGCAAAATGACCTCACAATGGTCCTTCATGAAGTTTTATCATCACCATCTATGCTTCTGTAGTTGTCAAACATCTTTGTAGTATGTTTTCTTGGCCCATTCTATACAATTCGCCATTCTTTAGTGTGAAGGGCTTTGCTTTCCTAATTAGTTTTTGTGTCTATTGTACAAATAATGTTCCTTCAATTTGGCATGTTCTCAAAATTTCTTTTACATCATTTAGCCATCTAGGCTTTATGTAAAACAAATTTGCATCCATGGTTTAATTAAGCACACTTGTGGGTTTTGTAATGTCATAATCTTGACAATCCATCTATAACTACATGAATTTTGCTTAGTTTATACACTACTATGAAGTCATATATTAGGAACAATAACAACCGCCTAGCTATTCTCCTTGAAACCTGTGGTTTGTTGACCAAATAGACCAATGCCATATGATCTACATACAAAATAAATTTATTACCCAACAAATAATGTTTGAACTTGTGCAAAGCAGAAACCATTGCAAAAGCCTTTCTATGTGTTATGATATAATTTTGTTCTACTCTGTTCAAAAGTCTAGAAGCATACACCACCAATTGATCACTCTTCCTTGTTAAATTTTGAAACATCATAATCCTTATAACTAAATTGATACATATATATAAACATGAAACTCCACTTGCTAGTTTGGTGATATTAATATTGGTGTTTCAATATATTTATATTTGATCAACTTGTAAGCCTTCTGACATTCCTTTGTCCAAAGAAAAGTCTATGTCTTTTTGGTTAGTTTAGTAATAGGTGCCATAATAGTAGCAAAATTTGTGATAAAGCATTTGTAAAACTATGCCATACCATTGAATACTTGAAATGGATTCTTAGGTGGTGGCATGTTTATTATTGTTTGTATTTCCTTTGGATTTGGTACTTTCCCATATTTGGAAACAATAAAACCCAAAATCATCCTTGAAAATACCATGAATGCACATTTGTCTGGATTCATATTAATGCCATATTTTCTACACTTTTGAAAACATAGTTTGAGCTTCTATAGATGATTGTCCATGTCATTATACATTGTAAAGTCATCTAAAAATATTTTCATAAAATTGTCCAAATTCTTTAAGTGTTTTGGTAACAACTATTTAATATGTTCGAGGTCCATTTTTAACTCTAAACAACATCACCTTCCATATGAAAGTTCCCCAGTGTATGGCAATTATAGTCTTATATTTATCCTTGGGAGCTATAGAAATGTGGTGATATTTTGAATACCCATCTAAGAAGGAATATGTTTTATATCTTGCTACTATGTTTAGAAGTTCGCATGTAAAAGGTAATGGGTATAGATCCTTCTTTGTGGTTGCATTTAATTTTTAAAAATCTATACAAATTCTCAATTGCCATTCTTCTTGGGTATTACCACTATGGGTGACAACCATGTAGCCTCCTCTATAGATTGGATGAATCCAACTACTAACATATTATCAATATCTTGTTTGATTGCTATAACATAGTTTGGATTTAATTTGTACCTAGTTTGATGTGTCGGTGTATAGTAATATCCGGCTCAATTATGTGTTGTGCCAGCTCTGGTGGAATCCCTTTCAGATCTTATATGTCCATGCAAATACATCTTTGAACTCCTTCAACAATTGCTCCACTTCCAACACTTTGCCTATCTCCAATTGTGCATTGATCTTCATTAGTTGTGGTTTTGCATCAATTCCCATGTTGAACTTCATTAATTGTCGATCTTCAATTAATGTCCATCCAACCATTTGCAATTCCTATGCTTTGAGTTTTGTTGGGGTTTCGTCCACTGCAACACTCCTTGGTTGATGATTATAATATGTTTCAAGGTACACCTTATCTTCTAGAACTACTTTTAACTCATATTTGTTGCTAGTCTTCTTCTGTTTTGTGATTTATACCCTTGATTTTAGCTCTAAATTACTAGTCTTCACACCAATATCCAAGATCTCCACATTTTTTATTTTCACAAATTGAATTGTCTCAAGTAAATTGATTATTCTTATTGAGAATAACTTTGGCTTTGTAGCAAAGACGATGTTTTCTTTTTCATTTGTGATACCATTTTGATAGTCATTGAAGCATAATAACACTTATGGTCTTCTTACTTCACCTCCCAAACACTTGGTGATTATAATTGTTCTAATTGTCGCATTCCTTTGTATGGTAACATTCTGACTCCCCCAATCATGTGCCACTTTAACATCCTTCAACCATGGTCTCCCCAACAACATGGAATAACTAGAATGTACCACATTGTTTTGAAGTACAGTAAACATAGTTATGTAAAGAATGTCATGAACATGTATCCTTAAATTTTTAATCAAACCCATTGGTTTTGTGGTTGTTTGATTTGCCATCCTCAAATTATATGGTGCAAGTTTAGGCTTTGGAAGCCCCAACCTTAATTTTAATTGTTCTATGATGATATTAACTCCGAATTCTCCATCTAGTAACACATCTTCTATTGTATTCTTCCTAATCTGTACTTGGATAATTGCCATATGATTATCCATTGTTATAAAAATTGTCCCTACCTTTGATATTAAAAAAATAACATGTTTACTTATGGTTGCTATGCTTAGATTTTGAATTTACTATGGTTTTAGCTTCTGCCAAAAATACCTTTTTAATTTAGAAGCTATTTAAAACAATTGTCCCAAAATTAAAGCATAACTTGTTTTTAGCATCTATTTACGAATGTCCTAATTTTATTTTTTTATAATCAATTTTTTCTTATGAATCCACTAACTTTTGAGATTTTCATGCTTTTATAAGAATAGTAATTAGTATACCCGACTAGGCTGTGTTCCATTCCGCCATGGATGTGGATGGCCTTTTTGTCTAGGTTTGTGTTTTCTCAATTTGTTGAATTGTCTCCACCATTGATTTTTTCAATCGTTCTTTCTCCTAGTCAATAATATTTTTTACATTCCTTGGCTTTCTATCTTTGAACACTTGTTCTTTAATTGCTTTACTTCATGTAGTTACATTAACATCAACCACATTCACATTTGTAATGATTGTTTGTATTTCAACATGTTGAACTTCTGCTATTATCATAGATTTCCCATGGAACATCTTTTGCATCTTAGTAAACTTTGGATAATTTGTCATTTTATGTCCATTCAAACCATAAATGTGGCATGCATATGAAAATGTTTTCTATGGTTTTTGACTATGTTGTGCTACTTCTGTGGTTGCCAATATGGTCTATTCCTTCTTTTTGCATGTTTCCACATTTTGATTACTCATTGCATAATTTGTGCAATACTTGTCAGTCTTCCTTGTATTACTTTGTGTCTTTGATGGTACTACATGTTTAATACTTTGTGGTACTGAAAGTGCGCTCCTTACTTTGACAATAATCATTTTTTTTCAAACAACATTGTCGCCTCCTTATGATGTTGTGTTGACCATTTCATCCTTGTAGTTGCAATTATGTAAGTATGATTACAAATCCACCCTAAACATATTAGTCAAAAAACTATATGTGGTTAGTACTTGTAAACCATGAAACAACTTCTGAATTCGCTCGTAATAAACCTCCACCCTCTTAGTCTCCTTTTACTTCATGTTTTTCAGTTCCATGCATATTTGCTTATCATTTTGAGTCTTCCGATCATGTTTACAAAATTCTTGTGTAAGTTCCAAAAATATATAATTAAAAAATTCTAACATGTAAATATGGCACTAGTTCGATGTTATATTTCTTAACATATAGCTAAACACATTGATGACATATTCTCCAAAAGTTTTCGCCTTTGCCTTCACTATAGAATTAAACACTCTAACATGAGCATTTGGGTCAACATATTTTTTTGAAGTTAGGGTACTTAAGAGCTATTTTATTTGACCTCATAGAATGGCCATTTTTGTGATTGCAGATTCATGCAGTTACAACAAATGGTTCTTGATATCCTCCTCTTGGATTTTTAACATTTGTACTTTTGTACCCTCCAACAATTATTGAGTTCATTAGTGGTCAATCTACAATCATGTTCACATGAATAGTCATTATCATATTAGTAAACACCATTTGGGGTGTCCCAACAACCCTAGTGATTATTGTTGGTAGTCCTGAATTCCTACTCAAATTCCTTCCTTTCAGGATCCCGCCCAATCCATGACCCAAGTTTGTTGCAAATTTAATTAGTATTCCACCTCTGACAAAATTTGTGTTGGGTGCAATAACAATTTCCACTCTTGTGGTTGGTATTACAACATTAAGTGGTTGAGTAACTTCTATTCCAACAAGTTATTTCCAGATCTTCACAATTGTTGTTGAACTAACACTCTTGGTGAAGTTGAATTGATTCGAGTTTATCGATGCCCCATTATGTGCTTATCCATTGATATCCTTTGTGGTGCAAAATGTGGATGTGAATACAACTTTGGTATTTTGCTCTTGAATTGAATGGATGGATGAATTTGTTGACTTTGTGGTCCCAATTAACCTCCCAACTCCATGCCTCTCAATCTATTATGGACTACAAAAATTCTTAATTCTTGTTCCTATGATTGATCCATTAATGTTCCTACCAAATTTTGTAACTCCACATGTCTAGCAACACCTACTTTGATGTGAAAAGGCACAAAAGGACAATCCATGATTGCATGTTTTTATTCCTTGCAAAATGCATAGACTCTTGAAAGTAATTTGGCTACCTCCAAATCCACAAATTCATGATCCTTAGTTTCAGTTGTATACTTTGTTTAATCCAATTTTAGATTTCCTTGATGTGAGTATGACTATGGTACTTCATCCAACACATTTACATGTGCCTCTGCATATTTAAACGATTTTAGGTAGTTTTTTTAAGTCTCTTCAAGCACATTGATATTGATGTTTTCTTCCACCTCCTAGTCTTCCACTAGTTCATAATAATTTGGAGATGCAAATTGGTACACAAACTTGGATTATATACCTTTTATATTATCCCTTCTTCGGTTAAACATCGATTCTAGACTTAAGATTTCTTACGGTTGATCATGTATTACAAAAGTCCCTACTCCATCTTGATCTCTATAATTTTGAACCATAGATTACAGTTGAGAAATATACCAGACCCATTCATATGGGTGAGTATTTGACTATAACCCTCTCCATGGAGATCGTCGTTTATAACTATGCCTTTTTTGAAAACCACCAGTCCATATTTCACACCTTACCAGCTCTTGTGGTAGAAATGACATGTGTACTCCAAGTCATTTTTTTATTCTCAAAACTCATTTATCCAATATTAGATTCCAATATGGGGTTTTTATAATTCCTACATACTCCTCTCCATTTTCAAGATTATCTTTTGTTTATCTTTTAGGACCTTGATGATTTGCTTCCAAATCCAATTGTTGTTGTAAACTTTGTGTCACCATTCGATTCATTTTATTTCACAATCTTGCTTCTTCAGAGTTTGTAGATTGCTCCATAGTCCTTACGCCGTCAATTGTTTAAACCTTTAGTGTTTTCTAACATACCCCTTTTAAATTTGAATTTAAAAAAAAAAACTTTTAGGAAGACCTTCATCTATAATATAAACAATGGAAAATGTAGAAAACCCTTTTGTTCCTATAACAAAAATAGAAAAAAATTCCCCAAAAGATGGTCGCCAAATGGTAGATGTGGGTTAAATTCCTCTAGACTTTTTAAAACAACAAATCTGCACTACAATATTCACACATTCTCAATGTTTGCACTGATTTTAAACACACATGTTGTAACCAAAAAGAGAGGGTCCGAAAACACGCAGCACATGGACTGACTTCAACGGACCCAGGTGTCCATGCTTTCCCAATCTGCCTCACAACTACATACCTCCAATCTTCCTGACACTCGAACTGCTTGTTGACTCTTTCGCCTCCCCACTATAGTTTGAAGGCGTACATACACAACAACTCAACAGACCTCATAGCATTCATCTCCTGTCATGCTTATTCACACTAATGCCATCCGAGAAAGCTCTCTTATCACATTACATATTATGTACATTCCATGAAAGCACAAGCACTTCTTTCCATCAAATGTTCACAAAACACCAGATCCGGTGCTATTTAGTCTCCCTCAGTCTCTCTCTCTTTCGAATTCCTCTGCAGCAACAACTAGACTAATTACTAGGTGCAGCGGAAAGTTCTGGTATTCAGCTGAGATCTCCTTACTTCAGAGCTCTTCCTCGCTATGTCCATCGACTACCAATCTTCTTCCTCTCACACTTCTAGAGATCAGCTGATCTTTTCTCCTCAGATTATCCTCCTATTCTAAATCTGACTTCATGATCTTTCTCCTCTAACCAAAAAACTGTCTACCTACCCTCTCATTTCCAAATTGCATTTGTAGTCCAAAGAGATCTCCTCACCTCC
>Ga0116226_10007009_pt1 | contig 10156 bp, 11 predicted proteins | sample S1TSphfallax_FD_89692 | JGI IMG/M metagenome (GOLD analysis project Ga0116226, IMG submission 89692) | Host-associated microbial communities from peat moss isolated from Minnesota, USA - S1T2_Fa - Sphagnum fallax MG | ecosystem: Host-associated > Plants > Peat moss > Unclassified | place: USA...
GAAAAAAAACTATTCTTTTTTGTTTGAACTCACTATGAGTATCTTCTTCTTGAGCGGCAATTATTACACGCGTCCATTGTTGACCATCTTGATCAAGATGTTTAACTAAATTTTTATCTTCTAATTCGACAAGATATTGAAATACTGTTTGACCATCACATTCAACATATCTTCAATAAATAGAAAAGAATGTCTTTCATAAAATTAGAAGAATTAATCAAACTTACTTAGCTAAATCATTGACCAACATAGGATTTGGAAATGCCTGTTCAAGTAAATCCAATAATTTTTCCTTTATCAAATCAGCATATCTTTGCGGATTTTTGTCATACACTAAATAGATGAAAATCGCCAATGATATTTCTACTAAAAATAATTTTAATTTAACTACAATTATAATCAAAATAACTAGACAATATTCCCTCTATCCTTCCCAGTCCCATTAAATACTAAATAAAAGACCTTTATGTTATTATATCTACATTAGTGACACTCATTTATTTGATAATACTACTTTCTGAAAGATAATCATTATCATAAAGCATTAAACGTGTTACATATTGTTCAGCTGAAAATTAATAATTGAATAAAAAAAAAAAACTAATCTGAATTTCTAACGAAAAAAAAACATACTTGGATGATCAATATTAAGAGTATTATCATTTATTGTTTGAATTTCAAGTTCAATTTTACGAATTCTTGTAAACATTCTTAATAATTCCATTAATCGTTTAATAAAAGAAAAATAATCTACAAAAGATTGATTTCTATTTAAAACAAAATCAATTTTATTGTTTTAAACTACCTCGAGGAAATTCATCAGAGTTAAATAATGAACGTATCAATTCATGTGCATCATAAAGACATTGATTTTGTGTAAGATTATAAAACCAAAGACGTAATATTCGATTTTCTTGATGTAATTCTTGTGTTTTTTTATCTGTCATAAAAACTTTAAATTGTGAAGAAAATTGAACTGGTTCATTATCTGGTTGAACTAAAATAAGAATTTTTTATCATTAAAATTTAATTAAATATTTACCTGGTAGAGAATTTTTATATATAATAAAATCTCCATTACGTCCACTACCAATATGAAGAATATTTTTATCTGTTATATCAGCAATTTTTCGTCTTTCTAATAAAACTATATTCAGAATAGATGTTTTTTGTAATGGTATTAAAACGACATAATCTAAAAGAATTTTATTAAAGAATTCTTTCTTTTTTGTTGATAGGAATATTTACCTTTAGATCCACGAGCCTGATATTGTTGATTAGACATCTAGAACATATGTATATACGTCTACTCTGCATATGTATAAAAAAATAAATTATATATTGAAGATCGAATCAAGTTGTCGATTCGCTCTTTCTCTCTATTCATACATTCATCGACCGATCAACTTACTATATGCAAAGATTACATCAAGCAGGGAGAAAAGGTTCTTTTTTTCTTTTGCTTTGTATGTCTCGTGTAAAAGCGATTGACGCCCAATGAATCTATTCATGACACTCCCTTACTTCCACCTCTAACTCTCAAGAGAAATATATTGGTGATGATAGTTTGTGACAATATTAATTCGATTAAGTAATACAGCTCAAATGTCACCATAATGTACGAAAGGAAAAAAAAAGGAAATTCTAGAAGCCATTTTTAAATTAGAATATCGAGTAAATTTTACCATTTCATTGATCAAATTAAATAGGCATTAATTTACAACAAAAAAAAAAGTATAGTTTCATTATCTAAGAAGTCTATTATTCTATACATTGAACAACAACAAAAAGAACAAGTTAAGTAAGATCTCAATTCTTTGATCGACTGACCGATAAGAATGAGTATAAGGTTGATTGATTAATGAAGAATAAGATGAACATAACACGTATTTCATAATCATTCCTTTTTTTTTCTCGTTCTGACATCCATCCAAATAAAAATCTAATATTCTCTGGACATATTCATTAACCAATCATAATCAACCAAAGACAAATATGAGGACTTTTAAACATGTAATATAACATGGCATACATACATACAAATAATAAATAAAAACAATAGGATAGATATTTTTATTTCGATAAAATAATCTTCTCTATCTATTTTTTTAGATCCGTATACAAAAAAAAACCAAAAACACTGATCAAATCATCATGACGGATATTTTAGCTGATGATCCAACATTAGGACAGTTAGGAACTGATATTCGAGTATTTGGAAAATGGAGCGGAGCTGAAGTACAAATTTCGGATATGTCACTTGAAGTTCGTTGAAATCTTTAAAAAAAAATATTTTCAATAAAAACGTTTTTTTTTGTTTTCTTAGGATTATATTCTTGGTGCAAAACAACCAAAATTTCTTCCACATTCAGCTGGTCGTTATCAAGTGAAACGTTTTCGTAAAGCATCATGTCCAATTGTTGAACGTCTTGTATGTTCACTTATGTTTCATGGACGTAATAATGGTAAAAAATTAATGGCTGTTCGAATTGTTCGACATACATTCGAAATTATACATTTACTTACTGGCGAAGTAAATAAAAAAAAATGAATTTTTCATATTTGATTCGAGTTTTTGTTTAGAATCCACTTCAAGTACTCGTTAATGCTATTATTAACAGTGGACCACGAGAAGATTCAACACGTATTGGTCGTGCTGGTACCGTTCGACGACAAGCTGTTGATGTTTCACCATTACGTCGAGTTAATCAGGCACTTTATTTACTTTGCACAGGTTAATTAAAAATTAGAAATAAAAATAAAAATTTTTATTATGAATTTATTTTAGGTGCACGAGATTCTGCATTCAAATCGGTCAAAACTATTGCTGAATGTCTTGCCGATGAATTAATCAATGCTGCCAAAGTATGTATTCAAAAAAAAAAAAAAACCCGGCACACCATTAGAAGTCATACCACTTAGATTTAATGTGGTTTTTGAACGTCGATGTGTGCAATATTAAATATGAAGTTTTGTTAATTCGCAAATGATAATTATTTGAATTATTGTTTGATAGGCTGCTTCAACAGATGATTTTTATTTTTAAATCTAATTATTTTGTTTATTTATTTAGGGATCATCAACATCATTTGCCATCAAACGTAAAGATGAACTTGAACGTGTAGCCAAGTCGAATCGTTAAGAGATTCAACAATTGGTTATTTACTCACTAGTCACCATTCACAAGATAATGATAACAAAAAAAAATAAGCGAATATATGTCTGTGTGTTTTTTCTTTCGTTATTCGTTATGATTGTGAAAAAAGTGAGCTAGTGTGTTTTGTTATATTCTTTGAAGAAACAAAAAAAGAAAAAGAAAAGGATTTAAAGAAAAACCATCAACCGAAAAAAAAAAGAATTCTTTTTATTTTCTTTGACAAAAAAAAACGAATAATTGACATGAATAACAATCAAGAATTATGCGAGAGATTTCTTTTTTTACTAGTTGAGTGTCAAATATAATTTTCACTTCTATTAAAAAGAAAATCACCTGTTGTGAAAGAGAAAGAATACGAGTAATTACTTATCATCGACATTTATTCAAAAAAAAATCAAACAAATGCAGCGAAACGCTCTTGCCGCTCGTCGTAGTACGATCAATTTAACAGTACTTGTAGCTGTATCAAAATTTAAAGCACTTGGTTTTCGTGCAAAAGCACGTCGGGCGAAAACTAAATATCGAAAACAAATTGAAAGTGATGATCGAAGATGGGGTGGACGACGATTAAAATTAAGTGGTCGGGCTGTTTGTCCTATTCCAGCAGGTATAATGTTCATAAACAAGCGCTCCGAATCGGCCGAGTGTGGCGATGATTGCAATACGAATGAAATGTATGATGCAAAATTCAGATGAATGAACCGGTCTATCCGGGACACGTTCATTCATGTTGTAATCAGCCGGATACTCTGCCCATTCGGAACTCTGTCGTTAAGAAAAGATTCATTCTTTTGTAGAAATTTTTGGTTTATTCGAATTAGAGATTCTTGATTTATCCACTGAACGTACCTCCGGTCTTGATTTTCGTATTGAACGTCTTCCACGTGAAATTGGTTATTTATATCGTTTACGTGTTTTAAATCTTGATGTTAATGGTATAACATCATTACCAAATGAAATAGGTGAATTAAAAAATCTTGAATGTCTTACTGTATCATGTAATAAATTACAAACATTACCATTAACATATAAAAAATTAAATCGATTAGAAAGTTTACATTTAGGATCAAATTATTTTCAAGTATTTCCACTTGTTATATGTCAAATGGAATCATTAAAATTTCTTGATTTAAGTTGTAATCAAATTGATATATTACCACCAACATTATCAAAATTAAAATCTTTAAGAACATTAATGTTATTTAATAATAAAATAAATGAATGGCCTGATGCATTATGTGATTTAATTGAATTACATACATTATGGTTAGGAAAAAATGAACTTAAACGTTTACCAGCTCGTTTTGGACAATTAAAACATTTAGATTGGTCGAATTATCCATTATCATCAAATATTGATGAAAATCCTTTAATGAGTCCACCATTAAATGTTTGTAAAATGGGTATTCAAGCTATACGAGATTTTTTACGAGCAGGGAAGAAAAATTCATTAATATAATCAAAATTATTTTTGTTTGGACATTCAAAGAGAATTTTAATCTTCTTGTTCTACTAATAAATGTTGAATTCAGTAGATGATCCTTTATAATTATAGTTAGATTTCATGAAATGCATTGCAGAGTCTCTCATGTAGAAAGACAAAGCGATATCATTGATCTAGAAAAATTTTAAATCGAGATTGAATTTGTTCATCACGATTTAATTCATTTTGAAAAGAAAACCCGTGCATCACAATTAAATTGCAACTAGTCCGATAGTAGACAAGGCTTTAGTCATCCGAAGCGATTTGTTACCATTGATACAGACTTCTTTTCTGATTTCTATCGATTAAATTGGATTTCTCCTATCAGTCGAAGAATTAGGGAGCTGCGAGTCCTTCCGGATCGGGCCCCATTTTTCTTTTTTGTCGTGTTCGGGTCCATATCTAGATTTAATTTCAGATCCGATTTGTATTTAGTTTCGAATCTGAATAGAACCATGTGAGAGAAGACAACAAGAAATAACTTTATATTGATTTTTTTTCTGATACTAACCAATAAATAACTAAAATCTCGATCCATTATTTAGTCATGTACACAAAAAGTCCCAAATATTAGTGAAAAAAAAACTCGGGTGCAAAAAATGTGGATCTGCAGCTCTCTACTAGGAATGTATTTGTCTATGTGAATAGCAGACTAACAGATCTTCTTATCAAATATTCAAAATGATTATTTTATTTCTAATAAATCAATCATTGAAAAACAAAGTATTTTATTGACGATGATTTAATAATGTAAGCCATTTTTCATTATATTCTTCATTATAACGGCAAGTTTTTTCCCATTTTTGAATTGTTTCTTTTTCCAATCGATCAGCTCTACCATTGGCATATCGTTCTTTTAAATCTTCATCATCATTACCATGTGCACTAAATCCATGTTTACCTTTTTTACATCCACCAGCACTTCCATTAGCAAATGTAGCATCACAACAAATCCATTTAAATTTATTTTTTTGCCGTTCTAATTCATCACGTCGTTCAGGATTATTAATTATTTCACATTCAATTTCATTTAATAACATAACAACTTCACTGGGTGTAGATATTGTAAGATCTGCAGCTGAATTATCATATATAAAACCATCATGATGTACACAATTACCTGAATTAATTGATTGATTTTTATTTATTTGAATAAAATAACTTACCCATTTTATTTTCATTTTCAATATAAAAATCTTTACATTTAACACATTTAAGTTGATCTTCAGATTTCTGACGTTCTAATTCAAGTTGTTCTTCTTCTTCAAGTGTACGTGAAAATTGAACATCTGTACAAAATTGACGTAATAAAAATGGTTCACGAATGATTGCTACAGCCCATCGTTCAATTTGATCAATTTCTTGTTGATTTTCTGATTTTTTTTCCATAGCACAATCTCGAAATCGAGCACGTACATATGTATAAATATTTGCATTAACAACCGATGATGATGTTGATCGACCCATATTGGAATCTGATTCAGATTTATTAACACCAACAAGTGCATCAAGATCATAAATAATCATTGAACGTGTATAGGCACTACATTCATCATAACGATCTTTTAATGTTTCAAAAACTTTTTTTTCATCATATGCACCTTGTGAAGCAAGAAGATTAAGATCAATTAATTGTAAAAGTTGAACATTTCGATTTTTTCCATAAATAGATAAACGTTCAAGTAATGTTTGAACATTTATTTCATTTGGATTTAATTCTTGTTCATCAATTGATAGAAAATTATTATCATTTTTATTTTGTGAACAAGTTTCAATACGTACATAACCATTATGCAAATCAATAACAATTCTTCCTGTATAATTGATATTATTTGATAATTCTATAATATGTTTTTCTGAATTCGAAGATAAATTTCGCAATAAAAGTCTTGGTAAGGTTTCACTACCAATAAATATTTGAAATTGTTGTGCTGTACGATCAGTAATTTTAAGTGCTTCTTTCTCATCAATTTCAAAATTTGGTTCAGTACGTTGAACTACCATAGCTTTGACTGTAATAGCTCGAGTCAGTGCTCTAATTAAATGAAGATAAAAGATTTTAAAAAAAAGACAAAATCTTACATCACAGCTGCACCACTAAAATTTGTAGTAGCTATTGCAAGTCGATTGATTAAATCAAGTTTTAATGCCCATTCAGGTATTTTTTGAAGTATTAATAATCGTGCTTTTGATGATGGTCTACCAACAAAAAATTTTCCGGACATTCGACGTAAAAAAGCTTCATCCATCATATGTAAACGATTAGTTGCACATAAAATCATAAGATTAGGAACATCTTTAATACCTTCAATAAGTGATAATAATACAGAAATTTTATCAATTTTTCCTTCACTTGAATCTTCATCACGTTTAGGTGCTAATGAATCGATTTCATCAATCGATATACAACACATTGCATAAGGAACTCGATGACAACGTGTACATAATGCAACTAATATTCGTTCACTTTCACCAACTAATGGACGATTTAATTCTCCAGCTGCTAATGGTTCACCTACCATAAAAACACCTAATTTTTTTGCTAATTGACTCATTATTCTAGATTTTCCAGTACCAGGTGGTCCATACATAATAAGTCCACGAGCTGGTTTGATTAATTCTTTATCCATATTTTTTCGAGGATGAGCTAATTCTTTTTCAATATTTGTTAAATTTTTTTCATATTCTTCGAGTTGTTTTTCTAACTCATTCCTTTTTTTAGTTGCTTCTCTTTGTGATTGATTTAGAATTTTTAATTGTCCAGTCAATGTTGATTGTATTTGTTGCCATTGTTGATGACGTTGTTGTAATGCTTGTGCACTTAGATGCTGTTGTTGATTATTAAGTTTTGATTGTATATTTTCTCGTTCACGTAAATAATCCCTTTTAGCTTTATCAAGTTTTTCTCTTACTAACTCACATTTATATTCAAAATCCCAAAATGTAGCTCCATATTCATTGATTTGTTCCTTAAGTTCTTTTATATCTGAACGTAATTGATCACGTTGTTTTAAATAAGTACGATGTTCATTTGGACTTATTTGACTTTTTCGACGCATTTCATATTCAGATATAGTTAATGGATAAAAAAATTCTTGAATTTTAGGAAATAGACCATCATCAGCAAAACCTTCATCTTGCATTTCATTAAATGCTGCATCTAAACATGCTGTTTCAAGTTTAGGTAAAGCACCATATTGTTGTATGCGAGGATCATTACGTAAACTATGCCAAATAAATAATTTAATCAAATGTAGATTAGCAAGCATCTCCGAATGAGAATAAGATGAATCTTCTATAAGAAAAAATTAATAGATTAGATTTTATTTCTAATAAATAAATATCCAAATGACGATCAACAGAAATAGATCGTGATGAGATTAATCAAGGTCAGATAAAATGTTTTATTCAGATTTTCTCTTCCGTAGAATATCGCCTTCTGGTTCCTTTGATAAGTGATACTAGATTTATTAAAAATAAGTTAAAATATTAAAATTTCTTTAATATCCTTGAAAGCTGTTAATTTGATTAGATAAAATATACAAATTCACTTACCTCTGATGTTAGTTTGAAGTGTTTCATCATCAATATTTTCATCATTATCAGAATTAATTTCTCTTCGTCGATATCGTTTACTTGTAACACTCACTCGTTCTTGATCGACAGCTGATTTTAATGTTTTTTTAGCATGCATTGATAATCGTTGAATTTTATCCCATTCAGATTGACTTAAATTAGCCAAATGTTCAAATGTAAGGATATCTTCTTTTTGTAATGCCGTAAGCCATGCGTTACTTTGACCATTATTCTCTCGAGTACATACATCTTGTATAAAGACCTGAAGTGATGTTGTACGTGGTTTATCATTAACCGATGAAAATGATGTTCTGGCTGCTGAATCATTATTATTTAAATGACAATAAATAGAGGCATTGTCAGCTAGACGCCATCGTGTTGGAAATGAATTTGTATTATTGTATGGTTCTATTACTAAATCAAATAGGCCATGCCAATGATCGTATTGCCATGGACTGAAATCATCGGTCATATTTATAGGTTCATTTAGACGAAAACGAGTTGAATTATGACGACCAATAGATATGATAGTACCACGTTCATATAATTGTTGTCGAATAAATAAATCAAGAAGACAGTTCGTGGGAAGAAGAAATTGTTCATTGTAACGAATCGATGTTTCAGTTGTAGAACCATTAATACTATTTAAAAAAATTCTGTACATTTCAAATGAAAATTGATAGACACTCGAACTCATAATCGTATCAAATATGAGAAGAAAAAGAAACTCTGTATTTTATCAGTCTATAAGCTAAAATTATATGATCAGATATTATTCTTACGTAGCGATGAAAGTCTCTGGTTTGTTAACTTTTTGTAATAGGAATGAATGAATGAATGTTTGTACTTCAGGAATAGACATTTTAATATTTAAGACACAATTAATCTTGTCAAGAATTGTTTCATTTTCTGTAACATCTACTGATCGTGATGATAGTAGTGGTGGTGAACGTGTCGTTGGATATGAAACATCTTGTATCTCTAAAATAGCTTCATCTGCTGGTTCTACATTACCGTCGAGCTTTCCTTTTATGATGATTTTAGCAAGATTGATATCTTCATATCTAACACATTCGCGTAAATAATCTTGAGTTTCATCTGTATCGTTACGAATATTGAGTCGACGAGTGATTTCTGTAAGAATTATTTCACTAGGATGGTCTTGCTCATCGATATCAGTCGTCGACCTCTGGCTGATCAATTGCTTATACATATCACGAATTGTATTCAAATGTTCTTCATGAACTGTTGAACCAAGTCGTAAATAATCAACAATTGAAATCAGTTGATTATGAGCCATTCTCAACAACTGAATTTGATCTACAATGAGATTTCGTTCATTTTGTAATCATATTTCGTTTTATTCGATTAAAGATTGTTTGGAAATTCTCTTAAACTATACGCACAAAGCGTCTTATGGGAGCGGTGGGGGTCTATCAGGGTCTCCTGATGCTGAGGACGAAAACACACGCAGGGCGGAAACAGATACACAAGACGACAACACACACACTCACCACGCTAACATACGTACACAGATCCTATATCAGAGCTTAGTAATCTTGGTAAACTCTTATAGATTCTATTAGAGATTAACAGGGTTTGGGAGACTTAGTAAATTTAAGCATATCTTATAGTTTCCACAAACAAATCTTCTCAATAAAATATAGAAATTTTAATTTTTTTGTAATTCATTTGCGTCATAAATACCATGAAGAAAGCTTTCATTATAGCTAACATTGTAAAGATGATCGGGCCTATTTATAACCAAAACTTTAGATTGAAACTCTATAATAGATTGTGTCCTTAAATACCTTGTTATAAACTATAATTTCGCTAAAATGATGATAATTTCGAAAGAATGGTATTTGGACCTACACCTTAGTTATTTAAATACCAATAACTAAAGGCATAATAAATGTTGGGTTTTATCCAATATTATC
>Ga0116226_10007010_pt1 | contig 10154 bp, 10 predicted proteins | sample S1TSphfallax_FD_89692 | JGI IMG/M metagenome (GOLD analysis project Ga0116226, IMG submission 89692) | Host-associated microbial communities from peat moss isolated from Minnesota, USA - S1T2_Fa - Sphagnum fallax MG | ecosystem: Host-associated > Plants > Peat moss > Unclassified | place: USA...
AGCAATTGATGAATTTGCTAGGAATTCATTAGGATTAAAATTCACTTAATTCATTACAAAACATAGTGAATTCATTAATGGATTTGGACTCATTATGTACTAGTGTATGTGAAAAAGCACATAGAAGTTGAACACTTTGAGCTCCTATGTGCATATGTTGATGAAACTATTGTAGGCAACATTTCAAGCTCACAAAGAGTGAATGATGAAAATTACAAATCATCCAACCAATTAAAAAATGGTCCAATGTAGCATTTGGTGCTATTTTTGTTTTTTTTAGGTGTAAAAATCTTTATAAGAAGCAAGATGAAATTCTAACATTATTTTTAAAAGACTTGGTGTTGCTAATGGCTAAAGGGTTTTTCCCCTTAAGTAGATGTGAAAATGTGTGGATGTGAAGGTTGGTTTTATGATTGGAACCCAAAGTAGTAAATTTCTTTCTCAAAAGATGTTGGTTGAAGAATCCTTCTAGCAATGGTTACTTGTTGTCTAGAGTTGCATGTTCAACCTTTGCTTAGTGGCACACCTATAGTTACAACAACATTTGATTTATGGGTGAGTAGGGGGTAGTGAGATACTTTTGTTCTTGTTGTAAATTTTCTTTTAGCAAATTGGAAGCCACGTCATGTTATAATAGGCCTTTTTGAAGCCAATGACACTATAGTAGTAGGGTTGGCAAGGCAATTGAAGGCCATGTTTGAGAAGTTTGGTTTCACTTCCAAAGTTTTGTGTTATGTCAAAGATGAGGGCACCAACTTGTTGAGCATGACCACAACCCTTAAGTCTTTAATTTGATGTGAGGCATTACGTTTGTTTGTCCTTTTTGATGGTGCATATTTTGGACGTGCTATGAGCTAGACTTAATATGCAACAAACGATGACAAGATTTCCAAAGACTTGGGACCAATTAATGTGAAATTTGCAGAAACGTCTCTCCAATCTTGCATCATATAGGTATATTGATAAATTGGAATTTTTCAATGCAAACATTTGTCAGTTAAATTGTGACTTGTGAAATGTATAATGAAATTGATTTCTTTTAATTGTGCACTATAGGTAAAGGTGCAAAAGAATGGAAGTAGGCATGCCTAGAATTTGGTTTGTTTAAACACAAGTTAGCAATTTCGGTGAAGGCATGCTTTGCATCCAAGGTTGTTATGTTTCAACAATGCTAGCACATAAGGTTGCCATTATCATGTGCTATGGGCGCTGGATAAAGGTTTTAGTAAATAAGATTCCTTTAGCATAAACTTGGGCAATTTGTGATGCATTTTCCCCTGTTGTTATTACATGTGTAGTTAAACATTGTCATGGGTATTGGTTATTATTAGATGCTCTTGCTTCTACAATCAAGTTGTATGTGAAACTTTCCAAGGAAAGACTAAAATTGCAAGTAGAAGTTGATGCTATTGATGAAATGGACATATACACTAAGGTGAAAAAACTTGGTGCTAACATGTGAAAGCAAGTAGCTCATGTTTTGAAGCCCTTCCTTGATTTCATGGATTGCTTCAAGCTTTGTTAAGTTCACAATATGGTTGCTCTTATGTTGGATCTTTAGTTTGAAGACTCGAGTTTAGTGGGAAATTATGTTGGCCATTATTTTGCAATTGAGATTGCTTCTGCATATGATAGAAAGGTTCTCCTCCCTACCTTCAAGACTTTATACAAGAAATATCATGGATAGTCTAATGTTTTTTCAAGTATTGTGTAAAAAACTATGTGCAATACTAATGCAATTTTTGGAGTAGGAGTGTCTGAGGATGAAACTTGTTTTGAATAAGTAAGTGTTATTTCTTTTGCTTGTTTGCAAAACATTGTGAATTAACTTGTTTCCTTGTTTGCACCCTTCAAACTAGCTTATTTGAAGAATATGTGTGTAAATGTAGGTTCGGTGGGAATTGTCACGTTTTCGTACATTTGATGTGCCTTTGGAAGAAGCTGAAGACCCTTTTCTTTGGTGGTCAAAACATGAAGGGCAATTTTCGATAGTTGCTTGTTTAGCTAAACCAATTCTAGGCATACTTGGTAGTTAGAGAGAGAATATTTTCTATTGCTGACATTCTCATAGGTCTTCGTTGTTGTTGACTTGGTCCATATAACTTGGATCTATTGGTTCCTCTAATCAAGAATTAACATGATGATCCCACTATTGGATTTGAAGCTAAGAAAGGACCTCAAGATGAGTTTGGAGAGGTCAAGGAGGAGATACTAAATATGTTGGATGCCAAATTTCTTGATGAGGTTGGGGATCATATAGAAAATTGGGTGCAAAATTGGGATATGTATTCATGATTTTGGTAATGTGTTGTTCATTCTACACATGGAGCTTTTTTAGTCTTGATTAAACTCTTGTGAACCTTATTGTCACTTATAAAAATGTGCCAATTTTTAGATCACACCAAAAACTAGAATTGATGTAACCTTTAGAAGGATCAATTGCATCAAAGTTTGCATGTTTTGGCATCTTTTTTGATTGCATTTTATTGTCTTTTTCGGGTTTTACAGAGCTTGTAAATGTAATTGTTTTTACACTTACAAGTCTTTACATGGCGTGTAAGAACAATGTAAGTGTAAATTTACACTTACACTGTTTTTACATGGTTGAAAATGATTGACACGGCCTTACACTTACACATTTCAAGTTTGATAATTACACTTACATGCTTTGTGGTATTACACCTACCTGAGGTGTAAAAAAATAAATAAAGAAGATTTACACTCCTCAACTATATACACGCACAACACTGGTCCATACTCACTGGTGTGTTCCCTGAGGTGCTTGGTCTTCTTCTTCAGAGTCACTGGGATTCATTCAGTGCCTGAGGGTTCACCAATTGATCATCCTCTTCAGACTCAATACTGCTGTGTTGGGGGCACCGTCGGTCGCACTGCAAACATCTCATCAACAAATGTTTTAGGTACTTACTCTCCCCCTGTTTGTCTGTCATCCGAGAAACGCTTGACTTACACGGCAAAAGTTTTTCGTGGAAGCTGGAAAGATTTGATCAGGATTTCTTCTTTAAGTATCGGTACTGTCGGTACCTAAACCGCCATCCGCCCGCCGGCCCGCCCCCGGGCCCCTACTTCACGGATGACTCGCACTTTGCTTCGTTCATAAGCAACAGGTTATCATCACTAGATAGGGTATATAAAGTGGCGACTGCATGATGTTGAGCGACTTCGTGGATGAGCTGAGATGAGCGAGCGGCTTGAGGACCATCCCTCCCCTGGCTTGAAGAGAAGAGAAGGTAGAAGAAGAGGAGAGCAGAAAGAGCAGAGCAGACAGGGGAGCCGAAGGGGAGGAGACGAGCGAAGATGAGAGACGACGTTGCATCGGGGTCCAGTGATGCGCAGGCAAGGCTGCGAGTTGCGGGGGCATGGGCTGGCAAGTTGGAGGTGCCGCTGGACACTTGGACGGTTGCCAATTTGCGAGTGGAGATAGCCAGGCTCGCGGGTTTTGGAGCCGACAGCATCAACATGATCTGCGCCGGCCGCATCCTTAAGGACGATGCGGCGGGAGGAGGAGTGCGGAGTTTGCGAGAGGTGGGAATCGCCGACGACTCCAAGATTTTGCTCACACGGAGTGGCGTACAGCAAGCTGCTGCTGTGAATTCTGAGAAACAACGCGCGGATCGACTTGCTCGAATCAAGTAAGAAAGCTTGCCTTTTGCCGAGTCCCAAAGCCTTCTTCTTCTTCTTCTTCTTCTTCATGTAAGCCAGCAAGCAAGTATTGCGTCAGATCGCTCTCTCCCTTGGCATGTCTGGTGGCTTGTTGAGCATCAAGACACCAGAAAGGGTTTGTCAGTTGCAATTGCACACGCGTGCATCTGCTCTGTTTCCTATCAGAATCAAACCAGCTACAAATTGTAGCCAGTCAGTCGCACAAGCATTCCTGCAATTCAGAACTGAGGAGCTTCTGAATGCCAGAGAATAGGTTCGCAAAACCACATTGCTTGGGATTGTAAGATTGTGTGAGAACTTGTAGTTTGTGAGGAAGTATCTGTCTCTCTGGACAAGGATTGTTTGATCTGAGGGAAGAGAGAGAGAGATTCGGTCACCCCTGTGCAGACAAACCTGGCCTGATGCTATTGCCAAACCTTTGGTTACAATTCTCGCATTTCAGCACCTGCTCCTCCTCCTCCTCCTGCTCATCATCATCGTCATCATGTGGGATTTGGAACTATATTACCTCTCTGCAGGGCAGCAGTTGATGCCATGGCAAAGAGAAGCAGTGAGGAGGACGACTATCCTGTTGACAATTTTGACATCCAACTTGAGAATCAAAGTGGCGAGAAACTCCAGTTCAGCTCTGATGATGATCGCAAGTTTGTCCTCTGTCCCACACCTGCTTACTCAACTTTCTTTTTCTTTTCTCTTCCTCTACTTTCTTTGAGGAGTATTGTGCATGAAATCACCTACTAGGTTTCCATCTGCTGGTTTTTATCTGCCAATACATCCTTGTGGGAGTTGTGGGGAGAAAGAGTACTCAGTTTCTGGGGTATTTGATTCGTTGATCAGAATGCAGAAGGTAGCTTTGGTCATTGTCCAATTCTATCTCCTTGCAGATTTTATTGCAGGTCGATATCTTCGGGTTCATAACCTATGGTGCTTGCAGTTGTCATTTATTGTGAAGAATTAGGGTTTCCCTACCTGTTGTATTTGCATAAGTGCCATACGCTGATGAAGATATCAAATGGGATATATGGGGTTGGACATGTTAGGGCATTGGTAATGGGACTTATGCTGCATTCCAAGGCTCGCAGTTTGCTCCAACAGAATTTGTATGATGAAGCCCTAGAGGTCCTGGCTATGGCAGAGGTATACTGAAATCTTATACTGAAAGTTTTTCAGTGAGAGTTATTGGACCTTGTTGACACTTGTTGAGTTTATGTTAGCCTCATCAAAGGAGTATTTTGTCCTCTTTGCTCAACACATTTTGGTAGTTGAACATCCTCACAAATTGAGTTGTAAAGATTGCACATTTGCTGAAACTCATATAGTGCCAAGTTGCTGTTTATTTGTGATGATTCTATATGATGGATTTGTTAATGAGGCAATGGTAGTGGTGTTTTAGTTGAAGTAATTTAACAAGATGGAGAATGAGCATGGTCATATTCCTGGTAGTAATAGTTTCTTTGTGTATATCTCAGGAAGCCTTTTCTCTTTGTGATCGCAAAATTCTTGAGGTATGTCCTCAACTTGTGTACACAACCTTCCAATCTGGTCACTGCTCTCTATGCTTCATGAAAGCCTTGCCAGTACTCAGTTGGGATTATAAGTTGCCTTTAGCCTTTGATAGTCAGCGAATCTGGAATGGACATGCTTCACTGGATGGAGATTCACACTGCCTTGTTTAAATATTTTTCCAAAAGTAGAGTGCTGTCTTTTGTGGTTCTGCGACAGTGAAGGACTGTGTCTGTACAAGTGGTCTATTGTGCTTGTGTCTCTAGTGTTACATGAGACTACCATGTCTTCAGATTGAATGGTTGGGTGTTCTGGTGGGTGGGTGGGTGGCTCCATGTAGGCGGTTGACAATGTGGCACTCCTTCAGATAGACACTGTCTGGTCCCTTTTCATGCTACGGGATATTGCACGATTAGCTGTTGCGCGAGAGCGATTGAAAAAGGCTCGAGAGGGTCTCCTTCGCTCCCATGGGAAGAATTTGGAGCGCCTTCGTGTGTTGCAAGGCGGATTCTGCCCTGAGCTGGCTCTGTGTGTTACTTGCCTTCCATTCACCTGCAATCTTGTATCTTTGCAAGTTCAGATTTTCTTTCCTGTACACCTTGAGGATTTTAGGATTGTGTTTAATTGGGAGGTTAACAGCTTCAAATGCTTTTGATTTGATGAGCCACATCCAATTCACATTCTTCCTTTGTTTATGGGTGGTGCCTCATCACTCACTGCAAGGTTTTGCAGTCCAGTTCACAGATAACTGCAGGTGAAGCTCTGAGGTTGTGATTAATTATTTCTGACTTTGCTAAGCAAATGTGTGTGTATGTTCAGGTATGTAAGGTTGGAACTTTTGGAGGGAGTGGTAGCCTACCATAGTGGGCTGTTGGATGCTGCACAGCATTCTTTACTTTCTGCTCAAAGAAAATTTCATCAGGTGTTATGTTTCTGCATTTTCCCCATTGTGCTTATCTAAACATAGTGTATTCTGTCAACTAATAACTTGTACAGTCTTACATGATATGTGTCTCCAGGGTCATATGTGCAAAAAGTATCTCATAGCCTCTGTGGGACAGTGGACATGTCTTATGATTGTGTTTTATACCATTTGCATCTATGCTTCATAGAAAGTTCACCAAATTTTACACCTGAAAGCAAGCATTAACAGGTTTTATTTTAGGTCTGAAACCCTTGTGATCTCTTTTTCCCTGAAAGTAAAGTGGACTTGTCTCAATCCTTGTAAAAGACCTCCGTATGCCCTGAAAATATGGACACTGCTGGGGTCATGCAATACTAATGCTCTGCATTGTTCTATCTTCAATGTGAACTGATTCTGATGTTTAAATAGGGGTGTGTCAATGGTGGCTGGTGCAGCTTCAAGTGTCAGATGAAGCAGTTGCATCTCTGGTTGGCATGGGTTTCTCACTGACCGAGTCCCGCAGAGCTCTGCGTGTATCAGGTCAAGATATGCAGCGAGCAGTAGACTTTGTAGTGGATGACAGGCACAGGAAATCACAGAAGTTGGAGGATGATAGACGCCGTCAACAGGAGCGCAGGTCAGTGAATCCTCTCCTTCTATATGAATATACAAGTGATGTGCTGTTTCAAGGATAGTCATCCTGTTACTTTAAATAGATCTGATACATCAATGCATTGTATGTACAGCTAGCTGACTCCCTATGTAATTTACACTCTATTTGGAGCAATTCTGATTTCATGTTTTGGACTTGTACATTCATTGGATGCAGAGAGCAGAAGAGGTATGGAAAAACATTGGGGGGAAAGGCAGTAGACATTGGAAAATTGAGTGAGCTTGCTTCTCTGGGGTAAGCCTTCAGTGCTCCAGTCCTGGAGTTTTTGGTTGTTTCCTAAATGTTGACTTCTTTTGTTCATGTTTGAAGAAGCTGCAATATTACCTTAAAAGTGTTGTTGTGGAGTTTTGCAATCTCATTGATTTGTTTGAAGACACTGATATGTTGTGGATTGCTGTTGCATGCTATTTTGGACGTGCATGACACATATATATAAGAAATTGTCTGATTCAGTAAAGGGCAGGGTACATGGGTGGTCATGACAGGTACAATCGTCGAGTTGCTGCGGAAGCATTGAAGCAGAGTGAAAATGATAGGGACATGGCTCTGGAGATGCTGTTGAACCCTGCCTCCCTGGCTACTCTTCAGGTCTTTACAGGCCTTGCTATATCACATGTTCGTGGTGCATGACAAGTACATGCAGATTCCACATGCAAAATGGATGGCGATGAATTTCCTGTACATATCTCACAAGGAACTGAAAATTGTGCCATCAACTTTGAATCAGCAGCTCAATCATAATACTACAGTGTAGACCTGACCTAATTTTACATGATGTAATGCAGAGGAAATCAATAGATCTTACCACCTGTAGCTGTTCAGTTATATTTTCTAGTACTTTCCTGTCTTATACTGTGGATTAAGCAACAACAGCTGATCATACATCTGGATTTGGCTTTAGTTTACATCTTTTGAAATTGGAAGGAAAATGTGCTTGAGGGTCACCTGGTTGATGATCAATTTAAATGTGAGTTGATGTAATTTGGTAAGCCTCTTTGATATACAGGTATGCCTTGACTGTCAACCTCATCAACTTAAGGGACCTGTAGATGAGACAGCCCTTGCAGAATTGATGTCCATGGGGTTTGACCAAGAGAAAGGTATGAAATGCAGCTCTACAACAATCTCAGCTTGAGCACATAGTTTGGGGTAGGCATGTAATCTTTGGCATGACCGAAGTTCTTGCTTCTACATTACAGTAGAGAGCTTGTTGTTAATCTAGACTTTTTGATAGCTCTCAAGAATGTGTGTGACACATGCTGGTGTTTAGTTTCTGATTCTAAACTTGGACTTAAAAGTGTATTCAAAGACTTATATCCTACTTTAAAAAAAATTCTTATGTGTGCTCTAACCAAAGTGAGACTTGGGATCCATTGCTACAATATTAGAACAACTGAAGAATTCATGTTCACCTTTCACCAATATAAACCCAGTATCCCTTGGTTGATGTTGTTTCAGCAATGAAAGCACTGCAGAGATCAGAGTCCACTGCACAAGCAATTGAGCGACTGCTACAGGCTCCAGTTGGCAGCAATGATGACTCACAGAGGCCAGCTCCTGTCACCGATTCATCTGGTTCAGGTCAGGATCTGCCATCAAGGCCTGACAGTCCTGTGTCCATGGAGCTTGATTCTCGGGATGAGGAGATGGAGCAGGATATTGCACAAAATGTCACAGGTGACCCCCTGGCAGAGTACGACATTGAGGTCCATAAAGAAGGTGAGGCAATTTCTGAGTATTTGGGTCTGCTTAAAAGCATAAGAAGCAGCACCTCAAAATCCACTATCAACAGCCTTTGATAGGAAACAGCTGCTGCACAACAATGTGACAACAGAATTGGACATCCCAACTACTGATTCTGTGATTCATACCAAGGAATTGGGTCTTCAGAAATACTCAAAAGAGGAGTTTGCAACTAAATGCTCAAGTTGGTAACTGCTATATCCTACTGATAACGAATAACTCCATGAAGCATGGATGTGACAGACTTTACTATACAACACAGGTGGTTTGTAGTGCCGGGCCTTAGCAGACCTCTGAGGACTCAAAACACCTTTTGTCTAAGGCCCAATATGCCTAGTTCCAGAGAGATGAGGGAGCTTGGAATGGAAGTAACTGGTCAACAATGTGCAGATGGCTCTTGATTTAGAATGGTTTCAGGTAACTAGGAGCAGTAGCAATGAGTGTGTGCATCTGTGGCTCCAAAGTGACTTCTTGGTGGTTTCTGAGAGAGAGCAGTGTAATCTGTAAATTTGTGTCTTTGCACTGACAAAATCTTTCAGAGCTGTGGCAAACAGTAAGTAGTTAGTAACCTTTGCTTGAAAAGTGACTCTTTTTGGAAGAAGGCAGAAAGACAAGGAGAGACAGAGAACATGGAGATGGCAATTGAATTTAGGATTTCATGGCAGTTCTACTAAAATTTAGGATTTCTACTAAAATCTCATGGCAGTTCCCAAGTATATCTTTGGCAGGACTCTTGATATCGGTCTTGGAACTTTATAAGTCCAACAAACTTTGCACTCTTTTGATCATATTTTGTAGATATTTTATCAAAGTCTATTGAATATTTGATCAGGAGAATTGCTTGCATCTGATGTAGGCAGCTGATCTGAAATTGGCCAGAGTGAACCAATAGCAACCTGTGTGATGAATCCAGTGTGGCATAGGTTCAATGAAAGAGCTGGAGGTTTGATTGATCAGGGAAAGTTCTACAGCTTACAAACCAATTCTTACATGTGCTTTCAGTGAGCATGAAAGGTTTGCCTTGATATAAAAGAGAGATGATAAATGTTGGTTGCAGTCGAGGCAACACTGATGGTGAAGAAGTTCTGGTCTTTCTGCACTGCCAAAAGTGCAACAAAATACATCTGGATTTCGACAGTGGAAAAATCTTAACTTGTTAATTTGGTTTTTTTGACAAAAAAATGAGAAGTTTTTGTAAACTTACAGAAAATTATGATGTTTTGCTTTCTCAGATTATGAATTATTCTTTTAATTGGAATTCAAACAGGAGGTTCAGCTAAATCTCCTGATCAGCACAAATTGTTATGGTTGACAAATGCTCCTTAAGGACACCTGAAGTCCTGTACTATGGACTTATGAAGTTGTGGGAGAACTTCAAAAAAGAGGTTTCAAGTCATAGGAGTTAATGCTGCACTCTTGTGGTTGTTACTGCTGTTGATGATGAAATTCTTGCAACATAAGACTTAGTCTTGTGGTCTTGAAGAAGACCTCTTGAGGAAAACAAAAACCCTATCTGCTCTTCTTCCATGCCCTAGGGAGGGTTTTTGCTTTCCAGGATCCTAAATAAATCTTGCAATAGACTTGTTAGACCCGAAACCAAAGGTCTTTTGACTTTGAAAATTTCCAAAACCCTGAAACTGGAGGCTA
>Ga0116226_10007011_pt1 | contig 10154 bp, 10 predicted proteins | sample S1TSphfallax_FD_89692 | JGI IMG/M metagenome (GOLD analysis project Ga0116226, IMG submission 89692) | Host-associated microbial communities from peat moss isolated from Minnesota, USA - S1T2_Fa - Sphagnum fallax MG | ecosystem: Host-associated > Plants > Peat moss > Unclassified | place: USA...
GAATCCGGACCAGGTGCAGTACGTTAATGCGCATGCAACGTCGACCGAACTGGGTGACCGCGCGGAAACGGTCGCGATTCGCCGCGCCTTCGGCGCAGCGGCCGACGGCCTGGCCGTGAGTTCGACCAAGTCGATGACGGGACATTTGCTCGGTGCCGCGGGTGCGGTCGAGGCGATCTTCTCGGTGCTCGCCTTGCGCGACCAGGTCGCACCGCCGACGATCAATTTGCACGAGCCGGGGCAGGGCTGCGATCTCGACTACGTGCCGAACGTGGCGCGGCCCATGAAACTCGAGCATACCTTGTCGAACTCGTTCGGCTTCGGCGGCACCAACGGGTCGCTCGTCTTTCGCAGGATCTGACCTTCGGTGCGGCGCGCTGCACGGCTCGCGCTCTTCGGGTTATTGCTCGGCTCAGGCGTCGCAGCCAGCGTCGCCTGGCTCGGCGTGCGCAGTCTCGACGAACCGCTGCAGGTGTCCGCCGCAATACGCTACAAAGTCGTGCCGGGCGCGCGCTTCGCACGAGTCGCGGCGGATCTTGGCACTTTGGGCGTGCTTCCGTTTCCCCGCGCCTGGGTCTTGTTCGCGCGCTGGAAGGGGCAGGCCGCCGCCGTCAAGGCGGGTGAGTACGAGATCGAACCGGGCCTGACGCCGCGCTCGCTGCTCGCGAAGATGGTCAGGGGCGACGTGGTCTTGCATGGCTTCACGATCGTCGACGGTTGGCGCGTGGAGGACATGCTCGCCGCGCTGCGCCGCAATCCGGACGTCGTGCTGAAGCTGCCCGCGCAGCCGGCCGATCTGATGGCGGCGCTCGGTTTCGACGGCGTGGCGGCCGAGGGGCAGTTTTTGCCGCAAACCTACAAGTTCGAAAGCGGTACGACGGACGTGCAGGTGCTGCAGCAGGCGCATGCCGCACTCGCGCGCGAGCTCGCGGCGGCCTGGCAGGATCGCGACCCGCAGCTTACTGTACAGAATCCGGCCGACTTGCTGATCTTGGCCTCGATCGTCGAAAAGGAATCCGCGGTGCCCCAGGAATTGCCCAAGATCGCCGGCTTGTATCTGCACCGCCTGAATCTCGGCATGCGGCTGCAGGCGGATCCGACCGTGATCTACGGGCTGGGGTCGCGCTACGATGGCGGCCTGCACAGCGTCGATCTGCGCACCGATGGCCCCTATAACAGCTACACGCGCACGGGGCTGCCGCCGACGCCGATCTGCCTGCCGTCGGCTGCCGCGCTGCGCGCGACGGCACACCCGGAGGCGAGCGATGCCGTTTATTTCGTGGCCTCGGGCAAAGGCGACGGCACACATGTCTTCTCGGCGACGCTCGCCGAACAAAATGCCGCGGTTGCCCGATATCTCGCAATTCAACGCCGGAAGGCGGCGGCCGGCGGAACGCCGCCATGAGCACGAGCAGCGGCCGTTTCTTGAGTTTCGAAGGCATCGAAGGCGTCGGCAAATCGACGCAGGTGCAGGTGCTTGCGCAGGCGCTGGCGGCGCGCGGCATCGAAGTCGTCGTCACCCGCGAACCCGGCGGCACGCCGCTCGCCGAACAGATCCGCGGCCTGCTGCTCGCACCGCGCGAGGAAGTCTTGCCGCCGCTCGCCGAGCTGCTGCTGATGTTCGCCGCGCGCGCGGTTCACTTGCACAATCACATCGAACCCGAGTTGCGCGCCGGTCGCTGGGTGCTCTGCGACCGCTTCACCGATGCAACCTACGCCTATCAAGGCGCGGGCCGCGGAATCGCGCCGGCGTCGATCGCGATGCTCGAACAACTCGTGCAGGGGGCACGTCGTCCGGACCGGACGTTCTTGCTGGACGCACCGGTTGCGACCGGCGCTGCACGCGCGCGCGCGCGGCAGGCACCCGCGGGTCCCGATCGCTTCGAGCAGGAACGCACCGATTTCTTCGCGCGCGTGCGCGCCGGCTATCTCGCCGCTGCAGCCGCCGACCCGGAGCGCATCGTGGTCGTCGATGCGACGCGGGGCGTCGCCGAAGTTGCTGCAGCGATCCTGAACGCTGCGCTGAAAGCCCCGTGACGCGCCGCCGTGACGCGCCGCCGTGACGGCCACCGCGATGAGGTCCCCTTGCGATGAAATTCGACACCGCTGAGACGCTGCCGTGGTTGGCCGACGCACAGGCGCGCCTGCGCGGCGCAGCAGTGAGTGGCCGCCTGCCGCATTCTTTGTTGCTGCTGAGCGCTCCCGGACTCGGCGCCGACAGTCTTGCGGAGTGGACTTTGGCGTTTGCTCTCTGCGAGGACCTGGCGCGCCGGCCTTGCGGCGTCTGTCCCTCGTGTTTGCTGCTGCGCGCCGACAGTCACCCGGACGCGCACGTCGTGCGCCTCGAGGACGATGCGCAGCAAATCAAAGTCGACCAGGTTCGCGGGCTGATCGAGGCTCTCGCACTGAAGAGCTACCGGGGCGGCTACAAGGTGGGCCTGATCCTCGGCGCGGAAACGCTCAATACGAACGGCGCGAACGCCTTCTTGAAGACCCTCGAGGAGCCGACGCAGAACACGCTGCTGATCATGACCGCACGGCCCACGCATCGCCTGCCGGCGACGATTGCGAGCCGCTGTCTGCGACTCGTGCTGCGCCCGCCCGGACGGGAAGCGGGCGAGGCGTGGTTGCGCACACACGCGCCGCCGTGCCCGGATTGGCAACCGGCGCTGGCGCTTGCCGGGGGTGCGCCTCTGCTCGCGGCCGAATTTCAGACCGAGGGACTCGTCAGCCTGGACACGGAGATGCGGGCGAGCTTGGAGCAGCTCGCCGCCGGGTCGGTCGATATCAGCCTGCTGGCCGAGGCCTGGGCGAAAAACGCCCCGGGTCTGCGTGTTCTATGGCTTGAGAACTGGATCACAACACGCGTAAGGCAGGCGCTCGGCGCCGTGGATTCGCGCAAAACTGCGGAGTCAGTCGGCTTGCCTGGCGCTTTACTTAAGCCCAAGATACGAGGCCTATTCCGATTGTTGGATGCCGTCCGGCAGTTCAGGCGGCTCACGCCGACGGGCATGAACCAGCAATTGGCACTCGAAGCACTGCTCCTCGACGGACGGGCAGCGCTCGCGAAATGACTCACTTGGGATCCTTAGGAATTGCGAAGTCCGAGTAACAAACCTGGTCTGTTGACGCTGACGATCAAGGACAAAAGTGCGCTGTATCTGGCGTACATGCCGTTCGTCAAAAACGGCGGCCTGTTCATCCCGACCAACAGCAATTATCGCCTCGGCGACGAAGTGTTCATGCTGCTGAATCTCATGGGCGAGGAAGAAAAACTTCCCGTTGCCGGGCGCGTGATCTGGATGACGCCCAAGGGCGCCCAGGGTAAGCGCACGGCCGGTATAGGCGTGCAGTTCAGCGAGCAGGATCGCGGCAACACTCAGAAGAAAATCGAGAACTACCTCGCCGGCGCGCTCGGCGGAGACAAGCCCACGCACACGATGTGAGCGCCGACGGCGCGGGCCCGCAGTCGCGAGCGGAGCGCGCCGCGAGCGGAGCGCAGCCTCAGGAGAAGAACGTCAGCACGGCGAGCTGGACACAGGCGAGCAGGAACACGGCGTGAAAGCTCACGTGCAGGGTATCGGGTCGGATCCCGTTGCGCATCGGCAGGAATGCATGGGTACCGGCGAAGCGCGCTCGATAGCGCGCGGCGCGAACGCGATCCTCGATCACGAGATACGGCACCCACCAGGCGCGCAACATCCCGTACAAACCTGCTCCGTAACTGATCCAAAGCAGGACCATGAGCCACACTGGAAACCGGACCGAAGCGTAGTAGACGCTTGCGGCAAAACCGATAGCGAAGGGCAGCGTGGAGAGCGCCGTGACGGCGAGCAGTTTGCCGTTCGTGTCCACTGCGTGTATCCCGGAGAGGTTGTTGAACCGACCGAGCGGAATCCAGTCGTGCAGGGCGATGAACAGCACGACATAGAGCTCGCAGCCGAGAAAACCGTAAATGACCGGGTGAGGCATGGGATTCTTCTACGCCGGGGGAGCACTCCATGCCACGACTTCGGAGCGACGTTTTGTGACATGGCATCGACGGGGCGGCGGCCGACGCACCGCCGTGCGATCCAAAGGCGCGGTTTCAGCGTTTGCGCGCGCGCGCCGCTTCCATGCCGGCGAGGCCGCCCTTGAGAACATAGGCCTCGAAGCCGCGTTCGCTCAGGATATAGGCGGCTGCCGAGCTGCGGCGTCCGGTGTCGCAGCAGACGACATAGGGCGTTCGCTTGTCGAGCGCGTTCAACTTCAGGCGGATGAAATACAGCGGAATGTTGACCGCTGCATCGATGCGGAAATTTTGAAATTCGCTTGGCAGGCGCACATCGAGCCATTTTCCGCCATTCGCGACGATGTCCCGCGCCTTGTCCTGATCGACCCACTGCAGCAGCGGCTCGTTCAGCAAGGTGTTGAAATCGTCTTTGCCGAGGCGCATCAGCGTGCCATCGGCGGCCATGGTCACCGTGGCGTTGCGCTTCGCTTCGGCGATCAGCGCTTCCTCGCCGAAGCTGTCGCCCGGACCGAGCTCGGCAAGCTTGATACCTTCCTTGTTGAGCGGCGTCTCGCGCGTCACCAAGCACTTGCCGGCGACGACGACGTAAAAGTAGTCGCCTTCGGTGCCCTGCTTGATCACGACGTCGCGTGCACGATAATTGATGCGCTGCATACGCATGAAAATGGCCTGGATGTTCGCCGGCGGTATCCGGTGGAATGCCTTGGTCTGCAGCAGCGTCGTCATCCAGTCGCCGTTGACCCCGAGGCTGTCGCTGTTCAGTTCCGCGACTTCGTATTGGCCGGTCTGATCCCAGGTCAGCAGCACGTCGAGCAGGTCGCTGTCGATCATGATGTATTCGACCGTGGTCGCGGCGCGGGCCGTGAACTTGCGCGGCAAGCCGGGCGCGAGCGCGGGGCGGGCCTCAGGCGTTCCGGCGCGGATCGTCCCTATCGTGCGGTCCTCGGCGCGCAGATCCAGGCTGCCGCCGACAAGATAGAACGTGCGTTTGTCGGTATCCCCTTCCTTGAAGAGCAGCCTGCCCGCTTCCAGAGACTTGATCTGCGTCTTGCGGGCAAGCGCGTACAGATTCTCCGCCTTGAGTCCGTCCAGGGGAGAGAAACTCTTGAGCACGGCAAGGTCTAGGGGTCTGTCTTCCATAGGTTTTGGCGCGAAATGCTAACATAATGAAACAGGCGCAAAACGGTGACCCGGCAGGATCGGCGACTGGATCACACCGGCGGCTTCAGGCCGCGCGCCGCGCCTCTGCCCTGACCGTGAAGTCGCAGATCAAGGGGCGGTGATCGGACAGCCGTATGTCCGGAATTTCGAATCTATCCACCTGAATCCCGGCGCTGCACAGGATGAAGTCCAACTCCTTGCGCGGGTTGTGGCTGGGGTAGGAGGGGAGGCTGCGGGCGTTGGCGCTGGTCAGGCCAGCCGCCTCATTGAACAAATAGATCTCGTGGTCGCCCCAATACGTATTGAAATCCCCGGCAACGATCACGGGCTTGTCCGCTTGGCGCACGAGGTCGTACAAGTAGCGCAATTGATATTGGCGATGGCGAAACTTCAGCGACAAGTGGACGAGGAAGATCGCGACCTCGTCGAGTTCCAATTCGATGATCAGACGCTTGATCCCGGTATCGAAGTAATGGAAGCGCTCGCCGTGTACGCGCGGTCCCGCGAGAAAGGCATTGCCCTGCTTGCGCACGATCGGCACGAGTTGATTGACCGAGGCGATGCCGTACTTGCACTCGGACGTGGAGTAGTGCCCGATGGAGCGCGCAATGAAATCCGCCTGGTTGACCATCCCGGTGCGTATCGAGCCCGTGTCGACCTCGATCAGCCCGACGACGTCCGGATCCTGTTGCTTGATGAAGTCGGTGAGGTTGTCGAGGACGCGCTGGCTCGATCGCAGGTAGCCGGCGCCGGGCACCGGCAGATGAAAAGCGGGTCCGGTGCCGGTTGCATAGCGGATGTTGTATATCAGCAAGCGCACCATCGCTATTGTACCGAAGTTTTGCGCCGACCCACGGCCGGGATACACTAGGCGCCATGCCGAGCGCCGCCGATCCGATACGCCTGTTCGTGACCCACACGTGGGAGGATAACGACGACTACTCGCGGGTGTTCGAGTACCTCGAAGCGCCGGGCACGTTTTATTACGTGAATACCGGCTTGCCGCACGTCCTGCGACCGGTGCAGGCGGAAAGTCAGCGCGAGGAGTTGCGCCGCCAGATTGCGACCAGCGAGGTGCTGATCGTCGTACCCGGCGTGTATGCGCGGGAGCCGGATCTGGTTTCGTTCCAGATGACCTTCGCGCGCGCTGCGGATCGCCCGGTCGTCGCCTTGGAGAATTTCGGCTCGACCGCTGCACTGCCAAAAGCCATCAAGGACCTTGCCAACGAAATCAGTCCTTGGAACGAGCGCAGTCTGATCGACGCGCTGAAACGCCAGGCGCGCCATCAGGAGACCACGCGATGGGACACGATCGAGTTCAAACTGGACTGAACGCGGTGCGGCGCGCGCCCGCGCGGGCGGTCAGTGGTTCGCGATCAACTCCGGCAAGATCTCGTCAACGTCAGCTTGCGACTCGGCCTCGGAGCCGCCGACGCTGTGCAACTTGACCAGTGTGTTGCGCGTTCCCGACGCATGGACGCGGCACATGCGTCCGAACAATTCAACGATCAACGCGGCGCAATCATCGGCTTCCTGATTTGACATCTTGCGGACCGAAGCCGCTACGGCGTCTTCGCCGCGCAAGGGCTGTACGCCGCAGAGATTGCGCACCATGTGCGCGAAGGATTCGCGGATGTCGATCGGCAGCTGTTCGGTGGCGATCCCGGCAAGGTGGCGTCGGTAGGCGCAGATCAGGCGCTGTTTGATGGGCGTCGAACGGACGAGTTCGAGTGTTGCGAAATGGAAACATTCCCAGGCCGTGATCATGAATGCCTCGTCTAAGTCCAAACGCTGAAACTTAAAGTGGTTTCGAGGTAGCGCCTCTGGCGGCCAGCCTTGATAATCAAGACCCTGCAATCGGAATATACAAGACACTCGACAAAACGCAACGCCGATTTTTCGGGTGCTCGAGGCATATCCGATGAGCAGAATCATGCTGCCGGCGTGTTTTTCGATCGCACCCGGCCACGATCGCGCCGGCGGCGGGGCGCGCTAATAGTGAGAGCCGACATCCAAAATATTACATAAGGCCATGTAATATGGAACTAATATCGAAACGCGGTTGACTTGCGGTTTCAATGCGCGGCGGCTCCGGCGTCGACGGCGCCATGCGCGCGCGGGCGCGATGCGAGCCAAACGATCCCGATCATCGCCGCAAACAAAATTGCAGAAATGAGAAACACGTCGTTGGCGGCGAGCAAGTGGGACTGCACATCGATCGTCCGATTGATCGCCGCCGCGGCCTGCGGGTAGGACAAGCCGCCGTTCTGCAGGAGGGTGAAATAGTGTTGCGTGGCGAGGCTGTCGGTCGTGACCGACTCGGTCAGTTGTGCATGATGCAGCGTCGCGCGATTTTCCCAGAGCGTCGTGGCGATCGAGGTACCGAAGCTGCCCGCCGTGATGCGCGCGAAGTTCGACAAACCGGATGCCGCAGGGATGCGCTGTGGCGGCAGACCGGAGAGGATCAGGCTGATCAAGGGCACAAAGAAGAACGCCATCGCGGCTCCCTGGATGATGATCGGTACGACCAGGAACGCGAAATTGGCCTCGGTGTTGTAGCGGGTACGCAGATACAAGGAGAGCGCAAAAATGACGAAAGCAACGGTCGCGAGCACGCGCGGATCGCTCTTGCCGACGCGTCTGCCGACGAACGGCGAGATCAGCAGTGCGAGGATGCCGACCGGAGCGGTGAGCAGGCCGGCGTCCGTGGCCGTGTAGCCCATGTATTGTATGAGCCATAACGGCAGGATCACAACGTTGCCGAAGAAAGTCCCGTAACCCAATGAAAATGCAAGAGTGCCGGTCCAGAAATTACGACTCTTGAACAGTCGCAAATCGACGATGGGATGGCGATTGGCGACCAGCTCCCAAGTCAGAAACACGCAGAATCCCACGAGCGAGGTGACCCCGAGCGCGACGATGGTCGAGGAGTGGAACCAATCCAGTTCCTCGCCCTTGTCGAGCAGCACCTGCAGCGCACCCACCCAGACGATCAGCAGCCCGAGTCCGATGGCATCGATGGGCAGTTTGAGACGAGGCGTCTCGCGCGTGCGGTAAATCCCCCAGGTGACGATCGCCGCGAAGGCGCCCACCGGGATGTTGATATAGAAGATCCAGGGCCAGGAAATGTTGTCGGTGATCCAACCGCCGAGCAGCGGCCCCATGACCGGGGCCACCAAGGTCGTCATCGCCCAAATCGCGAGCGCCGTGCCGGCCTTCGACTTCGGGAAACTCGACAGCAGCAGCGCCTGGGACAAGGGAATCATGGGTCCGGCGACGGCGCCTTGCAACACGCGAAATACGATCAGCATTTGCAGGGACGTGGCGAGGCCGCAGAGCAGGGAGGCGAGCGTGAACAGCGTGATCGCCGTGACGAACAAGCGCACCGCGCCGAAGCGCTGCGTGAGCCACCCGGTCAGGGGCACGGCGATCGCGTTGGCGACCGCAAACGAGGTGATGACCCAGGTGACCTGCGTGCTCGCCGCGCCGAGATCGCCGCCGATCGAGGACAGGGACACGTTCGCGATCGAAGTGTCGAGCACGTTCATGAAGGTCGCGAGCGCCAGCGAAAACGTGCCCAGGACCCGCGCGGCGCCCGTGAGCGGCGCCGGTTCAGCGTGCCCTTGCGCGGGCATCGCCGTTCAGGTTCCCGGCGCTGCAACCGCCGGCGCCGCGGCGGCCGGCGATTCGACCTCGGCGCGCCGCGAGTGATCGGCACCAACCAGCATGTAGACGCCCGGCACGACGAACAGCGTGAACAAGGTACCGATCGACAGGCCTGTCGATATCACGAGTCCGATCGCGAAGCGCGAAGCCGCGCCGGCGCCGCTCGCGAACACGAGCGGCAGGACGCCGAGCACCATGGCGGCGGTCGTCATGAGAATCGGGCGCAATCGTTCGCCCGCCGCCTCGACGATCGCATCGTACTTGGACTTGCCGAGTTCCTGCTGCGCGTTGGCAACTTCGACGATCAAGATGCCGTGCTTGCTGATCAGGCCCATGAGCGTGACGAGTCCAACCTCGGTATAGATGTTGATCGTCGCCTGGTGTATCCCGATGGCGATGAAGATCAAGGCGCCGGCGATCGACAGCGGTACTGAGATCAAGATCACGAACGGATCCCGAAAGCTCTCGAACAAGGCCGCCAGGGACAGAAACACGATGATGATCGCGAGCGCGAACGTGACCATGATGCCGCCCGATTCCTGCACGAACTGCCGTGCCTGGCCGCCATAATCGACCGTGTAATTGGCCGGCAGGCTTTCCTTGGCGATCTGCTGCAGCTTCTTGATGCCGTCGTCGAGCGAAACGCCGGGCACGGTGACCGCGGAGAGCGTCGCGGCATTGACCTGCTGAAAGTGATTCAGCGATTCCGGCACGGTCTCGGTACGGATCGAGGCGATCGAGGACAGGGGGATCGACACGCCGCCGAGCGTCGCAATGGGATAGTTGAGCAATTGATCGACGTTCAAGCGCGAGACCCGGTTGACCTGCGGGATCACCTTGTAGGAACGCGTGTCCATGCTGAAATAATTGACGTAGTTGCCGCCGAGCAGGCTGCCCAGCGCCGAGCCGACCTGGTTCATCGTCAGGCCCAGTTGCGCGGCCTTGTCGCGGTCGATCTCGATGACCGACTGCGGTTGGTCGATTTTCAGGTCCGAGTCGATGAACGCGAACAGGCCGCTCTGGCGTGCCTGGTCGAGAAAGCTGCTCGAGACCTCGAACAAGCGCGAGGCGGGATCGGTGCTTTGGATCGCGAATTGTATCGGCAGGCCGATCGCGCCACCGGGCAGGGACGGCGGCTGGAACACCGCGACCCGGGCACCGGCGATGCCGCCGGTCTTCTGCTGCAATTGCTGCTGGATCTCGTTCGAACCCATCTTGCGGAGCTTGCCGAGCGGCTGCAGTGCGACACCCGAGATGTTCTGCGCCGGTGAGTCGATCTGGAACACGTGCTGGGGATGCAGCATGTCCGTGATCA
>Ga0116226_10007014_pt1 | contig 10150 bp, 8 predicted proteins | sample S1TSphfallax_FD_89692 | JGI IMG/M metagenome (GOLD analysis project Ga0116226, IMG submission 89692) | Host-associated microbial communities from peat moss isolated from Minnesota, USA - S1T2_Fa - Sphagnum fallax MG | ecosystem: Host-associated > Plants > Peat moss > Unclassified | place: USA...
GTGGCCTCCTTGGACGGGGTCGATTGTCGGCGCGGGCGCGGGCGCCCGCACCCCTGTTATAGAGTTCGGCGATGAAAGCCTTCCAGGACCATTACCCCGAAAGCACGTCGCACTGCTACGGCTGCGGCTCGCTCAACACCCACGGGCACCGCATCCGGACGTTCTGGGATGGGGACGAGACCGTCACCCGCTTCACGCCCGAGCCCTGGCACACCGCCGTCCCGGGCTACGTCTACGGCGGTCTCATCGCGTCGCTGGTCGACTGCCACAGCACCGGCACGGCCGCCGCCGCCATGTACCGTCGCGAGGGCCGCGAGATGGACACGCTGCCGCCGTTGCGCTTCGTCACCGGCTCCCTGCAGGTCAGCTACCTCAAGCCGACGCCGCTGGGCGGCGAGCTGGAACTGCGCGGCAAGGTGGTCGAGATCACGGGCCGCAAAGTGGTCGTGGAGACCACGGTGTTCGCGGGCGGCGTGACCACGGCCAAGGGCAGCGTGGTGGCGGTCCAGATGCCCGCGGATTTCGGTCGGGACAAGCCGGCCTGAAGCCCTGCTGCCGCTGCGGCCGGTCCGGAGTCAGACGAACCCGAGATTGCGCTGGCTCGCGTCCCAGTTGCCGAGGTTGGGCAGCACCGTCAGCAGGTCTGTGTCGCTGATGCCCAGCCACTTGCCCATGGTCGCGGCGTACTGGTCGACCGAGGTGGACGGCAGGAGCCGGCCCTGGCCGACGTCGTCGGGGCCGCCGTTGGCCACCACCGGCGGCGTGCCGTAGTAGCGGCCGCCGTTGACGGCGCCGCCCAGCATGAAGTGCATGCTGCCCCAGCCGTGGTCGGAGCCGTCGTTGGCGGTGAGCGTGCGGCCGAAGTCGGAGGCCGTGAAGGTGGTCACCTGGCTGGCGACGCCCAGTTCGACCGTGGCCGCGTAGAACGCGCCCAGCGCCTGCGCCACGCTGGTGAGCAGCGCCGGGTGGATCGTTGCCAGGCCGTCGTGGTTGTCGAAGCCGCCGAGCGACACGAAGAACACCTGGCGCTTCGCGCCGACCGCGCCCGCGGTGCTGATCATGCGGGCGACGAGCTTGAGCTGGTCGGCCAGGCTGTTGGTGCCTGCAGCGGGAAACGGCGTGGCGATGGTGGGGCCGCCGGCCAGCGCCGTGGTCAGCGTGGCACCCGCGCTGAGCGAACGGGCCGTGACGCGTGCGTACTCGTTCTCCATCAGGTTGGTGCTCGACGCGGTGATCAGGCCCTGCAGCGCGGTGGAGCAGGCGGCGGAGCCGAACAGCGCGCTCTTCACGCCGTTGAGCGCCACCGGGCCCGTGGTGGACACTTGATACTGCGAGGTCTCCTTGCCGGACAGGTACACCGCGTTGCCCGACACGTTGACGCAGGTGAACACCGCGTTGCCGTTGCCCGACTCGAACAGGTCGCCCATGCGGCCACCCCAGCCCGAGGTCGCGCCCTCGGGCGACGACGCCTGCCATACGGACTGCTGGTCGTTGTGCGAGAACAGGCGCGGCGGCAGCGGCACCGCGCCGCTGGTGTACTGCGCCTTGGTGGTGGGCTGCACCAGCGTGCCGACGTTGAGCATCACGCCCAGCTTGCCGGCGTTGAAGATGGGCATCAGCGGCGCCAGCTCGGGGGCCAGCGCGTACTGCAGGCCGCCGGCCAGCGCCACGTTCGGGGCGAGCGCCGTGGCGGCCAGCTGCGCCTGCGTGTAGGCCAGCGTCGGCCGCATGCCGCGGTACAGCGCGTAGCGCGCCGCGTCATACGGGATCAGGGTATTGCCATAGTCGTTGCCGCCGTACAGGAACACGCAGACGAGCGCCTTGTAGTCGGTCGCCGTCGCGGCGGCGGCCTCGCTCATGGCGGCCAGGTTCAGCGCCCAGGGCGCGGCGGCGCCGGCCATGGCCAGCATCGAGGAGCGCTTGAGGAAGGCGCGGCGGGAGGCATCGGTGGTCATCGGGCTGTCCTCCGCCTTGCGGCTGCGGTGCGAGCTCCTTCGGGCGGCCGGGCGGTGCTCATGTGGGGCATCACTTCTGAATCAGGTATTGCGGCGCGGCCATCACCAGCACCAGGGCGGCGTTGATGCGGGCACGGCGGGTGGTGTCGGTGCCGCTGGCCATCGTGGCGAGGGCGGTGGCCAGCGGGGCGAGCGTCGCGGCGCTCAGCTGGTTGGCGGCGAGCACGAGATTGATCTCGGCCAGCAGCGCGTTGGCGTCATCGGCCAACGCCAGCAGGGTGGTGTAGTCGGGCGTGAGATCGGCGAGGCTGCCGCCCACCGCACGCTGCATGGTGTTGACGTAGCCGACGACGGACGACTCGTTGGCGAGCTGGAACTCCGGCGCCTCCAGGGCGCTGGTGTCCAGCGCCGTGTTCGGCGGCACGTAGCCGGGGCGGAAGAAGTTGAACACCGAAGGCGAACGCAGCGGGCTCTGAGCCAGCGCACGGCCGGCGTCCGAAGTGTCGCCGATGGCCCACAGGCCGGAGGGCGAGGTGACCGCGTACGCGCGCCCCCAGCCGGCCAGACGCAGGATGGGCTCGCGCAGCTTGCCGACGCCGGCGCCGGCCGCGGGTTGGCGCGCCTCGTCATCCAGCAGCAGCGCGCGCACCACCGCCTGCAGGTTGCCGCGCTGGCCGGTGCCGTCGTTGCCGAACACGGCCGCGACGCGGCCGACGTAGGCCGCGCTGGGGTTGCTGGTGACCAGCCGCTGGATCAGCTGGCGGCTGAAGAACGGCGGCACGTTGGGGTGCTTGAAGATCGTGTCCAGCGCCGCCGACAGGCAGGTGGCCGCGTCGACGCCGGCGGCGATGGTGCTGCCGAGAAAGGTCTTGGCGCCGGTCTCGTAGCGGCTGCCCACCTGCACCAGCGGTCGCCGGATGAAGTCGGGCGTGGCCGTCGCGACGGCGGCGGTCTGGCCCTGGAAATCGAAGTCCCAGCCGGTGAACACGCGCGCCAGGCCGGTGATGTCCGGGAGCTGGTAGGTCGCCGTGGACGCGCCGTTGGTCAGCTGGGTGGAACCGTCGGCGTTGAGCATCACCAGGCCGATGGTGAAGAGCTGCATCAGCTCGCGCGCATAGTTCTCGTCGGGCAGCGCGCCGCTGGTCGTGTTCTGCTTGGCGGAGCCACGGAACGTGAGGAAGTCGCCCATCGCGGCGCTGAGCGACATCTTCTGCAGCCAGTCGCGATGCAGGCCGAAGGCGCTGGCCTCCAGCACGTCCGTCCAGGCCGCCGCGTTGAACTGCTTCCAGCCGCCGCCCACGAGTCCGGAGATGCCGACGACGAAGATCTCGGACAGCGCGAGCGTGACACGCTGGCGCAGCGTGTCGGGCGCGCTGAGCAGCTTGCGCCACAGGGCCGCGTCGATGCCGGCCTCGTCGTTCAGGTGCGTGGCGGCGTCGTAGCCGTTGGCCACCAGCCAGTCCCAGCGCGCGTCGGTCACCGGCAACGCGAACTGCGCGTCCAGCCAGCCGGCGTAGCCCAGGCGCACCACGTTGGCGATCTCGCTGCGGTTGGCCCCCATGGAGGCCTGGGCCAGAAAGCGCGACGCATCGGCGTCGGTCGGCGCCGCAGGGGGCGCCGCAGGCGCTGCCGGTGCGGAGGCGGCGGCCGATGCGCCGCCGCCGCAGGCCGCGAGCGAGGCTGCCGCGAGCGTCGCGGCGGCCAGGGCCTGGAGAGTGGACAGGCAGGGGGAGGAATCGGCGCTGTCGAGTGCAGCGGGCGTGCTGGCGTCGCCGTCGAGGAGGACAGACGGCGTCACCGGGGAGGCGATGGTCATGAGGGCTGTGGGCGGAACCGGCAGGATGGAACGAATGGTCGCGCGGCGCGGGGGGCACGCGGGCCAGGGGTGAGTCACTGTGGACGTCATTGGCCGTCTTGAGAAAATTCTTTGCAACCAGAAACAACGCTTCACCTCGGGGCATCTCGGGCGCCGGCGCCTCGCCGTCTCGGTAGACTGGGGTGCGCGGGGCGCCAGAAGCGCGTCGCGTCCTGTTTCAATTGGCGCCATCCGCGTCGCTCCAGCCATCCCCATGCAACCTTCGTCCAAGACCCTGCGCCACCTGCTGGTGGCTTCCACCCTGCCCGCCATCGTGGGCGCCACCTGGGCCGCCGATGCGCCGCCAGTGAACCCCCTTCTCGTCGAGAGCACGCTGCCCCTGCACTACCCGCGCTTCGACCAGATCCGCAACGAGGACTTCCAGCCGGCGCTCGAGCAGGCCATGGCCCAGCACCGCCAGGAGATCGAGGCGATCGCGGGCAATCCCGACAAGCCGACATTCGACAACACCATCGTGGCGATGGAGCGCGCGGGCCGCATCCTGCGCCGCGTCGAGGCCATCTTCTTCAGCCTCAACGGCGCCAACACCAACCCGCAGCTGCAGGACGTGCAGCGCCGCATGGCGCCGCAGCTGGCGGCGCACCAGGACGAGATCTTGCTCAACCCGCGCCTCTTCGCCCGCATCGAGGCGGTGTACGCCGCGCGCGAATCGCTGGGGCTGGACCCCGAGTCCGCGCGCCTGCTGGCCCGCTATCACCAGGACTTCGTGCGTGCCGGCGCGCAACTGCCCGCCGCCAGCCAGGCGAAGCTGCGCGCGCTCAACGCGGAGCTCGCGACGCTGCAGACCACCTTCGCGCAGAACGTGCTCAAGGAGCGCGGCGCCTCGGCCGTGGTCTTCGACACGCGCACCGAGCTGGCGGGCCTGAGCGAGGCGGAGATCAAGACCGCCGCCGATGCGGCCGCCAAGGCCGGCAAGCCGGGCAAGTTCCTCGTCGACCTCGTCAACACGACGGGCCAGCCGGTGCTAACCCATCTCACCAGCCACGCGGCGCGACTGAAGGTGATGGCCGCGTCGCTGGCGCGCGGCAGCCGCGGCGGCGAGTTCGACAACCGCGCCACCGTGTCCGCGCTCGCCCGCAAGCGGGCCGAGCGCGCGGCGCTGCTGGGTTATCCGAACCATGCGGCCTACCAGCTGGCCGAGCAGACCGTGGGTTCGGTCGACGTGATGAACCGCCTGCTCGCGCAACTGGCCGTGCCGGCCGTGGCCAACGCCCGCAAGGAGGCCGCGCAGCTGCAGGCGATGATAGATGCCGACAAGGGCGGCTTCCCGCTCGACGCGGCCGACTGGGCGTTCTACAGCGAGAAGCTGCGCAAGGCGCAGTACGACTTCGACGAGTCGCAGCTCAAGCCCTACTACGAGCTCGACCACGTGCTGTTCGACGGCGTCTTCTACGCGGCCAACCAGCTGTACGGCATCACGTTCAAGGAGCGCCACGACCTGCCGGTCTACCAGCCCGACGTGCGCGTGTTCGACGTGTTCGACAAGGACGGCAAGCAGCTCGCGATCTTCATCGGCGACTACTATGCGCGCGCCAACAAGAACGGCGGCGCTTGGATGAACGAGTACGTGGAGCAGGACGGCCTGACCGGCGACAAGCCGGTGGTGGCCAACCACCTGAACATCCCGAAGCCGCCGGCCGGCGAGCCCACGCTGCTGACGCAGGACGAGGTGACCACCGCGTTCCACGAGTTCGGCCACGCGCTGCACGGCATGTTCTCGCAGGTGAAGTACCCGCGCTTCGCCGGCACCTCGGTGCCGCGCGACTTCGTCGAGTACCCGTCGCAGTTCAACGAGATGTGGGCCACCTACCCCGCGGTGCTGGCCCATTACGCCAGGCACTGGAAGACGGGCGAGCCCATCCCGCAGGCGCTGCTGGACAAGGTGCGCGCCGCGTCGCGCTTCGACCAGGGCTTCGCGACCACGGAATACCTGTCTGCGACGCTTCTGGACCAGGCCTGGCACCAGCTGGGCGCCGACCAGGTGCCGCCGGCGGCGGACGTCACGTCCTTCGAGGCGGCGGCGCTGCACCGCGTCGGGCTGGACTTCGCGCCCGTGCCGCCGCGCTATCGCAGCACCTACTTCTCGCACGCGTTCGCCGGCGGCTATTCGGCCGGCTACTACTCGTACATCTGGAGCGAAGTGCTGGCGGCGGATTCGACCGACTGGGTGCTCGCGCACGGCGGCCTCACGCGCAGCAACGGCGACCACATCCGCGACACGATGCTGTCGCGCGGCGGCAGCGCCGACGCCCTGTCGCTGTTCCGCGACCTCACCGGCACCGCGCCCGACATCGGCCCGCTGCTGAAGAAGCGCGGACTGGACGCGCCGCAGTGAGGTGAGTGTCGCCCTGGCGGCGTCACATGCCCCGGCGTCGCGCGCCGGGGCGCGTCACCGCTCAACGATGCGCCGGGCGATGATGGTGATGGTGCGGGGGGTGCTTGTGCTTGTGGCGATGGTGCGGATGGCGCGGTCGTGCGTCGGCGGCGACGGCGAACATCGAGAGCACCGCGGCGACGGCGACGAGCTTGGTCAAGGACATGGGAAACCTCTTTCTTCTGGTGTGTGGGGAGCCCGGAAAACGTCCGGGGCGCGCATCATGCCTCAATTGCCGGGCCGCCGCGGGACGCGCCCGGCGGCGCGTCATTTCGTCCCGGCCTTGATGTCGGCCTGCTCGCTCTTGTAGTCCAGCTTGGCGTCGGCCTTGTCCAGCCTGGCCTGGGCCCGCGCGTCCTTCTTGCAGGCGCGTTGCACCGCGCCCGTGGTCTCGGCCCTGCAGTCCGCCTTGTTGACCGCCTTGTCGGCCTTCGCATCCGCCTTGTCCGACTTGTAATCGGCCTTGGCCTGGGCCTTGGCGGCGCCGGCCTGGTCGGGCGTGAGCGTGTCGGCCGCCCAGGCGCCCGGCGACAGGATGGCGGCGCCGGCGGCGAGCAGGGCGAGGAGGGTCTTGGTCATGGGAGTCCTTCAGGAAGTGCCCGGCGTGCCGGGCTGGAGGCCACCCCGCGGCAAGCGCCATGCCGCGACCGCTCACGGCGCGCGCCGCAGCGCCTCCAATGGCGGCGTCGACCGCGGCTGCTCGTCGTAGCACACTGGCCATGCCGCGGACGCTCCATCGCCCTGCCGGGCAGGCCGATTGCCATGCGAACGCGCAAACCGTTACACGCAAAGGGTTCCTTCATGCCGGCTCGTTCCTCCTCCCGCCCCGTTTCGTTCCGATGCACTGCGCTCGCCCTGGCCGCGCTGACGGTGCTGGCCGCGTGCTCGCGCCAGTCCGCACCGGCAGCGGCGGCCAGTGGCGCCGCGTCGGATGGCGCGGCCCCGGTGGCGATGCAGCCCGCGCCGACGACGGCGGCGACGCAGGCCCCCCCGCAGCGCGTCGCGCAGGCGCAGGCCCAAGCGGGCACCTCGTCCTATGTCAACGAGTCCACCGACCCGAACGCGCCGGTGTACGCGGACGACCCCGGCTATGCCGACGACGAACAGCAGCAGGTCGTCAGCGTCTACGTCGACCCGCCGCTGGAGGAGCCGGCGCCGATCGCGGTGGACTGGGCGCCGCCGCCGATGCTGGTGGAAGAGGTGGCGCCGCAGCCGTATCCCGATGCGATCTGGACCGGGGGCTACTGGGCCTGGCAGGGGCGCTGGGTGTGGAGCGCCGGACGCTGGTCGCGCCCGCCGCGGCCCGACTACCGCTGGCACCAGCCGTACTACGAGCATCGCGCCGACAAGGTGGTGTACGTGCCGGCGTACTGGTCGCCGCCCGACCGCCACTTCATCGCGCCGGCGGTGGGAATCGCGATCATGGCCGCCGTCGTGGCGGCGGGCGTGCACGCGGGCCACCATGCCGAGGGGCCGCAGGGTGTGTTCATTCCGCCGCCGCCCGGATCGCGGCCCGGCCTCATCGTGCCTGCGCCCATCGGCACGCCGCCGTCCGTGGTGATCGGCGCGCCGCCGGTGGTCAAGGTGGGCATGCGGGTCGACGGCAACGTGGAGAACGACAGCCGCAACGTGACGAACAACGTCACCAACATCACCAACGTGCGCAACGTGACCATCGTCGCACCGGCCGATGCGACCGCCAACGGACGCGCCTTCCATCAGGCGGTCGCGGCGGATCCGCATCGCCCGCCGGAGCTCGCGCACGCGGCGCGGCCGACGGCGCCCGTGCCCCGGTCGACGACGCCGGTCGCGGCCTGGCAACCGGGGCGACCGGTGCCGGCCCTGCCGGCAGCCCAACCCGTGCTCGCCAGTCCGCCGCGCGGCGAGGCGCCGGCACGCCCCGGCATGACCGGCGGACGCCCGGAGGAGCCGCGGACGCCGCAGCCCCCGGCGCCGGCCCAGCCGCAGCCCTTGGCGCGCGGCGCGCAGCCGGCCGCCGAGCCGCAGCGGCTGCAGGCGCAGCAGGAGGAACAGCAGCGCGCGCAGCAGGAGCAGGCACGGCGCGCGCAGCAGCAGGCGCCGCAACAACGGGGCCAGCAGGAGCAGGCGCCCAAGGCACAGCCGCAGCAGCCCCAGCGTGCCGAACGCGCCCTGATCCAGCAGATGACGCCCGACAACCAGCGCGCGGCGCCGGAGCCGGCGCAGCAGCAGGCGCAGCGCGTGCAAGAGGAGCAGCGACAGCGCGCCCAGCAGGCGCAGCAACGCGCCCAGCAGGATCAGCAGCGGGCGCAGCAGCAGGAGGAGGCGGCGCGGGCGAACGAGGCACGCGCGCAGGCCGAGCGGGCCCGGGCCGAAGCGCAGCGGCGCGCGCCGGAGCCCAAGCCGGAAGACGCCGAACGCAAGTGAGGCGCGGTCAGGCGTGCGTCTTCGCCGCCGCCGCCAGACCGTGCAGCAAGGCCGCGATGTCCTCGTCGCCGTGCGCCGCCGACAGCGCGATGCGCAGCCGCGCGGTACCCGGCGCCACCGTGGGCGGTCGGATCGCCGGCACCCACAGGCCGGCGTCGGCCAGCACCTTCATCACGCGCAAGGCCTCGTCGTTGGCGCCGATCACCAGCGCCTGGATGGCTGTCGCCGAGGGCAGCAGGCGCCAGGCCGTGCCGGCGATGGCCGCGGGCAGGGCGGCGCGCAGGGCCGCGATGTTGCGATGCAGGCGTGCCAGCAGCGCCGGCTCGTCGCGTATCGTGCGCAGCGCGGCCCGCACGCTCTCGGCCAGCAGCGGCGGTGCGGCGGTGGCGAAGGTGTAGCTGCGCGTCTTCTGCAACAGCCATTCGACGAGCGCTTCCGGTCCCGCCACGAACGCGCCGGACACCCCGGCGGCCTTGCCCAGCGTCGCCATGTACAGCACGCGCCGGCTCGCCTGCGCGCCGACGCGGCCGACCGCGGACAGCGCGCCGCGTCCCTGCGGGCCGCACACGCCGAAGCCGTGCGCGTCGTCCAGCAGCAGCAGCGCGTCGTGGCGCTCGCACAGCGCGATCAGTGCCGGGATGTCGGCGACGTCGCCGTCCATGCTGAACACCGCGTCGCTGATGACCAGCTTGCGGCGCGCGGGGCTGGCGCGCAACAGCGCTTCCAGGTGCGCCAGATCGGCGTGCTCGAAGCGATGGATGTCGGCTCTCGACAGCCGCGCGCCGTCGATCAGGCAGGCGTGGTTCAAGGCGTCGGAGAACAGGGCGTCGCCGGGGCCCACCAGCGCGGGCACGATGCTCGCGTTGGTGGCGTAGCCGGCGTAGAAGTACAGCGCGCGGTCCAGGCCGACGAACCCGGCCAGTTCGAGCTCCAGCGCCGCGTTGGCCTCGCTGTGGCCGCTGACCATCGGCGACGCGCCGCTGCCCACGCCGTAGCGCTGCGCGCCGGCGACGGCGGCGGCGCGCAGCGCCGGGTGCTGCGACAGGCCGAGGTAGTCGTTGCTGCAGAAGGCCCGCATGCGCCGGCCGTCCACCTGCAGGAACGCGCCGCCGTCGGGTCGCACGGCGCGGCGGCGGCGCGTGAGGTGGGCGGCATCCAGTGCGGCCAGTCGTCGGGGGATCTCGTCGAGCCAGGAGGGCGCGTCATCCAGGGAATCAGAGGACATCGGGCAGCGTGAAGCGATCGCCGTCGGCGCGCGGATCGGGGGTGGCGGAGAACGGCAGGTCGGCCCACAGCGGCGCGCCCAGGTGGGTGCGCAGGTAGGCCAGGTTCTCGTCGGGACAGAGGAAGTCGGGGTCGACGCGGTTGGCGATCCAGCCGGCCAGCCTCAATCCGCGGGCGCGTAACGCCTCGGCGGTCAGCAGCGCGTGGTTCAGGCCGCCCAGGCGCATGCCCACTACCAGCACCAGCGGCAACCGCAGCGACACGGCGGGGTCGGCACCGGTACGGGTCTCAGACAGCGGCAACAGGAAGACGCCA
>Ga0116226_10007016_pt1 | contig 10150 bp, 8 predicted proteins | sample S1TSphfallax_FD_89692 | JGI IMG/M metagenome (GOLD analysis project Ga0116226, IMG submission 89692) | Host-associated microbial communities from peat moss isolated from Minnesota, USA - S1T2_Fa - Sphagnum fallax MG | ecosystem: Host-associated > Plants > Peat moss > Unclassified | place: USA...
AGACATTTTCTACGATCCGCAGCATCCCTATACGAAGGGCTTGCTGCAATCGATGCCGCGGCTCGATGACGATCTCGTCGGCGATCTGCCGACCGTTGCGGGCCAGCCGCCCAACCTCGCCAATCTGCCGCTCTATTGTGCTTTCGCTGAACGCTGCCCTTACGTGACGCCACAATGTCTTGAGGGCGTGCCGCCGCTACGCCCGATCGGCGGCGACCGCGCCAAAGCCTGTATTCTGGACCAGCTACCATGACCGACCCGTTGCTCACTGTCCGGGATCTCAAAGTCCATTTCGCGATCAAAGCCGGATTGTTTACTCCGCCGAAGATGGTGAAAGCGGTCGATGGCGTCAGTTTTGAACTCCGACCGGGCGAAACACTTGGCATTGTCGGGGAGTCGGGGTGCGGCAAGTCGACCCTGGGACGGGGCGTGCTGCAACTGATCCAACCGAGCGCCGGCAGCGTGACCTGGCAGGGACAGGAGATTGTCGGGGCGGGCGGCAGAAGCCTGCGCATGCTCCGGCGTGAGATGCAGATCATCTTCCAGGATCCGCTGGCCGCACTCGACCCACGCATGACGGTAGGTGCCATTGTTGGTGAACCGCTCGACACGTTTGAATCAAGCCTTTCGAAAGCGGAAAAGACCCGACGCGTCGCCGAGGCGATGGATCGGGTTGGGCTATCGCCTAGGCTGATCAATCGGTATCCGCACGAATTCTCCGGCGGCCAGTGTCAGCGGATCGGCATCGCCCGCGCCATGATCCTGAAGCCCAAGCTCATCGTATGCGATGAGCCGGTCTCGGCGCTCGACGTGTCGATCCAGGCGCAGATCGTCAATCTGCTGAAACAGCTACAGCGCGAAGAAAATCTGGCGCTGATATTCATCTCACACAATCTGTCGGTCGTCCGCCGTATCAGCGACCGTGTGATGGTGCTCTATCTGGGCAAGATCGCCGAGTTGGCAGATCGCGACGCGATCTACCGCATGCCGCGTCACCCTTATACCCAGGCCCTGCTCTCGGCCGTCCCGATCCCGGATCCGGACCGTGAACGAAGCAAGAAGCGCATCCATCTGACGGGTGATTTGCCCTCGCCGATCAATCCGCCGTCGGGTTGCGTTTTCAGAACGCGCTGCCCAATAGCCGCGCCACAATGTTCCAAAAGGGCGCCATCACTGGAAATCGCAGGTCCGGGTCATGAAGTCTCGTGCCTGCGTTGGCAGGAAGAAATTTCACTTTTGGCGGCAGAGTGAAGCTTAACTGGTTACCCGACCACGTTCGATGAGCAGTCGAAACCGAAATGGCGAGCCGAGCCGTCCGGCGAGGATGGTATTGGTGCCATCATGTAAGTCCGCGACAGCATGCTCAGAAAAGCGAGAGATCACCGTCCCGTTGACGATCGTCCCGCTGCGCTGACTGAGATCGCGAATCACATAGCGGCCGGCACGGCGGAGAATCTCGAAATGCGGCGCCGAGAATTCGGGATCCGCGGCGGCCGGCACCGAGAAATTACGGTTGGTGGTGATCGCCGATACCTCGCCGCCAAAGCGATTCCCGACCAGGAACGGAAATTTCCGGACCTCGACCATGTCCGAGCCCAACAACCCGATCAATTTCTCGCTGTCCGGGATGAGGTGCAGCCGCGCAGGCGGAAGATCGCCGTCATCCGGCCCACCCGCCTCAGGTACGTCGCGCTCAAAGGCGCTGAGCGCCGCCCGTCTCGTGGTATTGCGCAAACGTCGGCACAAAAGCTTCAGCAGCGACAGCGCCTTGTCATTATCCAGGCCAAATGCCTTGAGGAAGGCATCGCCCTCGGTCACCAATAGCGTGGAGTCCTTCACTGCCACGGCATTGGCCGAGCGGAGCCGACCTTCAAGGACGCCGGACTCGCCGAACAAATCTCCATCGTGGAGGCGAACGATTTCAGAGGGCGTCGTTGGGTCGTTGGTGATGATCGAGACTTCGCCATGGTCGATCACATAGACGGCGTGACTAGGCTCGCCAGCACGGAAAATCAGGTCTCCGGCCGCGACTGATACAAGTTGCATGGGGGCGCCTAAAGCATCGCCGGGGCGCCAATGCGCACGGCCTTGGTTCGCGCCTGCTCGATACGACGGACCAGCTCGACATCCGTCTCGCCGCTCCGCCAATCTTCGAGATTCTTCACGCGATTGGTCTGATAGATCTTGTCCAGCCGCATCCGGGTCGCCGCTTCATATTTCCCGGTTTCCTGGCGCGGCACCATTGGTAAGAGGCGGATGAAATACGGCAGCTGGGCGTTACGCTCAAGCCCCGGCAACTCGATGATCTGCGACCAGGCGCCGAGTGCCTGATCCCAACCATCCAACAGCCAGCAGACCCGGCCGATCGCCTGGGCGACGGAATCTCGCTCGATTTCCCACTCGCCGATAATGCGCGGCAGATTGCGGATCATACTGTCGGCGCGGGCCAGCAGCCGTTCGCCGACCTCCAACGTGTGCTGCGCCACCACCACGGCAAACTGATGCAAATCCGCCACTTCCGGCATGGCGTCAATCGTTGCAGTGTCATTGGAATCGCGTAGCCGATCGATCGCGGTCATCATGCGGCGCAGCCGCCCAGATTGATCGAGCACGATAAGGCCGATCGGCGCAAGCAGCCGGCTCACCTCGTCAAGATTTTCGTAGACCGTATCGACATCCAGCTTCAATCGCCAGGCGGCATCGACCAGCATCGTTTTGGCCGCCGTTTCCCAATCGGAACTGTTGATGTCAACTCTGAGCAACGCGGAATCGTCGATTCCCAGCATATGCAGCAACCGCAGCATGACAACGAACTGGGTCTCCAGCCGCTGATTCTCATCAGCCTTGATCGTCGCTTCTGCCGCATCCTTCGCACGCGGTCCGGCAAGCCCAGTCAACGCGACGCGCAATCCGGCGGCACGCATCGCTTCCGGGGTGAGCGCCTTGATCTCGCTGATTTCATCGTAAAGCGCGCGATCATGCACGGTCATGGTGATGACATCGGGCAGCGCTTTCCAAGGTACGACCAAAGATCCCTGGCTGCCGCTGAAACTTGGCATCAGCACGACGAGCCGATGGCGTTCATCTGGACGGATTCGGCTTGCCAACATGACGGGGGTGGTAAATGGCGCATAGGTGCCACGTTCCTCGAATGTCGCAGGGAGGAACATCATGCTGGGCTTTGCCGCTGCCCCGCCATCATCCGCGTCACCGATCATCGTCTGGCGCCCTTATTTCAAAAATGGCTACGATGGCAGCTGTTTCAGCCACCACGTGCATCATCCTTATTCACGTTCCCTAGACGATCCCTTAACGACGCATCAACCGCACAGTGCAGGACCAAGTCAGGCCCGTTTGCGGCGGCGTTCGATCGCCCTACGATCGAACGGAATGACTTCAGCCGACTTCGCCTTCGGTGTATCTGACGGCGCCACCGGCGGCGTGCTCGAGATTGTTTCGTCTGAAAAAATCCAGCTCAATATACGCCATTGCGGGCGACGCCGCGTCGCGGCCCACACTGTCACATAGGCCAAGCCCAGCCACAAGAAAGCCAGACACAAGACGAAGATCAACAACCCGAAAGCGGCACTTGCTCGTTGCATTTCGCCACACTGACGACGCGGTTCACGAAGCCAAACAGCATTGTAGCGCGTTCGACGGGCAGCTCCAACGAGGAAGATGGTGCTGAACCAAAATCCATCTCGGCCCGGCGCAATGTCATGCTAAGATGATACTCTAAGCTGTTGGTAAAATGCCGGAAGTACAAATTTCCTCGGGATCGTAAAGCCGCTCTGCCCATGACGTCGTCGCACTCCGAAATCAAGCGCAACGCGGCACTTGCCTCGATTTCGGCGAGTGCCGCGCTGACGATTGCCAAGCTGGTCGTCGGCATACTGACCGGAAGCATCGCTATTTTGAGCGAGGCTGCGCATAGCCTGATTGATCTCGGCGCCACGGTCATCACCTTCTTTGCGGTCCGCATCAGCGACAAACCGCCGGATCGCGACCATCCGTACGGTCACGGGAAAATCGAGAGCGTGGCGGCATTGTCCGAGACGGGGTTGCTGATCGCAACCTCGGTCGGCATCGTTTGGGAAGCATTGCGGCGGCTCATCGATGGGACTTTGGCGGTCGAGTTCAGTTGGTGGGCCGTCCTTGTCATGCTGCTCTCTATCGCAATCGATCTGGTCCGGTCGCGCGCGCTGCATGCAGCCGCCAAAAGGACCAAAAGCCCCGCTCTAGAAGCGGATGCGCTGCATTTCGCGTCGGATCTTTTGAGTTCCTGCATCGTCTTGATCGGACTCGCCTGCGTCGCCCTCGGCTATGACCGCGCCGATAGCATCGCGGCGGTCGGCGTGGCCGTCTTTATTTGTTTTGCGGCGGTACGGCTGGGACGGCGAACGATCGACGCCTTGATCGACACAGCACCCGCCGGGATCGCCGAACGGGTCCAGAGTATTGCACGGCGGACGCCAGGCGTTGTCGAAACCGGCCGGGTGCGATCACGGATCGCGGGTACGACTCTGCATGTAGATTTGGAAGCGGGTGTCAGCCGCCGCCTGTCGCTCGATCGGATGGATGAGGTTCGCCAGGAGGTCGCCCGGCGCATCTGTGACGCGTTACCCGGCACCGAAATCGCAGTCTCAACCTTCCCGGTGGCGCTTGATGATGAGACGATTCGCGAGCGGATTCTGATGATCGCCGCTTATCACGGCCATCCGATCCATCATGTCACGGTTCAGCATGTGGACGCGCTGCTGTCGATCAGCCTGGACATTGAGATCGACGGTCAACAAAGCCTAGCAGAAGCGCATGAGACGGCGAGTCGGTTGGAAGAGGCAATCGCTGCTGCGTTTGGTGGCGATGTTGAAGTCGAAACGCACATCGAGCCCTTAATGTCTGATCCAGTGGCCGGCGCCGCCGCATCCGCAGAGCTGACCAATGCGGTGGCGGCGTCGATCGATGCGATTGCACGGGATCTGCCGGGGGTGATCGACACGCATGATGTTCGGGTCCGGCAAGACCTTTCCGGCCTTTTCATCAGCTTTCATTGCGCATTGGCCCCCGAAAACAATATCGAATTCGTGCATGAGACGGTAAGCCAGATCGAGACGCGCTTGCGCCAGCAATGGAACGCGTACCGCATCGTCGCGCATGCGGAACCGCCAGAACATAAAACCTTGGAAGGGATAATAGCAGGGTGACGCCAATCGTCAGGGCAACAGAAGAGTTGGATGAAGCGGTACGCGCAGACGTCGAAGCCGCTCTTGCCTTGCTGGCCGAGGACCAATTAGAGGCTGCTTATCGCAAGGTGGAATTGATAACCCATGCGCTTGGCAATCATTCTTTACCCTCCCATCTCATCGGCTTGCTATCGCTCCGCGCCCAGGAGGCAGGAAAGGCGCTCGAGGCGTTTCTCCTGGCGCATCAACTCGCCCCGGAGGTTAAGGAACATGCCGAGATTCTGGGGATCCTCTACGCAAAGCTGGGCCATGTCGCGGACTCCCTGTATTTCGGCAAACTATCGACCGCAACGACACGTGAATTCGGCATCGAAGCACTGGTGCCGGTCTGGTTTGGGACATTTCTCGGCGCATTTTTCAACATGCAGGATCAGCCCTTACTGCGCGAAGCCGAGCGCTGCTTCAATGCCGGGGATTTCCTATCCTCCATGCGCCATTTCCGACAGGCGACGCAGATCGATCGCGATGCTGCCGCTGGATGGCGCGGTCTTGCAATCTCGCTACTGAGTGCCGGGCGGGCAATTGACGCGCTCGAAGCTTCCACGACGCTGGTCGCACTTCGCGACCGGACTCCGGCCGATCTGGCGCTTCATGGCGAAGCGCTGTTAGCAAATGGCGACTTCGACGCCGCGATCGAGGTGCAGGCCAAGGCGGCAGCCGAGCTACCAGATGACCCGAATGTCGGATTTGCGTTGGTTCGCACCCTCGCTCGCTGCCACAGATCCGAAAAATCGGCGCTGATTGACGCTGCTGCGGGGTTCGCCACCCGTTTCGAAATGGGGCTGAACCCACCGGCACGGGCCGGCCTCGACGCGCTGAAACAGCGCAGGTTCCGCTTGGGCGTCGTCTCCACCCATTGGCGCAACGGCGAGGGGTTGGACAGCATCGTTCCAGTGCTTGAGCGGTTCGACCCGCGCCATGTCGAGCTCTTCGTTTATGCCGAAGACCGAACGCGCGCGACCCTGGCGACCCGCCTGCGTAACCGAGCCGACGCGTGGCGCGATATCGAAGTGCTGGATGATGATACGCTGAGCTTTCTGATACGGAATGACGCGCTCGACGTTTTGATCGACCTGGACGGAACCGCACTCTGCACCAGACCGGTGCTGTTCCTCGCGCGTCCAGCGTCTCTGACACTCAGCCTATATGGCGTGCCGGAGTGCGCAGCAACCCTCGGCTTTGACGGAGTCATCGGCGATCCGAAGACCTTTGAGGGTGTCGAGCGCGCCGTCCGGGTAACTGGCGGTCTCGCAACCGTGCCGTTCGATCTTCCCCAAGCAGCAAGAGCACGTCCACCGTCAGAGGCTCCTGTCTACGGCCTCGCCTTGCCCTTCCCGGCTTATGACGACGACATTGTCCGAATTTGGCAGGCGATCCAGGCGGCCGTTCCAGACGCAATGCTGCGTTTGACGCCAGCAGCGATCGGCAGCGGCTCAGAGGTTAATGCCATCCGTGCATTGTTCGGGCCCGCCAATCTCTTGATCGGCGATCTTCAGGAGACGCTGATCGACCATTTCCAGGCAATCGACATTCTCCTGGTGCCACCCAACGAACCGATGGCCGATGGCGCGATCGCAGCAGGATCGATTGGCGTGATCATTATCGCAGCGCGCGGACCACAGCCGCGCACGGGGCTAGTCCCAGGCTGGCTTGAGTCTATTGGGTTGGATACGCTGATCACAGCGGATTTCGGCGGTATGAGTGATCGTGCCATTGCAGTAGCGCCGCTCGACCAACGCAACGCGCTGCGCCAGCAGCTCGAGAGCGCTGTAGCAATAGACCGCGAGCGGGGCGCGACCGGGCGGGCGTCGCGTCTGCTGGACGCGCTCATGCTGCCCGTCCTTACCGGAAATTTTGCATGAATTCGACGGACCCGAGCCTGCTCGCTCGAAATTTGGATACACTTGCCCGCCGTTTCCCGGATCTGCACGAGGCCGTCTTCGCTCTGCCTGATCCACGATCGGTTTTGGTAGGGTCATTGGCTGAAGGGACGCTCAATCTCGATCTTGGCCACACATTGCTCTATAGCGGCGATGCGCAGACTTATGCTGATGCGCAGTTAACCAATTTCCGCGCCAAGCCCGAACGGGTCTACATGGAACCGCCGGTCGATTTCTGGCCTGCCTATCAGCAGCAACATCATGTTTCCCACAGTCTCCATGAACGCTATGGATCTCGAGAGTTAACGACCTTTCCCGACACGCCAAGTCTGGACGATGGTGGATATATGCTCGTCTATGGCATCGGGCTCGGGTTGCATCTGCCTTCCTTGTTTGCCGAAGCGCCGGTTCGACATTTTATCCTGATCGAAGAGCATATGGAATTCTTCCGCCATTCCCTGTCGCTGATCGACTGGGCGGAGATTATCGAATGCCTGATCGAAGCCGGGCAGACACTGCACTTCATTATCGGCACGGATCCCGGTGTCATATCCGGCCGCGTGCATTGGCATATTCGGGGCCGGGGCTTCGGTCTGATCGACGGATCTTATGTGTTTCGTCACTATAGTTCGACGGTGATTGATCAGGCCCATCGTGAATTCGTCAAGAATCTTCCCTTGCTCGCCATCTCAATCGGCTTCTTTGAAGACGAAATGGTGATGTTGCAGAACGCGACCGAAAATCTGGTCCGTCGGTCTTTTCTGTTTTTCGAACCAAAGCCACGCCTTGAGAAAGATATCCCGGCCTTCATTGTCGGCTCCGGACCGTCACTCGATGCGACAATCGAACATCTAAAGCGCCTATCCGGACAGGCGGTCATTTTCTCGTCGGGGACAGCCTTACTGCCGCTGTTGCTGAACGGCATTCGTCCCGACTTTCATTGCGAGCTGGAAAATGGCTATGGTTCAGTCGAAGTCCTGAAGCGGACAGCTGCGCAATGCTCTCTGGATGGCGTGACGCTGCTGGCTTCGACAACGGTTCATCCGGCGATGCTCGACCTGTTCCCGGACCGGGTTTTGTATTTCAGGGACTCGGTGGTTTCGACACCGCTTTGGTGCCCGGGCGGCCTCGGCATCCACGGGACGGCGCCAACCTGTACCAATTTGGCCTTACGCGGCGCTCTGCTGCTTGGGTTTCGCGAAATTTATTTCTTTGGCGTGGACCTCGGCACCAGGACAAGCCAGGCCCACCACGCCAAGGATTCCATCTATCGCGATGATGCAAAACTCAGCGAAGAAATGGTGACCGATCCGGTCCGCGTGATGAATATTGAAATGCTTGGCAATTTCGGCGGCATCGCGTTCACCAACCAGATTCTGCATTGGGCGCGCATGATGATGGTTCAGGCGATCGAGGGGTTCGGGGTCGCACGCATTTTCAACTGCTGCGATGGCGTCAATATTCCTGGCGCTTTGCCGAAATTAGCCCGGACCATTCGCTTGACCGTGCCGCCAGGGCGTCAAGACATTATCTTACAGTGGCTGCGTCTCGAATTAGATCCCAAGCAACCGGTGGAAATGGCACCGCTCGAGACGCTGCAAGACGTCCGTCAGGCTTTCCGTGAGTATTATGGCGCGATGCGTGGCGAAATCGCCGGCGCGCTCGAGGCCCAATCCTCCTTCATCGCCTTCTATGACCGGATGCAGCCGTTCCTCACCCAGCATGGCGCAAGCCCCTACCAAGCTGTTTTGCGGGCAATGAATATCGGCTTGATCATGATGTGCTTTCAAATCGGCTTTTTTTTCTATCGGCGCGTCGAAGAAGCCGAGCGACCGGAGCTCATGAGCCTTTTTCTGAGTTTGTTGAGCGAGCGCTTCACCGAAATGGAGGAGCATGTGGACGGCTTGCTTGGGCGACTGGAGCAACTATACCCCGCCACTTAGCATGTGCCGGTCACCCTTGAGGATTTGACGGCTAGAGCCATCGTTTTCTCATGGCTATAAACGTGCCATGAGCGATGCGGCTGCTGAACCCCTGGTAAAGCCAATCCTGTCAAAGCAGCGGCTGGCGATCGGGGCGCTGGTTCTGGCCGCGTGCGCCATCGGGTTTTCGCCGATCTTTGTGCGGCTCTCTGAAACCGGCCCGGTAGCAACCGGGTTTTACCGAACGGCCCTGGCGCTACCGATTTTGATCGCCTGGTCAATCGGCGAGCGGCGGATGCACCGGCCCGCGGCCGAGGCTGGATCATGGCGTAACCGCCTGCTGATCGGCGTCGCGGGTTTTTGTTTTGCGGGCGATCTTGCGACCTGGCATTGGGCGATCAAACTGACGCCGGTGGCCAATGCGACCCTCTTGGCCAATCTTGCACCGATTTTTGTGACCTTGGGGGCCGCGCTGTTTTTCAAGGAGCGGGTCACGCGCGGCTTTGCGCTGGCACTCGCCTTTTCGGTCATTGGCAGTGTCGTGCTGGCAAGCGCGCATCTGGCGGTCGGTGCCGATCTCGCGGGTGATGGCTGGGCCTTGATCACTGCGTTGTTCTACGCCGGCTATTTCCTGGCGCTCAGCCGGGTCCGGATTGAGGTCAGCGCTGCGACAGCGATGGCGTGGAGCACGGGCCTCTCCGCCCTGTGGCTGTTACCCCTGGCCTTGTTCGATGGCGAAACGATGCTGCCGGCAACGGCTCATGGTTGGGCGCTGCTGGTCGGCTTGGCGCTGATTGCGCAGGTGGCGGGACAAAGCTTGGTCGGATGGGCGCTGGCACATTTGCCAGCCTCCTACTCGTCGGTCAGCCTGCTGCTGCAGCCGGTGGTCGCCGCCAGCCTCGCCTGGGCCCTCCTCGGCGAACCCTTGAGCTGGCAGCAGGGCGTCGGCGGCATCATTATCCTAACCAGCATCGTTGCGGCCCGGCGGGCCAGCCGATAGGCGATCCGGCTGCTTTTAGGGTCTCAGCGTAAACCCCCACTGCCGCGCGTAATCATCGGCACTGCGGTTGAAATCGTCTTTCAGACCTGGGTCGGCCCCGGCCTC
>Ga0116226_10007017_pt1 | contig 10150 bp, 4 predicted proteins | sample S1TSphfallax_FD_89692 | JGI IMG/M metagenome (GOLD analysis project Ga0116226, IMG submission 89692) | Host-associated microbial communities from peat moss isolated from Minnesota, USA - S1T2_Fa - Sphagnum fallax MG | ecosystem: Host-associated > Plants > Peat moss > Unclassified | place: USA...
CCGCCTTCGCCGCCGCGACTTCCCCGCGGCGCGCACCGAAGTCGAACACGGTCTCGGTACCCGACGCGCCAAGGGACCAGACGTGATTGGCGGCATGCAGCAAACCGGCCAACGGTGATTGCTCGAAGCCGGCAGCCGCCGACAATGACAGCTGTGGATAATAGGCCGCGACGGCCACGCCGACCGCGGCGTTCTCTGCCTTCATGGTGCGTTCAGCGGCGGCAATGTCGGGGCGCCGCTGCAACAGCGTCGACGGTATGCCCGACGGAATCGCGGGCAGCGTCGGCAACCCGGTGCTGTGGGGAATGGCGAGATCCTCGGGGTTCTTCCCGACCAGCACCGCGATGGCATGCGCGTATTGGGCGCGGGCGACGCCCAATCCGATGAGCGTGGCTTGGGCCGACTCCAATTCCACCTGGGCCGTGATGACCGCGGACGGCGGCGTGGCGGCGATGCCGGCCTCACCCTGGCGCTGGGTGACGGTCAACGCCTCCTGATAGGCGGCGACCGTTTGTTGCTCTAGATCGATGCCGGCATCGGCCAGCCGCAATTCGATGATGGTGGAGGCGAGCAGCGACTGTTCGGACAGGGTCGCATTGGCGAGCGTCGCTTCATCCGCTTGCGCGGTCGCGGCATTCTCCTCGATCAACCGACGTACCTGGCCCCACACATCGAGGGTCCAACTGGCCGTGCCTTCGAGCGAACCCGTGTTGACGGCCTTGGCGCCGAGACTGCCACCGGCGCCGACCGGCTTCGCGCGGCTGGCCGAAGCGGTGACGCCGATGGTCGGAAATAGCTCGCTGCGCGCGACTTGTACTTCGGCCAGCGCTTGGCTGTAGTTCGCATAGTCTTGCCGCACGGTTTGATTCGACATCGCCACTTGCGGCTCGAGTTCGTCCATCAAGGGATCGTGGAAGTCCGTCCACCAATCCCCCTTGGGCGCCGCGTCGGAGGGTCTAGCGTGGGTCCAGCCGGGCAGCTCGGTGTATTGCGCGGGGACTGGCACGGCGGGGCGCTGGTAATCGGGTCCGACCCGACATGCGCCGAGAAGACCGGCCAGCGACGCGGCGACGCCGAATTTGAAAATGCCCATGCTCAAGTTTCCGTGCTCAAGTTTCCGTGCTCAAGTTTCTGTACTCAAGTTTCTGTACTCAAGTTCCGGCTCCACGTCGTTCCCGCGACCGCCTTGCGCAGCCGGATCCGCAGTCGCTCCAGATAAATGTAGATCACGGGTGTGGTGTACAGCGTGACCAACTGACTTAAGATCAGACCGCCCATCACGGTGATGCCGAGCGGCTGGCGCAGCGATGCGCCCTGACCTATGCCGATCGCGAGCGGCAGCGCGCCCAGCACCGCCGCCGCCGTGGTCATCATGATGGGGCGCAAACGGACGACGGCGGCATCGTGAATCGCGGTGTTCGCGTCCATGTTCTGCTCGCGCTGCAGGTGAATCGCGACGTCGATCATCATGATGGCGTTCTTCTTGACGATGCCGATCAACAGGATGATGCCGATCAGGGCGATCACCGAGAATGGCGTGCCGAAGATCAGCAACGCGAGGGTCGCGCCGATGCCCGCCGACGGCAGCGTCGACAGAATGGTGATTGGGTGGATGGTGTTCTCGTAGAGGATGCCGAGCACGATGTACACCGCCAGGAACGCGGCCAGGATGAGCAGCGGCATGGTCGACATCGACTGGGAATAAACCTGGCCGGCGCCGGCAAAGCTGCCGCGAATCGAGGCCGGAACCCCGAGATCGCCCATGGCTTTGGCGATGGTGGCGCCGGCGTCGCCCAACGAGCCGCCGGCCGGCAGGTTGAAGGAAATGGTCGCGGCGACGAGACCGTTCTGATGATTCACCTGGGTCGCCGTGTGATTGCTCACGTACGTGGCCAGGGCCGGCAGCGGCACCATGGTCTCGGCCGAGGTGCTGTCCGCACTGCCGGTGGAACTGCCACCGCGGCTGTTCGCGATGCTGTTGGTCACCGAGTTGGCCTGGGCGCTCGAGTTCAATGAATTGGTGCTGGATGCAGCGCCGCCGGCGGCCGTGACGGCGGAGTGCCCGGTCACGCCGCTCACCGTGCCGCCTTGCGCCTGGGTCTGTTCGGTGCCGCTCGGGTTGCCGGCGGCGGTGCTCAAGTAGGTGCGCTTCAGCATGTCCGGGTATTGCCAGTACTTCGGCGCAAACTCCATCACCACGAAGTATTGGTTGAAGGGGTTGAAAATCGTCGACACGGTGCGCTGGCCGAAGGCATCGTAGAGCACGTTGTCGATTTGATTCGCCTCGAAACCATAGCGCATGGCGGTCTGGCGGCCGACGGTGACGAAAGCCTGCAAGCCGTTCTGCTGCATGTCGGAATTGATGTCGGTGAGGTGGTCGCGGTACTTCCCAAGCTCGGTGACGAGCTTCGGCGTCCAGGTGTATAGGGCGTCGGTATCCTCGCTGGTCAAAGTGTACTGATATTCGGCGGCCGACTGCCGACCGCCGATGTGTAGATCCTGGGCGGCCTGGAGGAACAGGCGTGCGCCGGTGACTCGATTGAGCTTCGGGCGCAGCCGCTGCACTACCAGATCGGCGGACAAATGCCGAGCAGCCAGGGGCTTCAAGGCCACGTAAACGTTGGCGGTGTTGAGCGCGCGGGTGCCGGTGAAGCCGATCACCGACGAGACGGCGGGATCGCTTTGCACGATGTCCTGCAATTGCGCCAGCTTCTTCTCCATTGCCTGGAAGGAAATGCTCTGATCCGCGATGATCTGGCCGAGCAGCAGGCCGTTGTCCTGTTCCGGGAAGAAGGTCGACGGTACCAGTCTGAAGAGCACCACGTTGAGCGCGATCAGACCGATGAGCAGCAGGCCGACCAACAGTGAATGATCGAGAACCGCCGTGAGCGAGCGGGAGTACGCGTTTTTGAAGCGCTCGAACTTCCCCTCGGACCAGGTGGCCCAGCGTCCCTTGGAATGGAGCGATGTGCCGCGCCGCAAGAGGTAGGCGCACATGGTCGGTGTCACGGTGAGCGAAATGACCAGCGAGAACAGGATCGAAATCGACAGCGTCACCGCAAATTCGTGGAACAGCAGTCCGACGATGCCGGGCATGAGCAGGATGGGGATGAACACCGCGATCAGGGACAGGCTCATCGAAATCACGGTGAAGCTCACCTCCTTGCTGCCCTGCAGCGCGGCGGCACGTGGCTCCATGCCCTCATCCAGGTGCCGGACCACGTTCTCCAGCACCACCACGGCATCGTCGACGACGAACCCGGTGGCGATGGTCAGGGACATCAGCGACAGATTGTCGATGCTGTAGCCCAAGAGATACATGGGTCCGAACGTGCCGACGATCGATAGCGGCAGCACCACGGCGGGAATGAGCGTGGCGCGCGGCGATTGCAGGAACACGAACACCACGCCGATGACCAGGAGGACGGCGATGAACAGCGTGCGCTCGGTGTCGTCGACGGCGGCACTCACCGATTGCGAACGGTCGAGCGCCGTATGCACCTGCATGTTGGGCGGCAGCGTCGCGATCACCGCCGGCAGCACCTTCTTGATCTGCGCCACGGTCTTGATGATGTTGGCGCCCGGCATCGGAAAGACGATCACGCCGACGGTGGGCAGCCCGTTGTACAGGCCGGCATTGCGGATGTTTTCGTTGGAATCGACGACACCCGCGACGTCGTGCAGGAACACCGGAGCGCCGTTCCGGTAGGCGATGATGAGATCGCGGTAGTCCGCCGCCTTGCGCGCCTGGTCGTTCGATAGCACTTCGTAGCGCTGATCCCCTTGATCGAGGTGGCCTTTGGCGCTGTCGGCGTTGGCCGCGCCGATCGCAGCGCGCACGTCCTCCAGGCCGATGCCATAGCTCGAGAGCTTGTCCGGCTCGATTTCGACGCGCACCGAGGGCAGTGCGCTGCCGCCGAGCTGAATCTGGCCCACTCCGTCGATTTGCGACAGCTGCTGCTGGATCACGGTGCTGGCCGAGTCATAGAGCTGCGCGGTGTTCAGCGTGCTCGAGGTCAACGACAGGATGATGATCGGCGAATCCGCCGGATTGTATTCGCGGTAGCCCGGGTTGTTGCGCAACGTGGTCGGCAGGTCCGCGCGCGCCGCCTGTATCGCCGCCTGCACGTCGCGCGCGGCGCCGTTGATGTCGCGATTCAAGGCGAACTGCACCACCACCATCGACGAGCCGACGTAGTTGGTCGAGGTCAGCTCGGTCACCCCGGCGATCGTGCCCAACCGCCGCTCGAGCGGCTCGGCGACGGTCGAGGCCATGATTTCCGGGCTGGCGCCGGCCATGTTCGCCTGGACCACGATCACCGGAAAGGTCACGTTCGGCAGCGGCGCAACGGGCAAACGAAAATAGGCCAGCAATCCGGAGATCGCGATCGAGATCGCGAACAGCGTGGTGGCGACCGGACGATTGATGAACAGGGCTGGAATGTTCACGCCGGCTCCTGCGCGGCGGGCGCGCCGGGCTCACGGGGCTCGCGCGGCTCACGTGGCTTGCGGCCAAAGCGCTGCGACACGCGATCGAAGACCAGATAAATGACCGGCGTGGTGAACAGGGTCAGCACCTGGCTCACCATCAGACCGCCGATGATGGCCAACCCCAAGGGCCGGCGCAGCTCCGAGCCGGTGCCGGTGCCGACCAACAGCGGCAGCGCGCCGAGCATCGCCGCCAGGGTGGTCATCAGGATCGGCCGGAAGCGCAGCATCGAGGCCTGAAAAATGGCGTCCTCGGGCGTCTTGCCGTGATTGCGTTCCGCATCGAGCGCGAAGTCCACGATCATGATGCCGTTCTTCTTGACGATGCCGATCAACAGCACGATGCCGATGATGCCGATGACGTCGAGGTCGCCCCCCGCCAACATGAGCGACAGCAGCGCGCCGATGCCGGCGGAGGGCAGCGTAGAGAGAATGGTCACCGGATGGATGTAGCTCTCGTAGAGCACGCCGAGCACGATATAGACGGTGACCAGCGCGGCGATCAAGAGGAACACCTCGGAGGACAGCGAATCCTGAAACGCCTGGGCAGCGCCCTGGAACGAGGTGGTGATCGACGGCGGCAGATGTACTGCCTGTTCCGCCTTTTGGATTTCCTCGACCGCCGTGCTCAGCGAGGCATCCGGCGCCAGATTGAATGACAGGGTTACCGCCGGGAACTGGGCCAAATGGCTCACCACCAGCGGGTTTTTGGTGATCTTGATGTCGGCAATGCCGCTCAAGGGCACCTGGCCGGTGGTGCCGGTCTCCGTGGGCAGATACAGCGTGCCGAGCGCCTTAAGGTTCGGCAGGCTCGCGGGCTTGGCGACCAGGATCACCCGATATTGGCTCGACTGGTTGAAGATGGTCGACACGATGCGCTGGCCGAGCGCATCGTAGAGCGCGTTGTCGATGGTCGCCGGGGTGATGCCGTAGCGTGCCGCCAAATTCCGGTTCACCTCGATGTCGACGCTCAGTCCTTCATTGTCGAGATCGCTGGCGACGTCGGTGATCGACTTGATGCTTTTAATGCGCCCGAGAAGTTCGGGGACGTATTTCTCGAATGCCTGCTGACTCGGACCGCGCAGTACGAACTGATACTGGTTCGGCGAGATCACCGTGTCGAGTGCGAGGTCCTGTTCCGGCTGCAGGTACAGCTTGATGCCGGAGACCGCGGCGACTTCGTTCTGCAGCCGCCGCGCGATCTCGCCGGCGGAGAGGCTGCGCTGACCGTGCTCGCGCAGATTGATGAGGAAGCGGCCATTGTTGAGGGTGGTATTGGTGCCGTCGATGCCGATGTACGAGGTCAGCGATACCACATCGGGATCCTTCAGGATCACCTCGGCGAGCGCCGACTGGCGCGCGGCCATCGCCTTGTAGGATACGGAGTTGTCGGCGACGCTGATGCCCTGGATCACGCCGACGTCCTGCTGCGGGAACAGGCCCTTCGGGATCGCGATGTATAGGATCGCGGTCAGCGCCACGGTGCCCAAGCCCACCAACAGCGTCAGGGTCTGGTGGCCCATCACCCAGCGCAAGCCGCGCTCATAGGTCTTGAGCGTCCGGTCGAAGGCGCCCTCGCTGATGCGCTCGAAGCGGCTCGGACTGCGCTCGGCTTTGCGGCGCAGGATGCGCGCGCAGAGCATCGGCACCAGCGTCAGCGAGACGATGGCGGAGATGACGATGGTGACCGCGAGGGTCACGGCGAATTCGCTGAACAGCCGGCCGATGACACCGCCCATGAACAGGAGCGGGATCAGCACCGCGATCAGCGATACGGTCAGCGACATGATGGTGAAACCGATCTGGCCGGAGCCCTCGAGCGCCGCATCGAGCGGGCTCTTGCCCTCCTCGAGGTAGCGCACGATGTTCTCGATCATCACGATCGAGTCGTCGACCACGAAGCCGGTGGCGATGATGAGCGCCATCAACGACAGATTGTCGATCGAGTAGTTGAGCTGGTACATGACGGCGAGTGTGCCGATCAGCGAGACCGGAACGGAAATGCTCGGAATGATGGTCGCCGGCACGTTGCGCAGAAACACGAAGATCACCAGCACCACCAACGCGATCGACAAGCCCAACTCGAACGCGGCGTCTTCGACGGAGGCGCGGATGACGCCGGTGCTGTCGGCGACGATCTCGACGTGCATCGCCTGCGGCAGACTGGCGAGCAGCTGCGGCAGCTGGGTCTTGATCTGGTTCACCGTGGCGATCACGTTGGCGCCCGGCTGGCGCATGATGTCGAGCACGATCGCCTGCCGATTGTTGAACCAGGCGCCTTGCTCGACGTCCTGCGCGCCCTGGGTCACCGTGGCGACGTCGCGCATGTACACCGGCGCGCCGTTTTGATAGGCGATCACCGTATCCAGGTAATCCTTGGGGTCTTCGATCTGGTCATTGTCGTTGATGGTGTAATCTAGCTGCGGACCGTCGAAATTACCCTTCGGCTGGCTCACGTTGATGTTCGCGAGCAGCGTACGCATGTCGTCGATATTGAGTCCGTAAGCGGCGAGCTTGTGCGGGTCGGCCTCGACTCGGACCGCCGGCACGTTACCGCCGGACGAGTTGACCTGACCGACCCCGGGCACCTCGGAAATCTTCGACGCCAGCCGGTTTTTGATGATGTCTTGGAGCTGGGTGAGTGACAGCGAATCGGAGGTCACCGCCAGGGTGAGAATGGGCTGATCGGCCGGGTTGACCTTGGCATACACCGGCGGCGCCGGCAGCCCGGTCGGCAACAGACTGTTGGCCGCGTTGATGGCCTGCTGAACGTTTTGTTCGGCCACGTCCAGGTTGAGCGCAAGATCGAATTGCAGGGTGATCACCGAGGCGCCGGCGGAACTCGCCGAGGTCATCTGTGCCAGGCTCGGTATCTCGCCCAACTGCACTTCCAACGGCGCGGTCACGGTGGTCGCCATCACTTGCGGGCTCGCGCCCGGGTAGAAGGTTTGGACCTGGATGGTGGGGTAATCGACGTCCGGCAGCGAGGAGATCGGCAGGTAGCGCATGGCGACCAGACCGACCAAGACGAGCGCGATCATCAGCAACGACGTTGCCACCGGCCTTAAGATGAACAGTCGCGAGATATTCATGCGGTGCGGGTCGGGAGCCTTGACGGATCAGCCAGCGGGTGGCGGGCCCGCCTTGCGTGCGGGCGAGCGGGACGTATTCTTCGCGCCCGGGGCGGCCGGCGCGGCGCCGGCGACGTTGATCTTGGCGCCGTCGCTCAAGCGGTCGGTGCCATCAACCACCACTTTGTCACCGACGTCAAGGCCGGAGAGGATCGCGGTGTTGTCGCCGTCGCTCGGGCCCAGCGTGACCTTGTGCGCCGAGACTGTGTCGTCGGCATTCACCAAGTAGACATAATCGCCTGGCGCGCCGGTCAGTACCGCCGGCGTCGGCACGAGGACCACCTGGTGCAGGGTGTCGACCAGCATCTCGACGTTGACGAATTCGCTGGGAAACAATGCTGCATCGTCGTTCGGGAAGGTCGCGCGCAGCGTCACCGTACCGGTGCTGGTGGCCATCTGGTTGCTGAGAGCATAGAGCGTGCCGGTCGCGATCTTGCGGGCGTTGTCGCTGGTGTAAGCGGTGACCGGCAGCTTCGCCCCCGCATTGACCCGCTGGATGACTTGGTCGAGATCGTTTTGCGCCACGGTGAACTCCACCGTGGTCGGCTTCATGGTGGTGATGACGACGATGCCGGGCGAGCTCGAGGCGGTGACGTAGTTGCCGGGGTCCACCAAGCGCAGCCCCACCCGCCCGGCGACCGGCGCGGTGATGTGGCAATACACGAGGTCGAGTTTGTCCTGGTCGATGCTCGCCTGGTCGCTTTTCAACTGGGCCTCATCCTGCTTGACCGTGAACTCTTGGTCGGTGACGGTCTGCGGCGCGATGGCTTTCTGCTTCAGCAAGTCCTCGTAACGCTTGAGGTCGGAGCGCGCCTGATCCAATGCGGCTTGATCCTTGAGCAGAGCGGCCTCGGCCTGATGCAAGTCGATTTCATATTGGCGCGGATCGATCTGGGCCAGAAACTGGTCCTTCTTCACGTCCTCGCCTTCCTTGTATCCGACCGCGGTCAGATAGCCGCTGAGCTGCGGCAGTACGGTCACCGTGGCGACCGGCGTGACGGTGCCGAGTTCTTTGAGAGTTTCCGGCATGTCGCCGCGGGTGGCGGCAGCGACTTTCACCACCTGGGGTGGGGTGCCGCGCTTGGGCGGTTGCCGCTTCAACAAATGGACCACGACGAGGATGAGCAACACTCCCACCACCACCGCCAGAATCACGCGCATCCGACTATTTCGAGGTCTATCTACCGCGCCCGCACTCTGCGAATCGATCATTGGCTCTCCATAAACTGCGCCGCCAGCACTATAACCCAGTCGAACCGCGGGTCAGCGCGGCCCGATGCCATGGGCAGCGGAAAGATGAGTGAAGAAGTGTGAGCAGGGACCTCAGCGGCGCTCGCGCGTGATGCCGGCGCGCGCCATGCGGCGAAGTGATGCGAGCATCGCCTTGTCGGTCAAAGCACGTCGCGGAATCGCATGAATGATGCCTAAGCGCTGCTGCAGCAGCACAATACGCTCGTTTTCCTTGAGTGCGCGCAGTTCCGACCACAAGATGCGTTCGGCCTGGCCCGCCACCGGGTGAATGATGACGCCGCGATCATCCCAGGAGACGGCGGTCAGACTCCGCAGGGTCGGATTTCGCTGAAACGCCGCGGCCGCCGCCTGCCGTACCTGGCCGATCTGCATGAGGCGGAACCCGCCCAGGCAGGCGGTCAGCCCGATCAGCAGCGGTAGCATCGCGTAACTCCACGGCGAAATCGACCAGGCCAGCATTCCCGAGATCACGGCGACGAACAGTGCGAGTTCGAGGCGGGGACGGATGCCGATGGCGAGCAGCCTCGCGGACGTGATGTCCTCCGGGTCGAGCGTGTATTCGATGACCATGCGTCACCGGTTCGACGACGTCACTTCCCGCTTGGCCTCCTGGGCACGGTAGGCGACCCAGCTCTGATCGATGAGGTAGGCGTGGATGTTGTCGACGTCGGTCTCGGTGAGCAGGTCATCGAAACGCTCCATGCCGGCCGGCGCCAGCGCACCATGCAACACGATGTCCTTGAAGGCGGCATGCAGTCCGGGGTTGAGGCGGCGCAGATCCGGCGTGATGTTGAGGTCGAGCACATGGCAGCGCGAGCACTCCTCGATGAATTTGATTTCCCCAGCCTTGATGGCCTGCGCGCTGGCCGTTTGTTCCGGCGGTTTCTCGAACGCTTCGATGACCCGCGCAGTCGGCACCGGCACGCGCCCACCCCCCAACTTGAAGGCGATGATGCGATTCACGTTCTCGTATTTCACCGCGGCACTGGACGGTGGTATGGGACCGATCGAAATGCTGGTGCCACCGTATCCCACCTGGACCGCCACATACTGCTCGCCGTTGACCGCATAGGTGGTCGGCGCAGCCATGATGTGGCTGCCGGTCTGGATCACTTTCAACACTTTGCCAGTGTCGGCGGCGTAGATCCATAGGCCGCCGCTGCCGCGGCCCTGGAAAACCAGATTGCCTGCCGTCGACATGACGCCGCCGTCGTAGCCGCGGATTCCGGAGGAGGTCTCGCGCTCCCACACGGTCTTTTGCGCGACGGGATCCCAGGCGC
>Ga0116226_10007018_pt1 | contig 10149 bp, 8 predicted proteins | sample S1TSphfallax_FD_89692 | JGI IMG/M metagenome (GOLD analysis project Ga0116226, IMG submission 89692) | Host-associated microbial communities from peat moss isolated from Minnesota, USA - S1T2_Fa - Sphagnum fallax MG | ecosystem: Host-associated > Plants > Peat moss > Unclassified | place: USA...
GTGCGGGTTGCTGCATACAATCCGACCACCGGCAAGCCGACCAGCGCGGCCATGTGCGCAGGTCCGGAGTCCGGCGAGAGCAGCACGGTGCTCGCGGCCATCAGCCCCAGCAGCTGCGGCAACGTGTCCTTGCCGATCTGATTGAGCAGCGGACTGCGTGCCGCGGCGGTGATGTCCTCGCCCATGCGCTTCTCCAATGAACTGCGCCCGCCGACCAGCACCACGCGCATGTGGTGCGCGGCGACGGCGTGATCGGCAACCGCGGCATAACGCTCGGGTCGCCAATTGCGATGGGCGTGGCTGGAGCAGGGGCTGATTAGAAGCGTGGGACGCGCGGGATTCACGAGGTCCGCGGCATAGGAGCGGGCAGCGGCGGGCGGCGCTGCATCCCAGCGCGGCACGGCCGGCGTCTGCACGCCGCAGGCCTGCGGAAATCGCATGAACGCGTCGAGCACGTGCTCGTCGCCGGTGGCCGCAATCTGCGCATTGGTGAACAACCACTGCAGTTCGCGCGCCCGGTGCCGATCGAAGCCGAGTTTGATCGGTGCGCGTATGAGCGTGCTCAGGAGGCTGGCGCGGATCGACAATTGCATGTCGAGCAGCAAGTCGAACGAGCGGCCTGCGAGGGCCGTGCGCATGCGCCGCAGCTCCGTCAGCATTGCCCGCTTGTCGAAAATGATAAACTCGACTTCCGGGAGAAGCGCCGTCATCAGCGTGGCTTCGAGCCTGCCGATGATCCACGTGAAGTGCGTCTGCGGCCACGCGGCTTGCAGGGTTCGCAGCACCGCGAGCGCATGGCAGGTATCGCCGATGGCCGACAAACGCAGCAGACACACCCGTTGCGGCGCGGCTTTGAAAATTGGGGTATTCAAATCGATTCAATTTCCTCGATGCGACGCATCGCCACGGCCGGGGGCGCCATGCTGGCCGATCCCGCCATGCTTGGCAATTCGCTGCTGGACAACGGCGATGCTTTGTTCGAGCCGCAATTCTGGGCCGCGCGCGGCGAAGTCACTGCCACGCCGGGCGGCCGCGGGGCGGCGTGGTTCGTATCCTGCGGCGGGCGCCACTGGGTGCTGCGCCATTGCCGCCGCGGTGGACTGCTGGCGCCCATCACGCGCGATCGCTACCTGTGGATCGATGAGTCGCGGGTGCGAGCCTTTGCGGAATGGCGGATGCTCCATCAACTGTGGGTGCGTGGGTTGCCCACACCGAAGCCGGTGGCGGCGTCGTACCGGCGCCGCGGCTTGGTCTATCGCTGCGATTTGATCACGGAGCGCATCATGGAGTCACAGCCGCTGAGCGCGGCACTGACCGCTGCGCCGCTGACGGAGAACCTCTGGCGCGAGGTCGGCGGGACGATCGCGCGTCTGCACCGGGCGGGCGCGGATCACGCCGATCTCAATGCGCATAATATTCTGTGCGGTGAGGTGATCAGCGTGATCGATTTCGATCGCGGGCGCTTGCGGCAACCGGGGGCGTGGCAGCGGAACAATCTGGCCCGGCTGCGCCGCTCTCTCGGGAAGATTTCGCGCGACCTGCCGGATGACCGGTTCACGGTGCGTGAGTGGCAGTGGCTGCTCGCCGGGTACCAGGCTGCCGGATAGCATGCGACGACTTTATAGCGCGGTGATCTACTGCCTCGCACCGGCGGCCTTTGCGCTGGTGCTGTGGCGGGGACTGCGCGAGCGTGGTTATTGGCTGGGCCTGCGCGAGCGCTTCGGATGGGGCGCCGCCACAGCAGGCAGCATCTGGGTGCATGCGGTGTCCCTCGGCGAGATGTCGGCGGCCGCGCCCTTGGTCAGGGCGCTGCTGACGCGCCATCCCGACACGCCTTTGGTGCTGACGACGGCCACGCCGGCGGGCCGCGCGCGGGCTGCGGCATTGTTCGCCGGGGCTGCCGATATCCGCTACCTGCCGTACGACACGCCGGGAGCCGTGCGCCGCTTTCTCGCGCGCATACGCCCCAGCGCCGCCATCATCATGGAGACCGAACTGTGGCCCAACCTGCTGGCCGCGTGTGCTGATCGCGGCATACCCGTGGTGCTGGCGAGCGCGCGGCTGTCGGCGAAGTCGGTGTCGAGATACCGTCGCCTCGGGAATCTCTTCAGCGGCGTGTTCACGGACAACGTGACGGTCGCGGCGCAAAGCGCCGACGATGCGGCTCGCTTCGTCGCGATCGGGGCGGACGCGGCGCGGGTGCGCGTGGTCGGCAACGTCAAGTTCGACGTCGCCATCGATGCGCAGTTGATCGAGAGTGGGCGGCGTTTGCGGCAGTCCTTCGGCATGGAGCGCTGCGTCTGGGCGGCCGGCAGTACGCATGCCGGGGAGGACGAAGCGGTGCTGCGCGCTCACGCACGGCTGCTCACAGAAAAGCCCCGCGCGATGCTGCTGCTCGCGCCGCGGCACAAAGACCGTTTCGACGCGGTGGCGGCGCTGCTCCAGAGCAGCGGTCTGCGCTTCGCGCGGCGCAGCACCGGCGCGGCGGACGGGGCCCTCGCGTCGTGCCAGGTGCTGTTGGTGGATACGCTCGGTGAGCTGGCGATGATGTACGCGGCGGCGGACGTTGCCTTCGTGGGCGGCAGCCTGGCGCCGGTGGGCGGACACAATCTGCTGGAGCCTGCCGCGCTGGGTTTGCCGGTGCTCAGCGGCCCGCATCAGGACAACAATCAGGAAATCGCGAGAATGCTCCTCGCGCGCGGTGCGCTCGCCATGGTGGCGGATGAAATCCGACTGGGTGCCGAACTCACGCGTCTGTGCGGCGATGCCGCGATGCGTCGGCGCATGGGGGAGGCGGGCATCCTCATCGTCGCGGCCAACCGCGGCAGTGTCGCCGCGCTGCTCGAGATCATTGAGCCGCGGCTGGTGGCACCGGCGCCGGCGGCGCATCGTTGAGCAGAGCGTTGACTTGTTGCAGGCTTTGCTCGGAGAGGATTCCCGCTGCCTGCTGCAGCTTGATGACGTTGATCATGTAGTCATACCGGCTGCGCGCGTAGTCGGTCTGCGCCTGTACCCATTGCTGCCGGGATTGCAGCACATCCACGGCGGTGCGCGTGCCGGCTTCATAACCGGACTCGGTGGCCTTCAATGCGGTCATGCTGGATTCCGCGGCGCGCCGCAGCGCCTTGACGCGCGAAATCTCGGACAGCACGCCGAGGTAGGCGTCGCGTGCATCGTGCTCGGTCTGGCGGGCCACGCGCTCGAGGCGCTCCTTGGCGGCACGATGCTGGTAGGTCGCCTGGCGTACCTGGGACGACACCATCCCGCCTGAATAGAGCGGAAATGTCAGCTGTATGCCGATGGAACGTTGAGTTTGGTCCAGGGTCTGGCCGCCGGCAGGACTGCCGTCGGGAAACGTGTCCACGCCATTGCTGCTCAGGTGGCCGGCGCTGCCGACCAGATCGAGTGTGGGGTAGTGTCCGCCGCGTGCGGAGCTGACGTTGTCGCGCGCAATGTCGGCTGCCAGGCGGCTCGAAACCAGCGAGAGATTTTGCTGCAAGGCCATGTCGACCCAGCGGTCCTCGCTGATGGGATCGGGATTGGCAAGTTCGAAGGGCTCCGTCGGACGGGCCAGATAGTCGAACAAATCGCCGGTGACCTCGCGCAGCAACTCGAGCGCCGAGGCGAGGCTTCTTTTTCCGGCAATGACCGCAGCCGCGGTGGTGTCGTGCGAGGCGCGTGCTTCCTCGACGTCCGTGACCGCGATCAGGCCGATTTGATAGCGGGCCTCGGCCTGTTCGAGCTGACGGCTTACCGACGTGAGCGCGACCTCTTGCGCGTCGACGTCGTCCTGTGCACCGAGCACGTCGAAATAACGCTGTGCCACCCGCTCCATCAGGTCTTGCTTGGCGGCCTGATAATCGGCCTCCGCCTGCGCGACCTGCGAATCGGCGCGTTGCAGCGCCACCCAGTTTTCCCAGCGGAACAGATTCTGTTTCAGGTCGAGCGTGTACTTATGGGTGGTGGTGTTGATGTCGCCGCTGAACGGAAAGCTTTCGAACAAGGTGTTCGGGGTGCCTGCCGGAGCGCACGGGATACCGCCTGCGCCGACGGTGGTCCCCGCCGCGCAGGTGGGCAGGCCGACGACCTCCGTCTGGTTCTGGCTGCCGCTGTCGCGCTCACGCGTGATGCTGCCGTTGGCGGAGAGCTGGGGCAGCAGCGCGGACAAGGCCTGCGGCTTGGCTTCCAGGGCGGCGAGGCGCGTAGCTTCCGCTTCGCGCAGCTGCGGGTCGTTCTGCAGGGCACGCTGGTAGACGGCCAACAGGTCGGCGCTCCACGCGCTGCTCGAGCCCAAGCCGACGATGAGTACCAAGAACAGTCGCTTCATTGCTTGCGGTACAGGTATTATAGTGTTGTATATTACTATATCACCTGGAACGTATCCCAGGTCAATAGGTGGGAATGCTCGGGTCCAATTCGCTCGACCAGGCCAAAATACCCCCGCTCAAGTTCGCGACGGAGACGAAGTTATTCTGTTCGAGAAAGTGCGCCACTTGCATGCTGCGGCCGCCGGAGCGGCAGATGATCACGGTTTCCCGGGCAGGGTCGAGTTCGCCCAAACGGTCGACAATCTGTCCCATCGGGATGTGCATAAATTCGGTGGGCGCGGGTGCGAGTTTCACTTCCCAGTCCTCGCGAACATCGATCAAAGTCATATCCGCACCGGCGGCACGGCGCTGTACGAATTCCCCCGGCGTCATTTCCTTGACCATGGTCAGAACACGAACCGGGGTGCGGGCGTTGCGTTCAACAAGGGATCGATGACGGTCTCGAACAGACTCTCGCGGACCCACTCGCCGTCGTCCACCCGCCGTATCAGCACGGCGTCCATGACCGGCGCAGTGCCGACCACGGCGAACAAGCGCCCGCCGATGCGCAGCGCGCGTTCGAAGCGAGTATCGTAGACGGGCAACGAACCCGTTACCGCGATGACGTCATACTCCCCCAAGGAAGCGCCGCTGCACGCGTCCCGTGTTTCGAAGCTGACGTTCGCGCCCGGCACGGTGCGCAGATTGATCATCGCAGCCTTGGTCAGTTCAGGATAGATGTCGATGCTATGAATCGACGAAGCAAGGAGCGCCAAGCAGGCGGACAGATAGCCGGTGCCGCTGCCGACCTCGAGCACGCTTTCCTTCGCCGTCACCGCCAGCGCCTGCAAAATACGGCCCTGCAGCTTCGGTGGGAGCATCGATTGTCCATAACCTATCGGAATCGCCGCATCGGCGAAGGCGAGTGCACGGTATTCGGGCGGCACGAATGCTTCGCGCGGCACGCCGGCGAAGACCTCCAGCACGCGCGGATCCAGCACTTCCCACGTGCGTATTTGTTGATCGACCATCTGCTGACGAGCGGCCAACGTATCCATGAATTCTCACCGCAATTTATGACCGCTCATTATGGTCAATTTCTACAGGGTACGCGAGTCCCTTGCGCTATTCTCGCATCGAGCCCGCCACGGGCAAAAAAATCATACGTCGGGGCTCGGTCTCATCGAGGTCACTGTTGAGTTTGCCTTCCTTTCTCATGTGGTTCATTGCCGCAGCCGTGCCCGCGGTGGTTCTCGTAGCATTATTTGTCTGGAAAAAAAGGCAGGAACGCGCGGTCAACGATCTGTCCCGGCAGGTCTGGCTGCTGTCCGGGGAGAGCAGCAGCGCAGGCCGGATAGCGATCGACGACAAACCCAGCGCGCTCGCGCATCTCGGATCCGCCGTCAACAATTTACTGGAGGGCCTGGAGAAGCGCGATGCGCGTCTGCAAGACCGCGAACAGCTGTTCCAGCGTCTGGTCGAGACGGTGCACGACGCTGTCTTGGTTCATCGCAAGAAGATTCTGTTCGCCAATTCGCGCTTCCTGGCGCTGCTCGGCGCGAGTTCAGCCGAGGTCGTGGGCAAGTCGCTGGCAGATTTCGTCGGACCGGACTACGTGGAACTGGTGTCCAACAATCTGCGGCGACGTCTGGCCGGAGATGCTGCGGCAGAGCGCTACGAAGTCGATCTGGTGGGGCCGAAGGGACAGGTGACGCGGGTCGAACTGTCGAGCACATCGATCGACAGCGCAGGGAAGCCGGCGTTGTTGCTGACGGCAATCGAGACGATGCCCGACTCACTGCAGACGACGCCTGCCGGGAAGCCGCGGGCGATGGTGACGCTCGATGCCATGGGCGAGAGCGTCATCACCGTCGACACCGAGGGGCGCATCGATTACATGAATCAATCCGCCGCAACGCTGCTGGGCGCGACGTTCGACCAGGTCGTGGGAAAACTCTTCATCGATGTGGCGACGCTGGTTGACGAAACCGACCGGCACGCGCTCGGCGATCCGGTGCGCAAGGCGCTGGCCACCGGCGGCCGCGTGACCATGGGAAGACGCGCGGTGCTGGTGCCGGCAAGCGGCACTGCGGAGCGTTCGGTGGAAATCAGCGTCACGCCGCTGCGCTTCGACAACAAGGAGCTGCTGGGGTTGGTGCTGGTGATGCATGACACCAGCGAGTTGCGCGGACTCACCCGGCAGATGACCTATCAAGCGAGCCACGACGCGCTCACCGGTCTCGTCAACCGGCGCGAGTTCGAACGTCGTCTGGCCGAAGCATTGGATTCGGCACGGACCGGCGACAGCGGTCATGCGCTTTGCTACCTGGATCTGGACCGCTTCAAGGTGGTCAACGACACCTGCGGTCACACGGCCGGCGACAACATGCTGCGCGAAGTGGCCTCGCTCATCAAGGAGGCGGTGCGCGATTCGGATACGGCCGGCCGCATCGGCGGCGATGAGTTCGCGCTGCTGCTGGTGGGGTGTCCGCTGGAGAAGGCGCGGCAGATCGCGGACAACGTGGTGCGCGCGGTGGGCGACTACCGCTTCGTGTGGAAGGACAAGATCTTCGACATCGGCGTGAGCATCGGCCTGGTGGAGATCGGGCGCGACAGCGGCAGCATCGAGGACATCATGAGCTCGGCCGATTCCGCGTGTTATGTGGCGAAGAAGGCCGGCGGTCTGCACGTGCACGTGTACTCGGCGCGCGAGGAGGCGAGCGCTCGTCACAGCGGCGAGATCCATTGGCTGCAAAAACTTCAGGGCGCGCTGCGCGACAACAAATTCGAGCTGTACTGCCAGCCGATCGTGCACGCGCGCGCCGGCAGCGTGCGCGGACCGGCACTCGAGGTCTTCGTGCGCATGGAGGGCGAGAACGGCATGCCCGCCGCGCCGCCGGCGGAATTCATCCGCGCTGCCGAGCGCTACCGGCTGATGCCGCACGTCGACCGCTGGGTGGTGCAGGCGGTGCTGGCCGCATTGGGCCGCGGTGGAATGCGACTGCCCCCCGGGCGCAGCGTTGCCATCAACGTCGCGGGCCAAACCTTGGCTGACGCAACGTTCCTCGAGTTCGTGGTGGAGTGTTTCGATCACACGGGCGCGAACCCCGCCGACATTTGTTTCGAGGTGACCGAGAGCTCGGTGGTTGCGAATCTGGACCACGCACAGCGCTTCATTGCGGTGCTGCATGGCATGGGATGCGAGTTCGCGCTCGATGACTTCGGCAGCGGTCTCTCCTCGTTCTCGACCTTGAAGACGCTGCCGATGGATTATCTGAAGATCGACGGCTCCTTCATCAAGAATCTGGCGGGAGACAGCGTCAATCAGGCCGTGGTGGCGGCGATGATCGAATTGTCGCGCAGCCTCAATTTCCGCATCGTGGCCGAGCAGGTCGAGGATCAGGAGTCGCTCGACACCGTCACCGGGATGGGCATCGATTTCGTGCAAGGATTCGTGGTGGGGCGCCCGCAGCCGCTGACCATGGTACCGGGAACGGCGTGAAGTCCCTTATAACCCCGCGGCAGCACGCAATAACAAACTACTATGGCATTCCCGCATCGCTTGGGGGGAAAATCGTCCCACTGGCTTTACGAGGTGCACCATGCCCATTTATGACGACAACACGAAGTCCATCGGCCACACGCCGCTGGTCCGCATCAACCGCCTGGGCGGGACCGCCGCCGGCGGCGCGACCATTTTCGCCAAGATAGAGGGCCGCAATCCGGCCTACTCGGTGAAATGCCGCATCGGAGCGGCCATGGTGTGGGACGCCGAGGAGCGGGGCGTGCTGAAACCCGGCATGTCGATCGTCGAGGCCACCAGCGGCAACACCGGCATCGCCTTGGCGTTTGCCGCTGCGGCGCGCGGCTACGGCTGCGTACTCACCATGCCGGAGACCATGAGCATGGAGAGGCGCAAGGTGTTGGTGGCTTTCGGCGCCAAGCTGATCTTGACACCGGGACCGAAGGGCATGAAGGGCGCGATCGCCAAGGCGGAAGAGCTGGCTGCGTCCGATCCCAAGAAATACGTGTTGATGAAGCAATTCGAGAACCCGGCGAATCCGGCCATTCACGAAAAGACCACGGGTCCCGAGATCTGGGAGGACACCGGCGGCAAGATCGACGTGTTCGTCGCCGGCGTGGGCACCGGTGGCACCTTGACCGGGGTGTCGCGCTTCATCAAGAAAACCAAGGGTAAGGCGCTGCTCACCGTGGCGGTCGAGCCGACGCACTCCCCCATCATCAGTCAGACGCTGGCGGGCCAGCCGCTGGCGCCCTCGCCGCACAAGATCCAGGGCATCGGTGCGGGCTTCGTGCCGGCGAACCTCGATCTGTCCCTGGTCGACCGGGTCGAGCAGGTGAGCAACGACGAAGCCATCGAGACGGCGCGCCGCCTGGCGCGTGAAGAGGGCATTCTGTGCGGTATCTCGTGCGGTGCAGCCATGGCTGCGGCACTGCGCCTGGCAAAGGAGCCGGCGCAAGCCGGCAAGAACATCGTCGTCGTGCTGCCGGATGCCGGAGAGCGCTACCTGTCGGGCGCCCTGTTCGAGGGCTTGTTCGAGGAAGTCGAAAAGATGCAGGCCGTTGCTTGAGCCCCGGCGCATGACGGCCTTGGATGAGGTCACCGAGAGTTTGCTCGACAGCTATCTCGGCGATGCGAGGGCGCGGCATGTGTCGCGCCAATATCTGCCTTCGCGGGAGGCCATCATCGAGATCCTCGAGTCGGTCCTCGATCTGATGTACCCCGGGTATTTTGGGCGGCGTGATCTGACCGAGGAGAATCTCGAGGCGCACATCGCCGAGAAGGTCACGGCGTTGGTGCCGCGGCTGGAACGCGAGATGGAGCATTGCCTGTGCTACGGCCGCGAACGCGACGATGGTCAGAACCGGTCAACAGAGTTCCGGGAGTGCGCGCCGCGGGCGCGCGAGTTGGCGGAGATCTTTCTACGGCGGCTGCCGCAGATACGCGGCTTGTTGATCCGGGACGTGCAGGCCGCTTTCGACGGCGACCCGGCCGCCCTCAACATCGATGAGATCATCCTGGCCTATCCCGGGGTGCTGGCGGTGAGCGTGTATCGCATCGCTCACGCGCTGCATGACCTGGGCGTGCCGATGATGTCGCGCATCATGACCGAATGGGCACACTCCAAAACCGGCTGCGACATTCATCCGGGCGCAAGCATCGGCGAAGCGTTCTTCATCGACCATGCCACCGGCGTGGTGATCGGCGAAACCACGAACATCGGCGACGGCGTGAAGCTCTATCAAGGCGTGACCCTGGGCGCGCTGTCCTTTCCGCGCGATTCGAACGGCCACATCATCCGCGGCCGCAAGCGCCATCCGACCGTGGAGAGCGGTGCGACCCTGTACGCGAATGCCACGGTGCTCGGCGGTCAAACCACGGTGGGCGCCGACAGCGTCATCGGCGGCTCGGTGTTTCTGGCGCGCAGCGTGCCGGCGCGCTCACGGGTGTCGTTGAAGGAGCCGGAATTGCGGGTGGCGTCGCGTGACGGGGCGGTTGAGCCGGACGCCATCTATTTCGATATATAGCGCGATTTCACACCTGTGAGTGGGGTGAGAGTTCGTTGGGCGGGACGGAAAGGCAGCAGTCCCGCCCAGCGAACTCTCACCCCACGGCCGGGTGTGAGTCGCGCGATATACCGTTGATGGATGTCACCGCGGGTAGATGATGGTCCCAGCGTTTAGCCGGGCGGGATAGAGTGCGTCGCGGCAACTGTGTCTTTTTCGTTGCCGCGCCGCGCTCTATCCCGCCCGGACGAGCGCTGCCGTCACATCATCTTCCCGAGTACGGGCACCATCAGCAACGCCACAATATTGATGA
>Ga0116226_10007019_pt1 | contig 10149 bp, 6 predicted proteins | sample S1TSphfallax_FD_89692 | JGI IMG/M metagenome (GOLD analysis project Ga0116226, IMG submission 89692) | Host-associated microbial communities from peat moss isolated from Minnesota, USA - S1T2_Fa - Sphagnum fallax MG | ecosystem: Host-associated > Plants > Peat moss > Unclassified | place: USA...
CCGGCGCCGTTCGGACCGACGATACCGACGGCCTCACCCGCGTCCAGGTGAAAATCCACGTCCGCTACGGCCGTGAAGGCGTTGAACCGTTTCGTGATCTTCGCAGCGGTTAACAAGCCCTGCGAAGTTCGCAGAACCTCCGCCCGTCCCTCGGTCATCCGCTAGCTATTGTATGGCAGGATCTTCGCCCCGACCGGAACGGCCGGGTCCGTCACCGTGTTGACGATGACGTTCTCGTAGGGGTACTTGCTGCCGGGCTTCGCCTTGAGCCATTGCGTGCTGATGAGGATCGTCGGCGAAACGTTCGGCACGGGGCCGCTCGTGAAGTCGACCTTGCCGACCATCGACGACGTCTTCAGCGTGGAGAACGCCTTCGCGACGGCCGCCTTCTTCTTCGGATCGCTGCTGGCCTTAAGCGCTGCGAATCCCGTATCGAACAGCGACATCGACGCGCCGAGCTGCTGCTGCCACTGCTTGCCGGTCTCTTTCTCGTACCCGTCGGCGAGCTCGCGCGCGCTGACGCCCGTGAGCGGCGACTTGTACGGGAAGTCGCGGTGCCAATAGAAGCCGCTCAAGAGCTTGTCGCCGAGCGGACCCAGCGCCTCGATCGTCGATGGGAAGAGACCCGTCTTCGCGATCTGCGCGATCTTGAGTTGCTTGGTAAGGCCTTGTTGCGTGGCCTGGCGCCAGAACGTCGCGAAGTCCGGCGGAATCGGGAACGTGTTGAAGATTTCGATCTTCTCCGCTTTGAAGCGGGCGATCTGCGCCGAGAAATCGCTCGTGCCATCTTCGTAGCCGCCCGGATCGATCACGGTGAAGCCGGCCTTCTGGAGGTCCGGAACCAAGTGAGCGCGGATCGCGTTGCCGTCGGCATCGTTGGGATAGAGAACGCCGATAATTTTATTGTTCGGGATCTCTTTCCACTCGGGCACGTACTGATCGTAGAACTGCTTCACGCCGAAGCTGAAGCAGTACGTCCACTTGAAGGGCGATGGAGCGCCGGGCTTCGCGCCGCGACCGAAATACCACGCTTCCCATGGCACGATCGTGCCGACGCACGGAACGCCGGCGGCTTCGCACGCATCGGAAACCGGATTGACGACTTCGGGTGTGGAGGTCGTGAACATCACATCGACGCCGTCGGTGTTGATGAGATCCTTCGCGAGCTGTCCCGCGCGCGCCGGATCGGACTGCGTATCGCGATCGAGAATCTCGACGGCGTACGTTTTGCCGCCGACGACGAGCCCTTTGGCCAACGTCTTACGCACGAGTCCGAGCACGTACGGATCGCCCTCGCCGAAGCCACCGAGCGGCCCCGAGCGCGGACTGATGAAGCCGACCTTGATCGTCTCGGCCGCATTCGCCGGCTTCCAAAGCGACGGCATTCCGGCGGCAGCGACGGCGCCACCGGCAATCGCGCCTGCACCTTTAACGAACGTTCGACGTGAGCGTAATTCGGACATGGGAAACCTCCGGCAATATAAACGTGGCCTTCGTGGCACAGCTTAGTTGCGAGGCGCCCGTTACCTTCGCCACGATGCGAAAAAGAAAGATTCTTGTTGCCATACCGGTCTCATACGATAAGGGCTTGGGGGCCATCGATGGCGAACGGACCCGCCAATGCCGAATCGCCGTACGACGTTTAGCAAATTTATTATTGAAGAGCGGCGCAAATCGCAGCCGGATCCGGATCTGACGGCGCTGCTCAACGACATCCAGACCGCGTGCAAATTCATCGCATCGGCCGTTTCGCGCGGAGCGCTGGATACCGACGCCCCGGGCGCACACGAAATCATGGTCCGCGAGTGCGAGTGGGGCGGCAAGCTCTGCGCGATCGCGTCCACCGAAACGCCCGAGCCCTATGCGATTCCCGCTGAATATCCGCGCGGGCGCTATCTGCTCGCGTTCGACGCGCTCGACGGCTCGCCGAACCTCGACGTCGACGTTGCGGTCGGCACGATCTTCAGCGTCCTCCGCGCGCCCGAGGGAACGTCGACCCCGACGGCTGCCGATTTCTTGCAGCCCGGCACCGAACAGATCGCGGCGGGCTTCGCGCTCTACGGACCGTCCTCGACGCTCGTGATCACGCTCGGGGCGGGCGTCCACGGCTTCACGCTCGACCGCGAGATCGGCGCGTATACGCTCACGCATCCGAACATGCAGATCCCGCTCGAAACGACGGAGTTCGCGATCAACGCTTCCAACGAACGTGTGTGGGAACCACCGGTGCGCCACTATATCGACGAGTGCATCGAGGGCACGGCCGGCCCGCGCGGAGCCGATTTCACGATGCGCTGGGTCGATTCGCTCGCTGCCGAAGTGTACCGCGTGCTCGTGCGAGGCGGACTCTTCATCGATCCACGCGCGATCGAGGATAAGGCGAAGGCGGGCCGACTCCACGTGCTGTTCGAAGCTGCGCCCATGGCGATGATCGTCGAACAAGCCGGCGGCGCGGCGTCGACCGGACGCGAACGCATTCTCGATATCGTTCCGAAGGAACTGAGCGAACGCGTGCCCGTGATCCTCGGGTCGCGGCGAGAAGTCGAACGCCTCGAACGCTATCATCACGCGTTCGATCGCGGCGAAGAACTCGCGTTCGAGACCCCACTCTTCAACACGCGCTCGCTCTTCCGCGCCGGGTAGCACGATGTCCGCGAAGTTTCCCGTCCTCGCGATCACCGGATCGTCGGGCGCCGGCACCACGACGGTAAAGTCGGTCTTTCAAGAGATCTTCCGACGCGAGGGACTCGTTCCCGCGATCGTCGAGGGCGACGCATTTCATCGCTACGACCGCCAAGAGATGCGGGCCAAGATGGCCGAGAAAACCGAGGAGGGCGGTCGCATCTTCAGCCACTTCGGTCCCGACGGAAACCTCTTCGAAGAGCTCGAGAAGCTCTTCCGCGTCTACGGCGAGACGGGATCGGGGCGCATTCGCAAATATCTGCACGACGACGATGAGGCGGCGCCGTACGGCCAGCCGCCGGGCACGTTCACGCCGTGGGAAGATATTCCGCCCGGCACCGATCTGCTTTTCTACGAAGGGTTACACGGCGCGGTCGCGACCGAGACGGTCGACGTCTCGAAGTACGCGGACCTCATCGTGGGCGTCGTGCCGACGATCAATCTCGAATGGATTCAAAAGCTCCATCGCGATCAAACGGCGCGCGGACACTCGCAAGAGGCGATCGTCGACACGATCCTACGCCGCATGCCCGACTACGTGAACTACATCACGCCGCAATTCTCGCGCACGAACGTCAACTTTCAACGCGTGCCGATCGTCGATACGTCGAACCCGTTCATCGCGCGTACGATTCCGACCCTCGACGAGAGCATGCTCGTGATACGCTTCACGAACCCGAAGGGAATCGACTTCCCCTATCTCCTCGCGATGTTGCACGACTCGTTCATGTCGCGACCGAACACGATCGTCTGCCCGGGCGGCAAGATGGGGATCGCGATGCAGTTGATCTTCACGCCGATGATCTGGCAGGTCATGGACCGCAAAAAGCGCGCGCGTTAGCGCGGCGCCGGAACGCTAACCGGTACGCTTCTCCGTCGAGACGGCGGTGCGTTCGAACACGACGTATTCGTCGCGCGCGTTGCTGAAGCGAACGCTCGCGGCATCCATCTGCGTGAGCGTGAAATCCGCTTCGACGATCTTCCAGACGTGCTTGCGATTGCGAATGTCTTCAAACACGAGCATCGGACCGACGCGCGTGACCGTGCACTCGCCGAGCTCGTGCACGTTGTCGTTACCGAATTCGCCCGCGAAGAGATGCTGCCCGATGACGGTGACTTGGCGCGAGATGAAGTAGTTCAGGACGTCGACGGCCGGAATCAACGCCGCGTCGGTCCGGGTGAGCTCTTCTCGATTGACCATAGCAACAGAGTTAGATATTCGCCCGTGTAGGCCTATGTCGTAAACCTTTGTTGAAAATCGGGGCGGCGAAGGCCCCCCGATGCCCCCCGAGTCGGCACTCGCCGGCTCATTGAGCGACGCTCAATACGCGAGTGCCGAGCCGGTGGCTACGCGGGGGTCGTGGGCGCCTTCGCGCTCGCCGTCGGGGTGACGTGCGACGGCGTTTGCGGCGGAGTGGGCGAGGCCGAGCTCGACGGTGTAACCGGCCGCTCGCAAGCGCGCGAGCTCCGCGGGATCGAACGCGCCCGCCTCCGCGTAGAGAACGTCCGGTAACCACTGCATGTGAACGCGCGGGGCCGCGAGCGCCGCGCTCGTGGATTCGCCGTAATCGACGACCCCAAGGATCGCGTCGAGTACCGTCGTGATGATGCGTGGGCCGCCGGCGGCGCCCACGCCGAGCACCACGTTACCGGCCGGGTCGACCACGACCGATGGCGTCATCGACGAGAGCGGGCGCTTCCCCGGTGCGATCGCGTTTGCCGCACCCTGGACCAGTCCGAACATGTTCGGGGTGCCCGGCTTACTCGTGAAGTCATCCATCTCGTCGTTGAGGAGCACGCCCGTATCGCCCGCGACGAATCCGCTACCGAACGTATTATTGAGCGTATACGTCACATCGACGACGTTCCCGGCTGCGTCGATCACGCTGTAGTTCGTCGTGTTGTGACCCTCGTGCGGTGCGACGGTTCCCGCGCGCACCTCGCTCGATGGCGTCGCGCGCTCCGGTTGGATCGTGTCGCGCAAACGCGCGAGATACGCGGGTGCGAGAAGGCGCGCGACGACGGACGAAGGGACGAACGCGGGATCGCCGAGCTCCGCGTTGCGATCCGCGAACGCGCGTCGCTCCGCCTCGACTTCGCGGTGAACGTTCGCGAACGCGAGCGGACCGCCGGAAGGCATCGCGTCGCCGAGAATGCCGAGCACCTCACACGCGACCACACCGCCGGAACTCGGCAACGGCGCGGTGACGATCGTGTATCCGCGATGCGTACAGACGAGCGGCTCGCGCTCGACGACGCGATAGCCCGCGAGGTCCGCTTCGGTGATGATTCCGCCGGCCGCACGCACCGACGCCGATAAGCGACGCGCCACGTCGCCCGTATAGAAACCGGACGCGCCTTCGGCGTCGATGCGATGCAACGTTCGCGCGAGATCCGGTTGGCGCACGGTCGTGCCTGCCGCGAACGTTTCGCCGCTCGTCGTGAAGATCGCAGCGGTTGCCGGGAAGCGCAGCAAAAGTTTCCGTCCGCGAGCGAGCGCGCTAGCGTCGGGTTCGTCGAGTGCGAAGCCGTGCTCCGCATAGGCGATCGCGTCGCGCATCAGCTCGTGCCGCGAGAGCGTTCCGTATTTCGCGCGCGCGTATTCGAGGCCGGCAACGCTTCCCGGTACCCCGGCAGACAGCGGCCCGACGACGCTCGCATCGGGAACGACGTTCCCCTTCGCATCGAGATACATGCCGGGCGTCGCCGCTGCGGGCGCGGTCTCGCGAAAATCGATGAAGTGTGCGTCGCCGTTTGCGAGACGCACGAGCATGAATCCGCCGCCGCCGAGATTCCCGGCCTCCGGAAACGTGACGGCGAGCGTGTAACCGATCGCGACGGCGGCATCCACCGCATTTCCGCCCGCGCGTAGCACGCGAAGTCCCGTCTCCGTCGCCAAGCGTTGGTCGGTCGCCACCGCCGCATGCGCGCCGATCGCACGCTGGTTTGCCGAGCCGACGGGAAGCGGGATCGCGATGCCGAGCAGCGCGATGAGAGCGGCCGCGCGGCGCACGACGATCAGTGTTTTTCCAGGCCGCGGCGGAGCGCGTCGAACGTCGCGAGCGAATGCTCCGTTCGCGCGGCGAGCGCGATCCACGCACCGCGTTCGTTCGCCGTCGGCCGGGCGTCGGCGCTCTCGATCGAGGCTTCCAACTCGGCGAGGAGGTTCGCATCGGTACGAAGCGTCGCGGTCGGAACGGCTCCACCGGCGTCCGTCGAGTCGTCGGGATCGCGCGAACGCACGGCGCCCGCGATCGCATCGATTCGCGATGCGGCTGCGGGATTCGCGGCGCGCAATCCCTTCGCATCGCTCCGTGCGCGCTCGACGCGCTTCGCGAGCGCCTCGACTTGGAGCGCGAGCGTCGTCTGCGCGATCAGATCGGCATCGGTTGCGGCGATGCGTGGATCGCGCCGCAACAGGAGATGCTGCGAGTACGTTTTCCCACCGAGCGAGAGGCGCACGACGTACGTCCCCGGCGCCGCGAGCGGCCCGTCCGCATCGCCGACATGGAAATCCCAAACGAACCGATGCATGCCGGGCGCGGCCGACGGCGGCTTGGGTGTGACGATCCAAAACGGCGGAAAGGGTACGTCTTTCGGATCGGTCGGCGTCGGCACGTCGTCGCTCGCGTAGTGGCGCACGATCGCGCCCGCGCTATCGAGGACGTCGAGCTTCACGACGCCCTGCGCCGGCGCGGGCACGAGGTAATCGACGAACGCGCCGTTCGGTGGGTTCTCGCCGAGCGGCGTTTCCGGCGGCGACGCTTCCGCTTCGTCGTTCCCGTCGCGCGTGCGAATCGCGACGCGCGGCGCGAAAAGACGCGCGCGGAGCGAGGCATCGCCTGCGAGTTCGCGTAGCGGCTCCACATCGTCGAGAATCCAGAACGCGCGGCCGTGCGTCGCGATGGCGAGGTCGCTCCCGTGCACGTCGATATCGCGAACGGAGACGACCGGCATGTTGAGGCGCAGCGACTGCCACGACGAGCCATCGTCGAACGAGACGTAGACCCCGGTCTCCGTCGCCGCATAGATGAGACCGGGGCGTACCGGATCTTCTCGCACGGCGTTCACGAAGCTGCCATCCGGAATGCCGCTCGTGGCAGCACGCCACGTGTGCCCGGCGTCGTGCGTTACGTAGAGGTACGGTCGTTCGTCGTCGAGTCGATGGCGATCGATCGCGACGTACGCCGTGCGCGCCTCGAAATGCGAGGCCTCGATCCCGCTGATGTGGCTCCACGGCGTGATGCCCGGCGGCGTGACGTCGGCCCACGATTTCGCACCGTCGCGCGTAACTCGCACGAGCCCGTCGTCCGTTCCGGCCCACACGACGTTCGGATCGCGTGGCGACGGCGCGAGCGAATAGACGACGCCGCGCGGCTCTCCCGTCGCCGCATCGGCGGCCGTCGTCGGATCCAGCGTCGCCGGCACGCCGTCGTGCGGACGTGTCAAATCGCCGCTGACGACGTCCCACGAATCGCCACCATCGCGCGTGCGAAACACGAACTGATTCGCGTAGTAGAGCGTCTCGTTCGGACCGAACACGAGCGGTAACGTCCACTCGTCGCGCCACGGACCAGGTCGCCCGGCGGTCGGCGAAACCGAACGCGCTTGGCTCGTCAGCAGATTCTCGCGAACGACCTTGCCGCCGAAGATCACATTCGCGTTGGCCGGGTCCGGAGCGACGTAGCCGCTCTCGTCGCCGGCCACGATCGGTCGCCAGTCGCGCGACTCGATGCCGCGATGATCGCTCCGCGACACGATCGTCGCGGCACCGCTATCTTGCTGCGAACCGTACAGGCGATACGGAAACGCGTCGTCGGTCGCGACGTGATAGAACTGCCCCGTGGGCTGATTGAACCACGAAGACCACGTGCGCGCGCCATCGACGCTCACGCTCGTGCCCTGATCGCTCGCGAGGACCATCTTCGAACCGTCGGTCGGATCGATCCAAAGTTGGTGAAAATCGTCGCCGTCGGGCGACCCCTTGATCGCATCGACGTGAGCGCCCGCGTCGGTCGAACGGTAGACGCCCGTATCGGAAACGTACACGAGGTCCGCGTTCTTCGGATCGACCGCCACGTGGCAGAAATACCAGCCGCGATCCCAAAGGCGCGCGTCGGCGTTCGCAAGCACCCACGTGGCGCCGGCATCGTCGCTTCGATAGAGGCCGCCCGCTTTCGCATCGACGATCGCATACACGCGATTCGGTTCGCTCGGTGCGACCGCGAGCCCGATCTTGCCGAGGCGCTCGCTCGGAAAGCCGCCACCCACGATCTGTCTCCAGGTCACGCCCCGATCGTGCGACACGTAGAGGCCACTTCCCGGACCGTTCGACGGCGGATACGTGTTCCACGGCGGCCGCCGCGTCTGCCACAACGACGCGTACACGGTATCGCCGGAAGGCGTCGCCGCGAGATCGATCGCGCCCGTATCGCGATCGCGAAAGAGCGTGCGCGTCCACGTGGCGCCGCCGTCGGTCGAGCGGTACACGCCACGCATATCGTTCGGGCCGTAGCCGTGTCCGAGCGCCGCGACGAGCAGGGTCTGCGGATCCTTGGGATCGACGAGAATGCGGCCGATCTGTCGCGAGTCCTCGAGCCCGATATGCGTCCAGGTCGCGCCTGCGTCGGACGAGCGGTACATGCCGTTGCCCGCGATGATGTCCGAGCGCATGTCGGCTTCGCCGCTGCCGACGTAGATCGTGTTCGGATCGCTCGGCGCGACCGCGATCGCGCCGATCGACGAGACCGGCTGCGAATCCATGATCGGCGCCCACGTACGCCCCGCGTTCTCCGTTTTCCAAACCCCGCCGCCCACCGCACCGAAGTAAAACGTGCGGCCATCGCCCGCGACGCCCGCCGCGCCGACGGAGCGTCCGCCGCGAAACGGCCCGATCGATCGCCAATGCAAATCGGCGTACGCGGCGGGATCGACGTGCGTCGCCGCGAGCGCGCTCGCATGAGGTATTGCGAAAAACGAGACGGCGCAAAACAGCGCGAGCGAGCGACGATGCATGCGGGCGAATTCGCGCTCGCGACGACGACGCCTACGATACGAAGGGCGTCGTGTCAAATGCGGCGCATTGCGCCGCGATGACGTCACGAACCGTTTCGACTTCCGCAATCATAACCGCACTTCTCGCGGCGACGATCGCGCTGCCTTCGCGTGGAGCGACGCGCACGACGCCCGCCCACATCTCATCGCACCGAACCGCGTCGACACGTCCCTCGCCCGAACCCTCGGACGACGTCGGGCTTGGGTATCGCTCGATCGGCCCGACCATTTCCGGCGGTCGCGTCGCCGCGGCCGTGGGCAGCGATCGAGATCCGATGCTGTATTATGTCGGCGCCGCGGGCGGGGGCGTTTGGAAGTCGACGGACGGCGGCACGTCGTGGAAAAGCGTGTGGGCGAAGCAACCGTTCGCAGCGATCGGAGCGATCGCACTCGATCCGCACGACGACACGAGCGTCTGGGTCGGCACGGGCGAGTCGAACCCGCGCAACGACGTGTCGTGGGGTGACGGGTTGTGGCATTCGACCGACGGTGCGAAGACGTGGAAAGCCGCCGGCCTCGGCGAGACCTCGCAGATCGCGCGCATCAGCGTCGATCCGCGCGATGCGAAGCACCTCATCGTCGCGGCGCTCGGCGATCCGTGGCACGACTCCTCCGAGCGCGGCGTGTTCCGAACGATCGACGGCGGCAAGACGTGGACGAAGACGCTCTATGTCGACCAAACGACGGGCGCCGCCGATCTCGCGCGCGATCCGAACGACCCGCACGTTCTCTACGCATCGATGTGGCGTTTTCGCCGCAATCCGTGGATATTCTCGAGTGGCGGCGGCACGGCGGACGGCCTGTACAAGTCGGTCGACGACGGCCTCACCTGGCATCACATCACGGGCGGCGGTTTCCCGAGCGCACCGCTCGGGCGGATCGGCATCGGCATCGCGCCTTCGAAATCCGCACGCGTGTACGCCGTCGTGCAGAGCAAGAGCGGAACGATTTGGCGCTCGGACGATGCGGGAAGCACCTGGAAGCTCGTCTCGACGAACACGCTCCCGGAGCAGCGGCCGTTCTATTTCTCGCACCTCGCGGTCGACCCGAGGAATTCCAACCACGTCATTTCGGTCTCGATGTATCTCACCGAGTCGAAGGACGGTGGGCGCACGTGGAAACACGTGACGGGAACGCTGCACCCCGACAACCACGCGCTGTGGTGGTCGCACGACGGCACGCGCCTGATCAACGGAAACGACCGCGGCATCGCGCTCTCGAACGACGGCGGCAAGACGTGGGCGATGCCGCTCAACCTCGCGATCGGTCAGGTCTATCACGTGGGCTACGATCTGCAGGATCCGTATACGGTGTGCGGTGGCTTCCAAGACAACAGCTCGTGGTGCGCGCCCTCGAATAGCCGCAACGGCATCGGCATTCTCGACCGCGATTGGTTCTCGATCGCCGGAGGCG
>Ga0116226_10007020_pt1 | contig 10149 bp, 8 predicted proteins | sample S1TSphfallax_FD_89692 | JGI IMG/M metagenome (GOLD analysis project Ga0116226, IMG submission 89692) | Host-associated microbial communities from peat moss isolated from Minnesota, USA - S1T2_Fa - Sphagnum fallax MG | ecosystem: Host-associated > Plants > Peat moss > Unclassified | place: USA...
AGCGTCGCGTGCGCGAGCGGATAGAAGCCCTCGGGCATGCCGACGAAGTGCACGGCCTGCTGCGCCGCCATCGCAAGCGGCAACGCCGCGCGATCGGCGAGCCCGACGTCTTCGCTTGCGAGGATGACCAGCCGGCGCGCGATGAAGAGCGGATCTTCGCCGCTCTCGATCATGCGCGCGAGATAGTAGACCGCGGCATCGGGATCGCTGCCGCGGATCGTCTTGATGAACGCGCTGATGATGTCGTAATGTGCGTCGCCGGATTTATCGTACGAGCGGGCGCGGCGCTGGAGCGCGTCGGCGATCGTCTGCTCGTCGACGAGACGTTCGCCGTCGTGTTCTTTTGCGGACGAAGCGGCGAATTCCAGCGTGCCAAGCGCGACGCGGGCATCGCCGTTCGCGAGATTGACGAGCGCTTCGCGCGCGGCCGGTTCGAGCCGTACGTGCAAGCCGCCGAGGCCGCGCTCGGGGTCGGCGAGCGCGCGATCGATCAGCGTCGCGATGTCCGCATCGTCGAGTGCTTTGAGGACGAAGACGCGCGAACGCGAGAGCAGCGCCGAGTTGACCTCGAACGACGGGTTCTCCGTCGTCGCGCCGATCAGCGTGACCGTACCGTCCTCGACATACGGCAGCACCGCGTCTTGCTGGGCTTTGTTGAAGCGGTGAATTTCATCGATGAAGAGGACGGTGCGCTTACCGACGCCGCGCAGTTTCTGCGCATCGGCGACGATGCGGCGCAGATCGGCGACGCCCGCGCTCACCGCGGAGATCATCGCGAAGTTCGCGCCGGTGAGGTTCGCGATGATCTGCGCGAGCGTCGTCTTCCCCGTGCCGGGCGGACCCCAGAGAATCATCGACGGGATCTGATCGCTCTCGATCGCGCGCCGTAGCGCGCGCCCAGGTCCGACGACTTGCTCTTGGCCGACGAACTCGTCGAGCGTACGCGGACGCATCCGCGCCGCAAGCGGCTCGCGGACCTTGCCGCCGCCGGTGCCGCTCGCGTCGAAGAGTCCCAGCATCGCCGTTAGCGGCGCGGCGTGGGCTTCGGCGCCGGTGCTTTCCCTGCGGCAGGCATGGTGATCGGCTGCGTCAGCTGCATCGGCGCGCCTTCACTATGCACGTCTTTGGTGACAGTGTCGTAGCGAAGATAATTTCCCGAATAGGTCGATTCACCGTCCATGAGATGAACGTTGCCGCGCAACTCAAGAAGATGAGCCCCTTGATCGAGGCGACCGTAATCGGCGGTCGCATGACGCGTTCCTTGCGTGAAATGCACGTTGCCGGTGGCTATGTACACCTTGCTCTTCGCGTCGATTTCGAGTTGATCGGAAGTGAGCGTCGATGGTCCGCCGTTTGCCGGCGCTCCGGCCGCTTGGCCTTCGGGCGCGTTGCCGCTATCGTTCAAGACGACATGTCCGACGATGAAGACATGTTCCTGAATTTGGTTGCCGTGCGCGGAATCGCCGACGACGGTCGTGCCTGGTCGCGTAAACTTCACGTGGTGCGGCATGGTGAACTCGCCGGTTTTTGAATTCGCATCGGTGACGTCGGTTTCGATCCTCATGGTTCCATCCTTCGTTCGCGGCGCCGGCTCCGACGAAGACTTCTGGGGAGATTGCGTCGACTTCGGCGACGGCGCGGTGGCCGTCGTGAGAGCGACGACGACCATCCCCGCCACGAACGAGCGTAAAAACATCGCGGTCGGATCTACCCGGAAACCCGCTGACCGGTGCCGATCGCAACGCACGACATCGGATCTTCCGCGACGATCACCGGGATGCCGGTGACCTCGCCGAGCAGCGTATCGAGTCCGCGCAGCAGCGCGCCGCCGCCGGTGAGGATGACGCCGCGATCGATGATATCCGCCGCGAGTTCCGGCGGTGTTTTCTCGAGCACGGCTTTGACCGCCTCGACGATCGCCTGCACGGGCTCGGAGAGCGCTTCGCGGACTTCCTCGCTCGTGATCTTCACCGTCTTCGGCAAGCCGTTGATCAGGTCGCGGCCGCGAATCTCCATCGCGAGCTCGCTCTCGAGTCGATACGCTGAGCCGATCTTGATCTTGATCTCTTCCGCCGTGCGTTCGCCGATCATCAGGTTATACACGCGGCGAATGTGGCGGATGATCGCTTCATCGAGTTTGTTTCCGGCGACGCGAATCGACTGCGAGACGACGATGCCGCCGAGCGAGATCACCGCAACGTCGGTCGTGCCGCCGCCGATGTCGACGACCATGTTGCCGCTCGGTCCGTCGATCGGGAGCCCGGCGCCGATCGCGGCGGCCATCGGCTCTTCGATGATGTCGACGGAACGCGCACCGGCGAGTTTCGCGGCGTCGCGCACGGCGCGCTCTTCAACCGAGGTGATCTCGGCGGGCACGCAGATGACGACCGACGGCTTGGGCTTGAAGAGCGTCGCAAAAAACGAGCGCTGGCGCGTCACTTTCTTGATGAAGTAACTGAGCATCGCCTCGGTGACCTCGAAGTCGGCGATGACGCCGTCGCGGAGCGGACGGATCGCTTGGATGTTGCTCGGCGTCTTGCCGAGCATTTGCCGTGCTTCTTCACCGACGGCAAGCGTCTTGTTGGTTCGGACGTCTTTGGCGACGACCGAGGGCTCGCGAAGCACGATACCCTTGCCCCTGACGTACACGAGGACGTTGGCGGTTCCGAGGTCGATTCCGATGTCGATGACGAGGTACTCCTAAACGATAATCAGGGGACCCTTATGCGTTCGGGAGACCCGAGGGGAATCCTGATAGCAGAGCCGGTTTCCGCGCAGACGGTATGCGGCGATGGTGCAACGCCACCGAACCACGCTCGGCCGGTTTCTCGGCGAGGAACGAACCGGAGGGAAGAAACGATGCGGATTGCGATCGTCGGCGCGGGCGGCGTCGGCGGCTATTATGGGGCGCAGCTCGCCAAGGCGGGCGAGGACGTGACGCTGATCGCGCGCGGCGCCCACCTCGAGGCGCTGCGCGAACACGGCCTCACGATCCGCGCCGGCGGCGGCCAGGAGACGATTCCCGTGCGGGCAACCGACGATCCGACAAGCGTCGGCTCGGTCGACCTGGTTATCGTCGCGGTGAAATTGTGGAGCACGGGGGAGGCGGCTCGCAGCGCACTGCCGATGCTGGGGCCCGAAACCGCGGTCGTCTCGCTGCAGAACGGTGTCGATAAAGATGCCGAGATCGCCGCGATCGTCGGCGAGCAGCGCGTTCTCGGCGGCGTCACCTACATCGGCGCGCAGATCGCCGAACCCGGCGTGATCGAAATCGGCGGGATCAGCGCGCGGCTGCTCTTCGGTGAATTCGATGCCACGCGCAGTCCGCGCGTCGAGGCCTTCGCCGCCGCCTCACAGCGCGCCGGACTCGACTTCGTCGTGCCGCCCGACGTCCGGCGCGCGATCTGGGAGAAGTTCGCGTTCCTCACCACGATGAGCGGCGCGACGGCGCTGATGCGCACCGGCGTCGGCCCGATCCGCTCGCATCCGGGCTCGCGCCGCATTCTGAGCAGCCTGCTCGAAGAGGCCGCGGCCGTCGCGCGCGCAAGCGGCATCGCGTTCCCCGACGGCTACGTCGCCGAACGCCTCGCCGCGATCGATACGTTTCCGCCCGGACAGATGGCATCGATGGCGCGCGATCTGCTCGCCGGAAACCGCATCGAAGTGCCGTGGCTCAGCGGCGCGGTCGTACGCATCGGCGCCGAACGCAGCGTCCCGACGCCAACCCACGCCTTCGTCGTCGACGCCCTCAGCCCGTACGTCGACGGCCCGCCGGCGATTCACTAGGGTCTGCGTTCAACCCAATCTCCCTGGAAACCATGAGTACGAATCTTCTGGTCGTGAACGCAAGGTAGCGTGTCATGCTGTCGTGAGGATGGGCGCACCACCCAACGTTATCGCATGCCCATCCTTCGACAGGCTCAGGATGACAGCGTGGCGGGTGCGCCGACGTGGGGGTATTGGGAGGTCTCGAACGTGCCGACGGGTTCCATGAACGGCGTGATGCCGCTGGCGCGTTGCACTTGGCCGCCGAGTGCGGAGAGCATCTCTTCGAGGCGTTCGTAGCCGCGATCGATGTATTCGAGGCCGATGATCTCGGTTTCGCCTTGCGCCGCAAGCCCGGCGACGACGAGCGCCGCGCCGGCGCGAATATCGGGCGCTTCGACCGGCGCGCCGGAGAGCGACGCACCGCCTTTGATGAGCGCGGTGTTGTTCTCCATCGCGACGCGCACGTCGGCGCCCATGCGCGCGAGTTCGTTCACGTACGAGAAGCGCGCGTTGAAGATCGATTCTTCGACCACGCTCGTGCCCGGCGTCGTGCATAAGAACGTGAGCATCTGCGGCTGGAGATCGGTCGGGAAGCCGGGATAGGGCGCGGTGACGATATCGGTACCGCCTTTGATCGTCGAGCCGTCGACGCGCAGCCAATCATCGCCGCGCGTGACGGTGACGCCGCACTCGGCGAGTTTGAGGATCAGGGCTTCGAGATGATCGGGTTGGCACTTCGTGACCGTGACGTCGCCGCGCGTGACCGCGCCGCACAAGATCAGCGTACCGGTGACGATGCGGTCGGGGATGATCGTGTACTCGACGCCGTGGACTTCTTTCACGCCGTCGATCACGATCGTGTCGCCGCCCTGGCCGTTGATTTTCGCGCCCATGGCGATCAGGAAATTCGCGAGATCGACGACTTCGGGCTCCATCGCGGCGTTGCGGATCGTCGTCGTTCCGACGGCGAGCACCGCAGCGAGCATCGCGTTCTTCGTCGCACCGACCGACGGCGTACGGAACTCGATGTCTCCGCCGTGCAGCGACTTGTGCTGCGCTTTCGCGATCAGGTAGCCGTGCGCGTTCGTCACGGTCGCGCCGAGCGCGCGAAAGGCGGCCTCGTGCATGTCGGTCGCGCGCGTGCCGAGCACGCAGCCGCCGGGTAGCGGGACTTCAGCCTTGTTGAACCGGCCGAGCAGCGGGCCGGTGAGATCGAACGAGGCCGCGAGTTTGCGCACCAGCGTATACGGCGCGCGATATTTGTCGACGTTGGTCGCATCGATCGTGATCGTGTTGCGAGCATCCGAGGTCAGCCGTGCACCGAGCGATTCGAGCAGCGACCACATCACCGAGACGTCCGTAATGCGCGGGACGTTGTGGAGCGTGACTTTGCCCTTGGCGAGCAGCGAGGCCGCCATGATCGGCAGCGCGGCGTTTTTCGCGCCGTGGGTGGCGACGGAGCCTGCGAGCCGGGAACCGCCGCGAACGCGGAGCGTGGTGTCCAGGCGATCCAAGATGTTCATGCGAGCGGTGAGAGTCCGGGAGCGTGCATCTGAGTTTCAGCCTTCGGGTGGTCCGGGCAAAGGCACGCAGCACGACCGTTCCCACGGCGGGATACCGGGAAGCGGCCCAAGCGGCGCGGGGGAGTCCGCTGCGTTGCCTGGTAAGTTCGCCGCCCGAGTGCGTATTCTTGGTCAGTCTGTGTAAGGAGAGCTCGTGGCACGAAGCATCATCGCCCCGGCGGAGCGGGTAACCAACCTGCGCTGGGGGATCGCCCTGATTCTGGGGCTCGGCGTGTTGGTCAATTACATCGACCGAAGCGCGCTCTCGGTCGCCCAGGGCTCGCTGCATACCGATCTTGGGCTGGGCCCGGCGGAATTCGGTCTCCTCAGCGGAGCATTTTTCTGGATCTACGCGCTCTGCCAAGTGCCGGTCGGGGTGTTGCTCGACCGGTTCGGCGTCACGGTGCTCTCGCGGATCGCGGCGGCGCTCTGGACGCTGGCCTCGGTGCTCACCGCGATCGCGCCGAACTTCGCGCTGCTCTTCGCCGCGCGCTCGTTCCTCGGCGTTGCCGAGGCGCCGACGTTTCCGGCCAATGCGAAAGCCGTCGGCTACTGGTTTCCCAAGACCGAACGCGGGCTGGCGACGTCCCTCTTCGATGCGGCGGCGAAGCTCTCGAGCGGGATCGGGGTGCTCTTGACGGGCTTCCTGCTCACGCAGTTCGGCTGGCGCGGCATGTTCTGGTCGACGGCTGCGCTCAGCGTCGTGTTCTTCGCGGTGTTCTATCTGTTCTATCGCAATCCGAGTCAGGACAAACGGCTTACGCACGCGGAGGCCCAGTATATCAAGCAGGGCGGCGGCGAACCGGAGACGCCGGCAGGCGAAGTTCCGCGCGGCGCGGGGATTTTGTATCTGATTTCGCAGCCGAAGGTGTGGGGCCTGACGATCGGCTTCACGGCGTACGATTATCTCTTCGCGCTACTCCTGACGTGGCTGCCGGGCTATTTGACATCGACGTTTCACGTCAACATCCTCAGCGCCGGATTCGACGCACTGCTGGTGTGGGGAACCGCGACGATCAGCGACCTCGTCGTCGGCGGCTGGCTGGTCGACTTTCTCATCCAGCGTGGACTCGATGCGAACCGCGTGCGCAAGACGACGATGATCGCCGGGCTCATCATCGGATTCGCGGTGGTCGGCGCGGCGTACACGACGGACATCCACATCGCGCTGATGTGGCTGACGATCGCCGCCGCCGGGATCGCGTTTCACGCCCCGGTCGCGTGGTCGATGCCGGGCTTGATCTCGCCGCGCAACAGCACGGGCCAAGTCGGCGGGATCATGAACCTCTTCGGGAACCTGTCCAGCTTCGCGGCCCCGGTCGTGACCGGGCTGATCGTGCAGCGCACCGGATCGTTTCAGGCGGCGCTCGTGACCGCGGGGATCGTGCTCGTCATCGGGATCGTGTCGTATACGTTTCTGCTCGGCCGCATCGAACCGATCCGCGAGCCGGCGATCGAACGCTGGTGAAGGCGGGCGGCGAGCCGGCCCTGATCGGGATCGACCTCGGGACGAGCGCGGTCAAGGTGCTCGCGGTGACCGCCGGCGGCCGCCAGATCGCCGACGGGTCGGAGTTCTACGGGCTCGTCACGCCGCAAGCGGGCCGCGTCGAGCAGGACGTCGATGTCGTCTATCGCGCGACGATGCGCGTCCTCGAACGGGTGCTCGCGGACGTGCGGCTGCGCGGCAGCGAGGTGCGCGCGATCGGCTTCTCGAGTGCGATGCACGGCGTGATCGCGGTCGATGGGGCCGGTGAGGCACTCAGCAACGTCATCACCTGGATGGACCGCCGCAGTGCCGATGTCGCGGAACGCTGGCGCGCCGACGGAACGGGCGCGAACCTCTACGCACGCACGGGCGCACCGATGCATCCGATGCTGCCGGTCGCGAAGCTGCGCTGGCTCGCGGAGAACGACCCGGACCTCTTCGCGCGCGCGCGACGATTCGTCGGACTCAAGGAACTCTTCGTGTATCGCTGGACGGGTGAGTGGCTGATCGACTGGGGGCTTGCCTCGGCAACGGGTCTCTTCGCGTTCGCGACGCACGCGTGGGAACCGGCGGCGCTCGAAGCGGCGGGGGTGGACGCGCACCGGCTCTCGGCGCCGGTCGCACCATCGACGGCCGTACGCAGCTTCCGGCCCGCTATCGCCCGCGAACTGCAGCTCGACGCCGATGTGGCGGTCGTGCTGGGGTCGAGTGACGGCGCGCTTGCGAATATCGGCGTCGGCGCCGCCGAACGCGATGTTGCGGTGACGCTCGGGACTTCGGGGGCCGTCCGCATTCTCGCGCCTGCACCCGCGCTCGATGCGAGCGGACGGACGTTCTGTTATTGTGCGGGCGACGATACGTTCGTGATCGGCGGTCCGACGAGTGCTGCGGGGGCATCGCTCGATTGGATCTTCGCACTCTTGCTCGACGAGGTGCCCAAAGCCGACCGCTTCTTGCGTGCGGTCGAGCTCGCGATGGAGGTCGCGCCGGGAGCGAGCGGCCTCACCGTGCTGCCGTTCTTTGCCGGCGAACGCGCGCCGTATTGGAACGCCTCGATGCGCGGAGCGTTCGGCGCGATCGACCTCTCGCACGATCGGCGCACGATCGTGCGCGCCGCCTTCGAAAGCGTCGTCTTCGGCGTCAACGCGGTGTATCACATCGTCGTCGAACGCGCGGGGCCAGCGGAGCGGCTTCTGCTCAGCGGCGGCTTGACCAAAGCGCCGTTCGTGCGCCAACTGCTCGCCGACATCTTCGAGACGAGCGCGGTCGAACCGAAGCAGCAGGAAGCCTCCGCATTCGGTGCCGCGCTGCTCGCGGCGCAAGCGATCGGAGCGATCGACGATGCGCTCGCGACGGCGCGGAGCACCGGCTACGAGGCGCCCGTCGATCCGGATGCGACGCGCTCGGCGACGTATCGCGACGCGTACAAGCGCTATCGCCGCGCCGTGGCGACCGAACTCGCGCGCGCGGGTTGAACGCGCGAGTCCGGCCGCCGAGACCGGTTAGATGATCGGGCGCTGGAGCCGCTGCGCGGCCGGATCGCCGACCTCGAGTTCGTAGGCGGGATCGTAGTAGAACACGTCTTCACTCACCGTCGTGACCGTGCCGACCGGCGCCGTCGCGGCGGCGCGGTCGCGTGCGGCGGGCGCAAAGTCGCCGGTCGCTCCGGAATTCGGATCGATGGGTCCGCCGAAGCTCGTGTCGCGGCCGGCGATCACGCGACCGCCGCAGGTCTCGAGGATGTCGACCGTGTCGGAGGTCGCTTCGCGCGCATCGACGGTCAGCAGCGCCGCTTCCGGCGCGATGACGCCGAGAACGCCGGTATCGACGGCACCGACGCCGTGGCGCTCGAGCGCATCTTGCAGCGTTTCGTCGCCTTCACCGAACACGCGCGCAAGCCAATTCTCGGCTTCGACGCGCGGCTCGCCGGCCGGCAGCGTCGCAAAGCGCGATGTGCTCGCGTCGTTGGTGCGCGGTTTGATGAGACCGATCCACGTGCCGTGGATGTCGCTTTCATGCAGCCGGCGCACGGCTTCGTGCGCGGCGTCGCGAGACGGAAAGATCGCGGCAACGCCGCTCTCAGGGAATGAATCGCCGTATGTCGTGTTCATAGAATCCTCTGCATCGTCGAGTGCGTACGATCCAGAAGTGCCCGCAACCGACGGTTCTCACACCGCACGGCCGCCCGCTCGTGCTGGTGTCTAAGACACCCCAGCGACTTCGAGCTTCGCCTTCGCGAAATCGATCTTCGCTTGTGCGCGAACGTACGCCGCGACGTCGCCGCCGGCTTGATGCTGTTCGTCCGAGGCGGCAGCAAGTTCGGCACGCGCCGCTTCGATGTCGATCTGATCGCGGCTCAGCGCCGCATCGGCGAGGATCGTGATCTTGCCCGGCAGCGCTTGCAAGAAGCCTTCGCTCGTTGCAAGCTCGAGCCGCTGCGTGCCGCTGCCATCGCGAACGTTCGCGCGCAAAACACCCGGACGCAACGCCGTCAGATACGGTGCGTGCGACGGAAGAATCCCGACTTCACCCTCGGTGCCGAAGGCGATGACGAGCTCCGCCTCGCCATCGAACGCGACAGCGAGCGGGGTGATCAAGGTGAACGGAACCGCGTTTGCCACGAACTAGACGCTTACGCCGAGTTTTTCCGCGTTTTGTTTGACTTCGTCGATGCCGCCGGCCATGTAGAAGGCTTGCTCGGGCAAGTGATCGAGTTTGCCGTCGAGGACTTCGGCGAAGGCGGCGATCGTGTCTTCGAGCTTCACGTACTTGCCGGGGCGGCCCGTGAATTGCTCGGCGACGAAGAACGGCTGCGAGAAGAGGCGTTCCAGACGCCGCGCGCGGCCGACGGCGGCTTTATCGTCGTCGGAGAGTTCCTCGACGCCGAGGATCGCGATGATGTCTTGCAGATCGCGGTAGCGCTGCAGCGTTTCTTGCACGCCGCGCGCGACGCGGTAGTGTTCGGGCCCGACGATCTGCGGGTCGAGGATGCGCGACGAGGACGCGAGCGGATCGACGGCCGGATAGATGCCGCGTTCCGAGATCGCGCGCGAGAGCGCGGTCGTTGCATCGAGATGGCCGAACGTGGTGGCGACGGCGGGGTCGGTGTAGTCGTCGGCGGGGACGTAGACCGCTTGCACCGAGGTGATCGAGCCCTTGCGGGTCGAGGTGATGCGCTCTTCGAGCGCGCCCATTTCGGTTGCGAGCGAGGGCTGATAGCCGACGGCCGACGGCATGCGGCCGAGCAGCGCCGAGACCTCGGAGCCGGCTTGCATGTAGCGGAAGATGTTGTCGATGAAGAGCAGCACGTCGGCGCCCTTCTCATCGCGGAAG